>Ga0194035_1000319_pt1 | contig 28540 bp, 24 predicted proteins | sample JunL2320m_MetaG_FD_148680 | JGI IMG/M metagenome (GOLD analysis project Ga0194035, IMG submission 148680) | Anoxic zone freshwater microbial communities from boreal shield lake in IISD Experimental Lakes Area, Ontario, Canada - Jun2016-L239-20m | ecosystem: Environmental > Aquatic > Freshwater >...
ACCTTTCACCCCGACCAAACCAGGGAGGCCTACCTCGATCGAGTCCGACGCTGCCAAGGGTACATTGCAGCTGGAGACATCTACCAGGCCAACCTGTCACATCGATTCACCCTGCAACCTCCCAGCGCCTACCACGATGGCACAGATCGACAGCCCTATGAGCAGGAGCTCTATCGACGTCTACAAGCGGTCAACCCCTCGCCCTTCTCAGGGCTTATGCACTTCGACGATGTAACGTTGATCAGTTCCTCGCCCGAACGGCTGGTCCGTTTGCACAACCGGCAGGCGGATACGCGACCAATTGCCGGAACCAGGCCACGCGGACTCGACGCACTCGACGATCAACGACTCATCGGCGAATTGCTTGCGAATGAAAAGGAGCGAGCAGAACACCTCATGCTCGTCGATCTTGAACGAAACGATCTGGGCCGCGTCTGCCAATACGGCAGCGTGCATGTCGATGAACTCATGGCGATTGAGCAATATTCCCACGTCAGCCACATCGTATCCAATATCAGCGGTGCCTTAAAGCCTGACGCCACAGCCTTCGATCTGATTCGGGCACTATTTCCCGGAGGCACCATCACGGGCGTGCCGAAAATTCGCTGCATGGAGATTATCGAAGAGCTGGAACCGGTATGCCGTGGTCCCTACACCGGATCGTTTGGGTACATCGGCTGGAATGGCGATCTTGATCTCAACATCGTGATTCGAACTTTGGTATGGTGTGCAGGCAAGGGGTACTTGCAGGTCGGCGCCGGAATTGTTGCCGACTCTGATCCGGCCAAAGAATACGAGGAAACGATTCAGAAGGCCCAGGCATTTTTCAGCGCACTACAACAGAAGAACTAAAAGATGTGGATTTATCTCAATGATCGGTTCGTAAAAGAAGAGGACGCCGTCGTCTCCGTCTTCGATCATGGCTTCCTCTATGGCGATGGCGTCTATGAAACGATTCGCTCTTACGGGAGCCGGATCTTCATGCGGGACCAACACCTTGCCCGGCTTCGGCGGTCTGCGGACGCGATCGGCCTGACTATCCCCATTCTTGAGTACAGATGGCCGGCGCTCCTCCACGAAGCGATGACACGGAATGACGTCGGGCACGAACGCACCGACGCATACCTTCGCATCACCATCTCCCGAGGGGCCGGCGACATCGGTCTTGATCCAGCCCTATGCCCAACCCCCACCGTGGTGATTATGACCAAACCGCTTCAGGCTCCCACGCCCCAACAGTATCGAACCGGCGTGAAGCTGATCGTTGCCAAAACGAGACGGAACCTACCCAGTGCGCTCTCGCCCCAGATCAAGGCCACAAACTTTTTGAACAACATCCTGGCCAAACGGGAAGCGATCGCTATAGGCGCTTTCGACAGTATCCTGCTCAATTGGGAGTCACATCTGACCGAATGCACTGTCAGCAATCTCTTTTTTGTCCGAGCAGGCCGGCTCTGCACCCCAGCACTTGCATGCGGCCTACTGGACGGAATCACGCGAGACATCGTGTTGAGCCTCGCGCAAGAAGCACAGATCCCGATTGACGAAGGACATTTCGGCCTTGAGGCACTCCTGAAGGCAGACGAGTGTTTTCTCACCAACACAAGTATGGAAGTGATGCCGGTCACCATGGTGGACGAACATCCGGTTGGGAATGGAACCACTGGACCTCTTACCCATCAGCTCCACAGACTATTTATGGCCAATCGAACGCGTTATTTAGAACCCTAGCCGTCCCACACCCCCACAGACCCCATTGTTTTTTCGTACTATTTTACTGCTGGCACCGGGCACAAGACATGCTTTTTCTTGACACCCAGTGGCAGACTGGTATCGTTGCACCCATGCACAACACCTTTTCTCACATATTGATATCCCTTCGGCGGTACGCTGCCATTAGGCTCACCACGACGGTGATCGCAGTGGTCGGCTCGCTGGCCTTCTCCGTACCAACGACCAAGGCGGAAATTTACCAATTCATCGGGCGCGACGGTTCGATCTCCCTCACCAACGTCCCGTCAGACTCGCGCTATCAAAAAATTGAGATCGAGTCCAGCCAATTCCACACCACTTTGTCCGAGCAAGAACTTGAGCCAGTCATTCGCCGGCACTCTTCGCAACAACAGCTTCATCCCGCGTTGATCCGAGCCGTCATCAAAGCTGAATCGGACTTCGATCCACGGGCGGTTTCTCGCGCCGGTGCTATTGGCCTGATGCAGTTGATGCCGCAGACTGCCGTGCGTATGGACGTGCGTGATATGTATGATCCGGATGATAATGTGGGTGGAGGGGCCAAGTACTTACGCCAACTGCTCAACCGGTTCCATGGGAATTTACCGCTCGCCCTGGCGGCCTACAATGCTGGAGAGAATGCGGTCGAACGGTATCAGGCGCTTCCCCCGTTCGATGAAACCCGGCAATACGTTCGGAAGGTCCTCCGATACTACCGCACATTCCTGGTCCGCGATGGCGTCATCATGGAACGTCCGGTCAGCCGGTACGCCCCCGCAGAGACAACAGCAACCCCCGAGATTTCTGAGATCTCTTCCCGCTAACGACTTCCCCGCTCGATAGGCGACTGTGCTGTTGCCAACCGGCCCGCTTGACCTCTGGAAAATCTGACCGGTAATGCGCCCCGACGCTATTCTCTCGCCACAGCGCAGCCTCCGCGACGCATTGCGCCACTTGCACCATGTTTTTCACCTCCAGCGCGGCTCGGTTTGCAAATGGCTGGGCCACAAGCTGAGCCCACCGGGACAGTTGCGCACAGGCCCGAATAAGCGACTCCCCTGAGCGAATGACGCCGACCTGTCCCCACATCGTCCGCCTAAGTGAGCTTCGCAACTTTTCCGCATCCTCCAATGTGCCGAATTGGCCTGCTCGAAGCGTAGACTCCTGAGACGATAATAAAGGAAGCTCGTGTCTATCTGCAAACGTCACAGCTGCTAATGCCGCGCGCACGCCAAACACCAATCCTTCGAGCAAAGAATTACTCGCCAGACGATTCGCGCCATGCACACCGCTACAGGCCACCTCCCCGGCGGCAAAAAGCCCTGGGACTGTTGTCGCTCCGTTCAGATCAGTCCAGACCCCACCCATCATATAATGTGCGCTCGGAGACACAGGGATCCATTCTTCCGTAATATCGATGTCATAGCGAAGGCACGTGGCATAAATCGTCGGGAATCGCCGTTTCACAAACTCCGCTCCCAGGTGCGTGACGTCAAGATAGACATGACGGGCTTTCGTCGCCGCCATCTCCGCCAAGATTGCACGGGACACGATGTCTCTCGGCGCTAACGCGCCCATGGGGTGGTATCGCTGCATGAACAGCGCCCCTTTATTGTTACGAAGTTGCGCACCCTCGCCTCGCATCGCTTCCGACAGCAAGAACGGCGGACTCGACGGCAAATAGAGTGCGGTGGGATGGAATTGCACGAACTCCATATCTTGAAGCACCGCTCCCGCGCGCAGTGCCATGGCCATCCCATCGCCGGTGGCGTTCGAAGGGTTGGTCGTCCGCGCATAGATATGCCCAGCGCCGCCGGTAGTCAGCACGATCGCACGAGCCGGCAACACGAATTGGCGGCCAGACCCTTCATCCAGCACAACAGCCCCACAGCAACGTCCGGAGTCGACGACAAGATCTACGGTAAAGTGATGATCCAACCGCTGAATATGCTCCTGCCGATTCACCTCGGCAATCAACGCTCGCACCATCTCGTTCCCCGTGGCATCCCCACGCGCACGCAGAATACGGCTTCGACTGTGAGCAGCCTCCCGAGCGAAGGCAAACTTACCGCCGACTTTGTCAAACTTAGCGCCCCATCCAATCAATTCTTGAATCCGCTCAGGTCCTTCTTCAACAAGCACCCGCACCGCTTCTTTCCGGCAAAGCCCATGCCCCGCCTTGAGCGTGTCGGTTAAATGGATGGCCACGTCGTCTTCTTCACTCATCGCCACCGCCACCCCGCCCTGTGCATGAATTGAACTGCTCTGAAGCGGGTGCCCTTTCGTCAGCACCATGACACGACCGGAACGGCTCAGCTCCAACGCCGCGCGAAGACCGGCCACACCGCTCCCGATGACCAAAAAATCAGCCTGAACCGGAGCACGAGATCGACGAAGTGGCATGGATTACTTCTTCTTGGGGGAATATGCGGGATCGATCGGGATCTGCCGAGCGTTCATACCAAAGGGAGTATCGCCCTGAATTCCGCGCAACAGAATCGACTTTGTTCCGACCCACTGCAGTCGCGTATGGCCTCGTTGGCGGAGCCCCGGATCGTCCGCGTTTTTTTTCCACAGCCCCTGCCAATGCACGAACACATCAATGTCGTCCCCTTGGATCATAATGCGCTCGACCGCGAAGTCCAACACGATCGCGCTAAATGTCGAGAAATCACCCTGAGCTTCTTCTCGCATCCGCTCAAACTGGTCGCCTGGCATCATGAGCGATGCCAGATCTGAAGAATCCTTCCTCACGTAGGCTTGACGAAGTGATTCCACTGCCCGATCGATACGGAGGTACCGTTCGTGATCTTCGGGATATGGATTCGTCTTGCCACCGCAGCCGACGCCGAGCAAGGATATCGATCCGAGCAGGACCAAGATGGGAAACAGTGGGAATTTGTACGATGACATGCTGGTTGCAGTATAGGAACGGGTATCAGGTAGGTCAAGCGGCCCATGAGCCCACCTTCACTGCATCATAGGTTCTCCTCCCGGCCGGTCGACCCCGCCCCAACCATGATGAATTTAATCCGTTGATGACCTTGCAATTTGAGACAGAAACTTCTAAACTTCGCCCTTTGCAGGAGAGAGAACGCATGTCCAGTGTGCTGAAAAAACGCCGTAAAAAAATGCGCAAGCACAAGTACAAGAAGCTGCGCCGGCGTCAAAAGTTTGAACGCCGTAAAAGCTAGACTCACCTGATGAAGGGGAGGGGGGGCCGTGCCAGAGGGCAAGAAAGTTCGCATTCGCGTCCGGACTGTGAGTTGTAACTACGTTGGCGACTTTCTCATTCCCCCCATGCGGAACCGTGTGTCCGATGCGATCAATGAAGAGCAACGTCTCTTCATCAGCCTCACAGACGTGATGATCAATGAGAAGGATCGCTCGGACTTCGTGGGCATCAACAAGAACATGATCGAGTCCATCACAGAGCTGTAGCTGTCGCCGGCGGCGGCTTCCGCCACTCCACCGTTCTCTCCAGGTTTTTCGTAGCCACCTCCTCTAAGACCGCCCCCTCACCATGTCCACCTTCTCACGATTTCTCCCATTCCTGAAACCCTACCTGTCCCGTATGGTGCTGGCAGGCCTGCTGGTCATGGGTGTCGCCGCCATCAATCTAGCCCTGCTTCGACTGGCCGGCACTCTGTGGGACGTCATTACCGTGCAACACGACCAGTCCAGAATGACGAACATGATTACCGTCTTTCTCGGGCTCGTCGTCCTGCAGGGGCTCTGTTCGATGGGCCATAGCTATTTAACTGCATGGATTTCGCAACGCATCATCGCCGACTTTCGCCGCCATCTCTTTGCGCATCTGCATACCCTATCGGTGAGCTTTTTCTCCCGCCGGCGAACCGGCGAACTCCTCTCGCGGCTCATGAATGACGTGACGGTCGTCCAGTCGGTCGTCACCGAAACGCCGATCGACAGTGCGAAACAACTCGTGACCTTCGTCGGCGGAATCACATTCTTGCTGATAATGAATTGGCGGCTCTGCCTCTTGATCCTGATTCTGCTCCCGCTGCTCGTTCTTGTGGCCAAGGTCTTTGGACGAAGGCTGAAATCCCTCTCGACCTCGATTCAAGATCACACCGCTGCAATGAGTACGCTGATCGAGGAAGTGATCTCCGGTATCCGGATCGTGAAGTCCTTCGTCCAAACACATCGCGAAGAGACCAGGTTTTCTGCGCAAGTCGAACAGACCCTCGCGTTGACGATGCGAAAGGCCGCGGTCATGGCGGTGTTTATTCCGGTCATCAGCCTCCTGACCTTCTCTGCTGCAGCGGCGGTGTTGTGGTATGGGGGACGGCAAGTCATCGATGGGAGCGTGTCACCGGGCGACCTCTTTGCATTCGTCCTCTTTGCTGGAATCCTGATCGGCCCCTTCAGTTCCGCTGCCCGCGTGTTCGCACAGATCAGGGAGGCGCAGGGCGCCACCCAACGGGTATTCGAGATTCTTGACACAGGCTCTGAGGTGAGCGACTCTCCCACAGCCACAACGCTATCTTCCGTCTCAGGACATATCCGGGCTGAGCATATCAGTTTTGCCTACGATCCACGCCAGCCGGTCTTGACGGATATATCGTTCGAAGCGAAGCCAGGTGAACTGGTCGCCATCGTCGGTCCCACGGGGGCCGGGAAAACGACCGTAATGAACTTGCTCCACCGCTTCTACGATCCGACTGAGGGACGCATCATCATCGACGGGCACGATCTCCGTCAAGTCACCATGGACAGCTGGTACCGGCAGATTGCGCTGGTTCCGCAAGAGACGATCTTATTCGGCGGGACGATTCTCGACAATATCCGCTACGGAGACGAGAATGCCAGTCAGGAAGAGGTGGTGGCAGCGAGCCGTGCGGCCCATGCCCACGACTTCATCATGAACTTCCCGGACCAGTACCAGACCATTGTGGGAGAAAAAGGAATCAATGTGTCAGGCGGTCAGCGACAACGCATCGCCATCGCCAGAGCCATCGTGAAAAATCCACGGGTCTTATTGTTGGATGAAGCCACCTCTGCCCTCGACAGTGAGTCGGAACGACTCGTCCAGGAGGCGCTAGAACAACTCATGAAAGGCCGAACTACTTTTGTGATCGCCCATCGCTTGACGACCATTCAACGAGCCGATCGCATCCTCGTCCTCAACAAAGGGCACCTCATGGAAACCGGCACTCATGCTGAATTGATGGGCAATAAAGGACTCTACCAGTATCTCTACACCCTGCGACTCATCGAACTCCCCTCCTAGCAGAATGCTGAAAAAGTCGACCTTCTCACCCTCCCAGCCCCGGCGGCTACTTCACCCGCCCGCCCTGAGTCTGCCAAGACAGCCTCTTCGCCCAGGGACGCGCCTTTTCCCAGGCAGCGCTCTCGCATCGTTCAGACCCTCAACATACCCCAGAGGGTACGCCTCGGGCCTTCACTCGCTGCGGCCTTGCTGAACGGCCTTTTTGAGCATTCTGCATGCATTCCCCTGTTGCCAAAGACAAAGATAGGTGAGCCTATGTCAAATGTCTGGTAGCGCATGACAAAAAAATCTCTCTTGCCATCTGCCATAAACCATACGCACGTAAAGAGAGTCGGCTATGAGGGGTCTACATCCCGATCGTTTCGATCAACTGCATGTCTTCGAGAGTGAGGGTGAGCTGTTCAGCCTGGAGATCCTCTTTCATATGTTGCGGGTTCGTGGTACCGGTCAACGGGAGCATCCCGACCTGCATCGCAAACCGAAAGACGACCTGCGCAAGTCCGGCCCCTAACCGTTCGGCGATGGCCCGAATGGCTGGCTCGGCAAAGATTCCTTGATTCGCAGTCAACAGCGAAAAGCCTTGATAGATGATGTTATGAGTCCGGCAGACTTCCCTCACCTCCTCGTCCCATCCGAGTGCCGCATAACAACGGTTTTGAACCATCATGGGTTTCACAACTGCTTGGGCACAGAGCTGAGTAAGTTGCTCAGCCGTAACATTGCTGATGCCGATCATCTTCGTTTTCCCCGACCGATAGAGCCCCTCGATAGCGGCCCACACTTCCCAGTCCGCGACGCCCAATCCCTGCCGCTGATAGGGCCCGTGCAAGACATAGGAATCAAGATAGTCGGTGTGCAGGTGCGCCAACGAGCTGTCGAAGGACTGCATCACTTGGGTGGTGAGATTGGCCGAAGCATCGTAGGGGGTGCGATGGTCCTGGCCATTCGTCGGCGTAAACTTGGTCTGGAGAAACAGACGATCTCGCGTGACCCCTTGCTGCGCGAGAGTCAGTAGTGCCTCCCCCACCAACACTTCCTGGTAATGGATCAGTTGGTTGGCTGTATCGATGGCTGTGAAGCCCTCCGACACTGCTAACTGCACCAGTTGCGTCGTGGCCTCCTTTTTCCACGCTGTGCCATACATGAACGAAGGGACCGGCACATTATTGTAGGTGACCAATGGCATGCCATGCTCTCCACGGTGAACGGACTGCTGGTGCCTGCGGAGGGGTATGTGACGATGGGTCACGATGAGGCGAGGCCGCGGCGATCATGCCGCGGCCTCGCGCTGTTTCCCAAGAGCGACGTTACTTCCGGATGGCGATCCCGTGGGGATCCGCCGTTTCTATTCCGTCTTTCATATTCGAGACGATCGCCTGCCCCTTATAGTGACCGACCTTCCCTGCGCCATCCACGTGAATGACGCCGACGCCAGGAATCGTCCCTTTGGCATTGTGGTGTGTCTTGTCATTCCCTGTAAGCGGGGCTGGACCGCGTAGGCCGACGAACACATACTGATTGTCCGGTGCGTTGTCCAAGAGATCAGGAGCTGGATCCTTGTTCCCATCTGTCACCAGATCGATCGAGCCCACACTCAAATTTGAAACCGTATCGATGATTTCGATATTGTTTCCTGCTCGGTCGGCACTCCAGACATAACGTCCGACCGCGGCCATCCCATGGGAGTCGGCAAATTGGTCATCCCGTGAAGACACCAGCTTGGCTGAAACAGATTTTGGAAGGGTGGATAGGTCGAGGGCATAGATATCGTAGGAGAGAGGCGCGATCGGCCAGCCGCCACCGGAATTGACATACATCGTCTCGCCGACCTGAATGCCGCCACAGCCAGCAGGATGGATCTCATTATTATTGAGTGTGGTTACAAGGTTCATCGGCGTGGTGGTGACATCGAATACGAATAGCCCACCTCCCCGCAGCGTCACAAACGCATAGCGACTGGATGACTCCGTAATGGGGCATATCGGCGAGGTATCCGGGCGTTCCCCACCCTCCAGCAAGGCAAGATTCACCACATCCTTTTCGGGATCAAAGCTGAATGTATGCGCCGCATAGTCAGTCCAAATACGGACAAATTTCTTTTCGATGATATTCGCCGCAATCGCCATCTTCTGGTTAGGCGTCGGCCAGGCCGCATGGGCATTTTTCCCCATCGATAAGCAGGCCTCCGGCTTACGCGTTTTGGCATCCATGAACAGCACATGGCCGCTCAAGAAAGAGAGGATCGCATGACTCTGGTCTTTGTTAAAGAACAACATATGCGGACGCCGGACCGGCTTCTTGGTTGCCGCTTCGCAAAATGTGTTGATCTCGCCGGACAGATCGATCGTGACGGCCGGTTTCGCCGTGGCAGGATTTGCCGCGAGCGCTGCACCGTCATAGATATGGAGAAAGCCGCCGCTTTCTTTCGCCGTATCGGATTGATCCGTCAGCCACACTTCATAGGCAGAGGCCGGAGCGATGCCTCCGATTCCCACTCCAACCCAAACCAGGGCACTCCCCACGATGGCAAGAGTAAGACGAGACAGACCTCTGCACACCGAACCGTAAATTGTCATCATTGGCCTCCTTCAATCAGACGTGATAGGCGTGAATTTAGTCGCTTGCGAATAGGCAAGGATCTCCATACTCGCAGAAACGACTATAGAGTAAGTGGATTCTTTTGACAGGTCAATGGCTGGCTAGCTGGCTACGGAAAAAGAATTTCGGCAAAGCAGAACGTCTCAGGCTTGCGAATCTGAGGCAAACCTGATCTGTCTGGTTCATCTGGTTCATCTGGTTGCTTTTGTCTGTCTGATCGATTCAGGCAATCTGGTTAGTTTCGTTCAACCCCAAAATCAGACAGGATCCGGTAACCCAGATAACCGTCTGCTTCAGCTGGAGAGCGTGTTCGGCGTGGGTGGCACTTTACGAAACGGAGCAGGACGTATGACATCACTGCAAGATGTGAGTTACATAGCCCGTTTCTCAACCTTTTCCGTCGAAACCAAATCAGTCCTTCGAGTCAGACCCCGCGGAGCACGACGGCGACGTTCCGCTTCTTCGCTGGCCTGGCGTGTTTTCATATAGATGATTCTTGCGCCCGGCTTGAATGTGAGGTAGTACCAAATCCATTCCGACATCACCCGCATGCGGCTGCGGAACTCGATCAGTAAGAAAATATGCACCACGCACCAGAGCAACCAGGCGGACAGGCCGGATAGGCGAAAGAGACCGATCTGCGCTACGGCCTGTGCACGTCCGATGGTCGCCAGCATGCCTCGATCCGCGTAGACAAACGGCCGGCGCTGATCAGGCGCAGTCTCTTCACGAATGAGCCTCGCAACATAGCGGCCTTGCTGCACGGCGACGGGAGCGATTCCCGGCAGAGGGTTCCCGTCTGGATCGGCACAATGCGCGGCATCGCCGATGACAAAAACCCATGGGTCTTCTGGAATCGTCAAATCTGGTTGAACCTTGATCCGACCGGACCCATCCTGGGGAAGTCCGAGTGAAGTCAGAAGCGGCGACGCCCTATTGCCTGCCGCCCAGATGATATGCGTGGACCGAACGAATTCGCTCCCGATCATCAGGCCATCGGCACGGATCTCACTCACCAGGCTGTTGAGCTTGATCGTGACGCCTTTGCGCTTGAGCGCAGCCGCCGCTTTCGCCGACAGATCGGGGCTGAACCCTGGTAGAACGCGAGATCCGCCTTCCACGAGCAGAATGGCAAGATCATTGAGGCGCAAGTTCGGAAAATCCGGCCCCATGGCTTTCCGCCCGATCTCCGCCAGCGAGCCAGCCAACTCCACGCCGGTAGGCCCTCCCCCCACGATCACGAAGGTGAGTCGCTCTCCTGTGCCGATGGCCATGCGTCGGCGTTCAGCCTCCTCAAACGCCAGCAGCATCTTCTCGCGAAGGTAGACGGCATCGGCGAGGGTCTTGAGTCCTGGCGCAGACTCTTCCCACGCGTCGTGCCCAAAATACGAGTGCCGCGATCCAGGCGCCACGATAAGGACGTCGAACCCAATCGGCCTGCTGTCCCGCAATCGTATGAGACGCGCCGCTCGATCGATGGATAAGACTTCATCCATGACGACGCGAACATGCGGATGCCGCCGAAAGATCGTGCGTAACGGCCAGGCGATATCGCCAGGCGACAGAGCGGAAGTGGCCACCTGGTAGAGCAAGGGTTGAAACAGATGATGATTGGTACGGTCGATAAGCACCACGTCGGCATCGTGCAACGATTGCGCCGCAGTCAGGCCTCCGAACCCGCCCCCGATGATGACAACCTGTTTATGAGGCATGAAAGTGAACCCTGGCCCGCGTTTTCACGAAGACTTCTACTGCTTCCGCCAATACGCCACGCGCCGCGAAGCGGGTGCCGCTGTCATCTTGTCTCTTACTCGTAAGCCTGGCTTGACTCTAGCCGAACCTCACGAGATACGCCCGGAAAATCTATCTCCGTACTCGACTTCCCTGGCTCCTGAAACTCCAAAATAGTGCTCCCTTATTTCATCTTCATACGTATCGGCTTATGTGCTGAAATACTGGAACTCACTTGAAAAGATGCAAGGATTGCAACGGGTAATCAAGAGAAAGTTGCAACGGGAAAGACTATGGACCAAGCGGTGGCTTCCGGCTCACGTTCGATGTGCACTAGTGGATTGCGCCGCTATTTCATTCACCGAGACAGTCGAAGTTGAGGGGACGTGAAACGCTTGACGTAAGGTGAGGCGTAAGGGGGTAGGGTGTGTACTGGGGGAGATGTTCCGTCGCGCCGCGCAATAGTGTCAACCAGAAGAAGCAGGAAATAACTGCAATTTAAGAAGCAGGACACCGCGCACCGAAACAGGAGTAATGAGGATTCGCCTTCGGAAAAGTACAATGTCCCCGTTTCCCGGTCTCGGCCGTCAAACGGTGGTATTGCTGCTCCCTCCAAACTCGCTCCTTAACTATCTTCAGGGATAGTGCCTAATCGAGCTTCCGCTGCGCGCAACTTTCTCACCCGCCCACCCACTGGCACGCCGAGCGTGCCACTATCCCGGGCGAGGGCCTTCTGAGGCCACGCGTTGCGCGAGCACAGAAGATCATCAGCCTCCATACCCTCCTCTGCTGGCCCCTTCGAGGAAGAAAATTCTGCTGTTGGAACGGGGCTGCTGCTTTCTGAGACTTGGAAACGGTGCGTGAAACCCGGCACACCAGGGCCTCTTTCACTCGATGCCCTGGTGGCCTTAAAGATGGTGGTCGCAGCCCTATTCCACTTCGACGATAATGGTATGGGTAGCCGTGACAAGATCGTGGTCCTTCGTAGCGCCAGTCACGGTGATCTTGTGATCTCCCTTGCTCAGGCCCTTAAACGTCCCTGAAAAACCCTTCTGATACTGACCGTCCAGGTAGACATGGACATGTGTGGCTTGGGAGCCCTTGGTCAACTCATACTTCAACTCAAAGCTGTCGTCGACCTCTTCCCCGTCCTTGGGAGACGTAATCATCACCTTCGAGCCGTCCTCTACCAGTGGTTTATCCGCTGCGAAGACTGGTGCCCCGCTGAGACAGCTCGCAAACACTATCCCTAATACCATGAGCCCGGCACGTCCCATCATCTGCATCACGACCTCCTTAGTTGAACCAGCTGAATGGACACTGCAGCGTACCATCGCCTGAGGGGTATTTGCTTGTCTGATTTCCCATTGCTCTCCAGTGGAGAATATCTGACAATCTACTTCTCAGGGTTGCCCCAGTCAATCCGCACATACGCGCATCGAACGAGCACCTTCTGAGCGTGCGCGTTCTGTCAGCAGGAGGACGACCAAGCTGCCCATCTCACCCTTAGATTTAACAAACTGCCCAGAAATTAGGAAGGGGAGGCAGTACAATCCCTAGTTGATCTCGTTGACCAATTTGTTAGATGATGATGGGCTCGGCTTCGGTATCGAACAATGGGGGTGGACATCATGACCAAGGCACAAGCTGCTGCGTTACGCGAGAAGTGGGCAGAGGGGGAAAATCTACCTTGTCGGCATCTGCACCTGGAATTGGAACACAACAACGACGATTATTTGACCGATAATTATCACTGTACTGCCTGCGGTGAATTGGTTGCCGCTAACACCCGTGACCCCTTTCAAGTCATCTGACCCCGACCGATCCATCATCCCTACGTCTTCAGGGTCTGAACGCGGGGTTCACTGAGCGAAAACATCTGTTAGGCGCGAAGCACCTCTGAGAATGCCGGCAACGGCGCATTCCCCTCTGAGCGATTATTGGCCTACACGTACGCGTGACGGCCTGTCGTACCAACTGCCCCGTCTCTCGGCGTTCTGCGGTAACTCTTCCACGATCTTGGTATACGGGTTGGCCCGCATCTTCGAGGCTGCATAGGACATCTTCAATGGCGCGAGAAGTCGCAGCACCGTGAATACCGCGGTGAACTCTTGCATTCTTGTGTACTGGCCCACGAGTGACGCCATGGCTTTCAAGCACCTTCTAGTACTCAGGACCAAGCAGCCCGGGGTTGCGAATCTTGATGGCGTATCGAAAGTCCTACCGCCTATCCTCTCCCAGCCTCTCTATTTGCCTAGGTAACCGCTCTTTCACCCATCTTGTAGCTAGCGTGATCCGGTCGTCTGTGCTATAGACCGCATCGGGTCTCGTCGAACAACCTCGAAAGATAAGCACGATGCCGACCTCCATTGGCGTGATCTTCATCGTTTTTTCCAGCCTCATCATTCTGAGCATTTTGACGATCAAGCTCTCGAATCGGTTTGGCATCCCCTCACTGGTCTTGTTTCTCGCCATCGGTATGTTGGCGGGGTCCGACGGTCTTGGCGGCCTCACTTTCGACAATCCGTCTCTGGTGCGGTCGCTGGGTATCACTGCGCTCGTCTTGATTCTGTTTTCTGGTGGATTGGACACGGAGTGGACGGCGGTGCGCCCCATCGTGTGGCAGGGGCTATCGCTCTCGACCATCGGGGTTCTGATCACTGCGCTGCTCATCGGGATGTTTGTCGCCTGGGTCCAGGGATTCACATTCCTGGAGGGCCTCTTGCTCGGCGCAATTGTATCGTCCACCGATGCTGCAGCCGTCTTCATGGTGCTACGAGCGCGAAGGACCAAGATCCCCCGGCGATTGATCCAATTGCTCGAATTTGAATCAGGCAGCAACGATCCGATGGCCGTCGTGCTGACAATCGCGCTGATTCGACTGTTGACGGAACCCTCGACCTCTTTTGGGGAGCTTGTCGTATTCTTTGTGATGCAAATGGGCGTGGGAACGGCGATCGGCATAGCGATGGGCGAGATCATGCGACGATCGTTCAATGCGCTCGACTTGGAGTTGGAGGGCATTTATCCGGTGCTGTCGGTGGCGCTGGCCCTGCTGACCTACGGCCTGACCGACTACCTGGACGGGAGTGGCTTTCTTGCCGTATACCTGGCGGGGCTCGTCATGGCGCGAAAACCGTTCACTCACCAGCAGAGTGTCTTACACTTCCACGATGGGCTGGCCTGGTTGATGCAGGTCACCATGTTTTTGGCGCTGGGGCTACAAGTATTTCCAGCAAGGCTCGTGCCAATCGCCGGAGTGGGCCTCCTGGTTTCTCTTTTCCTGATCTTCATCGCCCGCCCTGCGAGTGTCCATGCGGCGCTGGCTTTTTCACCAATGTCCCTTCGAGAGCAGACGCTGGTGGCCTGGGCGGGGCTCCGAGGGGCTGTGCCGATCATCCTCGCGACGTTTCCCATAGTGGCTGGGATAGAAAAGGCAGACCTGATCTTCCATATGGTGTTCTTTATCGCGCTGACGTCCGTCGTGATGCAGGGAACAGCGATTCCGTTGCTTACACGATTGTTGAAGATCGGAAGCCCACCCTCGAGTGAAATTCGATCCGGCCCACAGCACAATCCGCCGGCGCCCCCAAAACCGATGCCGTAATTCTCCGCAGAATGGACGGTCAGAAAATAAAAACAGGCTGCCCGGCCATTACGTGAGGTAGTCCAGGGAAAGGGCTGGAAATGGTTTATGAAACCCGGCGCACCAGAGCCCCTTTCACAAGAAGCCCTGGTGGCCTTGAAGATGGCTGGTGGTAGCCCTATTGCACGTCGACGGTGATGCTATGGCTAGCCGTGACAGGATCGTGGTCCTTTGTAGCGCCGGTCACAGTAACCTTGTGCGTCCCCTTGCTCAAGCCCTTCAGCGTTCCAGAAAAGCCCTTTTGGTACTGATCATCCACATACGCATGGACATGCGTACCTACGGAGCCCTTGGTCAATTCGTACTTCACCTCAAAGGTGTCACTGACCTTATCCCCGTCCTTGGGAGAGGTAATCACCAACTTCGACCCGTCCGCTACCGGTGCAGCCGCTGGTTTATCCCCTGCGAATACGGGCCCCACGCTGAGGCAGCCCGCCAACGCAATCCCTAATCCCATGAGCCCGATACGTCCCATCATCTGCATCGCGACCTCCTTAGTTTGAACCAACTGAATGGACATTTCCGCCCTACCTCCCCTTTCCGGATATCCTCTCGTCTGACTACCAACCATTCTCCGGAGGAGAATATTTGAGCATTTTACTTTCCAGAATAGTCTCAGTCAATCCGCACCTACGCGCATCGAGCAACCATCACCCATCTAATTGATCCCTCCAATCTCGCTCGCTGTCTCTTCAGGGATGGGGGCTGATTGATCTTCCATCGCGCGCGTCCAACGAGGGCCTTCTGAGGCCGCGCGTTGCGCGAGCACAGAAGATCATCAGCCCCCATCCCCTCCCCCCCTCACTCCGCAATATGATACGGTAGAGAAACGCAGGAGCCAGACTATGACCATCCAGGCACAATTTCCAGATGAGCAAAACCTCGATGGCGCCTTCATCAGGCAGCCTGATGCTTTTACCCGCTGGGTAACCGCAAACGGCAACTCCGGCTACCAGGCAGCGAGCGGACGGTACCATCTCTATGTCTCCTGGGCCTGCCCCTGGGCGCATCGGACGATCATTGTGCGGAAACTCAAGAAACTGGAAAGCGTGATCGGCATGACGGCCGTAGACCCGATCCGCGACGAGCGAGGCTGGGCCTTTCGCGAAGGACCGGGGCATTCACTTGATCCCATCAATGGATTCCAGTTTCTCAGCCAGGCCTACAAGGCCACCGATCCGAACTATCGGGGGCGGTTCACCGTCCCTGCGTTGTGGGATACGGTCACGAAACGCATCGTCACCAATTCCGACGATGATCTCATGCGCATGTTCAACGGTGAATTCAATCGCTTTACCAACAGTAGAATTGATCTGTATCAGGAAGGAATCAGGAAGGAGATCGACGACCTCAATACCTTCATCTATGAGAATGTGAACGACGGGGTCTATCGCGCAGGATTCGCCACATCGCAGCAGGCCTATGAACGAGCCGTATTTCGCCTTTTCGAGGCCCTCGATCAACTCGAGGCCCGACTGGCGCGCCAACGCTATCTCTTCGGCTCACAATTTGTCGAAACCGATTGGCGCTTGTTCGTCACCCTCGTACGCTTCGACGCCGTCTACCATGGCCATTTCAAATGCAACCTTAGACGGATCATCGACTACCCCAACCTCTTCGGTTACCTCAAAGACCTCTATCAGACCGACGGTATCGCCGATACCGTGAACTTCGACCACATCAAGCGGCATTACTACATCACCCACGACGACATCAATCCAACCCGTATCGTCCCCCTTGGCCCCGACCAAGATCTGACCACTCCTCACGGCCGAGAACATCTGCAGTAATACGCAGGTCGGTTTCTCTGGTGAGTCTGGTTCAACCAAAGTAAACGAGACAAACCAAAAAGTTAGAGCAAGCAGCTTCGAAGCATCCCTTGCGTGGCTGATACGTTCGTGGTAGGGTGCAACGTGATCGCGTAAGACCTTCCGTGCTTGGAGGCTGCAGTCCTCCTGGAAACACGAAGTCTAACGCGATCTTTTTTGTCCGCACGCAGCCGTTCTGCATCTGCCGAGCACTCCGCCTAAGGCGTACCCATCCATCGCTCGCATTGCTAGCCCGACATCGCTGTGGGGTCGTCTTTTATTATTTAAAGAGGTGCATCCTTGTTTCAAGAAATATGGTCAACAGCCCGAGCCTTCTTCCGCGACACCGCAGGGAGTCTCTATCACATTATCGTCGTCGCTCTGAGCGCGGGCATTGCGCTTTTGCTCCCGGCAGGCGCCAAACAGTTTTTGTCGTTCTGGTCTCGTGTCGAACATGACCTGCTCTCGCTCATCGCCGTGGAAATGACGGTGGCGATCCTCCTGATCGCCTGCCTCAACTACTTCCATCGCAGCATACGGGACCGGGCTCTTGCTGCCGTGGCGGCCGGCGCCGGCCTCGTCTCGTTCTTCCCGCGCCGCACGCGGGGAGCGCAACGGCACATCAAGCAACTCAAGGAAGAGCAGGGAACCGGCCGAACCATTTCGGTCATCGGGTCAAGCGGCCACAGCACCTTTGTGGATCAAGTAGGGGGTCTGTCGTCGGTTCTCGACAAATGCCTGGGGGCCAGAATCATGCTGGTGAATCCCTACAGCCAGGAAGCGAGCGCGCGCATACAGGCGATCGGCCATCCCGAGTTCACGTTGAATACATTCCGGGAAGAAGTTCGACAAAGTATCCAGCTCCTCAAGCGGCTGAAGGCCATGGGGAAGGCCGTCAAACTCAAGCTCTACTCGGATTCCCCGTTAATGAAATTGGTGATCCTCGGAGACTACCTCTGGCTCCAGCATTACCATGCCGATCTGGATATTCAGACCATGCCGGAGTATGTCCTGCGGCACAACCGCAAGGACCACGGCCTCTATACCCTCTATGCCCACTACTTCGTGCAGCGATGGGAGAGCGCCGAGATTCCCGAATACGATCTCGACACAGATGAGCTGGTCTATCGAAGTAGAACCGGTAACGAGATTAGGAGAGAGCGGTTTGAAATTGAGACGGAGTCCGAAGAAATCGGAGCCCTACTGGAACCGCGAGAACTCACCGCCGAACCGGCCCAAGTCGGCTGAGCCAGTCGGCCCAACACAAGACCAGCAATGTGCAAGGAGACGCCTCCCCTGACCTAGAAGGATGCGAAAAGACTATTCTGTCCCGCCAGTCTGGCGGGACAGGCGAGACGAGGTGAAAATCCAAGCTGCCCACGTCGCGCCTTTCTCGCAAGTCACGCGCCTCACGCGCCACGCTCTGTGGTCCTGGCGGCCTTTTCAGCATCCTGATAAAGTACAGTCATTGTTCTTGGAAAGTCTTTCCCCCCATGTCCATCCAGTGGTTCCCCGGTCACATGAATACGGCGCGCAAAGAAGCCGCCAAGACAATGGAAGTGATCGATGTCGTCGTCGAGGTGCTGGATGCGCGCATACCGAAGGCCAGCTGCAATCCGCTGATCGAGGAACTGCGCCTGGCTCGCCAGCGCCCTAGCCTAAAAGTGCTCAACAAAGCCGATCTCGCCGATCCCACAGTCACACAGGCTTGGCTCGACCTGTACAACCGACAACCGGGCGTCAGCGCCGTAGCTCTCTCTTGTATTCATGCTGGCGATGCCGCCAAGCTCCCCCAGCTCTGTCAGCCGCTCGCTCCGCATCGTAACAGCAGCGCGAAGCCGCTACGCATGCTGATCATGGGAATCCCCAACGTCGGCAAATCAACCCTGATGAACATGCTCCTCAAACGCCGCATCGCTCGTGTGGGCGACGAACCAGCCGTGACCAAAGTCCAGCAGCGTCACAAACTGAACGACCACATGGCCATCACCGACTCACCAGGACTATTGTGGGGGACCATCAAAGATCCTCACGTGGGCCTCCTGCTCGCCACGGTCAACGCGATAGGCCACAAGGTCGTCGATGACGAAGCGGTCGCCGAGTTTCTCGCCACCATCCTGCTTGCGCGCTATCCAGCCAGGCTCACGGCCCGCTACGGTTTTGCTGTGGAAGGACTAACGAGTACGGGCGTGATCGACGCCATCGGCAAAAAGCGTGGCTGCCTATTGACCAGAAGCGGCGGCGGCATAGATCGAGACAAAGCGGCGAGGATCCTCTTGTCGGACTACCGCGACGGCACGCTCGGCCGCACCAGCTTGGAGTCGCCAGAGACTCAGACGGAAGAACAAAGCTGATGGCAACAGAGGGAATACTGGCCGGTTTGTCTGGTTGATCTGGTCTATCCGGTTACTCTGGTTCAACCAAATAGACGAGACAAACCAAACAAACCAGATAAACTAGAGAGACCAGAGGCCGGCGCCTCCCTCACAATCCGACTCTGACGAAGTCGATGTACCCTCGTTCGACGTCCGTGCTTATAAGCTCTACCTGCACCTTGTCTCCGACGTCGAGGCCACTCGCGCCTGTCACCATTCTCCCTTCGACCGGCGGCTCAAGGAGCCGGACCCATGTACCTCTGTCCGACGCGCCCGTCACGATGGCGTCGAAACGCTGCCCGATCCGCGATTCAAGCAAGAGGGCGGCAGCGGATTTTCGGAGCCGCCGCTCGACCTTTTCCGCGTCGTCCTCTTTCTCGGTACAGTGGTTGGCCAGATACTTCAGTTCTTCCGGATGGTACGGCGTTGATGCCCCGGCCAGCGCCGCTTTGATCAGCCGCTGGGTGATGAGATCGGGAAAGCGCCGGTTGGGGGCCGTGGAATGGGTGTACCCCTTCACGGCAAGCCCGAAATGTTCAGGAGAGCCATCCTTCGACTGATCCAGTACATACTCGCCTCTGCCAATGAGCTTCACGATGGCCAGGGAAAGATCGGGAAATCTGAGGGGATCAGCCTTCCGGCGTGCGATGAGGAACGATTCCAGCGCACCCGCATCCGGCTCTGGGGGTAAGTGCTCGCCCCAGCGTGCGGCCACCTCGATAATCCGCTGCCAGCGTTCGGGAGAGCGCAGGATGCGGCGGAAAGAAGGCATGCCCTTTCCACTCAGATAGGACGCCGTTGCCTGATTCGCCGCGATCATAAAGTCTTCGATCAGTTCCTTGGCGCGATTCTTCTGCTCGACCTTGAGAGCAGTCAGCACGTCCCCCTCAAATACGGCTCGTGGCTCGATCGTTTCAAGACTCAGCGCCCCCTGCTGGTGTCGTCGTGCTTTGAGCTGCTGCGCGACCTGGTCTTGGAGGCGGAGTTGCACATCGAGACCGGAGACGGCTTTAACTCGATCGGGCGCGGAGGTCTCCCCTGTGAGCCATGCAGCGACGCTGTTGTAGGCCAGCTTCGCGTGGTTGCGGACCAAGGCCCGAAAGAGGGTCGAACTGAGGACCGCTCCATCTTCCGCAATCACCATCTCCACGACGATCGCAAGGCGGTCTTGCCCTTCGCCGAGAGATGTCAGATCGGTCGACAGCTTTTCCGGCAACATAGGAAACATGCCGCCGGCCGTATAGACTGACGTCGTATTATGCTTGGCATGAACATCCAGGGCGGATTCTTTTGCAACCAGCGCGTCTACGTCGGCAATCGCGACCAGGATTGTGACAGACCGATCAGGATGTGGTTCAGCCACGGTGAGTTGGTCGAGGTCTCGGGAATCGTCGTTGTCGATCGACGCCCAGAGCAGACCGGTTAGGTCACGCATGTCCGAGTGCCCGTCAGTAGCAGCCATCTGCACACTGGCAAGCTCGGCCATTGCCGCGGAGGAAAAATCCGGCAAGAGGCCTCGTTCGACCATGGCGCGACGAGCAATATTCTTGAGATCAGTGCGATGGCTTTTCATTTGTCCTTCAATCTGGTGGTTAACCCTTCGAGGTGCATGGTTCTGATTGCGTTCTCGGTTTGTACCAGCTATATGATAGATGGTTGGGTAGTCTCAAGCTAGCTTCGCCTCCGTCATAAAAACCCATGAGTCATTCTGATGGCCGCGTTCACCTATGAACAATAAACTGGCAGTTACGATAATCCGATGGGCCATCGCGGTTCCGGCAGGGCTCGCGGCTTGGTTCGGAGCGAACTATTCTATTGGAACCACCTTTGGCTTTGTCCACGGATTTGAAGTGGTCGAGGAGTTTTGGGACGCGCCGGATATGAACGGGATGCCAATTAGTGGCACATATATTATTCTTGTCACTCGGCTTGTTGCCGCTGCCGCCCTTGTGGGAATGATTGTCTACCTTGTACCGCGTTTCCATAAACGGGTGGCGGCCATTGCGGCCGCTCTTGTATCCGTTGCCGCCCTGGGCTTCTTGGGTTTCGTACTGTTTCAAGCTGGGAATGCTGATCTAAAGTTCGGTCCCGATGGCTGGTACAGACATATCCTGGATGCGCTGAGCATTATTATGGGCGCAATATTCGGCGCATGGGTGGCATGTGGAAATCAGAGATACCGAACCCGCGCGTAGCGCATAAAACGCAAGAACTGACTGGTTTCCCTTGTTTGTTTGGTTAAACGAGAACGACCAGATAAACAAAACAAACCAGATGAACCTGCCCCTACCTCTCGCTTACTGTTTCCTCACCCGCCTGGCCCCCGTTCGTTGTCCCCGCTATGACCACCTCAGCCGCCTGAGGAGAAAAGGCCTGCTCAATGCGTTGCTTTCCATCGGTCGTTCGGATAACGATTCGGCAGTGACTCTTAAGCGGCCTTCTTTCCCCGACGCACCAGGGACTCAGCTTTCAATAGAAGTGACTTCAGCAACCGTGATTGAACAGGAACTGGCGGCAGCCCAAGCCGCACAGCAAGACGGCAACGACGGGAAGGCGCGCGTCTGTGCCCGCCGCGCCGTGGCTCGCGCCACCGAAGCGTGGCTCGCGCGGCTCCCAATGCCACTATGGCGCGGGGATGCAATGGCACAGCTCCGGCAAATTCAGCAACTCGCATCTTTCCCTCTTCCTATCCGCCAAGCGGCCGAACGATTGAGCACCCCGGTAACCCGCCGGCACACAGCCCCCTTCACGGCAGACCCCGTCGCCGACGCAAAACTCATTATCATTCACCTCTGCGGCGCCCCTCAGAGCACAGGTTCCGATGATGAGTAGTATGTTGAGAAAGTCCACTAACCTGCGAAGATCATTGCGCGTGAGAGTTGCAGGGTGAGATGCCAGAGCTATTCGCGCCGTTTCGTCCCGTTGATCAATTTCCGCCTGTGATACCCGCTGGAGGGCTCGTGAGAGCGGTTCTCTCTTCGATCCACTTGTAGAGCACCGGCAACACAATAAGCGTCAGGAATGTCGAACTGACCAGTCCGCCGATCACCACGACGGCCAGAGGCCGCTGCACTTCCGATCCGATTCCATGGGCAAAGGCAAGCGGCACCAATCCCAGCAACGCGACCAGCGCTGTCATCAAGACCGGCCGCAGACGCATCACGCAGCCGGACATCACCGCCTGCTCAATCCCCATTCCCTCCTGCCGACGAAGCGAATTCATATAGGACACCAACACGATGCCGTTCAATACGGCCACGCCGAAGAGATTGATGAATCCGACCGAGGCCGGCACGCTCAGGTATTCCCCCGTCACCCACAAGGCGACAATTCCGCCGATAAGGGCAAACGGGAGATTGAGAATGATCAGCGCCGCCTGTTTCATCGAAGAGAACGATGAAAGCAGGAGCAAGAAGATCACGACAATGGTGATCGGGACAATGATCTTGATACGGCCCAGCGCCCGCTCCATATTTTCGAACGACCCACCCCAGACAACATGGTACCCCTCCGGGAGCCGAACCTCTTTGGCCATCCGCTGCTGCGCCTCAGCTACAATACTTCCGATGTCCCGTCCGTGGGTATTAAAACTGACCGGCAGATACCGCTGGAGTTGATCGCGGTTGATACGCCCCGGTCCCTCGTGCATCCGGATGGTGCCGAGATCGCTGAGGGGAATGAAGGCCCCACTGCCGTCCGTCAATCGAATGTTCCCGATCGTCTCGATGCTGTTCCGATACTGTTCCGGAAACCGCACGACCAAATTGAACCGTCGATTCTCTTCATACACCCTGGTCGCGACTTCTCCTCCGATCGCAGTTGCAATGACCCCACGCACATCCGAGACGTTGATGCCGTGCCGGGCGATCTTACCTCGATCGATATCGATCGTGATGTAGGGCTGGCCGAAGAGTTGCTCTACTTTTAGGTCTTTGACGCCTCGAATCGTGCCGAGGACGCCGGCAATCTTATCCCCCGTCTGACGCAGCTCCTCCAGATCTGGCCCGAACAGTTTGACGGTCACCTCTGCTCGCACCCCCGAAATCAATTCGTCCACCCGTTGCTGGATCGGCTGGCTGAGGAGAAAGTTGGCGCCTGGCACCAGGGCCAGCCGCTCGCGGACTCGCTCTTTCAACCCTTCCATGGTGGAGGCCGTCGTCCAGGTCTCAATCGGGTGCAACACCGCGACGGAATCGCTTTCATTCGGCTCTTGCGGGTCGTTCGCCAATTCCGTGCGCCCGATTTTAGACACCATCATCTGCACTTCGGGAAATTCCAGCACCGCTTTCTGCACCTCCCGTTCGATCTTGATCGATTGCTCCAGCGAAATGCTCGGCAAGCGGATCGTGAGGGGAGCCATCGTGCCTTCATTCAGAATGGGGACAAACTCCGACCCCAAAAATGGAAAGAGCGCGATACTTCCTGCCAACATGAGTCCGGTTGTTGTCAGTACCACCAGCCGATGCCCTAACGCCCAGCGCAGCATAGGAAGATAGAGACGCTTGGCCCATCGGAGCACCCGGGGATCGGAATCGTGCCCTGCCTTCAGAGTCAGTAAACACAAAACCGGCGACAGGGTGATCGACAAAATGAGCGACACCATCAAGGCAATCATGATGGTATAGGCCATCGGCTTGAACATTTTGCCCTCCATGCCTTGGAAAGAAAGGATGGGCATAAAGACGATGATGATGATGATAATGCCGAAGACCACGGGACGGGCGACCTCCCGAGCGGCATTGAGGATGAGAGCCTGTCGAGGCAGGCCCTGATGACGGGGATCCGACAGATGCCGGTGGATGTTTTCCACCAGCACCACAGAGGCGTCAACCATCATGCCGATGGCGATGGCCAGACCGCCCAAGGACATCAGATTGGCCGTGAGATCGAACCGATCCATCACGAAGAACGTCACGAGCGGCGTCAGGACGAGCGTCGCCGCCACGATCAAGGCGCTCCTGGTATCGCCCAGGAACAAGAACAGCACGACCACCACCAGGAGAATACCCTCCCCCAGCGCCTTATAGACGGTCGTCAAAGCGGCGGAGATCAATTCAATACGATCGTAAAAGGGAACGATCCGCCATCCTGCCGGCAGCAGCCCCTTGTCCCGTATCTCGGCAAGCTTGACCTTGATCCCTTCTACGACGTCGCGGGCGTTTGCGCCGCGCAGCATGAGCACGATCCCTGCCGCCACCTCGCGCTCACCGTTCAAGACGACAGCGCCATGGCGAATGGCATGGCCGATCTGGACCTGGGCAACGTCGTGGATGTGCACGGGAGTGCCGCCCGCTTCCTTGACGACGATGTCTTCGATGTCGCTCAGTTTCCGGATCATCCCCACGCCGCGGACAATGTACTTTTCAGCATGGGTCTCCAGCACATTGCCAGAGGCATTCGCGTTGTTGTTTGCCACGGCGGCGAACACCTCGTGCAACGCGAGATCGTATTTGCGCAACAGTTCAGGCTCGACGAGCACCTGGTACTGTTTGACATACCCGCCTTGCGAGTTGACGTCGATCACTCCGGGAACACCCTTGAGCAACGGCCGGATGATCCAGTCCACCGCAGTTCGCTGCTCGATCAATTCGTGTTCCGCTGCGGCGGCGTCCAGGCCGGCATGAGAAGGGCCTTCCAGATAATACTGATACACCTCTCCCAGTCCGGTCGTATTCGGTGCCATGCTCGGTTCAGACCCGGGCGGTAAGTTTTCCTTCACTTCAATCAACCGTTCGAGCACGAGTTGGCGGGCAAGGTTGATGTCCATATGATCGTCGAACACTACGGTAATCAACGACAGCCCGACTTTGGTGAGCGAACGTAGTTCCGTCAGATGCGGTACTCCGGTGACTTGTTGTTCGATGGGAAAGGTCACCAGCCGTTCGACCTCTTCGGGAGATAGGCCGGGTGCTTTCGTGACGATTTGCACGAGCACGCTCGTCACATCGGGAAACGCGTCGATCGAAATCGTGCGAAAGGCATAGCCCCCCAGAAGGGTAAGAAGCCCGGCAAATGTGAGGATCAGTAGGGGGCGGCGAAGCGAAAACTCAAGAAGTTTATCGATCATGCTTAGTCTTTGGGCTTCAACAGCTCGGATTTCAAGGTAAAGGCTCCTTCCTTGACGACCACTTCCCCTTCCCGCAACCCTTCGAGGATCTCGGCGGAGGTCCCGTTTTTCTCGCCCATTTTGATCGTCCGCGCTTCAAAGACGCCTGGTTCCTTCTGCACAAACACGAAGCTGCGATCCCGATCATGCTGAACGGCTGCTTCGGGAACGACCAGGACATCTGAGGTCGGTTCGGATGAGACGCGGATCGTGGCAAACATTTCCGGCTTCAGGTGACCCTTGGAATTGTCCAAGATGAGGCGCACCTGCATGGTCCGTGTCGCGGGGTCGAGGACATCGCCGACATAGGAGACGGTCCCCTGGAACACCTCGTCGGGATAGGCCGTCACAAAGACCTCGACCGGCTGATTCGCAACGGCGGTCGCGCGCTGCACATAGGAGACATCTTTTTCCGATACGTTAGCCACCACCCAAACCGTCGAGAGATCGGCCACCGCAAACAGTTTATGGGTCGTTTCAACCAACTCGCCTTTGGTAAGGTCGCGCGTGATCACCCGTCCGGCAAAGGGCGCCACAATGGAAACCTGCGAGCGGATTGTTTGGGTCCGCTCAAGAATTCCGATTTCTTTGTCGCCCATGCCCAACAACCGGAGCCCTTCACGCGCCTCCTGAGTCTCGGCGCGGATACCGATCATTTCTCCTTCGCGGCGCTGCGCCTCCGCCTGGCCGATGACTTTCTCTTGGTAAAGAAACTGCGCCCGCTCATAGGCCTGCTCCGCCACATGCCGCCGCGCGCGGGCCTTGAGGTAGGCGGACTGGGCTAGTCCGAGATCACCGCTATGGAGCACCACCAACAGCTGATTGGCTTTGACCATCTGTCCCAAGTCGGCATGCACCTCGGCCACCCGCCCACGCACGAGGGTCGTAATATTCGCCAAGGCGTTCTCGTTCGGCCGTACGACGCCGGGAAAGGTACGGTAGGTACGAAATGTCGTTCGTCCGACCGGCTCCACCGTCACACCGGATCGGGTGACTTCATCCGATGGGAGCCGAACGAGGCGGGCCTCGCCTGCCGAATGTTTCGTCTTGTTCTCCTCAGCCGGGGCCGGAGCCGGCGCGCGGTCACAGCCCGTGAAGGAGGTCAATAGCAGCAAGCCGAAAAAGACCCTGCAGGTCGCACTCAGACGGGCTCGCAGGCACGCATGACTCTCGCATCTCTTTGCACATTGGCCGGAAGAAATGACCATACCGCTCATCTATCCTTTTCGCTTTATTTAGAGTGGACCGCCCAGGGCGCGCTCAAACCGCGTGAGCGCCAGGGAGAGTTCAAAGCGCGCCAGATTATAATCCACGGTAATCTGGCGTTGGACCCGTTGGGCATCGAGGACATCCAGAAGGCTGGAGGCGCCCTGGCGAAAGCTCAATTGAGCAATGCGAAGCGCCTCTTGCGCTTGTTTCAAGAGCCCTTCCTCATAGACGAGGATCTGATCTTGCGCCGTTTCCGCCTCTCGAGCATGTTGGTTGATGGCACGGGCGAGGTCGTTCCTGGCACGAATCAGCTCTGCCTCTTCTTTTCGCTGACTACCGAGCGCCGTCGCAATGTGTCCTTGCTGCCGATACCATAAGGGTGTCGGCAGAGTCAGGCCCCCCAGCACTGCCTCGCGGCCTATTTCCCTGGCATACCCGCCAAACAGGGTCACGTTCGGCACGCGGGCCTGCCGCTCTTTGGTGACGGTAGATTCAGCCTGCTCCACCAGTTTTCCCTGGCGTTTGAGGGTGGGATGTTGCGACAGGTCCCTCGCCGCCATCTGCTCCGGGTCCAGACGATCCCTGAGCGACCGGAATTCTCCTTGCACCTTGTACCGAGGTCCCAAGGCCCCCGCCGTCAAGGTGTCCAATCCGACAAGTTTCACGCGCACGACATTCTTGGCTTTCGTCATCTCTTGCTTGGCCTTGAGCACCTCCACATCCGCCTTCACCGCTTCGAATTGAGGGCCTTCGCCTGATCGGACGCGGGCTTTGACAATACGCGCCACCTCCTGAACGATCTCCAGGTTCTGTTGAAGAAGGTCTACGGTCCGTTCCGCCAGCAGCAGTTCGTAGAATAGCCCCTTCACCTCCGCAATGAGATTGAGCTTGGCTTCGTCGAGGCCGACCGTCGCGCCGGATAGACCGGCGGCTGCCGCGTTCTGACGGGCCGCCCGCATGCCCGGCCATTCCACCGTCTGATGTAGCGTCATGCCGTACTCGGTTATGCGATCCCCGTTGCTAGGGTCTCGAATCGCGGCATTCGCCGTCTGGGCGCCGACCGTGGGGTTGGGATAGGCCCCGGCTTGGGTCCGCAGGCCCTCATTCTGCTCGATCACGCTTTGAGCGCTCGCGATCGCCGGGTTCCGCTCCAGTGCCAAGTTAATGATGTGATCGAGTTCGAACGTGGGCATCTGCTCCTTCGCCTGAACGAAGGATGGCATCAGTGCCCCACTTGCCCCCGCTACCATCACGGTCATTAATACGGCACAATTCCAAAACCGAGCCAGCATCTGCTGCCTCCTTCGGACTCACGATGAGGTTGTCTGATCGAGATCGAAGATGAAACAGACCTTTGTCGCTGCGCTAACTTGATGCGGACGGAGGGTGTATCAGCCGGGAGACCAGAAGGATCGACGGAGGACTCTCGTTCATTGAGGCATGCAAGCGGCGTGATTCGCCATCTGACACAGGCACCCGATAAACGATGTAGCCGTCCGGCGTCTCTTGCGACGAATCGTCTTCGGAGTCGGCCACCGCCCCTGCCTCGCTGAAATCGCAGGTTTGCCCACTCCCAGTATCGCCGGTCGAGCCGCACAGAATATTGAAAGACCACCCGATCTGCATAGCCGGGTATATGGTGCTGCTTAGCAGCAGCCCGAAGATGAGGACGGAAAAGCATAAACGGATCGTTACCACAACACCTTATAAATACGAGGATGACAGGATTGTCAATCAGTTCGTCGAAATGTTCTGAGGGGCGCTCCTATAAGCTGTGGCTCAGCTAAGATATTCACCAGCATAGTACCCTTCTCTCAGTGTCTGTTACAAGAAAAACTGATGTCCCGCATTATCTCATGACGGTTCGTCATGAGATGGCGAAGTGCACGCGGAAAGCACAAGGAGCGGGAATAGGCTGGTTTTCTGGGTCTTCTCGGATCACAGTGGGTTTTTTTCCTCTCTCCGCGTTAACGAAGGTAGGAAGGCGGCGACGATCTTGAGTTTGAGGTAGTCCTCATCACGGTAGCCGTAGGCCCGTCGCTGGAGGACGCGGATCTTGTTGTTGAGCCCCTCCACGAGGCC
>Ga0194035_1000320_pt1 | contig 28521 bp, 26 predicted proteins | sample JunL2320m_MetaG_FD_148680 | JGI IMG/M metagenome (GOLD analysis project Ga0194035, IMG submission 148680) | Anoxic zone freshwater microbial communities from boreal shield lake in IISD Experimental Lakes Area, Ontario, Canada - Jun2016-L239-20m | ecosystem: Environmental > Aquatic > Freshwater >...
ATGGAAGAAATCGCCGTTCGACCATAACAAATCACGCTTCCCATTGATGGGAAAGCACGTCAAGGTGGAATGTACGAAATGCCATCTGACACCGGCCTTCCAAGACGCCCCAATGGATTGTTACTCCTGTCACAAAAAAGACGACAAGCACAAAGGGGCGTATGGAGAGAAATGCGAGACGTGCCATGGAGCAGGCGACTGGAAAACCATCACGTTCGATCATGACTTACACTCCCAGTACCCGCTACGGGGGCGGCATGTCACGACTAAGTGCGAGTCCTGCCATAAAGGGCACTTATATAAGGACAAGACACCGGCCGACTGCAACGCCTGCCACAAAAATGACGACAAGCATAAGGGACACTTTACCGAGAAGTGTGAACACTGCCATACCGAACGGGATTGGAAAGCCCTCCTCTTTGAGCACGATCACGATACAGCCTATCCGCTACGAGGGAAGCATCGGACAGCAAAGTGCGAGTCCTGTCATACGGGACATCTATACAAGGACAAGACGCCTGTCACCTGCTTTGCCTGCCACAAAAAGGACGACAAGCATAAGGGGCACTTTACCGAGAAGTGTGAACGCTGCCATACCGAACGGGATTGGAAAGCCCTCCTCTTTGAGCACGATCACGATACAGCCTATCCGCTACAAGGAAAACATCGAACCACTACTTGCGAGAGCTGCCACACGGGACTGCTGTATCAGGACAAGACGCCCGCGGCCTGCTACGCTTGCCACAAGAAAGACGATAAGCATCTGCGCCGGTTGGGTACGGAATGTCAGGACTGCCACAGCCTGCGAGACTGGAAACTCTGGGACTTCGATCACGATGCGCGGACTCGATTCAAGCTCGACGGCGGCCATAAGGGGCTCGATTGTTATGCCTGCCACAGTGCGCGCATGGACAAGAAGGTCGAATCATCGTCCACCTGTGTCAGTTGCCACAAGAAGGATGACAAGCATGATGGAAGTTTCGGCTCTCAATGTGACCGGTGTCATGAAACAACCCTGTGGAAGACGGTCAAACGGGGCAGCAGCATCTTTCGCGGCCGTTAGCCTCAGGCCTGTTGGTTAAGATCTCCAAAGGGAAGGTACTGTGGAATATCGACGTGACATCTCGTCCGCGCTCAAACTTCTGGCCCTCGGGCTGGCCCTCTTTGTCGGCTACCAGGGATGGCTGAAACCCACGTACTTGACTCCTGGACCTGCATCACGTCAGCCCTCGGAGGCTCCTCCGGCGCAATCAACCCCCAGTTTCGCGTTGCCGGGAACGCAAGAATATCCACCATGGGATGTTCCGCAAACGCGACTGATCGATCCAGGCCAAGCGCCTACCGATATGCTCGGGTTTATTCGCGACGAAGTGGAAAAGGGAAACTACAAGGAAGCAGAACACCGGTTGGTAGCCATCTCTCGCGAACGGCTGGATAAGCCCCAGGCCAAACGGTACATTGCAGCGCTCTGGAACAATCTCGGCGTACAACAGGAAAAGTTCGGCGGGAGCGCACTTTCAGTCAAAGCCTTTAAGAAAGCCGTAGCATCCGACCCTAATAATCCGCTTGCGTCCATGAACCTAACGCAAGCCTACTGGGAGCTTCGCGATCCCGCGATGACGCCCCAGTTCCTCAACAGGGTGATTCGGCTGAATCCCAACGATCCGTTTCCGCATCTTGCGCTCGCCGAACTGCTGTTGGAGAAAGGCGATAAGACTTCGGCGATGGCCCATCTCAATCTCGCGCATCCACAAGCCCAATATGATCCCCATCTCCAATCCTATCGAAATAAGCTCGTCGCAAAGGTGGACGCGGACATAGCCACCAGACCGGTTCCGGATCCCCGTCAAAACCTTACGACTCCTCCCTCAATGCCATCCACCAATCAACCAGCCCCTTCCACCTCTACTCAGGAAGAACGGCCGCCGAGGCCGTTTGTTCCGCGCGACACCGCTCATTTCGTCGTTCAATTCGATGGGCCTGACGATCAAGCGACGTGGCTGCGCATCCGGGCCATGCTCGAATACGCCTATGAGGAAATTCCTCCGAAGTTCGGACATGTGCCTGCCGAACCCATCAAGGTTGTTTTGCACACAGGTCGGAAATTTTCCGGTCCGGCGGGAGTTCCCGATTGGGCCGATACATTGTTCGATCACACATCTGGCTCGATTAACCTCCCCACTCAAGGCGCGCTCGACGATCTCGCATTATTCAGCCGCGTGGCCCGTCATCAGTTCGTCCATGCGCTCTTTCATGAACAGGCCAAGAATGGAAGCGCACCTCCTCCAAGATGGCTCGTGGAAGGTCTGACCATCCATCTGACGGAAGACCCCTGGCCCGAGATGGAAGACTCCCGCCAAAAGGGCCTTCCCCTCATATCGCTGACCTCACTTCAGGGATCGTGGGCACAGCTTCCCCCAACGTCAGTATCGACTGCATACCTCTCGGCAAGTGTTGCCACTCAACACCTCCTCGATCAGTATAGCATGTCCACTGTTCGCCAACTGATGAAGGTGCTCATGACCGGACAGTCTCTTGAGACAGCGATGCAACAAAAGATGTCCATGTCCTACGAACAGTTTCAGCTCCAGTGGGCGCAAAGCCACAAGCCGCACTTGAGTGAGCGGGGTTCATGAGAGCGAGATACGCGCTTATTTTACCTTGGAGAAGTCGGCGACGATTCTCGCCTCAGTTCCATCCTGAAGATTCACAACAAAAACAGACGATGCAGCGGGATCAAACTTTTCATAGGCAAACAACGCGGTAAACCGTGACCGGTACACCGGCCCACTTCCCTCGTTCTTTCGGCCACGTTCGGCTTTTCCGATGTCGATGGGCTTGATCTTCTTCGAGCCCTGCTGTAACTCGATCAAGGCGCCCTCTGCAAAGTATTCATCGTCGCCACATAGTTGAACTTCAATCTCCATATTAGGCATGTCCATAACTTTTTTTATGAACTCCTCGGGCATGCGCACATCCGTCTTCCGCTTCTTGGACTCCGCTGCTTCCTGCCGACCAAAGGCTTCAAGCCGATAGCGTTTGGTTCTGAGGATAGCGCTGGCTCCGCAGAGGTCTTTCTCTGGATCGGCGCCCACACGCGTGACCATGGAGGCTTGCTGAAGGACTTTCTTCACCTCCTCCGGGGTATTGGCCTTCTCCAAGGGCGCCCGCCCAGCTGCCAAGGCCTTCTGCGCCTCTTCCGCCGAAAGCTTCACATCAATCGCCAAGACCGGCTGGAAACCGACGATCATCAACAAGCCCGCGACCGCACAAATGGCAACGCCACCGATTCGCGCCGCCGATGTCAGGCATCGTACGCTCATGACTCCCTCCATATACAAGATAGGGATTGATGGGGCGGCATTGTACGGAACCCCCTTACCCCTTTGCAATCAGCTTGAAAAGCGGGCCCAGTTGGCATAGGGCTTGACGGCGTAGAGTACGTCGAGATCGATCGGCACTCTCTCACCGGCTTGCGTAAGCAGCTGGGCAACCAGGCGGAGCGGCAGACCGACGACAGTTGTGAAATCTCCATCGACGGAATCGACCAGATCGCCGCCTTCTCCTTGGATTGAGTACGCACCGGCCTTGCCGAGACTTTCTCCTGTTGCGAGATACCGTTCGTGCACTCGTTCATCGAATGGTTTCATCCGAACGACGGACGTGGAGAGAGCAACGACGTCCATCCCGCGAACTGAACAGACGAGCGAGACCGCCGTGCATACGTGATGAGCACGACCAGCCAGGCGCCGAAGCATCGCACGGGCCTCCGCTGGGTCGGCTGGTTTCCCGAGCACGTCATGATCCAATTCAATCACTGTATCGCTCCCCAGCACGATCGCCTCCGGCACTTGCCTCGCAACTGACCGGGCCTTGCCCTGGGCGAAAGACTGCACCTGGTCGGTCGCCGGATGGTCCGCGACCAGCCGTTCCTCAAAGGGTGGGCTCTTGACGTCAAATGGAATAGCCAGAAGAGCAAGCAACTCACGACGGCGCGGAGAGGTGGAAGCCAGAATGAGTGTCATCTACTACACGGAGGTAGGTTCAGGGGAAGTACGCTTTTCTGGGGGTATCTGGTCAGAAGCCTCGGTGAGACTCGCACAATGCGCGTGAAAATCGGCAAGCACCTGCTCCAAGTCAGCGACCGAAGAGACTCGGAACATATTGGCTCGAAGCGAGGCAGCATGAGGGAACCCTTTGCAGTACCAGCCCAGATGTTTGCGCATCCGCCGAAACTGGCCCTGCCCACAGGCCGCTTCAAACCGTCGGGCATGATCGAGCAACATTTCAAAGCGCACGTCGAGCGATGGCGCCCACGGTTCTGGCCCCTCCTCAGGTCGATGCTGCTGCAGAACGAGTCGCGCCGCCTCTTTCTGCCGAAAGAACCAGGGGGCTCCGAGCGCAGCTCGTCCGACTAACACGCCATCGACTCCGGTGGACCGCACACGACGGACGACGTCGTGATAGCTATGCACGTCTCCGTTGCCGAACAGCAAAGTCCCGCTCCCTCGCACGATCTCCGCCGCCCGGGCAATGGCATTCCAATCCGCTTCCCCCCGATACATTTGTTGCAAGGTGCGGCCATGCAGAGAAATGACCGCCGGCTGCTCCCTGAGGAGCTGTTCGATCCATTGGTCGATAACCACTACATCGTAGCCGAGGCGTGTCTTGACGGACAGAGGAAGCTTGCGTCGGACGAGCGGACGGGCGTCCTGCCGCTGCTCGTTCATTCGATGGATCGCCGCCACTCTGCCAGGCTTGAGACCCGCTCCCTCAAGGGTCTGACCTGCCGCCCAATCGGCAATCCCCTGCCGCGTAGCCTGCATAATGGCCTGAGCCACATCCGGCGTTCGGATCAGTCCGGCTCCCGATCCGGATGAGGCCACGCTCCGAGAGGGACAGCCCATGTTGATATCCAGTCCGTCAAACCCCAATTCACAGACTGCATGGGCGGCCTGATAGAAGAGGTCAGGCTCTTTCCCATAGAGCTGCGCGATGATCGGCCTTTCAGCCTCATGATAGATAAGAGAGTCCAACAGGAACTCCGGTCCCCGACAGACGTCATGCACATGAGTGAACTCCGTGAAAGAGACGTCCGGTTTCCCATGCAGGGCCACGGTATGGCGAAACGTCGCATCTGTGACCCCATCCATCGGCGCCATCCCGATGACCGGTTTGGCGAGTGACTGCCAGAAACTCATCTGGTGCGCTCCATCGCCGGAGTCCCTACTTCATTCGCCTGCGCATAGGCTATGCGTAACATGTCGCTTTCCTGCTGTACGCAACCCAGCGTATCCGGCGCGCATTCCGTCACAAATTCGAGAAACCGCTCGATCTTGAGGAGGAAAAAATCATACGACTGCGTGAGCGGACGCGGTGACCGAAACCAAAAGGGTACAAACTCTGTCAGGTAGATGCCTCGCTCCGCTAGGGCCCGGCAAGTCTGTGGAAACATCTCTGTAAGGTCTCCTCCCCAATGGAGGATCTCGTGCGGCACATAGGACGTGCGGTACTGTGCTAGACCCGTCGCCTCCGCAGCCGTTTCTTTCCACTCCGGGCCTGCAATGGGAACGTGCCCGGATATGATTTGCGCGTAGCGCGCATAGTCGTCGCGCAACCGCTGTCGATCAGACTGGCACACCGGTTTCTGGACTGAGATTGGACGAGACGTCAATTTCACCGGCTGTTCTAACGCCGCTCCTCTGGCCATCGTCTGCTGAACGAGGATGGAGAAACGCTGAACGGCCTCTGCATACTCCTCCACAATCATCTCGATCGGTTTGGTGTCCACTTCAAGCGCCACAGCCCGGAGGCTCACAAGGTTCGGATGGGCCAAAACCTGTTCGAGCATGCTGAAAAGGATCGACGGAATGGGAGCAGCATGGGCGTCAATCCATTCGGGAAGTTCTCCGTCCCCCTCTAGCTGGCCGTTCGACTGATGGCAGGCCAACCCGGCTATGTGGATTTCTACGACCCGCTCCAGAGGAAATTCGTCGAGGAATTCTCCGACGAATCGTTCAAGCGATGTCCGCCGACAGGCAGCGGTATAGCGATAGACCGTCCAGAGGTGCCCGATATCCAGCACGAGACCGCAGGGCGCCAATGCTGTGACGAGTCGGAAAAAGCGAGAGATCGGTATCGTGCCTGCGGAGAAATATGTGAGCGGCGGCATCTCCAAGAGAAAGAGCGGCGCAGTTCCGTCCGCTCGACAACCCTGCCGATCCATCGCCTGCTGCACCATTACGATATTGTCGGCCACCACCTCGGCGCTCAGCGGCGTATATAGAGGAGGAACATAGGTGCCAAACGAATAGCCCGCCATCTGCTTCATCGCGCACTCATGATTCAGCCAGAAGCTCTGTAGGCTGTTGAGTTGCGTGACCATCTCGCCGACATCCTGCTGAAAGAACGGAGACATTTGCACGTCCGGCTGGGTGATCCACAGACCTTCCCCGTGGTACGCCAACGGTATATCCGGCATAGCCTGTCGAACCGTTGTCAGTGCGGTCGTCGTCGCCTTAAAGACTTCCAGATAACCCGGCTGGAGTCCTCGCTCCCTAAGTGTGTTCACCAGCTCAAACAGATCAGGAGAATAGACATCGACTGACAGCCCCATCCCCAGTGGAGAAACTTCCATAAGGCGACGCTGAAAATCCTGTTGAACGGAATCTGGATCAGGCACCTATCCCCCCTTGTGCTGCTCTAAGAATTAGCCTAGTCTATTCGCCGAACCCCTTGTTTGACAAGGGAAGCCCCGGTCAAGGGCTGGGGAGCCCCATCTGCTATACTTGGCTTACGTCGCCAGGGGCGGAACCCTCACGAATCGTGCAGGCGCAAATCGGGGGAAGTTTCGAACCCATGCCGATCGACAATGACAGGCCCTTCAAGACAACAGGGTTCATACCCACCATGGTTGCCCATATGATGACGCCAGGGGTCGTACAAATTCCGGGAGATATATCTGTCAGCGAGGCGGCACTGCTGTTCGAACGAGAACAGACACCCTGCCTGCTCGTCAAAGATACCGATACGCAGTTCGGCCTCATGACGCCGACCGACATTGTAAAGAAAGTCGTCGCTCAAGGACTCGAACCCCACGACATCGAAGTCCGGACGATTATGACACGTCCGGTGCAGTTCATCGAGTACGATGAGGTCTTGGCAGAAGCCTCGACGCTCATGATGGCGACAGGCGCCTTTCTCCTGATTGTCACGAAGCAGAACCAACCTGTTGGAGTGCTCAGCGCGCAAGACCTGATGCTCAACCCGCCAAGACGTAGCACGAAGATCCCCGTCGTAGTGAGCGTCGTTGGGCGAACCTCGGCGCAGCGACTCAACTACAACGCCATGATCACCCAACTGAACCATATCGGAGCGTCGATCGAATCGGCGGCGAAGCTCACACCCAAGGCGAACGTCGTACTGGCATTTTCCATTTCCGGTCAAAACACTCCTCTGACGATTCGGGGGAGGGTGATGGGCAGCAAAGCTCTGGGAGCAGAACCAGATGAAACCTCAACTGGGACCGGCGCCTGGCAGAACGAAATTCAGTTCACGGACCTCTCGTCGTCTGACCTCACGCGTATTCGGGCTTGGACGCTTCAAACGATGCCTCCAGCCCCTAGCCGAGTCTAACCTCGCACATATGCGCATTCTTTTGACCAACAGGCGATCAGCTGATAGAGTTTTTTGTCTCTCAAGAACGAACTATAACCCCACACGGATAACCGTATGAAAACGTCCCAGACCCGTTCCCATCCTCTTCCTTCGAATGAGGAGTTGCTCAGCCAAATTCGCCTTCTGCTCGACAGCCCGGAAGACGACCTGCAGGCCGCGATCATGAAGGAACTCCTGGCCGGAACGCTTCGGCTTCACAGTTCTCATCTTGATATCCTGGACCTCAAGATCGTCAACCGCGCCGTAAAAGAACTGCGTCATGCCTTCCGCGTCTTTCATGACTATCGTGATCGCCGCAAGATCAGCATCTTCGGGTCGGCCCGCACCGCTTCGGATGATCCGAACTACCAGATGGCCTTCCAGTTTTCTCGTCGGATCGTCGAGGAAGGGTTCATGGTCATTACCGGAGGGGCCGATGGGATCATGCGCGCGTGCCAGGAAGGCGCCGGGCGCGAAAACAGCTTCGGGGTCAATATCATGCTGCCCTTCGAACAAGGCCCCAATGCCACGATCGCCGATGACCCCAAGCTCGTCACGTTCAAGTACTTCTTCACCAGAAAGCTGGTCTTTCAGAAAGAAGCCAACGCCATTGCATTATTCCCGGGCGGTTTCGGGACGCATGACGAAGGATTTGAAATTTTAACCCTCGCCCAAACCGGCAAGAGCGATCCCCAGCCGATCGTGTGTCTCCAGGCTCCCGGCTGCGACTATTGGGACGACTGGTACAACTTCGTCACACGCCAACTCTTGAACCGTCACCTGATTAACCCTGAAGATCTCAGCCTGTTCAAAATCACCACCTCCGTGGACGACGCAATCGATGAAATCAGACGCTTTTACCGCCGATTCCATTCCATTCGCTATGTGGGACGACTCCTGGCCATACGGCTAAAAACGGGCATCGCCCAGGAACAGGTGGCCGGCCTTCATGACACGTTTGGCGATCTGTTATCCGAGGGCACCTTCGAATTGCGCGGGCCTCTCCCCGAAGAACTCGACGAACCGGAGCTACGAGAATTGCCTCGGTTGGCCTTCACCTCCAACCGCCGGAGTGCGAGCCTGTTGCGCCAACTGATCGACCATCTCAACGCCCTCTGACCTGCATTACTCATGAACGTTTCTGCTGCAATCGCCACTGTGTGGGCGCGAGGCAAGGGGCCAGAGGCTAGGGGTGGAAGGAGTATCTTTCCTCTCGCCTCGTGCCACTAGCCCCGCAGCCTCTCCTCACAAAGACGCTTTAGTCTCGGATCCGCATCATGGTATGCTCCGCGGCAATGGCTGGTTCCCGCATACAGCACCCATTCTCTGAACCCCCCACCGTCGTGCTCTATCACGCCGAATGCGCCGATGGGTTCGGCGCCGCTTGGGCGATCTGGAATCAATTTCCAGCGGCTCGGTTCATTCCCGTCAAACACGGAAATCCACCTCCCACAGGGCTACAGGACCAGCGAGTCGTTATCGTGGATTTCAGCTATGCCCGCGAGACGCTGGAAACCATGGCTGCTCAGACGCAGGCGCTCCTCGTGCTCGATCATCACATCACCGCAGAGAAAGCCCTCGCCGGCCTTCCCTACGCCTACTTCGACATGAAGAAGTCCGGCGCAGTCCTGGCCTGGGAATGGGCTCACGATCGCCCGATTCCATGGCTCCTCGACTATATTCAAGACAAAGACCTCTGGACTTGGACGCTCCCCTCCAGTCGAGAAATTAATGCAGCCGTGGCCTCCTATCCCTTCGAGTATTCCCTCTGGAGTCACTTCAAGCAGAAGGAGTTGGAACAGGAAGGCCGGGCCATCCTGCGTTATGAAAACGAGCTCGTGAGCAAACTTGCGGCGCAAGCGATGTTGGTCGACTTTCACGGGTCCGTCGTTCCATCGGTCCAAAGCGCAGTCTTGACGAGCCAGATCGGCGAACGCCTGTCCGCAGAACACCCATTTTGTCTCATGTGGCACGACCGCGATGGGCGCCGCTATTACAGCATGCGCTCGCGAGAGGATGGAGCCGACGTGGGAGCCATCGCCGCGTCTTTCGGTGGTGGAGGCCATACACACGCCGCAGGGTTCTCAGTCTCTCTTGGACCTGACGGCTCCTTGCCGGACAACCAGGCACTCCCTCGATCAGTCATCGACCGCCGCAGGCCTCCTGGTTGAGATGGTTGATTTGGTTCATTTGGTTTGTTTAGTTCATGATTCCTCTGTACGACGATAACCCAACCGAGCGACCGCCTGTCGTGACAATCGCTTCTATCGCGGCCTGCGTCCTGGTATTTCTCTATCAGGCAAGCCTTCCCGCCGGCTCAGGAGACACGTTCGTCTTTCAGTATGGGGCAAGCCCGGCCCTCGTATTTGGAGAGGCCGACTCCCCTGAGATGGGCGTCGCCATTCCCGCCTACGCCACATTGATCACGAGCATGTTTCTCCACGGCGGTTGGATGCATCTCATCGGGAATATGCTGTACCTCTGGGTTTTCGGAAACAACATTGAAGACGTCATGGGACATGCGAAGTACGTCGGGTTTTACCTTACATGCGGAATTCTAGCCGCCTTAAGCCACGCCCTGACCGATCCGTCCTCGGCTGTTCCCATGGTCGGGGCAAGCGGCGCCATTTCCGGTGTCTTAGGCGCCTATGTGCTGTTGTTTCCACGCGCCCGCGTGCTGGTGATGATGCCGGGTCTGGGCGCAACGAGGGTGCCGGCGGGAATTGTCCTCGGCATGTGGTTCGTGATGCAGCTGTTGAGCGGAGGGATGAGTATCGGCAGCCAGGGCGGAGGCGTCGCATTCTTCGCCCATATCGGCGGGTTTCTCGCAGGGATGGCGCTGATTGGTCTGTTCAAGCGCCCGGACGTGCCCTTCTTTGCACCAAGCCGCAGGGGATGACACACAACTAACCCGGTTGCTCTGGTTTGTTTGGTTTGTCTAGTTTATTTGGTTAAACAAAATCAACTAAATGAACAAAACAAACCAGATGAACCATCCGATGTTCACGCATCCAACAGCTCGCGTATTTTTTCCACCAGCCCTGCTTGCCGGTAGGGACGCCTCAAGAGATACCGCGGGTTGAGGCGATGAGACACCATCGCCTCGTCATCATACCCGGAGACAAAGAGCGGCTGCATCTTCGGGTGTTGCTTCAACAACCGTTTGGCTAACTCACGCCCACCGATTTCCGGCATCATGAGATCGCTCACAGCCACATGGACGGCTCCGGAATATCGCTGCACAAGCAGCAACGCTTCAACAGACGAGCCCGCCTCCAAGACGTGATAACGATGCCGCAACAACGTGGAGAGCGCGAGCTTACGATCGATTTCATTTGGGTCCACCAATAAAACCGTTTCCTCGCCTTTGGCTGCAACCTGTGCCAGGCTCGACGGAGCCGGCGGCCGGCCCTGTCGGACAAGGGGAAGCACCACCCGCACCACCGTGCCTTCGCCAGGCCGGCTGACAACATCGAGCTGGCCTGCACTGTGTTTCACAATGCCATAGACCGCGGTGAGCCCGAATCCCACGTTCATTTCCTTTGTGGAAAAGAAGGGTTCGAACATGTGCGACTGAGTCTCTAGGCTCATCCCGCTTCCGGTATCGCTCACCTGAATCAATACTTTGGACTGATGCCCGGGAGACGCTTGCTTCGCTTCAATCCGGAGCCGTCCGCCCTGCGGCATGGCATCCCGCGCATTCACCGCAAGATGAAGCAGGACTTGTTCGAGTCCTTCACGATCAATCTCGACATCCATCGGCGCATCTTCAATGGCCATACTGAGATCAATGGAGGCGGGCAGCAGCCCTCTCATCACTCCACGAAGATCCTCCAGCACAGTTTTGACCGAAAGCACCTGCCGGATATGACCGTTGTGGAGGCCCAGCCCGGCCAATTGAGCGGTCACGACTGCAGCCTTCCCTCCGCTTCGAAATATGTCATCGATCGGCCCGTAGAGCGGGTCATCCGGCTTGAGCCCGGATAGAACCACACCAGTCTGTTTCCCGATTACCGAAACGAGCTGACTGAGTTCGTTGGCAATTCCCCCGGCAATCCGACCAATCGCTTCCATCTTCAGCGCATCATGCAATTGCTGTTCAACACCTTCTCGCTCTTTTTTCTCCTGCCGGACATGTTCATTCGCTCGCGAGAGATCGCCCTTAAGACCCTTGAGACGGGCCTCCAACTGATCGCGCGACGCTTGCAACGCCCGTTCAGTTTCTTTCAGAGCCTCAATGCTCCCCAGCAACTGTGTCTTTTGTTGCCGTTCAGTCCCGATCGTTTGCAGCGCGAGACCGTAGAACATCGCCATCACCAACAAAACCGGTACGCCCAGCAGATGCCCGGGTGACAACGTGCCAGTCTGTACGACACCCTGATAGAGGATGATGCCATACCCGACACAGAGTAACAGAGATAACCCAATGACATGGGAGAGCCGGCGCACCGAGGCGGCAATGAGCATGAGGATGAAATACGACAGATAGAGTTCCGACCGGGCATTACCTGAAAGATAGATGGTTCCGGTCACGAGAACCGTATCGATCCCGACCACGGCCCCGCTGAACCACGGAGCCTTTAAGATCGAGGCCGGCACATACTGGAGGCAGAGGACCATTGCCACCAACCCGGCGACGATCAGCACGCTCGTCGAGCGGCTGACGATCAGCTCTTCGCCAAACAACAATTGGTAGGCCAACATCACGCCGACCAGCGACTGAAGTCCAACATACCGTGGACGCGAGATCATACTATCGTGAGTCGAATCCACCGAAGACAACTCGATCTGATTCTCAGCGGGTAAGGCAAGACTGCTCATCTGGTTATTCTCCTGCGTAGACTTGGGCGACCGAAAACTAGGATGGAGCAAGTCCTATACCGATATCTCGATGGGAAGAACCATGTTTTTCCAGTGGGCTATGGCCTGAGGACCTGAACTGTTTGATCCATCCCCCTACAGGGCGTCACAAAATCGAACGACGCTGAATGGCCAAAAAATGGCTCTCAGATTGGGTTTGCCTAGGGAGCGCGCGAGGAGCGAGACTCGCGAAAAAAGCGGGGCGGGTGAGATGGGCAACGGTTCGAGGTCCGAAGTTCGAGGTTCCCTGAACTTCGAACCCAGAACTTCGAACTTCGTGTCCCGCCAGACTCGTCCGTCTCGCGCTTCACGCGCAAGTTATGCAGGCAGGGTGGGACTGTTTGCCAAGCTGTCCCGAAACTGCTTGGCACGATCGAGCGCTTGATCGAGCGTCTCTCCGAGGAATGTGACATGTCCCATCTTGCGGCGGGGACGCATCTCACGTTTGCCGTAGAGATGGAGTACCGCACCGGGAATATCCAGCAGGGTTCGACAGTCTGCGTCCTTCTTCATGAACATTGCCGCATCGTCGCCAATGAGGTTCACCATGACGGCGGGGCTCAGCAGACGCACCTCACCAAGCGGCATCCCGCAGATCGCGCGAACCTGTTGCTCAAACTGGGACACACTGCAGACATCAAGCGTGTAATGGCCTGAGTTATGGGGCCGCGGGGCGACCTCGTTGATGAGCAATTCCCCGCCTGGCAGCTGAAACAATTCGAGACAAAATACCCCGACCCCTTCCAGCCGATCGACAACCTGACAGGCAAGAGCGGCCGCTCGTTCAGCCATAGCTGACGATCCTGGGGCTGGCACTCTGGTGATTCGGAGAATCCCCTCTTCATGTTCATTTTCAACCAGGGGGTAGCTGCAACTCTGTCCGTCAGCTCCACGAACGACCAGGATCGAGAGTTCCCGTTCAAAGGGCACCAAGGACTCCACGATCCATCGCATGCCAGGGCGAGCGGATTCCACCAATGCTCGTTCCACCGACGGGACATCGGACTCCCGTGGGATTCTCCACTGTCCCTTGCCGTCATAACCGGCCGTGGCCGTCTTGCAAAGGGCTGGATAGCCGACCTCTCGAACGGTCCTCGCCAATTGATCGGGAACAGTCAGGCCGGCGAAGCGAGGAACGGGAAATCCGTTGGAGGCCAAGAACCCCTTTTGTTCGAGACGATCCTGAATCACGCTCAAGACAGCGCTCGACGGACGAACCGGCATCTGCTGCTCCAACGCTCGACAGAGCTCCGCCGGAATATTTTCCCATTCATAGGTCACGACACTGACCAGGCGGGCAAAACGCTCAAGAATGTGTGGATCGTTGAACGGAACAGGAAAGCTGTGCGTGGCAACCAGATGAGCCGGCGCCTCAGGGTCCGGATCCCAGACGGCAACGCGATACCCAAGACGGCATGCCGCCAGGGTGAACATCGCGCCCAATTGGCCACCACCCAGGACGCCCAGGATGGATCCTGGCTCAATGACGGCAACCTTCACGACCGGCGACTCGGACGGCCAGGACTTTTTGTTTTGGTCACCAAGCCCTTCGCTTCAGGAGACTGGAGCACCTTGTCAGTCTGAGCCTGGCGGAATAGTTTCACACGAACGGCAATCGCGGGATGCTTACCCGCCAGGATTTGCGCCGCAAGCAAAGCGGCATTCTCCGCCCCTCCGATCGCCACCGTGGCGACAGGTATCCCTCTCGGCATTTGTACGATTGAGAGGAGCGAATCGAGTCCGCGAAGATTCTCCGTCGGGATCGGTATCCCGATGACCGGCAAATGCGTCTTCGCAGCCAGCATCCCAGGAAGATGGGCCGCTCCGCCGGCGCCGGCAATAATGACTTCGATCCCCCGGCCGGGCGCTTGTTCTGCATAGGCGAACAAGCGATCCGGAGTCCGGTGCGCAGAAACGACCATCAATTCGTGCGGGATTCCGAGATCCGTCAGAATCGCAACGGCTTTTTCTAAAATTGGAAAATCGGATTTGCTCCCGCCCAACACCCCGACCAAGGGCTGCGGACGATCCGTTCCTCGCTTCCGTGATTGTGCACCTTTGCTGATACGAGGCATATGCGCACAGGCCCTTCTGCCACAGCTCCATGGCTCATGGCGCTCAACGAAGCCCCCACCTTAGCGATTCTCTATCTGAGGGTCAAGCGCGCAGCAGGCGAGGTAGGTTGAGGTTGAGCGAAGATCAGACTTTTCAATCTCAGCCTTAACCTGAGCCTTAACCTTTCAGAAAGCTGGCGGATTAAGCTTGCAGTTCGGCTTGGACTATGTCGAGGAGAGTCTGCATCTCAAAGGGCTTCTGAAGCGTGCGGCCTGCGCCAAACATTTTGGCGACATCGAGAAAATTGAGAAGGCCGATCCTGTCAGTGCCTCCGGTAATCGCGATGACTTTCAGAGCAGGGAATTCCTGTCGCAACGTGGCAATGGTCACTAAACCATCCTGACCTGGCATGACAATATCCATAATGACCAGATCGGCCTGGTCCAGCCGATATTGCGGGATCGCCTCCCTCCCATTACGCGCTTCCGTGACGCGATAGCCTGCCTCCTCCAATGTCGCGCGAATCAGCTGACGAATTTGGTCGTCATCATCAACGACTAGAATCGATGGCATCACTACCTCCATTACGCAACCTTCGAAAACTTTAAACTAGAAACTCGAAACATGAAACTGAAAACTCGAAACGCTTCACGATCTTCAAGGCTGACGCTTCACGAAAAAGGTCGCGGCTTGCGCGCGTCGCGTGATGCGCAGTTTCTGGAACATGTTGGCTAGATAATTCTTGACCGTTTTATCGCTGAGTTGCAGCGCAGCACCGATTTCCTTGTTGGTCAAACCTTCCGCCACCAGCGCCAGGACTCGCTCTTCCTGAGGGGCCAGGGATCGTTTTCGCGCCGGGTCTGCGTGAGCCGATCCGGCTTTCTCCAGAATCTGCGCCCGTTGGGTGAGGGCCAGCGTGAGCAGCGATTGACCCTTCGAGACAGCCTGAATCGATCGAATGAGCAAGTCGGAATCGATAGTCTTGAGGACATACCCCTGTGCGCCGGCCAGCACAGCCGCCAGGGCGAACTCATCATCGGCAAACGATGTGAGAAAGATCACTCGCATCGTGGGATGTTTGGCGAGAATATCACGACAGGCTTCAACCCCGGAGCCATCGGGGAGTCGGACATCCATCAGCACAACGTCCGGTTTGAGCCGCTTGGCCACCCGCACCGCCTCGGCTCTGGATCCTGCCTCGCCGACGACGGTGATGCCGTGGTGGTGATGGTGTAAGACCGTGCGCAGGCCGACACGGACCACTTGGTGATCGTCGACCAGGAGCAGGCGAATCGGTTTAGCCTTAGTTCGCGTCATTCACGAAGACTCCTACTGCAATTGCCAATGTTTGGGCGTGAGGCGTGAGGCGAATCCCGCTCGACCCCCTCACGCCCTTACCCTTTCCGCCTTACGTCCCCATTGCCTCGTTCCCCTGGCCTGTGGCCGGCAAGTCGAGGATGATGCTGGTTCCCTCACTCGGCTTTGACAAGACGCTCAACCGTCCTCCGATCTTCTGCGCACGAGCGGCCATATTACTCAACCCATATCCGGCCCCATTGGTACGCTCCGGGTTGAATCCACAGCCATTGTCGCGAATGCTCAGCCGGAGCCCCTGCTTCAGCATCTTGAGTGATACCTTAGCCTCCTGCGCATGGCCATGCTTGATACAATTACTCACCGCTTCCTGGATGACACGGAATAGATGCAGGGATTGTTCACCCGAGACGGCCTTCGCGGCACGGTCTTCAACCGCAAGGCGCACACGCGTAGCCTGATTCTTCGTCAGCAATGCCAGCATGTGCTGCAATGCCATCGACAAGTCCTTCCCCTCTGGCAGATCGGAGCCCAGCCCCGCAATGAAGTTCCGGATCTCGCGCATGACATCGTTCAACTGATCAATGGCCTGATTGAGTGATGCGCCGGACGTCTTGCGGGCCGTTGGAGGCAGCATCAATTTGCCGGCTTCGATGGCGAGGCCCACGGCAAAGAGCGACTGGAGGATGCCATCGTGCAGATCTTGACTGATCCGCTCGCGTTCCTCGATGGCCGCCCGCAAGGCGCGCTCCCGCTGACGCAACGTCTCTTCCATTTGCTTGCGCTCGGTGATGTCGGTGGACGAGCCCAGCACCATCATTGCGCGACCCTCGTCGTCCAAAATCGGCTTTTTGACAGTCTGAAGCCAGCGGGTTCTCCCACCGGAGTCCGTGATGACTTCTTCAGAAAAGAAGAGTTCTTGGAGGGTATCCATCACCGCCAGATCCTTCTGACGGGAGAACGCCACCTCCTCCTGGTTGGGATTGAAGTCGGCATCGGTCTTTCCGATCAGATCCTCCACCATCGTCCCGTAGACATCGGCGACCGCCTTGTTGGCTAAGGTGAATCGCCCGTCCCGATCCTTGGCAAAGATGAAGTTCGGGTTGATGTCGATCACTTGCCTGAGAAAGGAGTGGGATTTCCGTAGCTCCTCTTCGGCTCGCCTCCGTTCGAACTCCGCTGTAACGCGCGGGGCAAAGACTCCCAGCAGGGATTGCAGAGAGTCGCTGTGCTCCAGCGGCTTCGTATCCATCACGACAAGCAATCCAATGACTGCTCCGCCTTTCGTCCGAAGCGGCACAGCGCAATAGCTCTCGGCACCGAGATCTGCCAACCGCTGGAACTGAGGGAACGTTACCTGGACATCCCGGTCGAAACAGGCAAAGGTCTCGGTCAGTGCCGTGGCGCAGGGCGTATGGGCAAGTTCATATTCGAAGTTCTCGACGAGGGCGCCTCCAACTGACACCGCCAGGGTCCGGATTTTCTTGATGCAATCTCCCTGCACCTCCCCGATAATTGCGTACTGTACATGCAATACGGACGTCAGGTGTGTCACCAAGGATACGAAAAAATCCTCGCCGGTCTCAGCCGCTGTGCCTGCGACGATGGCGCGAAGCAGGTCTGACTGCTCCCGCAAGTCCTGCCCCGACTGGTCCCGCTCCGCCAATTCACGTGACAGGTCGGCAACCTGGCTCCGCAACAAGTCCAATTCGGACAGATGGCCGGTACTACTCATGGTGCGACTCCTTGCCATGCAAGATGGCGCTGTATGGCAGATGAGCATGGATCATCAATATCAAAGCATCGACGCGCAGCAATTACGATCGCGCTGATGCCACTGCCTTGTGCGGAAAGATTTTGATGATGAGTGAAGAGGAAGAAATGAAAAACAGAAGAGACTCCTCGAACGTTCCGGCGACGAATCCCAGCCCTATCGCTTTGGTGCAGATCAGGCTGCAAAAACCGCATGTGCGCAGCCCCTCTCTGGTGGTCCTGAACCGGAAGGCAAGAACGAGAATGTGTATTTGGTGCCGAAGGCGGGACTTGAACCCGCACGGCTTGCGCCACACGCCCCTCAAACGTGCGTGTCTGCCATTTCACCACTTCGGCACTCAGCAGGAGCTTGAAAAACACCCGCAACTGCGTTCTCGCATCGCTCAAACCCTCAACGTACTCAGCCGTACGCCTCGGGCTTTCGCTCGCTGCGGCCTTGTTGCAAGGCTTTTTGAAGCTCCTGCAACTGAGGACGCTGAAACAAGCTGCCACGCTGTTCCATGTCCACGCTTCACGAACGACATGCGACTAACCCGAGGGAGCCACATTATAGAAGTGGGCCAAAATCCTTGTCAATCGATAGAGGCTCCGGTAGAATCGGGCGGCTCATGCTCACCGAGTCCTCCAACGTTGTGCAAAGTCTCCCCAGCATCGCTTCCACGCTCGATGATGTCGTTGAACGACGGGCACGGGGGTTGATCGCGGCGTTGTTCGACGTCGACAATACGCTTTTGCCTGGAGAGGCCAGCGAGATACGATTCTTCCGGTTTCTGTGGCGGCGTGGCCTGGTGGGATGGAGTGAATTGACCCGAAGCGCGGCCTGGCTCGTGGGACACATGCCCCCATTCTCGCTGCACTCGCTCCGCGAACAAAAAGTGTATCTGGCGGGCAAGCGGCCTGCGGATATTGAATCCTATGCGCGGGAATTCTGTCAGGCCGAAATGATCGGCAAGGTGTCCTCGCAGGGCCGCGTAAAGCTGGACGAACATCGACAGGCCGGACATCAGCTTATTCTTGTGACCGGCGCGCCTGATTTTTTGATTGCACCCCTTGCGGAATTTTTGGGCGTGCCCACCGTCTTCGCGGCGAAGCCGGAGCAGCGGGATTCGGTCTATACCGGCGCCTTGATCCCCCCCCTGCCCTATGGCCGTGGCAAACGTGAGTTAATCCTCGCCCACGCTCGGGAAATGGGGCTGGATTTAACCGCTTCCTACGCCTATGGCGACAGCCCCGGCGATCACGACCTCCTTGAACTGGTCGGGCACCCCTTGGTGGTCAACCCGATCCGTGGCATGGCTCGCACCGCACAACGCCTCGGCTGGCCGGTCGCGACATGGAAGTGAGCAAGCGTGCCTGCAGCCATCAGGTCTTGGATCTTCGACCTTCACACTATGTAACCTTCAGCCTTTCAACCTTCAGCCTTTGTGCCTCGAGCATCATATGCGAGTGACCGAGATCTTCCATAGCATTCAAGGTGAGTCGAGCTACGCCGGACAGCCCTGTCTGTTTGTCCGGCTGACCGGATGCCCGCTGCGCTGCACCTGGTGCGATACCGCCTATGCCTTTCATGGTGGACAGGACTGTTCAGTCGATGATGTTCTGGCGAAGGTGCATAGTTATGGCTGCCGTCTCGTGGAGGTCACGGGAGGGGAGCCGCTTGCCCAGCCTGAGAGTCTCCTCTTGATGACCAGACTCTGCGACGCCGGCTATACGGTCCTTCTTGAGACCAGCGGCGCCATCGATATCGCGCCGGTCGATCCGCGGGTCCATGTCATCCTGGACGTGAAGTGCCCAGGGAGCGATATGACCGATCGGATGCACTGGCCGAGTCTTTCTCGGCTGGCAGCCAAGGACGAGGCGAAATTTGTGTTGGCTGACCGAGCCGACTACGACTGGGCCTGTGAGATTCTTGCTCGGCATGACCTGGCCAGCCGCTGTACGGTGCATTTCAGTCCGGTCTTCGGCTCGCTCGATCTGCGTGAGCTGGCCGAATGGATTCTGGCTGATCGTCTGCCGGTCCGTTTTCAATTGCAGATGCACAAGTACATCTGGGCGCCGGACATGCGGGGGGTGTGACGCGCGAGAAGCGTTTCGAGTTGCTAGCTTCAAGTTTCAAGTTTTTTGAGGCTGTTTCCTGACAACATGAAACCTGAAACTAGAAACCTGCCATTTCCGTTCGAGCAACTTGAACAAGGAGTTTGTGCAATGAAGATCATGCAAGTCACGGCACAGGTTGAGCAAGCGGACTCTGCGTCGGCAGAGGTGTTGGTGCTCATGCACTGTGAAGGAGAGGCATTGGCCAAACAGGGCGCAGCCCCGCTCGATCGTGCCCTCGGAGGTGCGTTGAGCAAGCTGGTGCAATCCAAGGAATTCGAAGGCAAGGCCAATGAAGTCTTGCTCTATCACACGCAGGACAAGGTGCCGGCGAAACGGCTGGTGCTGGTCGGGCTGGGCAAGAAAAACGAGGTCACGCTGGAGACGATCCGGCAAGCGATGGGCTCAGCTGCCAAGCGCGTCCGTCAGGCGAAGGTCGGGTCCTTTGCAGTCGTGCTTCCAACGGTGAAGCCTAACAGGATGTCATGGGTCGAAGTGGCGCAAGCGATGGTTGAGGGGGCAATCCTGGGCAGTTATCTGTTCACGGTCTATCGGAGCGAGGCTGCTTCAGGGCAAGACGTCGCGGAGATGAGCATTCTCGCCCAGCAAAAGGATCAGTTGCGGCAGGTGACTGAGGGAACTCGGCGTGGCATCGCCACAGCAGAGGCCACCGTCTTTGTCCGGGATCTCTGCAATCATCCCTCCAATGTCCTGACTCCCACCAGAGTCGCCGACGAAGCGAAGACCATCGCCAAGACTGAAGGGATCGCGATCAAGATCCTCGAGCAGAAAGAGATGGAGCAGTTGGGGATGGGTGCGCTGCTCGGTGTATCGCGCGGAAGTCAGGAGCCGCCCAAGTTCATCATCCTTGAGTACAACGGCACCAAGAAAAAAGACGAGCGTCCGGTCGTGCTGGTCGGGAAAACGATCACCTTCGATACGGGCGGGATTTCGCTGAAGCCTGCCGAAAATATGGAACATATGAAAGCCGATATGACGGGGGGAGCCGAGGTGCTGGCTTCAATCCGGGCAGCGGCCAGACTCAAGCTCCCTCTGCGTCTCATCAGCATCCTGCCCGTGGCGGAAAATATGCCCGGTGGCCGGGCGATGAAGCCGGGTGATATCGTGACGACTCTGTCGGGAAAGACCGTCGAAGTGCAGAACACGGATGCGGAAGGCCGGCTCATCCTGGCCGATGGCCTCGCCTACGCCATGCGTTATAACCCGGCGGCCTTGATCGACATTGCGACGCTTACGGGGGCTTGTGTTGTCGCGCTCGGCCAATTTGCCATCGGAATGTTCGGCACCGACCAGGCGCTCAAAGAACAGGTGCGGAAGTCGGGGCAGAAGGCCGGCGAACGGGTGTGGGAGATGCCCCTGTGGGAGGAATATTTCGAACAGCTCAAGAGCGATGTCGCCGACATGCGCAACATCGGGGGCCGTGGCGGCGGCATGATCACCGCAGCGCTCTTTTTGAGCAAGTTTGTGGGGGACTGCCCCTGGGTACACCTCGATATTGCCAGCACGGATTGGAGCGAGCGGGAGCGGGCATACATTCCCAAGGGTCCCACCGCAATCGGAACCAGGTTATTGGTGCAGTATCTCATTGACCGGAGTTTATAAGCAGGTCAAGGCTGAGGTTGAGGCGCAAGATGAAAAGACACGTAGTCTGCTTAGCCTCGACCTAACCCTTAGCCTTGAAAGGATTCCTTGACCTCACGCGATAAGATCGGGCAGCTCTTCATGGTCGGATTTCCGGGCACGTCGGTGACGCCCGATCTGGCTTCGTTCATCAAAGAGTACAAGCCGGGCGGTGTGATCCTCTTCTCCAGGAATCTGGAATCCGTCGGCCAGATGGTCGACCTGACCAATGACCTGCAAGCCTGCAGTCCCCATTCGCCGCTGTTGATTTCGATCGATCAGGAAGGCGGCCGGGTCTCCCGTCTGCCGAAAGGCTTTACGATTTTCCCTCCCTGCGACTTGTTAGGCCGCTGCCGCTCCACCGAATTAGCCTACTCGGCTGCCGCCACTATTGCCAAAGAGCTGAGGGCGGTGGGCGTGAACATGAATATGGCGCCGGTACTCGACGTGAACAGTAATCCGGACAATCCGGTCATCGGCGATCGGGCATTCGGCACGACGCCGGATGTGGTCTGTGAATTGGGAATGGCGACGGCGGCGGGGCTGCAAGGCAACAGGGTCGTGGCCTGCGGAAAGCATTTTCCTGGCCACGGGGATACGAGTACCGACTCCCACAAAGAGCTTCCGGTGGTCGAGGCATCGCGGGAACGGTTGGAGACTGTCGAGTTCCCCCCGTTTCGTCATGCGATTGCGCAGGGTATCGCGTCGATGATGACCGCGCATGTGCTCTACCGGGCTCTCGATCCCGAATTGCCTGCCACGCTTTCGCCGGCGATCATCAACAGTTTCTTGCGCCAGGAGTTGAAATACGATGGAGTGGTGTTGACGGACGACTTAGAGATGCACGCGATCATCGACCATTATGGCGTGGAAGACGCTGCGGTACGCGCGGTGCTGGCGGGATGCGACGTCTTATTGATTTGTAAAGATCGGGATCGGGAAGTCGCCGCCTTTGGAGCCATTGAGCAGGCAGTGGCGTCGGGCGCGATTTCCACCGAACGATTGAACCTCTCCGCGGATCGAATTGCCCGCCTGAAAGATCGGTTCATCAAGCCCTACAAGCCTGTCACGGTCTCCGATGCGAGGATCATCGCAGGTTGCCAAAGCCATCAATCGTTGCTGCGCACGATCGAGCAGGTTCTTGCGCGAATCGAAGTTCGAGGTTCGAGGTTCGAGGTTCGAGGTTTTTAGAACTTCGAACCCGGAACTTCGAACTTCGTGTCGCGCTTATCGCACCCGTCTCGCGCGGTTATCCACTTCCCCCTTGCAGGTTGTCGGTTGATTCCCCTACAGTGCGCTGCATGATCCGCACATTTCAAGGTATCAAACCCACCATTCCGATATCCTGTTTTATCGAAGAGACCGGCGTCATCATCGGCGATGTCGTGCTAGGCGAGCAGTGCAGCGTCTGGTTCCATGCTGTCATTCGCGGGGACGTGCACCATATTAGGATCGGTGACCGGACGAACGTGCAGGACCTCAGTATGCTCCATGTCACCCACGATACCCATCCGCTGATCATCGGCAACGAAGTGACCATTGGCCACGGGGTGATACTCCATGGCTGCACGATTGAAGATCGTGTGCTGATCGGGATGGGCGCGATCATCATGGATGGCGCCGTGATTGGAGAAGACTCCATCGTGGGAGCCGGAGCCCTGATTACGGAAGAAACCATCGTCCCACCCAACAGCCTAATCCTTGGTTCACCCGCGAAGGTGAAACGATCGGTCACGGCGGAGGAACTCGCGTGGATTAAGGAGTCGGCGGAAAACTACGTGAAGTACGCAGGCCAGTATTTGGACAACACGTCAAAAGCCAAGCCAGGCTTCCGCGTTTAGCAGCCCGGTCTGTCTGGTTTGTTTGGTTTATCTGGTTAGTTTCGTTCGACTAAACAAACGAGACAAACCAAATGAACAAGACAGCCCGGCCGTCCCGCGCTTCACGCTTCACGAACGACGCTTCACCTCTTTAGACATTGCCTACCTGAATAAAACAAATCGGATCTCCCACCAGCGCCGTTGGATAGTAGCGCTTCCCAACCAAGTAAGGTACTCGATGCCGGTGACACCACTCTGCAATCCATATGACTTCTTCTGTAGTGGTCGTGACAAGACCAGGCCTTGCAAGCTTTCCCATGCAACCTGCGACTAACGCACGCACGATGCGGCGCTCTTTCTCGAATTTCCGGGTGTCGAGGGTAAGAGGATTGCCTCGCCCATAGGATAGAGGCGACAGATGCGGGAATCGCTCAGGGTCATTCAGCACGCTGACCATCCAGAGATGATCGAATCGACCCTTCGCTTTGGCCGCATCCATTGCGTGGAATGTGAGGGAAATCGAATGGCAAGCACGGTTGAGGGCTGAGACTTCGGCTCTCCTGAGATTATAGGGCTCCACTATCCGACCCAGCGCCATCGTTTCCATGATCAAAGGAGGAAGTTCCGCCACCCCGGCGCCGACATAGAGACTGCGACCGCCTCGCCTGAGTTTCCGCCTCAATGCCACGGCAACCAGACTCCCGAGCCGTTCACAGGTCCCCCGCTTCGCTCGCCAAAACTCGTCGCCGCCTTCATAACAGTAGACCGGCCCCAGTGCGCTATAGTCGAGACGGCCATAGACCTCGGCAATGAGACGGCTGGTTGCGGGAGGGAGTTTCGTGCGACTCGCCTTCATGGTCCTACTCCGGCAACCTGCGTCGCAGTTGCGGTCACCATCGCTGCTACGTTCGAGAGAAATTCGAGATTCAGCGTGTCCAGGGTATCGGTCTCACGATGATAATGCGGATTCCGGAAGTTCGCCGTATCGGTCAATACCACGGCTGCATAGCCTGCATCCCAGAACGAGGCATGATCACTACGGCGAGTATGGGGCATGGCCTCCCCTCGGCCCGGCACCACCAATGACAGGGTTTTGAGCTTGGCCGCATGCGACCGAGCCCCCTGTTCAAGCTGGCGCACCAAAGACCGGGATGCCTCGTTACCCACAATGGCGAGAAAGTCTCCCTGGGTCGGCACCGCGATAGGCACCGCTGGTGGGGCCTGCTGAGTGCCTGCCTCGCTCCTGGCGAACCCGACACATTCCAAAATAATCGCACCGGCCAACTCACATCGTTCGGCCTTCAAGCGGGACGCGAAGACCTGACTCCCTAGTCGATCCTGCTCTTCAAGACAGAATGCCACAAGCCAGATGGGTCGCGTGAGAGGTTGTGCGCTGAGTCGCAATGCCACTTCAAGGAGGACCACGAGCCCACTCGCGTTATCATCCGCACCCGGCGACCCTGACACGGTATCGTAGTGGGCCCCGATCAGAAGCGGGGGCAATTCGCCTCCTCGGCCTAGCCGGTCCGGATACCTGGTCGCCACCACATTGCGATAGACCCTGCCCCACGCATCCACAGGCTGGCCACTGGTGACCCATCCTAACTTGGCAAATTGCGTGGCCAGATAGTGCGCCGTCTTCCGAAGTGCGCGGGGACTCGTCTCAGGATGGCGTTCTCCGACGAGGGACTCAAGATGGCGGGTGATTCGAAGGCGCTGGGTTACCACAAAATGAAATGAATCGGATGAACCGATTACGATGTGATCTCGGTCCCGATACCTTTATGCGTGAACACTTCGAGAAGTATGGCATGAGGAATTCGTCCGTCGATGATATGGGCTTTGCCGACGCCGCCTCCGAGCGCATCCAAGCAGGCATGGACCTTGGGCAACATCCCTTCGCCGATCGTACCCTTCTTCACCATCCGCTGTACGTCTTTGCGTGAGACCGTCGAGAGATGGCGACCCTTTGCATCGCGAATGCCTTTCACATCGGTCATCATCACCAGCTTTTCCGCACCCAGCGCAGCGGCCATCGCCCCGGCCACCAGGTCGGCATTGATGTTGTACGTGTTTCCTTCCCGGTTGGTGCCGATCGGGGCGATGACGGGAATGTAATGATCCTGCTGAAGTTTCCGTACCAATGTGGGATCGATAGACTGAACCTCTCCGACCAAGCCGAAGTCCTCGTCCTCCTCACCGTCGTCGAGATCTTTTTCCAAACTCGCCGCCCAGGCTTTGGCCGTGAGCGGTCGAGACAGCATGAGCCCGCCATCCTTTCCACTTAAGCCGACCGCAAGGCCGCCATGGCGATTCAAGAGATCGACGATTTCCATGTTGATCTTGCCGGCCAACACCATCTCCACGATTTCCATTGTGGCCTCGTCGGTGACCCGAACTCCATGGCGAAACTTGGCTTCGATGCCCAAGCGCTGAAGCATCTTGTCAATCTGGGGGCCCCCGCCATGCACGATGACCGGGTTGAGGCCTACATATTTCAGGAGCACGACATCCTGGGCAAACTTCTCTTTCAGCGGCGCATCGGTCATCGCATGACCGCCATACTTGATGACCACCGTCTTCCCCTTGAAGGTGCGAATGTAGGGCAAGGCTTCGATCAGGACGTTGGCTTTCTTAATCAGTCTGTTCATATCCTGGCTCCCATAGCGAGAAAAGCGTGAACGGCGCGAATCGCGGGACGGACGAGGGTTCAAGGTTTGAGGTCGAAGTTCGAGGTTTTTTGAACTTTGAACCCCGAACTTCGAACTTCAGATCGCGGCTGATACGGAGGATCATGGCTTATCGTCCTTCACCATACGCGCGCCGGCTGGGCGACCTGCCCTCGGATGAGCTTTATCATAGATAGCCAGAAGCTGGTCCGTAGCCAGGTGCGTATACTTTTGCGTCGTACTCAATGAGGCATGCCCAAGCATCTCTTGGATCGAGCGCAGATCGGCCCCTTCGTCGAGGAGATGGGTGGCAAAGGAATGGCGCAACGTATGGGGACTCACGGAACCACCGGCAAGCCGATTCGAATAGCGGGCTACAATGCGGGCGACGCTCCTGGTTGTTAATCGTCCCCCTCGGCTATTTTGAAAGACCGGCGACGGGGCGCGCTTCCTCTTCGTCGCCACATATCGAGCATCCTTCGAGGGCCGCTGATCCACATAGGCCTGAATGGCCTGCACCGCTACCGCTCCGATCGGCACGATGCGTTCCTTCCGGCCCTTTCCTCGCAGATGGACCAGCCCCTCAGGCGCACGGAGATCGTCGAGATTGATCCCCACAAGTTCACTCACGCGAGCCCCGGTCGAATAGAGCGTCTCCAGCAATGCAGAGTCTCGGAGCGACGATCCTGTTTCGCCGGCAGGAAACTCCATCAATGCCGCCGCATCGTCCTTACTCAACACGCGAGGAAGATGTTTCGGTTGTTTCGGCGTCCTGATGGCCTCGGCAGGATTGAGAACGATCCTGCCCTCTCGTTGCAGATAGCGATAGAAGCTGCGGAGGGAGGCGAGTTTCCGGGCCATCGAGGTACTTTTTTCGCGCTTGCGATCCAGCCAGTGAAGATAGGCCCGAATCGACTCCGTTTGTACTGTGGCAGGGTCGAGTAGGGGCACGGCAAGATGCTCCGCCTTCATGAAGGCCTGAAACTGCCGGAGGTCCGAGGCGTAGCTGCGCATTGTCTCATGCGACGCATGACGCTCCAGATCGAGGAACGTCATGAAAGCTCGAATTGCGTGATCCATGCCGTCAAGTCCTCAAGCGCCCGTTGTCCCGTGAGCCGTCGTTTGCGTTCCTTGTCTCTCGTCGGTGTGTCAAGCGGAGGGAAGAGCCCGAAATTCGTATTCATTGGCTGAAAGTGACGAGGGTCCGTGGCCGTAATATAGGATACGAGACAGCCATGCGCTGTGGTGGGCGGGGGCGTGACCAACGGCAAACCCGCCAGACCACGCGCGGCGTTGATTCCTGCGAGCCCTCCCATCGCGGCGGAATCCGTATAGCCCTCGACGCCGACCAACTGTCCTGCAAAGAAGAGGGTGCCGCGCGCCTTGAACTGAAGGGTATTGCCCAGCAGTTGGGGAGAATTGATAAAGGTATTGCGATGCAGGCTGCCGTAGCGCAGAAACTCCGCCTGCTCCAGACCGGGAATCATGCGAAACACCCGCTTCTGCTCCCCATAAGTCAATTTAGTCTGGAACCCCACGAGGTTGTAACAGGAGCGATGGGCGTTTTCCGTCCTGAGCTGCACCACCGCATAGGCTCGGGCGCCAGTCTTGGGATTCTCAAGGCCCACCGGCTTCAACGGACCGAACTGCATGGTCTGACGGCCCCGTTCTGCCATCACCTCAATGGGGATACAGCCTTCGAAGTAGGCAGCCTTTTCGAACTCTTTCGGTTGGACTTTCTCCGCCGCGAGCAACGCGTCATAGAAAGCATTGTAGGCCGGCTCGTCCATGGGACAGTTAAGATAGTCATCTCCGCCCTTGCCGTAACGGGACGCGAGAAATGCGACATCCATATCGATAGAGTCGGCATCCACGATCGGGGAGATGGCATCGTAAAAATACAAATGTTTGGTGTGGGTCAGTTGCCCGATCGCCTGAGATAGTTTAGGGGATGTCAACGGGCCGGTCGCCAGGATGCAGAGACAGTCGGTTGGGATCTCGGTGATCTCCTCATGCAGAATGCGAATGTTCGGATGCCCTTCCAGCGCCTGGGTAATCTTGAGTGAAAACTGCTCGCGATCGACGGCCAGGGCCGAGCCTGCCGGCACTCGCACCTCATCCGCCACCCGAATAATGAGCGAGTTGAGGCGGCGCATTTCCTCTTTCAAAATGCCGGGAGCATTCAAGAGATCCGCTGAGCCGAGTGAATTCGAGCAAACCAGCTCGGCCAGACCACCGGTTTTGTGCGCCGGCGTCATCTCTTTAGGGCGCATTTCATAGAGCGTCACTTTTGCTCCACGATTGGCTGCCTGCCATGCCGCTTCAGACCCGGCCAGACCGCCCCCAATAATGACAATGTCCTCACGCATTCAAGTGAAACTCCCCAGAGAAAGACCGAGCGCGGTGGCATTGTAGGAAGCGCATTTTGGGGATGTCAAGGCGACTTCGCTCTGCATGGCACGGCGGCACGGTTGATCCAATTTACAACCCCATGCTAGACTTTGCACCTCGTAGGCGATTAGCTCAGGGGTAGAGCGCTTCCTTCACACGGAAGAGGCCACTGGTTCGATACCAGTATCGCCTACCATATCCTCCCCCTTCCCGATCTCAATCCATACCCTCTGGCCTAAACCCCAGGA
>Ga0194035_1000321_pt1 | contig 28502 bp, 29 predicted proteins | sample JunL2320m_MetaG_FD_148680 | JGI IMG/M metagenome (GOLD analysis project Ga0194035, IMG submission 148680) | Anoxic zone freshwater microbial communities from boreal shield lake in IISD Experimental Lakes Area, Ontario, Canada - Jun2016-L239-20m | ecosystem: Environmental > Aquatic > Freshwater >...
CGCCGGAAACCAAAGCAATTGGGAGGTCCCCCGGCACGTGCCGGGGGACCTCCCAATTGCTTTGGTTTCCGGCGCGTATCCGCCGGGATGACAGGAAGGCTTATCCCATGACCATGATCCGCACCGAGACCGCCACCGATGCCGCCGCCCGCGAGCGCCTGCTCGACCGCGCCTTCGGCAAGACGCGCCGCCGCAAGACCTCCGAGCGCATCCGCGAGGGGCGTCTTCCGTCGGAAGGCCTCGCCTTCACCGCGGTGGACGACAAGGGCAAGCTCCTCGGCACCATCCGCCTGTGGGACGTGGTGGCGGGCTCGGCCGGCCATGCGCTGCTGCTGGGACCCTTGGCTGTTGACTGCAAGCAGCAGGGCAATGGCATTGGCGCGGCGCTGATGCGCCATACCCTGGCGGAGGCGAAGATGCTCGGCCATGCGGCCATCATCCTGGTGGGTGATGCGCCTTACTATGCGCGCTTCGGCTTCAATGGTGCTCTCGTGGCGGATCTGCATCTGCCGGGCCCCGTCGAGCGGGCGCGTTTCCTGGGGATCGAGCTGATCCCCGGCGCCCTTGATGGCGCGGAAGGCCTGGTTGCCGGCTGCGGCCGGCTCGAGGCGCTTCAGCAGGAAGCTGCATAGCGCGCGCCGCAAGGCGTTCGCTTCTGCAAGTCAAGCTTCCTTCCAGCCCCGGGCGCGCGTTACCGCTGTGGCGAAGCGGCTGCGTGCCTCGTGGCCATAAGTCCCCACCGGCCTCACACTGCTGACGGGCGTCGGCAATTCGGGAAGAGTTGCCGCCCCCAGCCCCCGCATCGCCATGCGGGCGGTTCCCAGCGCCGTGAGGTCGGTGGCGGACGGAACGATGATCGTCAGCCCCGTCACGTCCGCCAGCACCTGCAGCAGATAGGGGTTCCGCGCCATGCCGCCGTCGACTGAGACGGCAGCACCCAGCGGCAGCAGCGCGCCCATCGCCGCGATGACCTCTGCGGCACGCAGCGCCACGCCCTCGATCAGGCTCTGCATCAGGTCGGCGCGCGTCGTATCCAACCCCAGCCCGATCCATAGTCCTGATGCCGAGCGGTCCCAGTGCGGACAGGCGAGTCCGGAGAGGGCCGGCACGAAGGCGAGGTCGCGCAGGATGGCGGGATCTTTCTCGAAGGCGCTGATCTCGGCATAGTCCGCGAACAGGCCAAGCTGCTTCGCCCAATTCACCGCCGAGGCCGCGTTGTAGACGCCGCCTTCGAGTGCGAAGTGAGGCCTGTCACGCAACTGTTGCCACGCCACCGTGGGCACGATGCCGAAGCGGCTGCCGTTCACCCGCTCCGCACCTGCAATGGCCAGCGCAAAGGCGCCGGTGCCGAAGGTGATCTTCACGTCACCGACATTGGCGCAGCCATGGCCGAAGAGGGCTGCTTGCTGGTCGACGAGGCTCGCCGTCACCGGCACGCCCTTGTGTTCACCGAAGGGACCGGTCGAGGGCCTGATTTCGGGGAGGCACTCCATGGGCACGCCGAAGAGATCGCAGAGCCCCGCATCCCACTGGAAGCTGTCGAGCGACATCAGGCTGGTGCGCGAGGCATTGGTGACATCGGTGACGAATTCACCGGTGAGACGCGCGAGGAAGAAGGCTTCCGAGGTACCGAGCCTGAGGCGCTTCTGCTTCAGCAGCTCCTTGGCCTCCGGCACATGGTCGATGAACCAGCGGAGTTTCGCGGCGGAGAAATAGGGGTCGAGCGGCAGGCCCGCGACCGACTGCGTCAGTTCTTCGGCACCTTCCGCCTTCAGCCGCTCCGTCACATGCTTGGTGCGGTCATCCTGCCAGACGATGGCGTTGTGGATGGGTCGCCCGGTGCTCGCATCCCATGCAATGACGGTTTCGCCCTGGTTGTCGATGCCGATGGCATCGACCTTGCCCGCCGCGGCGATGGCGTCAGTCACGTGGCGCAGCAGTTCCTCCGGATCGTGCTCGACGTAGCCCGGCTGCGGATAGAATTGCGCGTGCTCGAAAGCGGCGATGGACTCGAAGCGGCCTGCATCATCGTAGACATAGGACTTGGTGCCGGTGGTGCCCTGATCGACCGCGACGACCTTCATGCCGAACCCCTTGCAACCTGCTCCGCGATGGCGCGGCCCTCGCGCCAGCAGGCGCCTGACGTCTTGAGGTCACCATGGACATTACCGGCGAGCGTGACCTGAGGCCGGTTCACCAACAGCGCGGCCTCGGGCACCCATTCACCGGTGAAGATCACGCCGTCGCAGGCGATATGTTCACGCTTGCCGTTGCGCTCGATCTCCACCGCCTCGACCTGCCCGCGGCCTTCGATGGCGATGAGGCTGGTGCGGGTCCACACCGGAACGCCATAGACCAGCTTCGCGATGAGATCGCCCGGGCGCGGTGCTGAGATTCGGTCCTTCGCCTCGATCATCGCGACTGGCCTGATGCCAATGTGGCGGCAGGTGAGAATGGCGGAGAAGGACACCAATTCACTGCCGATGATGACGGGTCGATCGAATGGCTTGAAATTCTGTAGATAGACATTGGCCTGCAGCGCGCCCGTGGTCATCACGCCGCGCGGACGTGCGCCGCCGACGAGGCGGGCGCTGCGCGGCGTCTCGCGCGTGCCGGTGGCAAGGATGATCCTGCCCGCCGCCATCTCGCTGATGCCGTGCTGGTTCTGCACGCGCAGCACGTCACCATCGATGCCGAGCACCGTGTGGCCGGTACGGAGGTCGAGGCCCTTCGAGTCGTCGCGCAATTGCGCGGCAAAGCCCGGGCCCGTCCAGATGCGGCGGTGGCTTTCCCAGCCAAACCCCAGGTGCCCGCAATGGCGCGGCACGCCGCCAGCCTGTTGCTCGCGCTCCAGCACGGTGGCGGCGATGTCGAGTTCGGAAAGCCGCCGTGCGGCGGAAAGCCCTGCAGGCCCGCCACCGATGATGACGACGTCACGCCGCTCCATGGGTCTTCTCCCGGAACAGCGCCTCGACATGGCCGGAACAGTTGAAGCCCTGGCAGCGCCCCATCATGGCGCGCGTGCGGCGCTTGAGGCCGCCGAGATCTCCGGCGGGAAGCGCACCTTCTAGGGCGGCCAGGATTTCGCCGCGCGTCACGCGCTCGCAGTGGCAGACGATCTCACCACCTTCCATATAGGGACGCGGCCGCTCCTCCGTGAGGTTGGGCACCGGCGTCCAGATCGGGTCAGGTGCATTTGGCAGCGTGCCGAAATGCGTGACGTAGAGCCCCGCCACATGCTGCGCGATGCCGAGGCTGGCGGTGAGGCCGGTAGAGCGGATGCCGCCCACGGTGATCCAGCCGCGATCAGCCAGCGCCTCGATCACATAATCCTTGTGTTCGGTGGCGGGCCGGAGCCCGGCATAGGTTGCATTGACGCCGATCCCATCGAGCCCGGGCACCATCTGCAGCGCGCGCGCCTTGAGGCGTTCGAGCGTGGCCGTGTCGGTGGCCGCCACCTCGCGCTCGGTCACGTCTTCCGCCGTGGGGCCGATGGCGAGGTTGCCGTAGGCGGTGCGGAACAGGACGACACCCTTGGTGCGCTCGGTCGGCACTGGCAGGATGATGGCATTCACGAGCTTCGAGGCTTCCTTGTCGAACACCACGAACTGGCCCCGGCGCGGCGTGATGGTGAAGGGCGAGACCCGCGCGATCACCTCCACGAGGTCGCCGAAGTTTCCCGCTGCGTTGATGACGACCCGCGCGGTGACGGCGCCTGCCGTGCTGTGGAGCGTCCATGCGCCATTCGAATAGTCGCCGCCCGTCACCTCCGCATTGCGCAGGATCACAGCGCCATGGGCCAGCGCCTGATGCGCATAGGCGAGCGGGGCGGACCATGCGTCGATGATGTGTTCGCCCGGCACCAGCACGGCGGCCTTGGCTGCGGGCGACAATTGCGGTTCGAGTCTCAGCAGCTCCTCGCGCGACACGTGGCGCACATCGGCAACGCCATTGGCATGGGCCTTGGCCACGATGCCGTCGAGCTTCGCCTGTTCCTCTGGACTCCACGCCACGACAAGTGCCGTGCTCTTCACCAGCGGCAGGTTCAGCTTGTCACGAATATCGAGATACTCGGCATAGCCCGCCTGCATGCAGGCAAGCTCGGTGCTGCCCGTCGGCGCGTCGAAGCCCGTATGCAGCAGCGCGCTGTTGCCTTTGGAGGCGCCGTTCAGGATATCCGCGCCGCGTTCCAGCAGAACACAGGACAGGCCCGACATGCACAGGCGGCGCAGGATGGCGAGGCCCACCACGCCGCCGCCGATCACCGCAATGTCGAAGCTCCGCTGCATGATGCTGATCCTAGCGTGAAAAGAAGAGGGCGGCCAATGGGCCGCCCTCATATTCGTGTCTCGTGCCGTGATCAGGCGGCGGTGAAGCCGTTGTCCACGAAGAGGTGCGTGCCGTTGACGAAGCTCGCATCGTCGCTTGCCAGAAAGAGTGCGGCGCGGGCCACCTCTTCCGGTTCGCAGATGCGGCCCTGCTGTACGGCGAGTGCCGCCTCGGAGGTGTCGACCCCAAGCTTCTGCAATTCCGCCACTTCGCGAAGTCCGTGCGGCGTCCTCACGAAGCCCGGGCACACGGCGTTGCAGCGGATGTTCCTGTCACGGAACTCCACCGCAATGGCGCGGGCGAACATGTGGCAGGCGCCCTTGGTCGTGTCGTAGAGCACTTCCATGGGAGTTCCTGCCACCGCCGAGATCGACGAGGTGCAGACGATGGAACCGCCGCCCGCCGCGATCATCTGCGGCAGGACGGCCCTGGTGACGAGGAACATGCTCTTGACGTTGATGTCGGTGAGCCTGTCCCATTCCTCTTCGGTGGTCTCGAGGAACGGCTTGATGACGATCGAGCCTGCGTGGTTGAACAGCACGGTGATGGGGCCGAGCCTGGCGCTCACCTCATCCACCGCCTTCTTCACCTCGTCGGCCCTGGAGACGTCGGCCTGAACGAAGCAGGCCTTGCCGCCAGCGCGCTCAATGTCCGCCACCGCCTCGAGCCCGGCCTTGGCGTTGATGTCGAGAATGCCGACACGAGCGCCTTCCGCCGCGAAGAGACGGGAGGCAGCGCCCCCCATGCCGGTGGCCCCGCCGGATATCAGGGCCACCTTGTTGTCAAGCCTGCCCAAGATCAGCGGCTCTCGAGCTTGGCTTCCATCTTGGCGATCTCCGCCTGGCGGCGGGCGATTTCGTCACCCATCGGCGGGCCCTTGAAGCGGCGGCCTTCGAAGGCAACCCAGGCAAGGATCAGCAGACCGTAGAAGGCGACCGTGTAGTAGATCAGGCCGGGCACGAAGGTATCACCGGTGATCGAGGGCACGAATGCGTGGCCACCGATGATGATGCCGATGGTGCCGATCGCGACGATGATGGCGAAGATCTTCGACAGTCCGCCGAGGCGGAACTTGCCGTAGGTCGTCCAGGTCTTGCCTTCGGCGAAGAAGCCGGCAACCACCGGCATGCCGTAGGACATGTAGAGATACATGGCGCAACCCGTCGACAGCGCCGCGAAGGCGTTGAGCGGCGTGGTGATCACCACAAGCAGGAAGGTGACGATGCCGGTGAACCAGATCGCCGCCGTGGGCGTGCGGTAGGTCTTGGAGACGTGGGCGAGCTGGTGCGGCAGGCCACGGTCACGCGCGAAGGCATAGATCATGCGCGAGGTCGAGGTGAGGCCCGACAGCGCACAGAAGAAGTTGGCGAGGATGATGCCGATGGCGCAGATCTTGCCGAGGAAGCTCGGCATGATCAGCGTGTTGAACAGCACCGCGAAGGAGCTCCAGCCAAGGATCGCCATGTCGGCGGGCGTCGGCCCTCCGGGGATGGCGGCAAGCTGGTCCATGATCTCCTTCGAAACCATCGTCTGGTTCGGGTCGGCCGCCAGCGTCGTGTAGACGGCGGGCAGTGCCATGACCATGCCGAGCGCCAGCGCGAAGCCGAATACGAGGGACCAGAACACCGAGGTGAGCATGCCCTTGTGCACGGTGTTCTGCGCATCCTTGGTTTCTTCCGAGGTATGCGCGGAGGCGTCGAAGCCGGTGATGGTGAAGAGCGGATAGAGGAAGCCCATCAGCACGGCGATGAAGATGCCGGTTTCAGGCGCAACGCCGCCGCCCGCCGCACCCGTCTTGTTGACGAAGGCGAAGGCGTGTCCGAAATCCCAGCTCGGCACATGCATGAACAGCAGTCCGACCAGAATGACGGTGATGACGAGGATCAGATAGCCCGAGAAGTCCGTCAGGATCGTGGTGAGCCGGATGCCGAAGTGGTTCAGCGCGCACTGGGCGATGGTGATGGCGGCGATCCAGGTGAACATCGTGGTGTTCGTCCAGGTCGAGACGTCCCAGCCCAGCATGCCGCTGAAGAACAGATCGCGGATGAAGGTATAGAGAATGACGTTCACCGCCGGGATGACGAAGAGCAGGCCCAGCAGATTGGTATAGGCGGTGAGCCAGCCCCAGAACTTGCCGCCGAGGATCGACGACCAGTGGTAGAGGGAGCCCGCCGTCGGATAGGCCGAGGCGATCTGGCCGAGCGAGGCGGCCACGATCAGCGCATAGATGCCGCCGAGGATCCAGCAGATGGTCGCCGTCCACGGGCCAACCGTCGACATGGCGATCGGGAAGGACGCGAGACCGCCCGAAATGATGCAGATGATGGAAAACGAAATGGCGAAGCTCTGGAACGTTCCCATGCGTCGCGACAACTCCTGGGCATAGCCCATGGAGTGGAGGACCTTCTCGTCCTCCGTCAAATGATGATGTTCGGCCATAAAGGCATCTCCCCCACGCCATCGGGGCAACTTGGCGCGTTGTCTTGTTTGTGATGTGCGGAATCACCGGCTTGAACCAGCGAACCCCTCTTCCCCACTGGTCATTCTGTAACGGAAATTACAATCGGTCAACGTGCCGTAACTGATCGCAAAGCGGGCAACTGTGCCTTTTGGCGGGCAGGGGCGGCCGTTCGAATGAGCTTTCCTCACGTCAAGCAAGGGCCTAATCTCGCGCCATGGTCCGCCGCCACTATGATTTGCCCTCGCTCAATGCACTCGCCGCCTTCGAGTCGGCGGCGCGACACCTGAGCCTGACACGGGCCGCAACAGAGCTCAGCGTGACGCCTGGGGCTGTCTCCAAGCAGGTGAAGGCGCTGGAGGACCAGATCGGGCGGCCACTGTTCCTGAGGCTCCACCGCGCGCTGGAGCTGACGCCCGAGGGGCATGCCGTCTACCAGAGCCTGAAGGATGCCTTTGAGCGGGTCTCCGCCACCATTCGGCAGGTGGGACTATCGGGCAGCCCGCGCTCGGTGTCGATCGGCACCACCATGGCCTTTGCGCAGCTCTGGCTAATGCCGCGGCTCGGCGATTTCTGGACACGCCACCAGGACATCGTGCTCGACCACATCATCTCCGACCGCGCCAATGAGCCAAACCGTGCCGGTGTTGACCTGCGCGTGCGCTATGGCGACGGCAACTTCACCGACGAGACCTCCACGCTACTGTTCGGCGACCGCATCATCGCGGTGGCGGCGCCTTCCTTCCTCGCGCGCCACAAGGTGAAGAGCATGCAGGACCTGTCGTCCTTGCCGCTGCTCTCGGTCGAGGGCGTCGACTGGACATGGACGACATGGGCAGATTTCCTGAAAGCGGCGGGCGCCCCGCACCGCAAGCTCAACGTGCGGCGCTTCAACTCCTATGTGATCGCGTTGCAGGCGGCACAGGCGGGCCAGGGCGTGGCGCTGGGCTGGATGAGCCTGGTGAAGCCACTGCTGGCACAAAAACTTCTGGCCAAGGCGAGCCCGGCTGAAGTCGCGGCTCCACAGTCCTTCTATCTCACCTGGCCCACGCGCCAGCCGCTCAAGCCCGAGGCGGAAATCCTGCGGGACTGGCTGCTGGCCCAGGTTGCTTGAGTTCATCTCAACCGATCATCGCGAAAGCCTCGCTTGAAGGGCGCGCGTCGGAAGCGTTCTATGGCGCCTCCGATCAGGAGACGCATGATGACTGACGCCAGCACCGCCACGCCCCAGGCCGCCCCTTCGCGCCGTGCTGGCGGGCGCGACGGCAGGCGTGCGCTGCGGGCCACACCCATGGCCTCCTTCCCCACGCTGGTGCGGGAAATCCCGGTCTACAACCTCGTGCCCGACGAAGCGGTGGAACTGATCCACGACGAATCGATGAATATCCTCGAGGAGGTGGGCTGCGAGTTCCGCGACGACGAGGCGATTGCCATGTGGAAGGCAGCCGGCGCCAATGTGACCGGCACGCGCGTCCGGATCGACCGCGGCCTGTTGATGAGCCTCATCGCCACGGCGCCTTCGGAGTTCACGCTCAATGCCCGCAACCCGGAGCGCACCGTCAGGGTGGGTGGCCGTAACCAGGTCTTCGTGCCCATGTATGGGGCGCCCTATGTGCGCGACCTCGACAATGTGCGCCGCTATGGCGCGCTCGAGGACCTCAACAACTTCCACAAGCTCGCCTACATGCTTCCCGCACTCCATTCCTCGAGCTCGATCTGCGTCGAGCCGATGGAAATCCCCGTGCCAAAGCGCCACCTGCACATCATCCACTCCGCGCTGACCTATTCCGACAAGCCCTTCATGGGCATCGTCACCTCGAAGGAGCGCGCGGAAGACGTGATGAAGATGTCGGGCATCGTGTTCGGCGAAGACTATGTGAAGGACAACACGGTGGTCGTCTCGATCACCAACTGCAATTCACCTTTGGTGTGGGACGCGACCATGCTGGATGCGATGAAGGTCTATGCCGCGCACAACCAGCCCGTCATCTGCGCGCCCTTCGCGCTGTGCGGCGCCTCGACGCCCGCCTCTGCCGTGGGTGCCGTGGCGCAGGTCAATGCCGAAGCACTCGCCGGTGTGGCCTTCACCCAGCTGATCCGCGCAGGCTCGCCCGTCATCTATGGCCAGTTCATGGTGGCGGTGGACATGAAGTCGGGAGCACCCATGGGTGGCACGCCCGAAGCCGCACAGATGATGTATCTGATGGGCCAGCTGGCGCGGAAGTATAATCTGCCATGGCGCACCTCGGGCTTCCACGTCGGCTCCAAGCTCAATGATGCGCAGGCGGGCTATGAATCGAACATGCTGATGCATGCGGCGATCCTCTCGGGCGCCAACTACATCTGGCATGTGGCGGGCTGGCTCGAAGCGGGACTGTGCTGCGATTACTCCAAGTTCGTGACGGACGCCGAGCAGCTGGTGGGCTGGTACAAATATGCCGGGGGCGTGTCCTTCACCGACTTCAAGGAGGCGATGGCGGCGGTGCGCGAGGTGGGGCCGCAGGGCCACTTCCTCGGCACGCAGCACACGCTGGAGCATTTCGAGAAGGCCTTCTTCAGCCCCTCCATCATGGACTTCAACTCCTTCGAGCAGTGGTCGGCCGAGGGTGCGAAGGACCACGCCACGCGCGGCCGCGACAAAGCGCGCCTCATGCTGCAGAATTACGAGCCGCCGACGCTCGATGAAGGCATCGCCGAGGGCCTGCGCGACTTCATCGCGAAGCGTGAGGAAGTGCTGCCCGACACCGTCAGCTGAGGCCATTGGCGGGGCGGGTGCCCGCGTGCTAGCACGGCATCATGCTTGCCGATTTCATCACCTCCGCCATTGCCACGCTGCTGATCGTCGCCGACCCGGTGCTGCTGAGTGCGCTGTTCCTCGGCATCACCCATGGCATGACCAAGGAACACCGGCGCGAGGTGGCGATCCGCGGCTCCATCATTGCCTTCTGCATCCTGCTGGCGGCGGGGCTGGGCGGCGCGAAGCTGCTCGACCTTCTCGGCATTTCTCTCTCGGCCTTCCGCATTGCCGGAGGCCTGCTGCTGCTATCGGCGGCGGCGGAGATGGTGTTCGACCGGCGCGGCGAGCGCCTCAAATCCACGGTCGAGCAGGCGATCACCATCGACCACGTGAAGAACATCGCTGCCTTCCCGCTGGCCATTCCGCTGATGGCGGGTCCTGGCGCCATCACGGCCATGATCCTGCTGGCGGGCCGCGCCGAGGGCCGCGTGACGTGGCTCGTCTCGCTCTACGGCGTGGCGGCGCTGGTCATGGCCGCCTGCTGCGTGGCCTTCCTGATGGCCGAGCGCATCTCGCAGCTGATGGGCGTCACCGGCCGCGCGGTGCTGACGCGGCTTCTCGGCATCATCCTCGCGGCACTCGCGGTGCAGTTCGTGATCGACGGCGTCTCCGCCATCACGCCGTGGCACGCGGCAGGCTGAGCCTGGGAAGCAGTTTCGTCGCGATGAAGCCCATCGCCACCAGCACCAGCGAGACCAGAGCCCACACCGCAACGACCAGCCATTCACCGACTCCGGTTCCGACAGAGGCGAGCCATGAGGCCCATTCGATGAACAGCGGGTCTGCCGGCACGATGTCGGCATTGCTGGCGACGATGCCGCCTGCCACGCCGATGAGGCCATGGGTGATCCAGGCGACCAGTGACCAGAGGGCAAGGACAAGGCCGGTGAGGCCCCAGACGAGCGTCTTCATCGATGTGTCTCCGCGAGGTGCTGCCGCAGCAGGTTGAGGTTGCGCGTGTTGGCCTTGAAGGCCATGTCGAACAGGAAGCCGACCACGGGGATTGCGCCAACGGCGGTGTCGGCTGCGATGTTGAGGCCCATGCGGGTGAGCAGGCGCTTGGGAACGCCATGGCGCACGGCTTCGCCGATCACATAGAGGGACATGCCGGTGCCGACGAGCGTGCCAACACCGGGCACGAGGCTCAGCACGCCGTCGGCTCCCACGCTGCGCGAGGTGCCGGGAATGCGCAAAGCCGAGTCGGAAAACCAGGCGAGCCATTCGAGGCGCTCCAGGGTGCCCTGTGGTGTGAGGTCTATTGTGATCGAGGGGCTGGTCATTCGCGTTCATCTCCCAGATTGCGGCGCAACGCGCCTCCAAGGTGGAAGAGTCCGACATCGCAGCCTGAAGGCTGCCAGAGGGGCCCGGACCCATCGCATCATCATGTGGAGACGCGCCGCGCGGGGACAAGGAGTCCGCGCAAAAAAGAGGGGTGAACGGCAGCAACCAACAACCGCTCACCCCCGAGCCGGCCTCAAGCCGGGACGCTCCGAGTACTCTTCGCTTGAGAATGGGAGGACCCAAGAAAGACGTGTGCGCCGATTTGTGCGATGCAAACATAATGCCAGTCCGCTGACATGCTGCAAAAATGAACTCATAGTCTGTAATAGAGTGGTAATTTATAGATAAAGACTCTTTAATTATAAAGGGCGACGGGGTTGCCTGCCCATCCATTGTGCAATGCAGCGCAAAACCTTTCGGCAATCAGGCAAAAAAGAGGGGTGAGCAGCAGTGCCGCCCACCCCAGCTGACGATCCGTCAGACGACACGAGTGCTCTTGGCTGAGAATGGGAGGACCCAGTAAGACGTGTGCGTTGATCAGGGCTTCGCAAGTCGCGTGCCAGACAGGCAAGCCATTGAAACCGCTCAGTCAACGTGATTGCAGCTCCACCGGCTGCCCGCGGCTTCGGCATCCCACCGCCAGATTTTGAGGCAGATCAGACCGGCTTGTTCCTTTTCATCCAGTCGACAAAGCGACCAAGCGCCTCTTCAAGCGGGCCGAGGTCCTTGAGGTAGCACATGCGCAAATGGCCCTCGCCGCCGAGGCCGAAGGTGCTGCCGGGCGCGAAGCCCACCTTGGCCTCGTCGATCAGGCGGCGCACCGTGGCGGCCGAATCCGTCATGCCCTCGATGCCGAAGAACAAATAGAAGGCACCCGGCGGCACCTCGAAGGTCAGGCCCGGCAGTTCCTTCAGCATCAGCACGGCCAGGTCGCGGCGATGCCGCGCCATCAGCACCTGGCGTTCGATAAAGTCATCGCCCTCGTCCAGCGCCGCCACGCAGCCGCGCTGCAGGAAGGCGGGCGTGCCGGAGGATGACACCTGGATGATGCGCTCGATCGCCGGGCCCAGCGCCCTCGGCGCCTGCAGCCAGCCGACGCGCCAGCCTGTCATCGCCCAGTTCTTGGAGAAGGTGTTGGCGAGCAGCAGCTGCTCCTCGTCCTCGCAGACATCGAGGAAGGAGGGCGCGCGGGTCTCGCCATTCTCGCCATAGAAGAAGCGCGTGTAGACCTCGTCGCCCAAAATCCACAATCCGCGCTTGCGGCAGAAATCGCGAATCGCGATCAGCTCGTCGCGGGTGGCGGTCCAGCCGACGGGGTTCGACGGCGAGTTGAGTGCGATGGCCCTGGTGCGCGGCGTCACCGCATCGAACAGCCTCTCGAGATCGAGCGTCCACTTGCCATTGCCGAACTGCATCGGCACCTCGACGGGCTTGGCCCCTGAGATGCGCAGCACGCCTGCGTAGTTGGGCCAGGCGGGCGTGGGCACGATGATCTCGTCGCCATCGCCGGCGATCAGCTGCACGATGGTCTGGATGGCGTGCATGCCGCCCGAGGTGACGAAGAAATTTTCGGGATCGAAGGCGCGGCCAAAGCTGCGCGTGTGATAGCGCGCCAGCGCCTCACGCAGTTCGGGTAGGCCGCGCTGCCAGGTGTAGAAGGTCTCGCCATTGAGCAGCGCTTCCGCCGCGGGGCGCGCGAAGGCCTCGGGCGTGGGCTGGTTGCCCTCGCCCGCCCACAGCGGAATGACGCCGGGCACGGTGAAGCCATACATGGCCGCCTTGACGATGCCGCTGTCGGGTTCGTTGCGGGCCTGTGGGGTGAGTGCGGCGAGAAGCTTATCTGGGTTCATGCCCGAATCTTAAGCAAACGCGCCGGAGTGTCCACCCCGGCGCGCTGTCGTTTCACTGCAATTCTGCCCTGCATCAGGCGGGGCTCTTGTCGCTCACGTCGAGGACTTGGCCTTCAGCGCGTCGCGGATTTCGGCGAGCAGTTCTTCCGACTTGGTGGGGGCAGCCGGCGGCGGCGCGGGCTCGTTCTTCTTCATGCGGTTCGAGATCTTGACGAGCTGGAACAGTACGAAGGCCACGAGCAGGAAGTTGATGACGACCGTGATGAAGGCGCCATAGGCCAGAACCGCGCCCTGCTTCTGCGCCTCGCCCAGCACGGTCGAGGTCACGTTGCCGGACAGCGGCAGAAAGTACTCATCGAAGTTGAGCCCACCGGTCAGCGCGCCGATGATCGGCATGATGAGCAGGTTGACGATGCCATCGACGATGCGGCTGAAGGCTGCGCCGACGATGACACCGACCGCGAGGTCGAAGGCATTGCCCTTGAAGGCAAAGGACTTGAATTCGTTCCATTCCTTGCGCACCGTTTCGGTTGCCACTTCAGTTGCCATATGTTCCCCCTGTCTGCCGGATTTTCATCCCGGCGTTGAACTACTCTCGCTGCCATTATCTTGCCGATGCTGGCAGAATTAAAGACCTTATATTGCAGGATCGCGAATCAGATGATGGACCGCCACACATTCTATCCCGACCTCCCGCCCTTCAACCGCGGCAGGCTGCGTGTCTCGCCACTCCATGAAATCCATTTCGAGGAATGCGGAAACCCGCAGGGCAAGCCCGCCGTGGTGCTGCATGGCGGGCCGGGCGGCGGCATCTCGCCCTTCCTGCGCCAGACACATGATCCTGTGGCCTATCGCATCATCCTGTTCGACCAGCGCGGCTGCGGCCAGTCGACGCCGCATGCGGAGCTGGCAGAGAACACCACATGGGACCTGGTCTCCGACATGGAGGTGCTCCGCCAGCACCTGAAAATCGAGCGCTGGCAGGTGGTGGGTGGCTCCTGGGGATCGACGCTGGCGCTGGCCTATGCCGAAACCCATCCGGAGCGGGTGACGGAACTCATCGTCCGCGGCATCTTCACGCTGAGAAGGAGCGAGATCCGCTGGTTCTACCAGGAGGGGGCGGACCAATTGTTCCCCGACCTGTGGGAGGGCTTCATCGCCCCCATTCCGCCAGCCGAGCGCCACGACCTGCTCTCGGCCTATCACCGCCGCCTGACGGGCTCCGACAAGGCGGAGCAGATCGCCTGCGCCCGTGCCTGGAGCCAGTGGGAGGGCGCCACCATCTCGCTTCTGCCGGACCCGAAACGCGTGGCGGAATTCGGCTCCGACCATTTTGCCATCGCCTTCGCCCGCATCGAGTGCCACTACTTCGTCAATCACGGATTCTTCCGCCAGGACGACCAGCTGATCGCTGATGCCCACAAGCTTTCCGGCATCCCCGGCGTCATCATCCAGGGCCGCTATGACGTGGTCACACCGGCCGTCACCGCCTGGGAGCTGCACAAGGCATGGCCCGCGGCCCAGTTCATCATGGTGCCGGACGCCGGCCACACCGCCACGGAGTCCGGAATTGCCGATGCCCTGGTGCGGGCCACGGACCGCTTTCGCCATGCGTAAATCGCATGGCTGAGCTTGTGTGCGTTGCAGCACGATTGCTGCAATCTGTTCACAATTGATCGCCATATGGGTTCCAACAGAAGAAACCAACCCGTTTCAACTCTTCGAGGCAACCCATGATCGTTTTCTCCGCCATGCGCGACCTGGCCGACGGCCTGACCCGCGGCCTTGGCCTGTTCCTGACCGAGCGCCAGGACACCACCGCCCGCGGCATCAACCCGACGCCCGTGAAGCGCGGCACCAAGCGCGCTTAAGTTTCAAAACCCACCAGTGACGTGGCGGGAGCGCAATTCCACCACCAGAATGACACCTGCCCTCCCCGCTCTGGCCCGGTTTGGAGGACATTGTCGTTTTCAGCGGGACGATGGTTCGATTTTCCGGTGTTCCCGGAACCGTCCTCAAGCGTGCTGCGTTTAAGGTCACGACCCGCTTGCCAGTTTGGCCCGCGTGGCTCCTGTCGCCGTCCCGAGTCATGAGGGCCATCGGCCCGTCCATACCCTGCCGGTATGGGCGGGCCACTTACATTCCGGGAACCGAATCACGCTAGGCTCAGGTCATGGACCTCGACCGCACCCTGCTTGAGATCGGCGGCTCCCCCGTCACCCTGCTCCACCTCCTGCTCGTGGCGGGCCTCTTCGCACTGCTGCTGCTCATTGCCGCCGTCATCCTGTCGTGGCGGGCGCAGGCCAGCCGCCAGGGCGAGGGCATCGCCGCACAGCGCCGCGCCGCCGAACTCGAATACCGCATCGCCGAACTCTCGGGCGCGCTGAAGAGCCTCGTGGACCAGTCACAGGGCTCGCAGTTCCAGCTCGTCTCCACCCTCGACGAACGCCTCACCGACCAGGCAGAGCGCACCGGCCAGTCGCTGAAGCAATTGCACGAGCGCCTCGCGGTGATCGACGCCGCGCAGAAGAACATCGCGGCGCTGTCGAGCGAGATGCTGAGCCTCAAGGACATCCTCTCCAACAAGCAGGCGCGCGGCGCTTATGGCCAGGCGCGCATGGAGGCGATCATCCGCGATGGGCTGCCATCGAGCGCCTATGCCTTCCAGGGGTCTTTAAGCAACAACACCAGGCCTGACTGCCTCGTGTCGCTGCCCGACTCCGACATCCGGCTGGTGATCGATGCCAAATTCCCGCTCGAGGCCTTCAACGCGCTCAAGGCGGCAACGGGCGAGAACGAACTGCGCAATGCCGAGGCACGGCTGCGCGGCGACGTGTTGAAGCACGTGAAGGACATCGCGGAAAAATACCTGATTGCAGGCGAGACGCATGAGACGGCGATCATGTTCGTGCCGTCGGAGTCGGTCTATGCCGAGCTCTACGAGAAATTCGAGGACGTGATCCAGAAGGCTCACCGCGCCCGCGTCATCATCGCATCGCCCAACGTGCTGATGCTGCTGGTGCAGACGCTGCAAGCGATCTTCCGCGATGCCCGCATGCGCGAGCAGGCGGGATTGATCAAGGTGGAGGTGACGAAGCTGCTCGACGACGTGGGCCGCCTCAAGGAGCGCGTCGGCGACCTGCAAAAGCATTTCGGCGCAGCGGCGGGCGACCTCGAGAAGCTCAACGTGTCCGCCGACAAGGTCATCCGCCGTGGCGCAAGAATCGAAAGCCTCGAACTGCAGGAACCCGAAGGCGGCGTCGAGATCGTCCGACCGAAGCTGGTGGAGCGGAACTAGTTCTTCTCTCGTCTCGTCATCCCGGCTGCCTCCTCTTGCCGGGGCGACGGCATCAAGGATGGGTTTCCAGGGAGGCTGAGCGGGTTTTTGCTGTGGGTGGCTAGGGGGGTAGTCTCCAAATACATCGCCCAAAAGCAATCGTTACGAACTGCGCTACGAGGCGGACGAAAAAGCGGCCCTACAGCGGCCGCCGTGCCCTGATCGCCTGAGTCAGAGTGCCTTCGTCGAGGTAATCCAGCTCGCCGCCAACCGGCACGCCATGTGCCAGGCGCGAAGCCGCAATGCCCATCGCCTTCAACCGCTCGGTGACGTAGTGGGCCGTGGTCTGCCCTTCGACCGTCGCGTTGAGCGCCAGCACCACTTCCTTCACCTGCAGCCGCCCGGACCGCTCCATCAGCGCGCCGATGCTCAGGTCCTCGGGTCGCACACCCTCGATCGCTGACAGCGTGCCGCCAAGCACATGATAGAGGCCGCTCCACGCGCCAGCGCGCTCCAGCGCCCACAGATCACCCACCTCTTCCACCACGCAAACCAGCGTGCGGTCACGCCGCGGGTCGGTGCACAGCGTGCAGGGGTCCACCGTATCGACGTTGCCGCACTCGGTGCAGATCGTCACCTTTTCATGCGCCTCCGCCATGGCGCTGGCCATTGGCGCCAGCAGCCGCTCGCGGTTCTTGATCAGGAACAGGGCGGCGCGCCGGGCCGAGCGGGGGCCGAGCCCCGGCAGTTTTGCCAGGAGCTGGATCAGCCTCTCGATTTCGGGTCCGGTCGTGGGCCTGGACATCAGAAGGGCAGCTTGAACCCGGGCGGCAGCGGCAACCCGCCGGTCACCGACTTCATTTCCTCGGCCATCATCGCTTCCGACTTGTTCTTGGCGTCGGTGTGGGCGGCGAGGATCAGGTCCTCGAGGATGTCCTTCTCGTCGGGATTCATCAGCGAGGAATCGATCGCCAGCGCGGTCATCACGCCCTTGCCGGAGAGCGTGACCTTGACGAGGCCGCCGCCGGACTGGCCGGTGACGGTCGCCTGCTCCAGCTTGGCCTGCATCTCGGCCATGCGCGACTGCATGGCCTGGACCTGTTTCATCATGTCACCGAGATTCTTCATCGCTCTCACTCATGTTGGGGGGCGGAAGGCTGTCATCGGGCACCTTGACGTCGATGATCTCCGCACCGGGGAAACGCTTCAGCACCGCCTGCACGTCCGGATGTTCGCGCGCGGCGAGATAGAGATTGTCCTTGGCCTCCTGGCGCTGGTGGGAGACGGGCTTGTCGCCGCCATCCTTGGCCACCATCACCATCCAGCGCATGCCGGTAAAGGCCTCGAGCTTGCGGGCGATCTCGCCGGGAAGACCGGCATGCGCGCCGGGTTCAAGGGCAATCTCGAACTGCCCGGGCGCCACGCGAATGGGGCGGATCAGGCTTTCGAGATCGGTCTTCAGCTTGATGTCGCGCTTCTCGGTGGCGATCGCAATCAGGTCCTTCAGGCTCGAGAAGGCGCGCGTCTCGGTGGGCGATGCGGGGATCGCGGCCTGCGGCTTCACCGCGAGGTTGGACTGGGCATCGACCGGCGCATCGGAATTGTTGCGCAGCAGCTCGCGGGCACTCATCGGCACGACGCGCTCCGAGCCCTGCGCCTGCTTGACGATCTTCGCCAGTTCTTCGCCGCCGGGCAGATCGGCGGCATGGCACAGGCGGATCAGCACCATTTCGGCCGCCATCAGCGGATCGGAATGAAGCTCCGTCTCGCGGATGCCCTTCAGCAGCATCGACCAGGCACGCGTCAAGTGCGCAATGCCGCTTTTCTGCGCTTGCTCGGCGCCATGCGTCTTCTCGGCTTCGGTGCGCGAGGGATCAGCGAGTGCGCCTTCCTTGACGACCTTCAAGCGCGTCACCCAATGAACGTAATCGGCCAGGTCGCTGAGGATCGTCGCCGGATCGCCGCCACCCTGATACTGGGCTTCGATTTCCTCGATGGCAGCCTTGGCATCGCCCGCCATCACCTTCTCGAACAGGTCGATGATGCGCGAGCGATCCATGAGGCCCAGCATGGCGGCGACGTCCGCCGCCCTCACCTTGTCCTCACCGTAAGCGATGGCCTGGTCGAGAAGCGACAAGCCGTCACGCACCGAACCTTCGGCGGCGCGCGCGATCATGGCGAGTGCATCGGCCTCGGCCTCAACGCCCTCCTTCACCGCAATGCCGCCGTAGTGCGCGGCAAGCAGTGCGGCATCCAGCCGCTTCAGGTCAAAGCGCTGGCAGCGCGACAGGATGGTGACGGGAACCTTGTTGATCTCGGTCGTGGCGAAGATGAACTTCACATGCGGCGGCGGCTCTTCCAGCGTCTTGAGCAAGGCGTTGAAGGCGCTCTTCGAGAGCATGTGCACTTCGTCGATGATATAGACCTTGTAGCGCGCCTGGACGGGCGCATAGCGCACGCTGTCGATGATCTCGCGCATGTTGTCGACGCCGGTGTTCGAGGCGGCGTCCATCTCGATCACGTCCATGTGGCGGGATTCGAGGATGGCCTCGCAGTGCGGGCCCATATCGGCCATGTCGATCGTCGGCTTGTCGCCATAGTTGAGCGCGCGGGCAATCAGCCGGGCGGTGGTCGTCTTGCCCACGCCGCGCACACCGGTGAGCATGAAGCCTTGCGCGATGCGGCCCGAGGCGAAGCCATTGGTGAGGGTGCGCACCATCGCTTCCTGGCCAATGAGGTCAGGAAATGTGCGGGGGCGGTATTTCCGGGCAAGAACGCGATACCCCGTGGCGTTCGCGCCGCTCTGCGTGTCATCCATGGGCGGGCTTCCGCGGGGGAGCATAGAGGGTGGGAGGCTGGACGGGCAACCCGTTCCGGTCTCGTTGGGGCTGCTTCCTTCCGGACCTGACCCGGTTGGCGAGCGGCACGTCCGCCGCCAACCTCCCGGGGGGCTATATGGGGGGAACGGCAACAAAAGGCAAGCACCACGGCTTGCAAACAGACCTTGGTGGCTGCATTCTGCCGCCTCGGCAGATTCCCCGCCAGGCGGGGGCTTTCAGGGAGCGTTTCCACCATGTTCAGGAAAATCCTCACCCCCCTTCTGGGCCTTCTCGGCCTTGCGGCGCTGTCCAGCGGGGCAATGGCCTCGGATGCCTATGGCACGGACCGTGACGGGATCAAGATCTGGAAGCCCTATGTCATCGAGAAGACCTGCAGTGATGGTCTTTATGAGTGCACGGTGCGCATGGATTATGCGCCCTTCCAGCGCTCCATGGTGGTCCGTCCGGGCAGCTACTGGTACCAGAAGCCCTTTCAGGTCTACCGCTATGGTGATTTCAAGCCGCGGCGCGCCGCCTGGAACGACCAGTCCACCGACCACGAAGCCTGGTGCAGTGCGCGTTACCGCACCTATGACCCTGCCACCGATACCTTCGTGGGCAACGGTTACAAGCGTCACCGCTGCATCAGCCCCTGAGGCCTGATTGACCGGCGGTCGCGGCTTGATTATGGGACAGCCATGTCGTTGCTGCCCATCATAACCCTCCCCGACGAGAAGACCCTGCGCGAGGTCTCGAAGCCCGTCGCCGCGATCGATTCCCACGTGAAAAAACTGTGGGACGACATGCTGGAGACCATGTACCGCGCCCCCGGCATCGGGCTTGCCGCCATCCAGATCGGCGTGCCGCAGCGCCTCCTCGTCATCGACCTCGCCAAGGACGGCGAGCCGAAGACCCCGCTCTTCGTCGCCAATCCGGAAGTCACCTGGGCAAGCGAGCAGCAGAGCGACTACGAGGAAGGCTGCCTGTCGATCCCCGAATATTACGAGATGGTCACGCGGCCCGCCGAAATCAGGCTCAGCTACACCGACCGCCAGGGCGAGACCAAGGAAATGCAGGCCTCGGGGCTGATGGCCACCTGCCTGCAGCACGAGATCGACCACCTCAACGGCATCCTGTTCATCGACCACATCTCGCGGCTGAAGCGCGAACGCGTGATCAAGAAATTCCAGAAGGCCCTGAAGCTCGGAAAGCTCTGAGCATGCGCCTCGTCTTCATGGGCACGCCGGACTTCGCGGTCGAGACGCTGAAGGCTCTGACCGGGGCCGGGCACGAGATCGCTTGCGTCTACTCCCAGCCGCCGCGCCCCGCCGGCCGTGGGCTGGCGGAGCGGCCCTCGCCCGTCCATGCCTTCGCGGCCCCACTGGGCATCAAGGTGCGCACCCCCACATCGCTGAAATCCGCGGACGAGCAGGCCCGCTTCACCGCACTCAAGGCCGATGCCGCGGTGGTCGTCGCCTATGGCCTGCTGCTGCCGAAGCCCGTGCTCGATGCGCCGCGGCTGGGCTGCTTCAACGTCCATGCCTCGCTGCTGCCGCGCTGGCGGGGTGCAGCCCCCATCCAGCGCGCCATCATGTCGGGTGACGAGCAATCCGGCGTCACCATCATGCGCATGGAGGAAGGCCTCGACACCGGGCCGATGTGCAAGGTCGGCCGGATCGCCATCACGCCGACGACAACCGCGCAATCGCTGCATGATGAACTCGCAGCCCTTGGCGCGCGGCTGATGGTCGAGGTACTGGCACAGGACAAGATCACCTGCACGCCGCAGCCATCAGATGGCGTGACCTACGCGAAGAAGATCGACAAGGCCGAGGCGCGCATCGACTTCAGCAAGACTGCCGAAGAGGTGAGGAACCACATCCACGGCCTGTCGCCCTTCCCTGGCGCGTGGTTCCCGGTCAACGGCACACGCATCAAGGCCTTGTTGTGCGAGGTCGTGCAAGGTCACGGCACAGCCGGAACCTTCATCGACGACGCACTCACCATCGCCTGCGGCTCCGGCGCCATCCGCCTGTTGAAACTCCAGCGCGAGGGCAAGGGTGCGATGGTGGCCACCGACTTCCTGCGCGGCTTTCCCATCGCCGCAGGAACGGAGGCCGCCTGATGCCGCGCTATCGCCTCACCATCGAATATGACGGCGGACCCTTCACCGGCTGGCAATCCCAGGCTGGCGGCACCTCGGTGCAGGACCTGCTGGAACGCGCCGTCGCCATCATCAACGGTGCGCCTTCCATGGTCTATGGCGCGGGCCGCACCGATGCGGGCGTGCATGCGCTGGCGCAGGTGGCGCATGTCGATCTTGCGAAAAGCTGGGACCCGTTCAAGCTCCGCAACGCGCTGAACGGCAATATGCGCGAGCGTCCGGTGAGCGTGCTGGAGGTGGAAGAGGTGCCGGATGATTTCCACGCCCGCTTCTCGGCAACGCGCCGCTATTATCTCTACCGCATCCTCAACCGCCGCAGCCCCCCTGCACTCGACCGCGGCAAGGTGTGGTGGCTGCCCGTCGACCTCGACTCTGATGGGATGCACGAGGCGGCCCAGCACCTCGTCGGCAAGCATGACTTCACCACCTTCCGCGCCGCGCAGTGCCAGGCCAATTCGCCAGTGAAGACGCTCGACCATTTCGAGGTGGCGCGCTACGGCGAGCTGATCGAGGTGCGGGCCGATGCGCGTTCCTTCCTGCACAACCAGGTGCGGAGCATGGTGGGCTCGCTGCGCCTCGTGGGTGAAGGCAAGTGGAGCCCGCGTGACATGAAGCGCGCGCTGGACGCAGCTGACCGCACCGCCTGCGGGCCGGTGGCGCCGCCGTACGGACTCTATCTTCTGCGCGTCGGCTACAATTCCGTCGAGAAATAATCCGCGATGATGCGGCCATAGATGTTCTGCGTTGCACGCAGTTCATCGATGGCGATGCGCTCATCGGTCTGGTGGATGGTCGCGTTGGTGGGGCCGAATTCCAGCACCGGGCAATAATCCTTCACGAAGCGCGCATCCGACGTGCCGCCGCTGGTGGAAAGCTTCGGGAATACGCCCGTCTCATGCACCACTGCATCCTGCACCATGCCGACGAAGCGGCCGGGTTCGGTGATGAAGGCATCCGCCCCTTCGGTGGCCGACACCGTCCACGCACCACCCATTTCGGACTTCACCACCGCGATCTGCTCATCCACCCATTGCTTCAGTGAGGCGAAGCCATGCTCAGGCGAGAAGCGGATATTGAACTTGGCCGTGGCGCGCGACGGGATGACGTTGCCTGCGGGGTTGCCGACATCGAAGGTGGTCACCGCCAGCGTCGAGGGGTCGAAGTGGTCATTGCCCTCGTCGAGTTTTGCCGCCGAAATGCGGTCGATGAAGCGGGCAAGCTTGGGGATGGGGTTGTCGGCCTTGTGCGGATAGGCGGCGTGGCCCTGCTTGCCTTCCACCGAAACGGTGAAGCTCAGCGAGCCGCGACGACCGATCTTGATGGTGTCACCCAGCGTGTCGACGCAGCTCGGCTCGCCGACCAGGCAGTGGTCGGGGATGTGGCCGTTCTCGGCCATCCACTGCAGCACCTTCACCGTGCCGTTGATGGCGGGGCCTTCCTCGTCGCCGGTGATGAGGAAGGAGATCGAGCCCTTGAACTTGCCTGCCGTGCGCACGAAGTCGATGGCGGCTCCCGCGAAGGCCGCGACCGAGCCCTTCATGTCGGTGGCGCCGCGGCCATAGACGAAGCCATCCGCGATGTCGGCCGCGAAGGGTGCATGCGTCCAGCTCTCGACGATCCCTTCCGGCACCACGTCAGTGTGGCCCGCAAAGCAGAGATGGGGAGAACCGGAGCCGATGCGGGCGAAGAGGTTTTCGACATCGGGGGTTCCCTCCTGCCGGAAGATCAGCCGCTTGCAGACGAAGCCGTGGGTGGACAGCAGATTCTCGAGATAGGTCAACGCGCCGCCTTCGGCAGGGGTGACGGACTTGCAGCGGATCAGGTCCTGCAGCAGCGGAACGGGATCGGTCGGGGTGTTTTTCATGGGAGCGAGTGTAGAGCATCGCCGCACGGGAGGGAATCGCCCAGCGCAATCGACGATGTTTAAAGGCCGTCATCCCGGCGAAGGCCGGGATCCAGCTTTGTTTCCATGCGGTTGTCGCCCAAAGCGGGACCCCGGCCCTCGCCGGGGTGACGCCACGACTGGGTGGCCTAGTACCTCAGCGGGTCGGGCCCGAAGCGGTTGGGGCCATCGGTGCCCTTGAGGAAGCCAAGCTCGATCAGCATCCACAAACCGCCGATCACCGGCACGAGGCCGATCAGCGTCCACCAGCCGGACTTGTCACGGTCGTGCCAGCGCTTGGCGAGAAGGACGATCTGCGGATAGATCAGCGCGAGCGTGACCAGAATGGTCAGGATGCCATAGCCGTTCTCGCCGGCCATCCCGATCAGGTTATCCAGCAGGACCGCGACGAAGGTGATGCCATAGAGCGCGATCACCCCCATCCAGTAGCTCTGGCGGCCGATGCGGCCCTCGAGGCTCGTGAACAGATACTTCCAGTCCATCTTCAACCCCCCCCTTTGCGCTGGCGCATGAGGCACCAGCGAGGTTGCACTATGAAACAGAAGCGGGATTCGCGGAAGCCGCCTTGTCAGTCGCGCAGCAACTCGTTGATCGAGGTCTTGGAGCGGGTCTTCTCGTCCACCCGCTTGACGATCACCGCGCAGTAGAGCGACGGCGCGGGCGAGCCATCGGCATAGGGCTTCTGCGGCAGCGAGCCCGAGACCACCACCGAATAGGGCGGCACCTTGCCCATGTGCACCTTGCCGGTGTCGCGCTCGATGATCTTGGTGGACTGGCCGATGAATACGCCCATGGAGATGACCGAGCCCTCGCCCACGATGACGCCTTCGACCACTTCCGAGCGGGCGCCGATGAAGCAGTTGTCCTCGATGATGGTGGGGCCGGCCTGCATCGGCTCCAGCACGCCACCGATGCCCACGCCGCCCGAAAGATGCACGTTCTTGCCGATCTGGGCGCAGGAGCCGACCGTCACCCAGGTATCGACCATGGTGCCGGTGTCGACATAGGCGCCGAGGTTGACGAAGGACGGCATGAGGATGGCGCCCGGCGCCACATAGGCCGACTTGCGGACGATGCAGTTGGGCACCGCGCGGAAGCCTGCCGCACGAAAGTCCTTCTCGGCCCAGCCGTCGAACTTGGAGGGCACCTTGTCCCACCAGCTGGACCCGCCGGGGCCGCCCGAGATCATAGCCATGTCATTGAGGCGGAACGACAAAAGCACCGCCTTCTTGAGCCACTGGTTGACGTGCCATTCGCCGTCACGCTTCTCGGCGACGCGGACCTTGCCCGAATCCAGCAGGTCGAGGGCGGCCATCACGGCATCGCGCACCGCACCCTTGGTCTCGAGGTTGACCTTGTCTCTGGCCTCCCAGGCCTGTTCGATGGTGCTCTGAAGATCGGTCATGGCTGTTCCCTCGGTGTTGTCGCGGTCGCTTTCGCGAAAAAGGCAGGTTCGGTCAAGACCGGGTTCTGAGGTCCCTCGTCAATCCCGCCAAAAAGCTGGCGAGGTCGTCGGTCACGTAATGAATGTGCTCCTGCGCCGTGCCGCCGGTCTGCCTGTTCAGGTGCTCGGCGTCCTTGTTCTCGGGGCTCACCACCAGCACCGTCACCATGCCCAGCGCATGCGGCGCCTCGAGGTTGCGGGCGATGTCCTCGAACATGGCGGAGGTCTCAGGCTTGATGCCGGTCTGCGCCACGAATTTCCGGTAGGGCTCCATCTCGGGCTTGGGGATGAAGTCCGAATGCACGATGTCGAAGATGTCGCCGAAGTGATGCGTGATGCCGATGCGGGCCAGCACCTTCTCGGCATGGGCCACGGTGCCGTTGGTGAAGATCAGCTTGCGGCCAGGCAGCGCATGGAGCGCCTCATCCAGCGCCTTGTTGGGCGGCACCGGCGAATGGTCGATGTCATGCACATCGTCGAGAAAGTCATCCGGCGTGATGCCGTGCTCAGTCATCAGCCCACGGAGCGTTGTTCCATACTTGTAGAACATCTCCTTCTGGCGGCGCTTGGCCTCCGGGTAGTCGACGTTGAGGAGCTTCGAGACGAAGTTGCCCATCTTCACGTCGATCTGGTCAAAGAGCCGGCAGGAGGCCGGATAGAGCGTGTTGTCGAGGTCGAAGACCCAAGTATCTACATGAGAAAAACCATCAACGTGGGAAAAATCCTTCATGCCCCGGCCCGCGAGATGCGCGTGCCAACACCATGTGGCGTCAGAAGTTCGAGCAGCACCGAATGCGGCACGCGGCCATCGAGGATGATGACGCCTTCGACGCCGGATTCGACCACCGCTGCGGCACTTTCCACCTTGGGGATCATGCCGCCGGTGATGGTGCCGTTCTCGACAAGATTCGGCAGTTCCTCGACGGCCAGTTCGCTGATCAGGTTCTTGTCCTTGTCGAGCACGCCGGCGACATCGGTCAGCAGCAGCAGGCGCTTGGCCCTCGTCGCCGTGGCAATGGCGCCCGCCGCCGTATCGGCGTTGACGTTGAAGGTCTCGCCATTGACGCCCACGCCCACCGGCGCGATCACCGGAATGGCATCGCTCTTCATGATGGTCTCGAGGATCTCGATGTTGACCTTCACCGGTTCGCCGACGAAGCCGAAGTCGATCTCCACCACCTTGCCGGTGGCGGGGTCGGTCTTCTTCTTGGTCAGCCGCTCGGCAATCATCAGATTGCCGTCCTTGCCGGAGATGCCCACCGCACGTCCGCCTGCCTGCTGGATCGAGGCGACGATCGACTTGTTGATCGAACCCGACAGCACCATCTCGACCACCGACATGGTGGCCTCATCGGTGACGCGCAGGCCCTCGCGGAACTCCGGCTGCACTTCCAGCTTGTCGAGCATCTTGTTGATCTGCGGGCCGCCGCCGTGGACCACGATGGGGTTCAGGCCGCACACCTTCAGCATCACCATGTCGCGCGCGAACTGATGCGCCAGCTTCGGGTCCACCATGGCGTGACCGCCGTATTTCACCACGATGATCTGGTCGTCATAGCGCTGCAGGAAGGGCAGCGCCTCGGAAAGGATTCGGGCCGTCGTGGCGATTTCGTCCATGGAGATTCCCCGTCAGTCCAGAAGCGTCCTACAGGACAATTGTTACGGATTCAAAGGGTCTAAAGCAGCCCGGCGATCTCCGCCCGGAGTTCGGGGATGCCAAGGCCCTTGTCACTGGAGGTGGCGTGGATCTGCGGGAAGGCTGCGGGGTGCTTCTTGATGACCGCGGTCACCGCCTCGCGCACCTTCTCAAGCTCGGGGGGCTTGATCTTGTCAGTCTTGGTCAGCACCACCTGGTAGGTGACGGCGGCTTCGTCGAGAAGGTCGAACATCTCCTCGTCGGCCTTGAGAATGCCGTGGCGGCTGTCGATCAGCACGAAGGCGCGGGTAAGGCCAGGCCGCCCGCGCAGATAGCCGCGCAGCACCGACTGCCAGGCCTTCACCTCATGCTTGGGCGCCTTGGCATAGCCATAGCCCGGCATGTCAACGAGGGTGAGGGCCTCGTTCACGTTGAAGAAATTGAGCTCGCGGGTGCGGCCCGGCGTGTTCGACGCACGCGCCAGGCCGTTGACGTTGGTCAGCGCATTGATCAGCGACGACTTGCCGACGTTGGAACGGCCGGCAAACGCAATCTCCACGCCGTCCGACGGCGGCAGCTGCTCGAGCTTGGCGACGCCGAGCAGGAAGCGCGACGGGCCGCCGAACAAACGGCGGCCCGCGTCGATCTGGTCCTCGGTGAAGGCCTCGCTCAACTTGCGGCCTTCTTCTTCAGGAAGGGCAGGCTCTTCTTCACATTGCCGAAGAAGTCGATGTCGACGCCGTGGCGCTTCATGATGAAGGACTGCTGCAGGACGGAGAGCGTGTTGCTCCACGCCCAGTAGATGACGAGGCCCACCGGGAAGGATCCCAGCATGAAGGTGAACATCACCGGCATCCAGTTGAACAGGCTCGCCTGCACCGGGTCCGGCGGGGCCGGGTTGAGGCGCATCTGCAGCCACATGGTGATGCCCATGATGATCGGCCACACGCCGATCATCAGCATGTGGGGCGGCGTCCAGGGAATGAGGCCGAAGAGGTTGAACAGGCTCGTCGGATCGGGCGCGGAAAGGTCATGGATCCAGCCGAAGAACGGCGCGTGGCGCAGCTCGATCGAGGTGAGGATGACCTTGTAGAGCGAGAAGAAGATCGGGATCTGCACGACGACGGGGAGACAGCCCGACAACGGCGAGACCTTCTCGCGCTTGTAGAGGGCCATCATCTCCTGCTGCTGCTTCATCTTGTCTTCGGGATATTCCTTCTTGAGCCGCTCCATCTCGGGCTGCAGCTTCTTCATCTTGCTCATCGAGGCATAGGACTTGTTGGCCAGCGGGAACACCGCCGCCTTGACGAGAACCGTGGCGAGCAGGATGGCGATGCCGAAGTTGCCGACGATGCTCTTCAGCCAGGCGAGAAGATAGAACAGCGGCTTGGTCAGGAAGTAGAACCAGCCCCAGTCGATGATGTAGCTGAAGCCCTGGACCTGGTGGAGCCGCTCGATCGCATTGATGGTGCTGACCACCTTGGCGCCCGCGAAGAGGAGGCCCGTCGTCGAGGCGGTCTGTCCCGGCTGCACCACCATCGCATCCTTGGCGAGATAGTCGGTCTGGTAGACATCGCGGGTGTCGAGCTTGGTGTGGATGAAGCTCGCGGTGACGGGTGCGGCCTGGTCCGGGATCACGGCGGCGGCCCAGTACTTGTCGGTGAAGCCAACCCAGCCGCCCGTGGTGTCGCGGCGGTCAGGCTCGGTCTGGCCGTTCACGTCCTTGTAGTGGATCTCGTGCAGGCTGCCGTCGAGCCAGCCCAGCATGCCTTCGAAGAACACCCAGTAGCCCGACACCACCGGCGTGTCCTGGCGCTGGATGCGGGCATAGGGGATCATCGCCACGGGGGCGGCGGTGGTGTTCTCGACCACCTGTTCGACGGTGAAAAGATACTCGTCGCTGATCTGGATCTTGCGGCTGAACTTGAGGCCCGCGCCATTGTCCCAGGTGAGCGTTACCGGGTTGTCCTCGCTCAGCACCGCGCCGGCGGGTGCCGTCCACACCGTGTTGGTGTCGGGGAGCTTGGCGGTGGTGCCGGTGGCCGGAACCACACCCTGTTCGGCGAACAGCGCGCCCGGCGTTCCCGACGGCGAGAGGAAGGTGATGGTCGGGCTCTTCGGGTCAATCGTCTCGCGATAGCGCAGCAGGTGCAGATCGTCGATCATCGCACCCTTGAGATTGATCGAGCCCTCGATGAAGTCGGTCTTGAAGGCCAGGCGTGGCGATGCGGCGATCGCTGCCGCGCGATCGGCGGCAAGCGCCTCCGGCGTGATGTTGGGAACAGCACCGCCCGCGGCGGGGGCGCTCGGCGCGGTCGTGCCCTGCTGGGTCTGCGCCGTCTGGGTCTCGGCGGTCAGCTTCTTCTGCAGGGGCGCGGCATAGAAATACTGCCAGCCGAAGATGATCGCCATCGACAGCAGGATGGCCGCGATGAAATTCTTGTTCTCGAAGTTCATGGTGTTCCCTTGTCCGCCCCAGCTTGGGCGGTGCGGTGCAGCCTTTTCAAGGCGGAGACGAGATCTTTCTCGAGATCGGAATAATCG
>Ga0194035_1000324_pt1 | contig 28323 bp, 29 predicted proteins | sample JunL2320m_MetaG_FD_148680 | JGI IMG/M metagenome (GOLD analysis project Ga0194035, IMG submission 148680) | Anoxic zone freshwater microbial communities from boreal shield lake in IISD Experimental Lakes Area, Ontario, Canada - Jun2016-L239-20m | ecosystem: Environmental > Aquatic > Freshwater >...
GTGGGGCCCTTTGCCACGTTCAAGGGATCGGTCTCGGTGACAGGCCCGCTGCTCAATGCCTCTGCCTTAGGCTATCAGGTGAAGGCGACGGAAGCGCAGGCTCAGGCTGCAGTCGCTCAATATAGAAAGACGGTTCTCACTGCGTTCAAGGAAGTGGAGGATGCCCTGATCGCCGTTCAAAAAACCGGCGAACAGCGCACCGCACAGGAACAGCAGGTCGCGTCCTTGCAATCTGCCTTCACACTGGCCGATGCTCGCTATCAAGGAGGGAGGGCCAGTTATCTCGATGTGTTATCTGCTCAGCGCAGTCTGTTTGAATCGGAGCTTGCGCTCGCGCGCACACGGTGCGCACAGCTGACGTCCATGGTTCAACTGTACAAGGCTCTCGGAGGAGGGTGGTCTCCCGATATGGCGGGCAACAAAGTTCAGCCTGTCGGAGTTCGGGATGAAGCGGCTGAATTGCGCCAGACTATTCCGATGGTATCTCGCTGACCGCTCGTGGTGCACAGCTAAGGAGGACTATTATGTGGCCCGTCATCTCTGTTCATACCTGGAGGTCAGGGAGGTCCGGCAATGACTTCTCTCGATGCGCAAAAGAGCGGTTAATAGGCTGTGGTATGCACTTCGCGCTGACTCTGCTCGCGGGGGTCGTGATTACAGGTTGTGCCAAAACCGTGGTCGACTCACATTATGAGAGCGCCAAATGGAACCTGGAGAAGCCTTCCCAGATTTTTGTCTACGACTTTGCGGTGACCAGAGAACAGGTACATGAAAATGCGGGGTTGCTCCAGGGAACCATCAATGATTTTCAGGACACAACAACGTATCAGCACCAGGGGGAAATCATGGGAGAAGTTCGAACGGTCGCGGCCGACGAGCTGGTGAAAGGGATTCAGAACCTTGGATTGCCCGCTCAGCGAGTGTCCAGCAGTACCCTGCTGCCGAAAGGCGCGTTGGGCATCACCGGACAATTTCTCGACGTCGATGAGGGCAACAAGGCGGCGCGGCTGGTCGTTGGATTCGGCAAGGGACAGTCGAGGGTGGACCTTCGCGTTCAACTGTATGGCTATGGGCTGGATCAGTCCACCACAGAACCCGAGATCACGCCCACGAAGTTGCTGGAATTCGACACTCATGCCGACAGCGGGTCCATGCCCGGCGCCATCGTCACTGGTCCCGTCGGTGCTGCAGCTGCGGGAGGCGTGACGGTCGGCGTTGCGGCGGCGAACGTCGGGATGAGCGCCATTAAGGGCTATCGCTCAGCCATGGGACAGATGACAAGTCGCAGTGCCGAGCAGGCTGTGGATTTCCTGTCCGAGTATTTCTTCCGGCATGGCTGGATCAGGCCCGGGAAACTGAAGCAAGCGGATCGGCCATAGTTCACATTGCGTGCGATGCGCGACGAACGGGAAAGGCGAGACGGGAGACGAGTCGAGGGATACGGGATATGCGATTCGCGATCCGGGATACGTGATCCGGGATTCAAAGCGCGTATCCCGCATCCCCTCTCGCTCGTCCCGCCAGTCTCGCCCGTCGCGCGTGGCTCATCGTGTTGATTCGGCCTATCTGACTGTTCTAATATATTTACCTAACTGGTTGATCTGGTTAGTCTGGTTCAACCAAACAAACGAGACAAACCAAAGATATGACGTCGCATAATCTCACCGCATGTCATGAATGCGATCTCTTACAACGGGAGCCGGTCCTCCCGCCGGGCGGTGTCGCCTGTTGCCCGCGCTGTAGAGCGGTGCTCTTTCGTCACGTACCTGACAGTGTCGATCGTGCACTCGCCTTTACGCTCGGGGCGGCGTTCCTGTTCATCATTGCAAATTTGTTTCCGATCGTCGGCTTAGAGGCGGCGGGCATTGCGAATGCGACGAGTCTCTATGGGGCGGTCGAGACCATCTGGAAGAATGGTATGGTTTTCGTGGCCGCACTGGTGTTCGTCACGACCATTCTGATCCCTGCCCTGGAACTGTCTCTCATGCTGTATGTGCTCATGCCGTTGAAGCTGGGGCAGATGCCGCAGGGGTTGGCGCCGATTCTCCGGCTCTTGCAATCGATGCGGCCCTGGAGCATGACGCAGGTCTTCATTCTCGGCGTGCTCGTCGCGCTAGTGAAACTCGCGCACCTCGCGCATATCGTGCCGGGAATCGCCCTCTGGTCGTTCGGAGGCCTCATTCTCTTGCTCACAGCCGCCGTGGCGTCGTTCAATAGGCATGAATTGTGGAACATGGTGAGGGAGGGCGAGTGAGCGATTCTGATGTGACGGCTAGTCAGTTAGGATTGTGCGCCTGTCATGGATGCGGTAGCTTATCGCGGCTGGTTGCCGGGAGCCATGGTATGTGCTGTCGGCGGTGCGGTGCGGCGCTCCATCTTCGCAAGCCCGACAGTGTCGCGCGGACGTGGGCCTTTCTCATTGCCGCCTATATTCTCTACGTGCCGGCGAACGTATTGCCGATGATGCGGACAGGCTCCTTGTTCGGTGCTCAAGCCGACACCATCATGAGCGGTGTCGTGTACCTCTGGCACTCAGGCTCGTGGCATATTGCATTGGTGGTCTTCATTGCGAGCATCGTGGTCCCCCTTGCAAAGATGTTCTCCCTCACCTATCTTCTCATCTCGGTGCAGCTAGGTTGGACGCATCGGTCGCTGGAACGTACGAAACTCTATCGGGTACTTGAATTTGTCGGTCCCTGGTCGATGCTGGATGTGTTTGTGGTGATGATTCTCGTGGCGCTCGTCCAACTCAAGGGGCTTGCGTCGATTCAACCGGGCCTGGCGGTGGCGGCGTTCGGCGCCGTGGTGGTTCTGACGATGTTGGCCGCGATGGCGTTCGATCCACGGTTGCTCTGGGAGCCGAAAGAGAGGCATCATGTTTGAAGGATCGCGAGATTCGGATCTCACAGACATTCCGTCAGCGGTCGCCCGGCCCAAGCGGAAGTCCTCGCCCCAGCTCATCTGGCTCATTCCAATTGTAGCCGTCCTGATCGGGGGCTGGCTCGCTGTCAAAACGATCCTCGAGAAAGGGCCCACGATCACCATCAGCTTTGAGACGGCGGAGGGCATCGAGGCCGGCAAGACCAAAGTCAAGTATAAGAACATCGACATCGGTGAGGTGAAATCCGTCGTGTTCTCGAAGGATCTCAAGCATATCGTGTTGACGGTGGAGATGCATAAGGCGGTCGCGCCTCATCTCGTCGAGGATGTCAGGTTCTGGATCGTCAAGCCGCGGATTTCTGGCGGGCAGGTGTCGGGGCTTGGGACGCTCTTCTCCGGATCCTACATCCAGATGGATCTTGGCGAATCCTCGACTCAGCGGGAGGAATTTGTAGGCCTGGAAGTGGAGCCACCCAACACCGACGACAAGCCGGGCCGCCAGTTCGTCATCCAAGGCAAAAACCTCGGGTCGCATAAAGTGGGGACGCCGGTCTTGTTTCGGCGCATTCAAGTGGGGAAGGTGGCAGTCAATGAGCTAAACCAAGACGGATCGGGCATCACGCTGAAAATCTTCGTCGAGTCGCCGTATGATAAGTTCGTGAACGCCAACACGCGCTTCTGGGACGTGAGCGGCATTGACATCACCGCCGATGCGTCGGGCGTCAAGGTCAATACCGATGGGCTGATGGCCATCCTGGTCGGCGGGATCGCCTTCGAGGCGCCGGTCGGGTCAGGATCGTTGCCCGAAGCCGACCCCGATACGGTCTTTTCTATGTTTCCTGATCGTGCCGCGGCCATGAAGCAGCCGGATCGTGAAATGCTGGTGTTCACCATGTATTTTGGGGATTCACTGCGCGGGTTAACGGTGGGGGCTCCGGTCGAGCTCAACGGAGTGGATATCGGTGAAGTCAAAGCGATTAAGACAGAATTCAGCGAGGAGGAGCAGCGTTTCGTTTTTCCGGTTGATGTGGCTATTTTCCCGGGACGTCTGCGGGCGATGAGCCGAACAGGAATTGCAGATCCGACTCCGGCCGAACAGAAGGCACGGATCGATAAATTCATTACAGAGGGGCTTCGCGCGCAACTGAAGACCGGGAGTCTCCTGACCGGCCAGCTGTATATTGCGCTCGACTTATTCCCCAAGGCTACTCCGGCGAAGATCGATTGGATGAAGAGTCCCCCGGTGTTCCCGACGCACCCAGGCACGATGGTCGAATTGCAAGCCACCTTGATGAACATTTCTAAGAAGCTGGAGAACATGCCGATCGAACAGATCAGTGGAGATCTGCGGCAAGCGCTGCAGTCGCTCAACCGCACGCTGGTGAGCGCGGATCAAATGGTGAAACGGATGGATAAAGACGTTGCCCCGGCGGCCAAGTCCGCCTTGGAAGACGCGCGGCGCATGCTGAACACAGCCAACCAGACGCTGGCTTCCGATGCCCCCTTGCAGCAGGATCTCCGGACATCGCTGCGCGAACTCTCCAGAGCCGCAGAATCTCTCCGTGAATTAACGGATCTCTTGGAGCGTCAACCTGAATCGTTGCTTCGCGGCAAGAAGGAGAGCAAACGGTGATACACAGATTCCTCTGGTTGGCGACAGTATTCCTGACGATCTCGTCGCTCACCGGCTGCGGCAGTTCGAGAGAGACCTACTATACACTCAGTACCGGCGTTGCGGTAAATGGGACACCTTCTGCAAGCAGCGAATCTGCATACAGCATTGCGGTGGGGCCCATCACGCTGCCGGAGGTCGTTGACCGTCCTCAGTTTGTGCTTCGAGCCGGCCCGAATGAGGTCAGCATTGTGGAGCTGCATCGCTGGGCGGGGCCGCTCAAGAGCGAAATCCCGCGGATTATTGCGGACAATCTGGCCGCCGATTTAAACGTGAAACGGGTGGCGGCCTATCCGCAGAGTGCAGGAGACAATGCCGACTATCGCGTCCTCGTGGACATCCAACGATTCGACTCGACCATGGGAGACTCGGTGACTATCGACGCCCTCTGGACCATCAAGCGAGTCTCTGATGGAACCCTGCGGACAGGTCGTTCAATGGCCCGGGAATCCAGCCGAGGTGGAAGCTATGAGACGATGGTTGCCGCACACAGCCGTGCCTTGGCGACGATCAGCCGCGAAATTGCCGAAGCCATCCGTTTCATCAGTGCCCCAACTCAGCGTTAAACCATTTCTGTTATTTGGTCTGTCTCGTCTGTTTGGTTTCTCTGGGTCAAGCAACAAAACAAACCGATAGACCAGACAAAGCAGACCGACGTTGGCGCTCTTCACGGACTCGACTCGAAAATTTCCTTGCAGATGGAACGCTGGACTCCGAACCAGGGCTGTCACCTTTTCCCCCGCTCGATTGTGGCTTTCCCCAGCGGGCGATGATTACGCGAGGAGCCAGAGAAGAACATCGTCTCGTAACAGGCTCTCTGGTTGCAGCCGTGATCAAGGCTGGCGCGGTACATCTCGTTTCAAGATCAAATCAGCTGCTTGTGGATCGTTTGTCGTGGTAGAAAGGTCAAGATAAATATTCGCAAAACCCTCTCCCCAGATTCTGTGGATAAGTCTGTTCATAAGATTGCCCTGCCATCGAAATAGCGGGTGTTTTCCCACCTCAAATACGTCTTTGCCTAAAAAGTAAGCATTGGCCCCGCCAGTCTTCACACCACAAGATATGGTGGTGCTTCTATGGAAATAAGTCGGAAGCATCAAATACTAGATAAAGACAGTTGTTTCCTGCATTGCAATTCTGAATCTTGTTGCTTGGAGCGGGGTTCACACCCAAGTTATGCACAGACCCTAGTCCTAGATAGGGGTTTTTGCTTCATTATTAGGAGTCCAGAGCTGGGGCTTGACAGCCTGTTGCAGTATATGTAACCATTGGCTACATCATGAAGCCGGCGGATCTCAAACGAATGCGAGAAGAATTAGGACTGACGCAACAGCAATTGGCTGATGCGTTGAGGACCACGCGCGTATCGGTCGCGCGTTACGAAGCGGGGATGCGCCGCATTCCCGGAATGGTTCAGGTTATGTTGGCCCAGTTGGGCCGATCATTTGAAATTCCCATGGCGGGGATGGTGGCAGCTGGCTCACCGATCGAACCGGTGCAGCAGAGCGAGTTAACCGATGTGCCGCCCAGCATGTTACGCGGTGGAAATACGTTTGCACTTCGCGTCAAAGGGGAATCCATGAAAGATGACGGCATTCTTCCCGGCGATCTTGTGGTGGTACGGAAGCAGGAGACGGCTCGGAACGGGCAGACCATCGTTGCGCTGGTCAATCATGATGCGACGATCAAGACCTACTTCAAAAAGGATTCGCACATTGAGCTGCATCCTGCGAACGCGGCGATGCAGCCGATCATCGTGAAGCCGTCAGATACGTTTCATATCGAAGGCATTCTCATCGGCGTGATTCGACATTGTACGGTCTAGTGAAGAAGTTCTGAGTTAGGAGTTCTGGGTTCTGAGGTATTGAGATTCACTCAAGGCTCAGTATCCTATTAATGAAAGAAGGGAGGGCATGATGCTCACAGCAGGAAGGTTCGTAGGGATAGAGCGGCTTGTCGACTTGGAGCGAACGGTGGATTCATTGAATGGACAGTTACGTAAGATGCAATGGGACTTATACCGAGCCAAGGCGGAGTCGCTTTCGACTCGGTTGTGGCGAAACCTGGTGAGTCTCAAAGGTGGGCAGGAGTTCATGTCAACTGTCTGCAATCGATGCGTTCGTCCGAACACAAAGGTCGTGTCATATGCTGACCCAAGAGTGTAGAGCAGATATTCGACTCGCGGATGTCTGTTCTGACTGTGGAACGATGGTCCAGCACCGAATCCCATCTATCGATGGGATTACCCATTCAACCATTGACCTCTGCGAACGCTGCTGGAGTGTCTCTCAACAGCGGAAAATATTTTCAGGCGGGTGCTGCGGACAGTGAACGTAGGAGAAGTCCATTGCTAGTTGATGGCGATGCTAGTTAGGGGGGAAAGGAAACACTGGAGGTGTCTATCCGACGGCTTCGATGACGAAAAGCCGATTAAGAGCCGTCGGCACGAGCAAGCGTGGTTTGGTGGCGGTGTACCAGAATAAATATTATTTTGTCCCCAAAATCCGTGTTCCGCTGAGAGCGACGCAGGCTGAGGCCAAACGCGCCAACGCCAAGAAATAAGTCTGCCCACTAACGCGATTTCCTCTTCCGCCACTCCCACGGCGGCACCGGCTGCGGATCAGCCCACCGTTTTCTCAAGTCACTGTTGGCCTACTTTTGGGGTTTCTGGTCATCTGCTTTTAGCGGTTCCAAGAAATGAAACTATTCTATGGGCAGATTAAAAAAGAAGGTGCTTCCCTTGCAAGCTCGCTTTCCGCTCCAACTTCTCCGTTATGGAGGCGGATTAGTATCTTCACGATGGCCAACCCCAGACCTGTTGATTTCTCACCTCCCGTGGGTTTTGCGGTTTAACCGTTGAAACTCTTTGAACAATAATTCCTGGTCTTCTTGAGAAAGCCCGGGACCCTCACCACGAACCGAAAAACGGATCCGATCCTCTGCTTTTTCGGTGACGACAAAAATGTTTGCCTTGGGAGGAGAGAACTTGATGGCATTGCCGATCAATCGCTGCAAAATGAGCCACTTCCCCGTTGCGGTTCTGTAATGGAATAATATTGATGTCCAACCAATACTTTCTTCCAGACTTTGAATAATTCAGAATGACCGTTCTGAACGGTTCCTTTCTACCCAAGGCCGCCCGTATTTCAGCCCGAGTTTTAGTATCGGATTCCGGCCCTTGTAAAATTCTTGGATTTTTCCCAATGATCTCCTCAGGAGTAAACCCCGTTAAATTGGTAAATGCCTGATTGACATAAACAATTTCTTGTCCTGGCGCATCAAGGGGATCGGCTTTCGTCACGATGACAATATCGTTGGCAAACCTGACAACATCCTCAAGTGAAAAATTGTTTTCCATAACCCTGACCTCCTGACGTTGGCCCCGTTGTGAGACAGCCGTTAGCTAGAGCAGCGAACCGCTTCGACGGTCTGTTCACTCTGACGTTGTCCAACAAACTCATCTGGCGTCAGGTTGCCGAGCGAGGTGTGTGGGGCGCTTTGCGACTGGAAGCGGCGGAAGGGACGAATCGAGAGGGGCATAGGGGCCTCGCAGGGAGACGTATTGTAGGAGGGGACTGAGGAAACCGCAATGTGAAGCGCAGAGAAATGGTTGTAGGTACTCTCTACGACCGAATGGTTAACCGGCTAGTCGGTCCAGAGGATGGGGGAATGGGACCACGCCAGTGGCCTTTCAGTGTCGTGATGAGTTGATCTTCGTTACGCCACCATACCGTCAACTTGCCATCGGTCATACGAACTTCCACCAACATTGCCCTGGACGCCGTCTCACTGTGAAACCAATAGGCCCCCGGTTTCGTCAGTGATTCTGGACCGCTGTGAAAGTCCGGCCTTGTCTGAAGTGGGTTGGTGATCATTATTGATGCTCCAAATATACCTGGCACGACTGGTAGTGGAAAGGCTAGGTCCCCCGTAGGGGAGGTCTGACAGATAGGGCTGACCTCGCACCAGTCGATAAACCTACTAGCAGTCTTCGGAAAAACTTGGTTCATACGTCAAACACCGTTGAAATATGACAGAGGGAACGAAGGCTTCAATAATTTCAGGATGCTCAAAAAGGCCGTTCAGCAAGGCTGCAGTGAGCGAAGTGGCGAGGCGTACGCTTCGGTACGTTGAGCCTCTGAGCGATGCGAGAACGCCGCTGGCGGTCTTTTTCAGCATCCTGCTAGAGCAGTTGGGACGGATCGTTGAGATGGGCTAGCTCGTGGCGAAGGGGACCACGCCCTAGCCACCTGTAGGGTTTTTCCTCATCGTATATCTGTCCTCCTACACGCGCCAATTGAAAACCCCAAGTGCGTACTCGTCTAACAGCATGATTTATAGGCTCCTGATGATCTGCGCCCGCTCGGCATGAGAGTTGCGTATGTACTTATACGTACACGCAGGCAGGGTGAAGGATAGATACCTGTGCCAGATATTGTTCAGTTGCCTGAGGATGTCTATTTAGGCTGCCTTGATCTCGTGCGGGTCGTCAAAATGGTACTGACAAGCAGTGCCACCCTGCCGGGTTCAACATTGGAGAAAATCTGACAAGAGGGTACAGGTCTGGCTCGTCTGAAGCGTGCTAGACCTGTTTTCGTAAACCTGGGAGAGCAAGATGACACGACGGTGGATAGTGCTGATAGCGGTGCTCGGACTGATACCGATACTTCTGGCCATGCGGCCGGTGGATGACGTGCTGCTTAAGGCGGCGTTCAAAGGGGACCTTGGTGAGGTGAACACACAAATCAAGAAAGAGGCTGACGTCAACACGGCTAATACATTCGGCTTCACCCCGCTCCTGGTCGCAACCAAGAAGGGGCATCGGGAGATCGTGGCGTTGTTGTTGGACCATGGTGCGGAGGTGACGCAGGCGACGGCGAATGGTGAAAGCCCACTCTACGTCGCAGCCGAGCAGGGGCATCGGGAGATCGTGTCGCTGTTGCTGGACCACGGTGCGGAGGTAACACAGGCGACGACGAATGGCACGACCCCGCTCATCGTCGCAGCCGAGCAGGGGCATCGGAAGATCGTGTCGCTGTTGCTGGGCCACGGTGCGGAGGTAACACAGGCGACGACGGACGGTGCGACCCCGCTCTACATGGCGGCCCAGCAGGGGCATCGGGACATTGTCGCGCTGTTGCTGGCTCACGGCGGAGGCGTGGAGCAGACAAAAACGAACGGCGTGACCCCGCTTTTCATCGCGACCCAGAATGGGCATCGAGAAACCGTTGGTCTGTTGCTGGCCAATGGCGCTGACGTGGAGCAGGCGAGGAAGAATGACGGCACGACCCCGCTTTTCATCGCGACCCAGAACGGGCATCGAGGAACCGTAGGGCTGTTGTTGGCCAACGGCGCCAACATAAAGCAGACGAGAACGGACGGCGCGAGCCCGCTGTTCATCGCGGCCGAAAATGGGCACCGGGATATTGTCGCGCTGTTATTGGACCACGGCGCGGATGTGACTCAGGCGACGACGAACAACAGTATGACCGCCATGCATGTCGCTGCACTACACGGACATCGAGAGATCGTGGCTTTGCTGCTTAAACACGGAGCGGACAAATCGGTCAAGGCAACAACAGGACACCGACCGGTGGATTTTGCGCGCCAGCAAGGCTACAGCGCGCTGGTGCCATTGCTGGAGCCGTGAGCACATGAAGTTTTGTGAGAGGAACGGCACTTGCAAAAGTCCTGAAGCGGGTGGGCCGTATAGGGGTCGAACCTACGGCCCGCTGATTAAGAGTGGCAAAAGAACAAGAATTCGAACCGCTCAATGTTGCGAAGGTTTCCCCGTTTATCGTTGAACATCATTAGCTTGCTGGCTTTCTACTGATTCTATTGCCTCTGCCTAATTCGGTCGTTTTTGAAGAATTTGAGCACAAAATTATATATGGACCCAGCCTTCGCTGCAACGACGGCGTGTCACGCGATGCATCAGGTAAAACAGGGCTGCATTTATATATCCGGCCTCTCGGTGGACCACAGATGTGTTCGGGCCTTGATGAAATACGCGCGCGTTCTCCTCATTAGCACAACGGCCTCGTCGGGGCCGACATTTTGTCCAGGGTTTGAACGCGCTGGGTATAGTGGACCCCTCCGTTGAGACAGCTTGAAATAAGCACACGTAAAACGAACTGATGGAATCTTCCATCTCCGCACCGTGGGTTAAGTGCAACTCACAGAACGTCGACTCCACAGGCCTACATCAGGGGCGGATGGACGGTAGTGGGCTATTTTGACTATTCGCGATGACATGCCGTCTCTGATATTTCATATCGGCAAGTTCGTTTGGCCCTCATTCATCATTGCTCGATTGATCATTTTTTGAACCTCAGGACGTATATTGACGGGTATTAGGCGAATAGATGGATGCTCATTTTTGAATACACGGAAAATTTCGTCAGCAAACGCCTGTCCAATATCCGTGACATCTCTAAAATCTAAATAGACCTCTTTGAATTTGTCCAGCCGGTTCAGAATTCGTTTAGCCTGGGATCGTGATACCAAATGATCGCCTTCATATTTTGCGAGTTGGACCGATAGGTGCGTTTTGCTAAATCCGAAATCGTCAAACTCAGCCGTAAAACGATCGAATACGGCCTTGGGGGTTTGTTCTGAGTCTAAATGGACAATCATACTGACATGTGTGCCTGGACCAGCGGATTGTTCTTCTTTCACATCAAACAGCCACTCATCACCCTCGTGAAAACGGCAAAAAGTCAGCTTGTCTGACGCAAGCATAAATCTGTCGAACATGCGCGAAGTGAAAAAGATTCCTTCTCCGGTATGTCTCCTTGGGTCTGTAGTCAGCTTCCCCTTGGTCAGCTCTAGAAGTGCATGCCGTGGATCATCTAAGTGAAATGCCTCCTGCAATTTCTTCCAAATTCCTATTCCATGGTCTTGAATGACCATCCGGACAACGAGCGCATCGACCGTGATCCATATGTCTGCTGTGCCTGATAGGGAATGGTCAATGACATTGTTGAACATCTCTGTAAAGCCGTACTGACAAATTTCCCGCACATTACTCTTGAGATCCTGAAGATGTGGTGCGACTGACTCATTCCATATTTTGTTTTCTTGCGTCTCAGGCCCAACTTGGACAGTGATATGGACTTCCTTTAGCGGCTTGAGCCTGTACGGATGTTCTGCTGATTCCGTCTTTACTATGGTTCCAGACGCAACCAACTCTCTGATATTTTTAAACACCGCCTGACGGCTAACTTCAAAGATTTTTGCCACTACGCCAGTCGAGACTTTCCCTACGCGATCTATCTGTTCCAATATTACGTGGCGAATCTCTTTGGTTCTTCGTTTCATATTCAACCAGACAACTTTACAGCCGTACAGAGTAAACTTTTATATTGCAAAATGTAAACTTTTAACAATAATTATGTCAACTAAAATGTTGGTTGATGGAAACTTACTGAATTAATATGGATGGCGAGGTATCTGATGTTGCCGTATCGCAGCACAGAGCCTCTATCACGGGCAATGTACCGTAGCCAGGGTCTCTATAGAGACCCTTTTCCCCCAGCTTGTATTAAAGCAAGAATATATTCAATATGTTGTAATCGTCACGTACTGAATAATATGCTATATTATATAAGACACTGTTAATTTAATATAATATACTGTATAAATTATAATGTTTGTTATTCATTATACTGTATAACTGAATGATATGGGTGAGTAATGAAGAATCGATTCCCAAACATCGTTGATGATATGGCCCTTTCTCGACTTGAGACTGGGCTTTCAGAATCACAGTGGGCTCCTTCCCATACTGAATGGATCCGTATGTTACGAAACCGTCTAAGAATGACACAAGAAGAGCTCGCCAAACGAGCGAAGATTACACAGCCCCATCTGGCAGGAATAGAAACAGGCAAGATTGACCCGAAGATGAGCACGCTCAGGCAGATCTTCCACGGTCTATCCTGCGATCTCATAATCGAACCGCGTCCGCAAAAACCATTCGACGAATTGCTGCGTGGGCAGGCACGCAGTCTCGCGTTAAAGCGGTTGAAGCGGACAATGGGAACCATGGCGCTAGAAGGTCAGGCACCTGAAGCACAAACCTTCAGGCATCTACTAGAAAAACGTACCGACGAGATCCTGCACGATCACCGCGAGCGCCTATGGCAAAAGAATAATGACTGATACAACAGAACCGCTAGGAGCAACGCCGGGGCAAGATATCTCCGGCTTGCGCCTACACAACCAAAGTTCTCGCGACGAGATCAATGCAGCCGAAACAGAGGCGATTGACAAGGCATCGACCAAGCACGTGCATCGAGCCCGAAAGAAAAGCCGTGATGCTGAATGGCTTACAGACGAGTTTATCCGCAAAGTTCATCATGACATGTTTGGGGGGATCTGGGATTGGGCCGGAAAATATCGAACGATCCAACTAAACATCGGCGTTGAGCCCCATCATATCCCTGAGCAAATACAACTCGTGTGTGGAGATTTCTTGCTCTGGAACTCCGGCACCTCCCCAATGCCAGTGCTAGAAATAGCGGCTCGACTTCACCATCGGTTGACCAAGATACATCCGTTCAAGGATGGGAATGGTCGCCATGCTCGACTGATGACAGATATTTTTCTGCACTCACGTGCCCATCCGTTGCCGAAGTGGCCGCAAATTCATCGCCTCGCTCAAGGCGATGCAATCCGAGGACAATACACCGCTGCACTGAAGAAAGCTGACGAGGGAGATTACAGCGCGTTACGGAGTCTTTTTGAAGATTGGCTCGAAGAGAAAAAGTAAGCGTCACCATTTGATGCATGCCTGCGAGCTATAGTGAGCCTGGGCAAGGTCACAGAAACACGTTCCCAAACCGCTGCCCTGAAGTCCGACCTTGATCGCAGGATGTCCCTAAATCTTCTGATCTTTGGACATCCAACCACTAGATTTCTGAAATCCTTATTGCGCAAAGTAGGAGATCAGAATTCTTGCAGGCTTTATGGACATCCCCACAATCTTCCCTATGCCAAAGAGACACTAGCGATGGATTTCTGGGCGTAGAGATCTCTGGATTAGCTTACGATTATCCTCGTCGCGGACTCGAACTGATCGGCTGAGACGAACGGCCTGAACCTTCCGTTAATTGATCCACTTATACCAGGTGCCTTTCTGAATACCTGAATCGGCAGCCAGCTCAGTGAGCGACCACAAGCTCCCGTGAGCTTTCGTTGGGGTTGATGGAATGGTCGCAGTGCGTAAGGGGTCGGAGAGATGTTCCGTCGCATAAAGTTTCTTGAGTTCTGCTCCAAGGTGCTCTGCCACTTTCCGTGCAATGATATCGGTCAATCCATCGAGAATGCTGGCTGCTTGTTGAATCTCGTCGGTTTTGTGCATCGGACTCATTGGTGTTGGTCTCCTCTTGGTTGGCCAATGGCTAGCTTCATTGAAAACCTCGTTAAACTGCAAGGGAAGCCCCTGAAGGCCGGAGGCTTCCCAGTGCGTCTCAGCGCTTCAAGACGTGAGCGGCAATCCACTCCTTGGCCTCGTGTACGACGCTGACAGGTCATTCAGACCGAATGAGGTCCCATTGCGCCACGCCCCTCAGACCGTCAAGGCGAGGGGGGATTCCTCTGGCAGTGCTGCCATCGATATTAGGGTTCCCCAAAATGGCCGGAGCCACCATACATACTGACAAAAAGAAGTCCTAGAGAGGCAACAGTTAGGGTAATGCCTATGACGATGATGATGATTCGGCTTGTCTCGTATTCATCAAGGATATAGACAGCATGCCAACGGCAAGTGTCCCAAACTCCTTGACACGTTCCGGACTGCCAATTTCTTAAACTCGGAGGTGTATTGCTGTTTCGGTATCTTCATCGTCTCTCCTTTCATGGTGACTGCGATTATACGTCACCCGTGGAAGACGAAATTTCCGGGGAAGCTCATGTAGGTCTCTGCTTGTACGACATATTGCTCATTGCAATTAGGGCATGTTTCACGAGGTTTACTGTTCATAACGTCTCCATTTCTAATTCAGCAGTCCAGCTAATCCCTCAACCGTCCACACGTTATAGGCTATGCCTTCCTCCATGCAAGGTGTCACGCGCAATATCTGATGAATCCTTGCGCTCAGAATTGTGCCCGCGAGCAGCTATAAACCACTTTCCCCCACCACACGGCGGCCTTTGCAGACTTCGTGCTTGAAAGCTATGGCGTATGAGTTTACGTTTATGTTGTTTGAAGTGTTGTCTGGAAGGTAGTATGTCGAAAAACTCACTCAACAAGGAGCTGCTCTGATGGAGACTAGTAATTGGGTATTGGGAGATATGTCGTGGGTCATTATAGGGGGGGTCGTTATCCTCGGGCTATTGGCGTTGAATGCGTATGTTCAGCGAATAGCTAGAATTGAGGAGGAGCAACGACTAGAACTCCTGCGTTCCAATCGTCTTAATCAAGAGAGATAGCAGCTTCTCAGAGTCGTCGACCTGACGACATCTGACGTCCCGGCTGCCTGTGGAACTCGGCGTGTCTTCCCTCCGATACCGGACACTCTTGCTTTCCTCGCATTCTGCCCACGGTTCAAAATTTCACGCCATCTCCGCCCAGTGGGGGAGGGTCAGTTTCCCCTGGGCACATCAGCAAGTCACATGAAAAGTCGCCAGCCGCAGAGGACAGCGAGAGCTGGTAACCCTCTTGGGGCGTCTTTCGAGGTTCTATTTCCGTTTTCTCCATTCCCACGGCGGCACCGGCTGCGGATCGGCCCACAATATTTCTCAGTTACTAACGATTGGTTTAGCGAGTGGCGTTCTTGGCACACCATCTTGGATCTTGATACCATTCAGTTCAGACTGGCGTTGGCTCCTGGGCGGCCCAATGCTGGCGCTCAGCCGCTGCTGGAAGCAGTCTGCTACAGTGTGTTAGTACTTATTTTTCCACTATACACAGGATGTCATTTCAGCCTGACCGCTTCGGGCAGCACTGAAGAATGGTGATGCTCGATCAACCACTGTCCGTTCAGGTGTTCGTAAACAAAAGAATATCGGGCTGGCACTTTTTTGACCTTGCCATTTGTGTCGTGCAGCGTGAAGGTATAAAGAGCAGTATCAGAAGCGATATTACAACCGACCTTGATGATGCGGTAGTCAATTTCCCCATGCGGTTTCTTTTTGAGAAAGTGCTCGCGACCCGGCGGATGCTGCTACGCTTGACCAGATGGCCCATAAAATGGCACAAAGCGTAGAATCCGGCACTGAGCACGATGTGCCGACATCATAAGTTATTGAAATCATATATGTGCGCCCGTAGCTCAGTCGGATAGAGCATCAGCCTTCTAAGCTGAGGGTCGTTGGTTCGATTCCAACCGGGCGCACCATAGGGTTTCCCTTCCATGCGTTGGCTGCTTCGCCCTTCCCATCTTGCGATCTTTGCCCTGGGCTTGGTGCTGCTCTACGCGCTCGTTGGGTTCTTTCTCGTTCCCTACCTGATTAAAGCCTACGCGATCCCTGTTGTTGCCGAGAGGCTCAAGCGTCCGGTGCTGGTCAAAGAGGTGGAGCTGAATCCCTTCACGCTTTCACTTCGGTTGACGGGCTTGGAAATTCGAGAGAGGGATCAGTCTGCCTTGCTCGGGTTTGACGAATTCTTCATCAATTTTCAGGTAAGTTCCCTCATTCGTCGGGCCTATGTATTCGATACGATTCGGCTCACGGTGCCGTATGTGTCCGCACGAGTATTCAAAGACGGGCGCATGAATCTGGCTGAGATCATGCCGCCGGACGATGGGTCACAACCGGCCACGCCGCCGCAGACTGAAAAGGCCCCAGCCGAGGTGCCCGCTATCGAGATCGGTGAGTTCGAGATCCTGCAGGGGGTTGTCGAGTTTCGCGACGAATCGAAGCCCAAGCCCTATGCGCTGGATATTGTCCCGATCCATATTGTGCTCAAGAATTTCCATACCAAACCGGGCGGCGACAATTCGTACGCCTTCACGGCGGAGTTGGGCAAGGGGGAAACTCTGTCCTGGGCTGGCACGATCTCGCTCGAACCGATTCAGTCCTCCGGGAAGTTTTCCCTCTCCGGCGTGAAGTTGCCTGGCCTGTGGCAATACCTTCATGATCGATTCCGTTTCGACATTACCGATGGCACTGTTGCCGCCGATGCCAAGTATGCGCTCGATGCGAGTGTGACTCCTATCAAGTTTCAGATTTCACAGGCGAACGTCCGGATCGAAAAGCTCGCGGTCAGGGAAGATGGGAGCCTTGACCCGGTGATCACGATTCCAGCGTTGAACGTAGAGGGTGTCGATGTGGATCTTGCGACGCACGAGGTCACGGTGGGGAGCATCGCGGTCGAGCGTGCTTCGTTCACGGCCTGGTTGAATCCAGACGGCAGCGTGAACTATCAGCAGATGTTCGCTCCGATGGACTCTGTCGAGTCTCCGCCTGCTGCTGACAGCGCCTCGTCGAAACCCAAAGATGAGAAGCCGTGGGCTGTCTGGCTCAAAGAGATCACGTTGCAGGATCATTCGATCGATTTTGAAGATCGCACCTTGCCGACTCCAGCCCAGATCCAGGTGCGGGCCCTGATCGTCAAGACCCACGATGTGCGGATTCCGATTGCAAAGGCGCTGCCGCTTGAGGTGGAGATGCAGCTGAAGGGCACCGGAACGATCCGTGTGAATGGGTCGGTGCTGCCCAAGCCGTTTCAGGCCGATGTCACCCTGGCGTTGAAGGACATTGCGATCAGACCGTTTCAGCCGTACTTTGAGAAATTTGCGCGTATCGATGTGCAGTCCGGCGCCATCAATCTGGATGGGACCATGCACCTTGCCACCGAACATCCGAACGGTCCGCTCTTGTCGTATGAAGGTAACGCCGGTATCGAAGCATTGAGCGTGGGTGACCGCGATCAGGGTGACGAAGTGGCCTCGCTGCAAGCATTGTCCCTCAATGGAGTGCGTGTGACTGTCGATCCAACCACGGCCTCGATCAAAGAGGTGGGTCTTCAGCAACCAAGGGTACATCTCGTGGTGCAGCCGGACGGCGGATTGAATCTCGGCAAGCTTGCCGCTGCGTCGTCATCGGCCCCAGTGGATGAGAAGCCTGTGGAGACTCAGAAATCCAAGAGCCCACCCGTTCGGTGACGATCGGTGTGGTGAAACTCACTAAAGCGGCCGCGACGTTTCGGGACGACTCGGTGCGACCTCCTGTCCAGACCGGGCTGTCCGATCTAAGCGGTACGATCAAGGGACTGTCGTCGAAGCAGCTGGCTAGGGCGGACGTTGACCTCACCGGTCGAGTGGGTAAGGTGGCGTCACTCAAGATCGCGGGGACCATCAATCCCTTGAGCGAGGATGCATTTACGGATCTCACGATTACCCTTGGGGGTATGGACTTGACGGCGGAAAGCCCCTACAGCGGCAAGTATGTGGGCTATGGATTGTCGAAGGGGAAGCTCTCGCTCGATTTGCGGTACAAGATCTCCAAAAAACAACTTGAAGCGGAAAATAAAGTGCTGGTTGATCAACTGACGTTCGGGGAGAAGGTCGACAGTCCAGATGCCACATCGCTCCCTGTGAAGTTGGCTGTGGCGCTCTTGAAGGACCGCAAGGGACGCATCGACATCGATTTGCCCATTCGCGGCGACCTGAAGGATCCCGACTTCAAGTACGGCAGGGTGGTGATCTCGACATTGCTCAATCTGCTCACGAAAATGGTGGCGTCTCCGTTTGCCCTGATGGGAAAGCTCATTCCTGGGGGTGGGGCCGAAGAGGATTTACAGTTCATCGAGTTCCCTTCTGGCAGCGCGACGGTGCCTGATGAGGAGTTGAAGAAGTTCGAAGCCTTGGTGAAGGGACTCGAGGAACGGCCCGGGTTGCGCTTGGAGATCACCGGAACTGCGGACCCTGTTCGTGATCGAAAGGTGCTGGGTCTTCAGAAGCTCAAAGCACAACTGCTTGCCAAGTGGCAGCAGGGGAAGGCGGTATCAACGGTATCAAAAGAGGCTGACCTGCCGATTATTGAGGAGGAACGCGCGATCAAAGAGCTTTTTGATCAACAGCGCAGCCAGCAACCGGTGGCGACGCCGGCGGAGGGTGCACAGGTCGTTTCGAAACCGCCTACGATTGAGGACATGCGTCAACAGCTTGCTGCTGCCATACCGGTTCCCGATTCGGATCTCCGTCTCCTGTCACAGCAACGGGCAGAACAGATGCGGGGACAATTAGCCGGGGATGGCAAGCTTGCAGACGAGCGTGTGTTCTTGACCGAAGTCGATCTGACCGCGTCGGATCATGAAAAGGTGAGAAATCGATTGAATATTACGGCTGGCGAATAAGGCTCGGTTCCCCCTTGCACTTCGTCTAGGAAGAACAGTATCGTATCGCGATAGCGACGTTGTTTCATTGGCGTGAATAAGGGAGGTTACCATGGCAATTCGACTGGGAGATGAAGCGCCGAACTTTACGGCAGAGACTACTGAAGGAACCGTCAACTTTCACGAGTGGTTGGGCGGCGGGTGGGGGATTCTCTTCTCGCATCCCAAAGACTATACCCCTGTCTGCACGACCGAGTTGGGGACTGTCGCCAAGATTACGCCGGATTTCAAGAAGCGGGGCGTGAAAGTCATCGCCGTCAGCGTCGATCCGTTGGATTCGCACAAGGGGTGGATTAACGACATCAATGAGACGCAAAAGACGACAATGAATTATCCGATCATCGCCGATCCTGATAAGAAGGTCGCGACCCTCTATGACATGATCCATCCGAACGCGATGGATAACATGACCGTCCGATCAGTGTTCATCGTCGGTCCGGATAAAAAGGTGAAGTTAACCTTGACCTATCCTGCTTCATGTGGACGTAACTTCGATGAATTATTGCGTGTTGTCGACTCTCTTCAGCTGACCTCGAAGTACAAAGTTGCGACACCGGCCAACTGGAAGGACGGGGAGGATTGCATCATTACCCCGGCCGTGAACGATGCCGACGCAAAGACACTTTTCCCCAAGGGCTTCAAGACTGTGAAGCCTTATCTTCGTTACACCCCGCAGCCGAATAAGTAGTAAACGGTTTGACCGGTATAAGGGCGGGAGAGGCTTAGAGCTTCTCCCGCCCTTCGTGTTTATAGCAGGATGCTGAAAAAGTCCGCCAGCCTCCTTGTTCATTTGGTCTATTCGGTCTGTCTGGTTTATTTGGTTGCATGAGGCTAGCCGGATGGACCAGACAGACCGGGCTTGTCCCAGACGTGCGGACCATCGAAGCTTTCGCAGGCCAGCATAGTCATTTTGCAGCCTGCTGGAACATGTTTCCAACACTGTGAGGTCGATAATGAAATCCTTCCTAAGCGATTCCTTTCCGGTGAGCTGAAATGGGTCAGTCGATTGATGGGGGAGGGGAACTGTGTTAGGGTGAACACTCAATGCGACAGATAAACGACAAGCTACCCAGTGCTCGCCTGCTGGTCCTCGCGTGGGTATCCATCTGGATGCTCATGGTTCCATTTTTCCACGTGCATCCCGAGGCCGATCATCATCATGGGGATGTGAGTCATGTCCATGGCGGCACTATCCATACGGTTTTCTCCCCGGACCTCGAGTGCGAGTTCACAGAAACTGTCCATGATTCGACCTGTCCTGAAGCCGCACATCAGCACCTTCAAGCCAGCGCGCATCTCGGTCATGCGCTCAATCACCCTGAGATAGAGTTCTCGCTGTTCACCGTTCCGATCGATCGTCCACTGCCGAAGCCGGGGATTATAATTGCTGAATTCCCATCCGACGGCAGTACCACGACTGACCAAGCCATTGTCGTGGCGGCATTGCAACCCGACACTCCACCCAACATTGTATTTCTCTCCACTGCCCTCCCTCTGCGTGCTCCTCCCTTTCAATCCCTCTGATCAATTTTCGTGTTTTGATAATTAGGTAACACAGTATATCGCTGTCAGATGTCGGTGAAGGACGCGGTCCTTCCCGTTTTCTGACCTCTGGAAATCGCGATGACATCCACTTTGAGCCGTCCGGCTTATCATGGATGGTCCGAGCGTATCGCCTGAGAAGAGATAGGAGCCTGATCAATGAGAGCCAGAGGGACCACTCGGAGCGTTTCATACATACTCGCGCTGTTTCTGTTCGTCACGGCCTGCGGGGATCGTAGCAGCGAATCACCAGCATCGGGGCCGAAAACCCTTTCACAGTCAGGCGCTCCTCGCATCAGCATCATTCAGGCTCCGGCGGCCGTACGAGATCGGTTACGGATCGACCTGGTCGCCGCGCACATGGTTCCAGAAGTGGTGACGGCCCCAGGCGAAGTCGCCCTCGACCTGAAGCAGGTTGCCAAGATTACGTCCCGGATTGAAGGGCAAGTTGAAAAGATTCACGTTCAGCTCGGTGATCAGGTCAAGCCAGGTCAGCCGCTCGCCGCCATCAGCAGCTTGCAATTCGATCAGTTAATCGAAGAATACCTTGTGAGCAAGGCGCAGACCGATGTCGCAGAGAACAGCTTCCGGCGAACGGAGAAACTGCGAGCCGAGGACATTGTGTCCGAGCGGAAGCTCATTGAAGACAAGGGCCGATACCTGGAAACGAAGGCAAAATTCCAGCACGTTCGCGAGAAACTGCTGAACATGGGCATGATGGCAGATGAACTACATCAACTGGAGCATGGAAGCCACCAGGAGGGGCATCACTATACCCTCACAACGCCGATCGCTGGGACGGTGGTCGCACAAAATGTTGTGCGGGGACAGGGAGTCGCTCCTGGAAATGAATTGTTCGAGATCGTCGATACGAGCCGAGTTTGGGTCTTTGCAAATCTGCCGATCGAACAGGCCCGAAAGTTCAAAGAGGGCGATCTGGGGAAGATCCTACCGAAGGGCGGTGAGCTGGTTACGGCTCCGCTTACCTATCTTGCGCCGGTAGCAGACGAGACCACGCGAACGATTCGGGTTCGGTTCGAGGTCGAGAACCAGCAGCATCGATTGAGGCCGCGAGAATATGTGGAGGCTCAGCTGGCCATCGTGAGTCCACCGACCTTGGCGATTCCCGTCTCAGCTCTGACGGTGGTGGATAACGTGCGTGGCGTCTTCGTTCAGCGGGAGACTGGGTATGCATTCGTCCCAATCGAAGTCGGTCGCGAAGGCGGAGGCTGGATTGAAGTGAAGACAGGACTCTCAGCAGGCGAGATGGTGGTGGTCGATGGCGTCTTTGACCTGAAGAACGTCCTTCTCAAAGAACACATCGGGTCCGGAGAGGGAGGGTAAGATGGACAGGCTGTTCACCCTCTCGCTGCGTTACCGCTTCTTCACTCTGGTGGCGGTGATCCTCGTGATCGCCATCGGCCTGTGGTCGCTTACCCGCCTCACGATTGACGCGATGCCGGATCTGACGCCGGTCCAGGTCCAAATCATGACCCGTTCCCCTGCGCTTGGTCCAGTTGAAGTGGAACAGTTCATTACGTTTCCGATCGAAGCGTCGCTGAGCGGATTGCCGGCCCTGCGAGAACTCCGCTCCGTGTCGCGCTACGGGCTCTCGGTGGTCACCGTAATTTTTGAAGATCAGACGGACATCTACCGCGCGAGACAGTTGGTCACCGAACGGCTGGCCCGTGCCATGGAACGTATCCCAGTCGAGTATGGCCGTCCGATCGTGGGACCACTGACGACCGGCTTGGGCGAAGTCTATCAATTCACAGTAAAAGGAAACGGCTACAGCGCCATGGCGCTTCGGACACTCCTCGAATGGGAGATCGGGATGCGCCTGCGGGCGGTGCCGGGCGTGGTGGAAGTCAATATTTGGGGAGGAGAACCTCAGCAGTTCCAAGTGGTGGTAGATCCCGCGAAGCTGCTGTCCTACAAACTGTCGCTTCGGCAAGTGTTTGAGGCGCTCGAACGGAACAATGCCATTGCCGGCGGCGGCTACATTGAGCATCAACGCGAGCAATTGCTCATTCGTGGTGAGGCCTTGGCGACCCAGGTGGCCGACCTCGTGAGGATTGTGGTGGCGCGCGGCCCCGGGGGAGTACCGATATTCATCTCAGACCTTGCAGAGGTGAAGGAGGCGTCGGCACTCCGCATCGGCGCGGCGACGGCGATGGGAGAGGGCGAAACCGTCATCGGCATGGTTCAGATGTTGGCGGGTGAGAACGCACAACAGGTTGTTGAACGTGTCAAAACTCGAGTGAGAGAGATTGAAGCAATCCTCCCCCCTGGTGTGACGATCGAACCCTACTACGACCGGACCATCTTCGTCTCGAAGGTAATGAGCACTGTCCGTAACAATCTGCTTGAGGGGGGACTCCTCGTCATGGCCGTGCTGTTCCTTTTCCTCGGCGATCTCCGCGCAGGCGTGATCGTGGCGTCCGCCATTCCGTTGTCGATGCTCATCGCGTTCAGCGGGATGATGCAGGCGGGACTGTCCGGCAACCTCATGAGCCTCGGTGCCATCGATTTCGGGTTACTCGTGGATGGCTCGGTCGTGATGGTTGACAACATCCTTCGACGATTGGCGAAGAAAGGCGTCATGAGCCAGGAGGAACGGCTGAGTGAGATCCAGGCGGCCGGCCGCGAGGTCCTTCGCCCGATGACCCTGGCCGTGAGCATCATCATTCTCGTATACGTGCCGATCCTGGCGCTGACTGGGATCGAGGGAAAGATGTTCCGTCCTATGGCACTGACCGTCATCCTGGCCCTGGCTGGATCACTTCTCCTCGCAGTGACGGTCACCCCCCTGCTCGCCTTGTGGTTTGTGCGGGCTAGATCTGGCCATGAGCACACGCCGGTGATCAGCATGCTGCGCCGTGTCTACGAGCCCTGTCTCAGATGGGCGACCGCGCGGCCGGCGTGGGTCGTCACGCCGGCCATTGGGCTGTTCGTCGTGAGTCTCGGAATCACCGGGTGGCTCGGCATCGAGTTTGTGCCTCGACTCGACGAGGGGGACATGGCGATTCAGGTGTGGCGATTACCGAGCGTATCGCTAAGCGAGTCGGTCCAGAATGCCTTGGACGTCGAACGGGTACTTCGCCAATTTCCGGAAGTCGTGCAGGTGGTGACCAGAACCGGGAGTCCCGAGGTGGCGACCGACGTCATGGGAGTGGAGCTGTCCGATGTGTTCGTTATCCTCAAGCCGCAGCACGAATGGACGACGGCCGGCACTCGCGAAGACTTGATCGTCAAGATGAAGCCCGCCATTCTCGAAGCGGTTCCGGGCGTCGGCCTCGGGTTTACGCAACCGATCGAAATGCGCTTCAACGAGTTGATCGCCGGCACGCGCTCCGATCTTGCCGTCAAGATCTTCGGACCTGATCTGGACGTGCTCAAAAAGCAGGCCGAGGCCGTGGCGCGTGTGCTGGAAACTGTGCGTGGTGCAGCAGACGTCAAGGTCGAGCAGGTCGCGGGCCTTCCACTGCTGCGCGTGATTGTGGACCGGGAACAGATCGCCCGGTATGGGCTCACGGCAGACGACGTACTCACCCTCGTCCAAACCACACGTGTGGGACGCGTCGTCGGCACTGTGGTGCAAGGCTCACGACGGTTTGACCTCGTCGTCCGCTTAGCCGACAGCGCATTAGCTGACTCTGCTGCACTGGGCAATCTGCTTATCCCAACCGGTCAGGGTGAGCTCGTCCCCCTCTCCCGCGTCGCAGCGATCCGAGTAGACACGGGACCGGCGCAGATCAGCAGAGAGCATGTGCAGCGACGTATCGTGGTGGAAAACAACATCAGAGGAAGGGATCTCGGCAGCTTTGTGGCAGAGGCTCAGCGTACAGTGGCACGCGAGGTATCGCTTCCGACAGGGTACGAATTGACATGGGGTGGACAGTTTCAGCACCTCCAAGAAGCCACTAGCCGATTAGCCGTGGTTGTACCGATCACCCTCCTCCTGATTCTGGGTGTCCTGTCGGTCATCTTCGGGGCCATGCGTCCCGCGTTACTGATTTTTCTCAATGTCCCCTTGGCGTTATCTGGTGGCATTCTGGCCCTCTGGCTGCGTGGTTTGCCCCTCAGTATTTCGGCAGTCATTGGATTCATTGCCCTGTTCGGTATTGCGGTGCTCAATGGTGTCGTGCTGGTCAGCCACATCCGGCTACTTGAAGCAGAAGGGTTGCCAACTGATCAAGCAGTCGTACAGGGGGCCATGGACCGGCTCAGGCCCGTGCTAATGACGGCGCTTGTCGCCAGCCTCGGCTTTCTTCCCATGGCCTTAGCCACGACGATGGGAGCCGAGGTCCAGCGGCCCCTCGCGACCGTCGTCATCGGAGGCTTGGTCACCTCCACTATCTTGACACTCCTCGTTCTCCCTGCACTGTACCGCAAGGTCTGTCATGGGTAACTCTGCTGCGAATGAGCAGGGAGGAAAACCGCCGTGTATTTTGTTTTTTGAGATTGAGATTATGGGAGGTTCTGATAATGCCCATGAATGTTCCTATCGTTGATGAGACCCACGATCACGATCATTTCCATGGGACCCTCGATCCAGCCCTCCTGACGAGCGAGAAAGGAATTTGGGCGGTCAAATGGTCGATGGCTGGATTACTCCTGACCGCGCTCCTGCAAGCGGCCGTGGTTGCAGTGACTTCGAGTGTTGCTCTCCTCGCTGATACGATCCATAACTTTGGCGACGCAGCGACGGCTATCCCCCTGTGAATTGCGTTTTTGATGGTCAGGAAGAAGCCGAGCAAGAGATTTAGTTATGGCTATGGACGTGTTGAAGATCTGGCTGGAATCGTGATTGTGTTCATCATGCTCATCAGCGGACTCATGGTCGCCTACGAATCCGTGAGCCGGCGTTCGAGCCTCAGGAGATACACGATCTCAGTGCCGTCGCCGTTGCATCCTTGGTGGGCTTTGCCGGCAATGAGCTTGTGGCGAGGTTACGGCTTCGGGTTGGCAAAGAAATCAGCAGTGTGGCGCTCGTCGCTGATGGTTACCACGCTCGAACGGATGCGTTGTCGAGTCTGGGAGTGTTTCTGGGAGCTGGTGCCATGTGGCTGGGATATCCTCAGGCTGATCCAGTCGTCGGTCTTGCTATTACACTCGTTATCTTCAAGATTGTGTGGGCGTCGGGAAAATCTCTGTTTTCTCGTCTGCTGGACGGGGTCGATCCGGAAGTCATTGACGAGGTAACGCATTCGGCACAGCATGTGGCTGAGGTGTTAGAAGTTACCGAAGTGAGGGTCCGATGGGTGGGGCATCGGCTGCTGACCGATGTCAATATCGCCGTGAAGTCCGATTTCTCAGTTGAACAAGGTCACGAGATTGCCCGAGCAGTGCGGCATGAACTCCTGCATCATTTACCGTACCTCGGCAATGCCACGATTCATGTCGATCCTGCCACGGCCTCAGGTGAACACCATCATCGGATGGCCAACCATGAGCATGACGATTTGCCGACCCATTCACACTAGCCGTTTAAGGATGGGACAAAGCCAGATGACTGACATCCCGGAGAGCGTAGACCGATACAGTTAAGAGACAGCCTCACGTGACATCGTCCAGTTTCGATTGTGCCAAATTTAACCTAAGAGGTGCACGATGACACATCTAAGAAGCCTTGTTATATCTATTCTGTTGATGGCAGGGTCAGGCGTCGTAATAACCTCCATTTATGCGGAAGAGGCCTTGTTTGGAACTCCGAAAGAGACCGAAGGCACTCGCATCTTCAAAGCGACCGAACATCCATTTTACAGTGGTAGATTTAGCCTCAAGGGTGGCGGAACGACCCTTGTGGGAAGCATGCGGGACCAGGCTCCGTGGGACCACCTCGACTATGCCGGCAAACACCTGATATCAGTACAGGGTTCCATCGACATCGAAGTAAACGAACTCACGAACAGTGGCCAGGTCATCGCTGAATTTGTCGAGGGCGCTGACCGGTATCGGATCGTCTTTGACCGGTTTGCCGCGAAAGCTCCGTTCCAGGATGGAGGCATCGCGACAAGGATCTATGAACATGGTGACTCCGGAAACGGCGATCCGCTGTATCCGAAAACCTGGCTGTATCTCGGTGGCTGGGGCAAGGCCACGATGCACAAGAACGATCGGGTGCTCTACAACGATTACGATGCCCATTTCATGGTCATGGAACGAACCCGCGATCCAAAAACCCATGAGGTTCGCTATCCCGTGAAGCGAACGCTGCCTGGAGGGGAAACCGATCCGGCGGGCATGGAAATCGATCTCTGGGTCCGGTCGAAGGAACAAAACGCCAACAACTTTCCTCCCTTTGAGACCTTTGTTCATCTCTGTTGGGAAGAAGTCACCTGGCGATAAGGAAAAGGAACCTCATCCGATGGAAAAGAAAACGTTCGAAAGCCTGAAGACATTCTCAGGGAACAGTTTCGTTCGGAAACGGATCTGGCAAACGGATACGCTCCATTGCAACATGGGGTAGATCAATACGAGCCTGGACCACCGCATGATCGTCAGCGTGGTTCAATGTTCACTCCCGGTCGAGCATGTGCCGGTCGAACCCGGTAACTTATCCGCGCTGGTCAGACCCTAAACACGCAATCTCCCCTGGTGAAGTTATGAAAATGTTGAAGATGGTTCACCTGCGCATTCTACTGTTTCTCGCCGTAGCGATCGTTGTCCCGGTGGTTGGGTTCTCGCTTGATAGCGCTACTCGGGTGTGGACCTTTGACGATGACCCACCGGAGAGTCTTCCTCCTGAATTCCAGGTGGGAACCCTATTTGATGGGCGGCCTGCGGGAGAATGGAAAGTGGTCGAATCAAAGAAAGCGAAAAGCGCGGCATACGTCTTCGGCCAACTCCAGGGAAAAGGCGCGGAGCATGCGTACAAGCTCGTCTTGGTCAACGGAACTGACTCCTCCGACCTTGAGTTGAGCATCTCGTTATTACCCATAGAAGGAAAGGCGGATATGGGGGGTGGCTTGATTTGGCGCGCTGCTGATGATCGGAATTACTATCTGGTTCGGGCAAACCCCCTTGAGCAGAACCTGCGCATCTATCGGGTCGTGAAAGGCGTGCGGCACATGCTTCAAAACTTTAATCAGATTATCGAAGTGACCAAGTGGCATACGCTTCACGTCGTGGCCAAAGGCTGTCGATTGCAAGTGTCTTATGACGACAAGCCTGTCTTTGATCTGTGCGATCGGACATTCACCCGAGGACGAATCGGGCTTTGGACCAAATCAGATGCCGTGAGCTACTTCGATGACCTTCATCTGAATATTTTGGACTAACGACCACATTCTTATTTTCGTCGTGGGGTGCCTACGCAGGATTAATGCCTTGATCGTTGGGGTCTTGAGTCATTCGTGTTACTCCTTCGCGGTCCAGCCAAAGACGATAACCGCCATACCAAGCATGGCAATTCCGGCTCCAGTCCAGTCGAAGACGGAGAGTTTCTCGCCGTCCACGACCTTCAGCCAGACGAGGGCCGCCGCCACGTATACACCGCCATAGGCAGCATAGACCCGTCCGCTGGCGGCGGGGTGGAGAGTGAGGAGCCAGACAAAGGCGGCGAGGCTGAGCGCTGCCGGAACCAAGAGCCAGATTGATCCGTCCTTGCGAAGCCAGAGGTACGGGAGAAAGCAGCCAACGATCTCAGCGAGGGCTGTGAGAACGAAGAGCGCAGCGGTCTGGATCAGGAGCATAGGCACGTTCCCATTCTTATGGGCGATAACGTCGCATCATGTATTATAAGAGTCAAGCTCGAAGGGCTCGGGTGTAGATAGCACATCATCTGTCCGGTTTTTGTAGCACGTGATCTGTCCGGTTTAGGGTGCGTCCTCAAGGGAGGGCCACTATGACATGGGCACGGGTGCTACAGGAGGTGAGACAGATG
>Ga0194035_1000327_pt1 | contig 28170 bp, 24 predicted proteins | sample JunL2320m_MetaG_FD_148680 | JGI IMG/M metagenome (GOLD analysis project Ga0194035, IMG submission 148680) | Anoxic zone freshwater microbial communities from boreal shield lake in IISD Experimental Lakes Area, Ontario, Canada - Jun2016-L239-20m | ecosystem: Environmental > Aquatic > Freshwater >...
CTGTCCCGGCGACCCCAAGGGCATGCCATGCGTCAGCCTGGCTTCCACGGACGCGCCCCGCCAAGCCGACCAATGCCATGACAGCAGCCCGTCTGATCGGCGCCTCGCCACCCGCGAGCGGGACATACAGAGCCACCAGGCCCACCGCCGTGACCAACCGAGCTCGGAGCCCCATCCCGAGCAAGCCAAGGGCCGGAAGGACCAATGCCAGAAGGAGCGCAATATTTTGACCCGAGGCAGCGACAACATGTGTCAACGAAGCCCGTCGGAAGTCCTCTTTGGCTCTGCTGGACATGTGGGAGGCATCTCCAAGCGCCATGCCTTGCAGAAGCGCAGCAGCATCCGGCGGCAATCCGGGATCCAGAGCATCTTCTGCTCGTGTGCGAACCTGAGTGATCAGCCCTGAGCCTGCTGCCCCACTATCACCGTGGGCTGCCTTCTGGGTGTAATGAGCATTGCTCACACCAGGATCTGGACCCGTCACGAACAGAAGGCAAAAGCAGAGCCAGACTGCCACGGTCCTCGGTCGCCTGAACACCTCCGGTCAGGGAACGACATGCGAGCGCAGGGCGGCAAGCTTGGCGGGCCCGATACCCGAAACTTGGTCCAGATCCCCAACGGACTTGAACCCACCGTGGGCTTGGCGCCATTCGATGATCCGGGCTGCCAAAGCGGGTCCGATTCCGTCAAGCGCGTCAAGGTCCTCTGCCTTTGCAGAGCTCAGACTGACGGGGCCACCTGATGCCCCTGCTCCCGACCCGCCAGAAGCCGCGGGTGTAGAAGGCTGACCCTTGAGGGGAATCAGGATCTGACTGCCGTCCAACGCCTTGGCCGCAAGATCAACGGCGCTTTCGTCAGCACCCCGTGTTGACCCACCTGCAGCCCTGACCGCTTCATAAACCCGAACTCCAGCGCGAAGCCGAAATACCCCTGGGTGCCTCACTGCTCCAACGACATGGACAACGATCACCGTCGGGGCTTGCTCCTCCCCCGCGCCGGCGCTCACCGATCCCGGAGAGCCAGCCGAACGAGGGCTGGTCGAAGCATTACCGCTGCTGCTCCGACCACCAGAACCTGCGTCGCCGCCTTGCGCGAGTAGCCAGCGCCCGCCCAACCCGAGAACAAGAAGCGCGCAAGCACCCCAAATCAACACAGTCCCGCGATCCCAATTGCCCATGCCTCGAAACTAGAGGCCGCCCACACATGGATCTGCGCAGTGCAGAATCAAATCAGGGACAAAGCCCGACTACAAACGTCAGCGAACGACGATGTTCACAAGACGGCCGGGCACGACGATCTCCTTGACCGTCTCCTTGCCATCAAGGTGAGCCTGCATATTCGGCGCAGCCTTGGCAAGACCCAGAAGCTCGTCTTCCGATGCTCCTGTTGGAGCCTCCACTCGGTCACGAACCTTGCCATTGACCTGACAGACAAGTTCGAATGTGTCGCGCTCAAGCATGGCCTGGTCGGCAACCGGCCACGGCTCCTCCCAGATCCGAACCCCGGCAAGCCGGTCTACAACTTCGCTTCCCAAGTGCGGCGCAAAGGGGAATACGAGCGACGCTGCTGTTATCGCAGCGAAGCGGACTGAATCCTCATCTGCCTGGTCCTTGAGTCGGTAGCAGTCATTGACAACTTCCATGACAGCGCTGATCGCGGTATTGAATGCGAACCGGCCGGCCATGTCAGCAGTAACCTTGTCAATTGCCCAGTTGGCCTTGCGAACGAGAGCAAGCCCGGCGCCTTGTGGATCCTCAGGTTGGCGGATTCCGTCCGTGCTTGGCTCAAGTTCATCAGCAAGCCTCCAAAGCCTGGAGAGGAAGCGGTGAACACCTTCAACTCCCTCGTCTGACCAATCAGCGTCCTGATCGGGTGGACCAATGAAGAGGACGTAGCAGCGTGCAGTATCCGCGCCGTAGTTGTCCACGTACGAACGGGGGCTGATCACGTTGCCCTTCGACTTGCTCATTTTGGAGCCGTCCCGGGTGATCATGCCCTGCGTGAAAAGTTTGCCAAATGGCTCATCGAAGCTGACAAGTCCCATGTCATGCACTGCTTTGGTCCAGAACCTGGCGTACAGAAGGTGGAGGATCGCGTGTTCAACTCCGCCGATGTACTGGCTGACCGGCATCCATGAGTCCACAACATCCTTGTCCCACGGCGCTTGGTCATTGCCTGCGTCGCAGTAGCGCAGGTAGTACCACGACGAATCGACGAAGGTGTCCATCGTGTCCGTCTCCCGCTTGGCGTCCTTGCCGCACGCGGGGCACTTGACGGATACCCAGTCTTCTGCAGCTGCCAACGGCGACTTGCCCTTGGGGGTGTAGTCCTCAAGCTCTGGCAGGACAACGGGAAGGTCCTCTTCTGGAACCGAAACCGTTCCGCAGTCTGCACAGTGAATGATCGGGATTGGGCAGCCCCAGTAGCGTTGGCGAGAGACAAGCCAGTCGCGGAGGCGATAGTTGACAGATGAATGCCCCTTGCCTTCACGGTCCAGCCAGTCGACAATTCGTTCAAAGGCCTCACGGTTCTGAACTCCGTCAAAGTCAGCCGCGGATCCTACGAGAGGCCCGTCCCCCGCGTATGGAAGCTCTCCCCCTTCAGGGTCTTCGATCACGCGTCTGATTGGAAGCTCGTGAGCAAGAGCAAAAGCGTGGTCTCGCTCATCGTGTCCAGGTACTGCCATGATCGCGCCCGTTCCGTACTCGAGGAGCACGTAGTCGGCGACGTACATTGGGATTTCTTCACCGTTTACCGGGTTGGTCACCGTTCGTCCGAGTGAAACCCCCGTCTTGGGGCGATCAGCAGATCCCCGCAGATCGTTCGACTCGGTCATCGCCCGGGTCACGTAGGCGCGGACCTCGTCCTCATGGACGGTTCCGGCTGCCAGCTTGAGCACATCGGGGTGCTCTGGGGCCATGACGAAGAAGGTCGCTCCAAAAAGGGTGTCGGGGCGGGTGGTGAAGACCGGATAGTCAACGCCCATCTCCTCACACCGGAATACAACCTCAGCGCCTTCGGAGCGACCAATCCAGTTGCGCTGCATTGTCTTGACGTGTTCAGGCCACTCGATTTTGACCAGGTCCTCTAGGAGGCGGTCCGCGTAGTCGGTAATGCGCAGGAACCACTGCTCAAGCTGCCGCACTTCGACTTCTGAGCCGCAGCGTTCGCAGCGACCATCTACCACTTGCTCGTTGGCAAGCACTGTCGCGTCACTTGGGCACCAGTTGACCGCGGCTTCACGGCGGTAGGCAAGCCCACGTTCAAACATTTTGAGGAACAGCCACTGAGTCCAGCGGTAGTAAGTGGGCTCGTGCGTTCCAAACTCACGGGACCAGTCAACGGAGATGCCCCAGCGCTTGAACTGCTCACGGAATGATTCGATTGATGCTGCGGTTGAAACCTGTGGCCGGACGCCGGTCTTGATGGCGTGGTTCTCTGCCGGAAGGCCGAATGCGTCGTAGCCCATTGGGTGCAGGACGATCCTCCCCGTCCTCCTGGTGAAGTGAGCAACGGCGTCGCCGAGTGCATAGTTCTTCAGGTGCCCCATGTGTGGCTCGCCGCTCGGGTACGGCAGCATCTCGAGCACGTAAGTGGTGCGGTCCGGATCGGCGTCGTTGCCTACTTCCCACGTCTTCTCTTCAGCCCAGACTCTCTGCCAGCGGGCTTCGATCGCGGTTGGGTCGTATCTGCGGTCTTCGCTCATTGAGAGATGGAGGGTACCTTCCCGACCCGGTCAGCACTTTGTTCCAACTCTGCGCAGACCCTTCCAATTGAGACCGCTCCCTTCTAGCTTCAACCTATGGGTGCCAAATCGAGCCAGCTATACGCAACGAAGGCCACATATGGCCGCTGAGCCCAGTCCGTCACAAAAGGGTCGAATGGCTGAGGCAAGCGTCGCGTTGGTGGCTACCAACTTGGGCTGGGATGTCTATCTGCCGTTCGGCGACGGATCGCGCGCAGACATGGTCCTCCAGGACTCAAGCGGCGATGTCTTCCGAACTCAGGTCAAGTGGGGCCGGCTTCATGGCGAGGTGATCAAGGTGCAACTTGAGACTTGCCGGGCGACTCCCAACAAGGGGTATGTCAGGACGAGATATTCGAGCAACGAGGTCGACGTGATCGGAGTGTGGTGCCAAAGCCTATCGACCGCGTATCTCATCCCGATGGAGGACGTTGTTGGCCTAACAATCCTCCACCTTCGACTCAGTCCGGCGAGAAACAACCAGATAGTGGGAGTGCGCTACGCTTCCACATACCAATTTGGGGCTGTAGCTCAGCTGGGAGAGCGTCGCGCTGGCAGCGCGAAGGCCAGGGGTTCGAGCCCCCTCAGCTCCACTAAAGAGTCTAAGCGACCAAGTCGTACCTAACCGTCACTTCCCAGCAAATCAGGGGGGTGGCGGTTTTGGTTTGTCGCCGGCAAGTCAATCCGTCAATCCCCGAGTCGTGACGCTGGTCCGGTCAGGTTGCAGACCTAATTCTGAATAAACGGCGTCCACAACTTGAAATGGATGGAGTCGTTTCCTGAATGCCCATTTGCATCGGTGACGGTGAGTTTTAAGACCCCTGGACCGTTCTGGCACGAGCCGGTAAGTCCTGCTGTGTCCCAGATGCTTGCCGCAGGACCCATCCAAGAGAAGTTGAACGAGGGCCCGGAAAGAGCCATCGATACTGTCGGACAACTGTCAGGCTGCCATGACCAGGCATAGTTCAAATGACCCGTTCCACCCACCCCGAAGCCGTCAACGTAGACGCTGTCACCAACATCGACCGTTCCAGAGGCTCCAGGGGCAGTAAGCGAGACCAACGGATAATCGGGATCTGGCGCCTGAACATCAACCCAGACTTTAGAGATTGCCGTGTTTTGGAACTGATCTGTCCCCGTTACTGTCAATTGCCGCATTCCGACGCTGGTAAATTTGTACAACGACGTGCAGCCATGGTTCCCAGAGGACGGAAATTGTGCGTCTCCAGCAGTGCTGGTCCAAGTGCACGTGATGGTCTTAAACGTGTTCCCTGGGAAACCCGTGTTTGCGACCAAGTTGACTGGAGTATTGAGGGGGACTGTATCGTCCCAACCTGGCTTGATAATGCTGATTTGAGGTCTACCAGCGTCCACGATCAGGTTCACTGCCGCTGAGCTGGTCAGGTTTACTGAGTTTTTGTAAGACGCGACAATGCGGTGGGTCCCGACGCCGGCAAACGAGACAACCAACGGCGACCCTCGCCCAAGAAAGTTCCCATCGGCATACCAGTCAATGGAACCGGCACAGCAATGCGCACCATCCTGAACGTCGTCAACCTTCGCCGCTAGCGTGAAAGTCTGAGGATCTGGCCCAACGGTTGCACCTGGCCACGGAGCTTGAATCGTCACCACCGGGGCTTGTGGGCCGAGTGCTGTGAGGACAGCTCTCTTGGCGTTGACCAGCAGGGCATCATCGAGCACTCGATGCGAGAGACTCCGGCTTGTTTCTATGAGATTTGATTCCAACCACGTCGGCGTACTGCCAGGATGCGCAGCGACCTCCATTGCAGCGATCCCGGACACATAGGCTGCTGCTGTGCTCGACCCGCATCTGAAGTTGTTATAGGTCAGATCGAGCATTCCCGCATTGGGAGGATCGGCTGAGGTAGGAACGCAACCCGGTGCGTAGATATCAACACTTCCGGAGTGGGACCCGTTTAACCCTCCGTTGTTTATGCTGCGTTGTCCAGTGCCCCAATTACTCGACGGCAAACGGTCGCCATTGGCCGCAACGGCTCCGACACACGTAACGAAATCGAGGCTGCAAGGAACCGAGTGGTATTTTTGCACGCAATTCTTGATAACCAACCCGAAGCAAATTTGTGCATCAATATTGGTTCCTTCGTTCCCAGCGGATGCGACAAGTAAGATACCTGTCTTGTGAGCAATTTCCGTTATTGTATCGGCGACCAAATTATATACCGGGCAGGTGACAAACGAACAGTAGCTAAAAAAGCTCCAGTTAATTATTGGGGTGTTATGCGTCTGGGCAAACATCATCTGCTTTGTCATTGACCATAATGACAAGGAAGATGAGTAACCAATCAGATTGGCAACCTGACCACCGGTCCCGGCTGTCCCATCGCCTGAATCAATCTGAGCCCCGATGACGCTGGCCACCTGCGTCCCATGCCAAGGAGCCGCAGTGTTACCGGAGGCTACTCCACTTTTCTCGATAGGCACCACGGATATGGGAGTATCGGAGCTCGGGTTGAAGCCATAGTCACCCACCAGAACATTCACTTGACTTGAGGTCTTGCCAGCAATCTCCATCGCCTGCCAGGCATAGGTGGTTCCGATATTCAATGGCCCGCCAACCTTATGTGAAGGCCACGTGAATGAATCCGGCTCCAGTCCGCCAGGCTCAAAAGACGCTTCCTGAGCTGAACCACTCAAAATCGATGCCGGTTCGTGGAGGACGTTGAGGGCAACCTTGGTGTGGAAAGCCGCTGCCTCGTGTGCTGTGATGGCCACTAATTTCTCAACATTGACATCACTGAACGTTAGGGTCCCCTGAGCCAATGGAGCGAGTGTTCGGAGATTGGAAGCCGCAGTTGTCGGTTTAAAACTAAAACTTGCAGTGGGAACGCGAGCCAAGACGCATTCGGTGGTCGCCGGAGCTCCGCCTCCAGGAAGATCCGGGCCATGAAGTTGCACAGTCCCGATACGCGTTGCACCAAGCCGCTTCAGAATCGCAGCGATCTTAGACGGTGAGGCAGCAACAATTATTTGGCCTTCGACCACATCGACATCTGTCCCGTAGCTATCTTTGAGGTGGCCGACCTTATAGACCACTCCGTTCTCGGTGTAGCTAGCCACCTTGGGCTTAAGCTTTGAGGACACTACGAACGAGAGAGACGGAGCGGCTGTGGCTACTGGAACGAAGACGAGGCCCACGAGCAGGCATAGCGCTAGAGAAAGACCCCGAACTACTTTAGAACCATCGATCATCTGAACGCTCCCCCATGAAAAAGTTACGCTATCACCCAATCAGACCGAAGTCTAGTCAGTAGGCGAGCTCGAACGAAGACGAGTGCTGGTCAGCCCTCTGACCCGAGAAAGCTCTGGTCTGGAGGCCCATCTTCATGCTCTGTCTTTGGGGCGTCGCCCCAAAGCTTTTCCAGTCGGTAAGTGTCCCTTGCCTCCTGCTGGAAGACGTGAACCACCACGTCAAAAAGGTCGATCAACACCCAGCGGCCCTCGGGGAGACCTTCAACCCGGCGAGGCAGGATGCCGTATTTCATTTTCAGCTCGCCAAGGATCCCATCGTGGATGGCCTTCGCCTGGCGGTCACTGCGGGCGGTAACGACCACAAAGCGGTCCGTGTAGTCGACAAGGCCGGTCAGGTCCATCTCTATGACCTGCGTGCCCTTCTTGTCGTGGGCAAGCCTCACTACCTCAGCGGCCAGCTCAGCGTCCGTAAGCACAGGTTGTGTCTCAGTCTTGTCTTCAGTCATTGCTGCCTCTCTCAAATCGTTGCTGCGATACAGCCCGCCCTGCTCAATGGCAACTGCCACCGCCTTGGGAACGAGCTCGTCGATCGGCTCAGCGGCCGAAATACGACGTCGCACTTCAGTTGATGAAACAGCATTGGGCTCCATCACGAGCAAAGTGGGCGCCTTCGCGGCTCCAAGTCCCATCGCCAGCTTCTCAATTTCATCCTTGCTCGCGGGATCATCAGACTGATCGTCCCGCGCCACCCAAGCCAGGTGCGCGAGCTCAACCACAGCTTCCGGCTCGCGCCATTGTGCCAACGATCGAATCGCATCCTCCCCAAGGATGAAAACCAGTTCGTCCTCACCCCTCTGTTGGCGAAGCTGACGGAGCGTCTCAACGGAAAATGAGACCCCGCCGCGGTCCAGCTCCACCCGAGATGCCGAAATCCGTGGTTCTGCCTCAACGGCGGCTGCGCAAAGCCCAAACCGCGCCTCAGCTCCTGGGTCGTCTTGCACCGGCTTGTGAGGTGGCGTTGAGGCAGGCACCAAGAGAAGCTCATCCAGCCCAAGCTGCTCCACCGCCGCCCTAGCCAAAGCCAAGTGGCCGTTGTGCGGAGGGTTGAATGCCCCGCCGAGAATACCTACCTTGGCCATTGATCAGCCCAGCCTTCCCTAGCCGCGAATCTGGCCGTCGCCGTCGATCAGATACGTGAAGGTGGTGAGTTCACGAAGTCCAATCGGCCCGCGCGCATGGAGCTTCTGTGTGGAGATTCCAATCTCAGCACCCATGCCAAACTCGGCGCCGTCGGTAAATCGAGTTGAAGCATTCACATAGACACACGCAGCATCAACCTCAGCCTGGAACCGACGGGCCACATCCCGATCAGATGTAACAACTGCTTCTGAGTGACCACTGCCAAACCGACCGATGTGAGCTATGGCTGCATCGGCGGAATCAACCACCGCGATGGAGAGAATGGGAGCAAGGAACTCAGTTGCAAAGTCTTCATCTGTCGCGGACACAACTTCCACTCCACTTCCAGCGAGGGCAGCTGCCCGTCCGTCACATCGAAGCTCCACTCCTTCCGCTGCCAAAGCGGCAAGCGCAGTAGGGAGAAACTCTGCAGCCACCGACTCATGAACAAGGAGAGTCTCCGCGGCATTGCAGACTCCAGGCCGCTGGACCTTGGCATTGACAATTATTGCCTGCGCCATCGCAAGGTCGGCCTCAGCGTCAACGTAGACATGGCAATTGCCCGCTGCCGCGTAGATCACGGGTACCGTCGCGACGGCCTCAAGAGCCTTCTTGAGGCCAGCTCCACCCCGTGGAATGATCAGGTCAACGAGGTCGGTTGCCGTTCCCAGCTCCTGCAGCTCCTCACGTCGCCCGCCACCGATCAGTGTCACCGCTGCTGCCGGAAGCCCGCTAGCTGTGATCGCAGCTGATGCGAGCCGGGCGAGAACCGCGTTGCTGTGCGCTGCTGTTGACGAGCCCCGGAGGACTGCCGCGTTCGCCGAGCGCAAGCAGAGGACTGCGGAGTCAATGGTCACATTCGGTCTTGCCTCGTACACGACTGCGACGACTCCGAGTGGCCTGCGAACTTTTCTGATCTCAAGTCCGTTGTCAAGGCGGTGTCCCTCAAGCTCCTCATCAACCGGATCCTCCAGATCGGCGACGGCTCTGGCACCTTCCGCAATTCCCCGGATCCGGTCTGGGGTGAGTGTCAGTCGGTCGATCAGCGCGTCATCAAGCCCGGAGACTTTGCCGGCTTCAACATCGAGGGCATTCGCAGCAAGAATCTCCTCGTGACCTGCATCAACAGCGTCCGCGATGGCGCGAATGGCAGCGGCCCGAATCTCACCTGAGGACGCGGCGAGAACCCGGGAGGCCTTCTTGGCTGCGATCAGCAGCTCGGTCGTGCTCTGTTCATTCGTTGTCATCATTTCCTCCGAGAATAGGGTTGTCAGGCAAGGACAAAACGGTCCCGGTGAATGGCCTCGTCTGGGGCGCCCGGCATCGCAGATTTCACAGCATCAGTCTTGAGTCCCTTGACCGCCTCCAGATCCGCGGCCGAGTAGGCAACCAAACCCTTCCCTACCGGGCGCCCTTCACAGAGAACTTCAACAGCGTCACCTGAGACAAAGTCGCCGGAAACCGCTGTGACCCCAACTGGAAGCAGGCTTGTTCCACCGGCTTCCAGAGCTTTTGCCGCGCCAGAGTCAACCTCAATCACGCCACGTGAGGTCTTTGCGAATTTAAGCCATGCCTTGAAGGAGCCGTGACCGTCGCCTCCCGGGTGAAAGCGCGTACCGGCGTCCTTGCCCTCCGAAGCCGCGCGGAGTGTCCCAGCGTCCTTCCCTGGGCCCACAACGGTCTCAATGCCGGCAGCAGTCGCCATCTCCGCACTGACGACCTTTGACCGCATGCCACCGGAGCCAAGGTTGTTGGCTTGTTGGGCGATCTCAAATCCCTCGAGTTGGGCGAAGTCGTGGACGTCTCTAACTATTGGAGCGTCAGGATTACTGCGGGGATCTGCCTCGTGCAAACCATCCGCGTCGGTCAGCAGGACCAAAATGCGTGCTCCCAACAAAATCGCAACCTGAGCAGCAAGCACATCGTTGTCGCCAAACGTGATCTCTTCAGTAGTTGTCGTGTCGTTCTCGTTGATCACAGGCACGGCACCCCATGAGAGAAGGCGGCGAAGAGTGGCACCGACATTCACATTCGAGGCGCGCTCCTCAATGTCATGGAGCGTCAATAGAACCTGAGCGGCTTTGATTCCATGCGCGCCAAGTTCAACTCGCCAACCCCCGAAGAGAGTGGCCTGACCTATCGCGCTGGCTGCTTGAAGCTCGTCGAGTGCCGCTGGCCGGCCATCCAGCTCCAACTCCGCGATCCCAAGCGCGATGGCTCCGCTTGTCACGACCACGACTTCATCACCGGCGTCCCTGATCGCAGCGATATCCGCGCAGACATGAGAGAGGACATCTGCTCGCAGATGTCCCGCCTCGTCAACCACGATGCTCGACCCAAGTTTTACGACAACGGTGCCCATAGACACCCGAGATTACTCCGGGTCAAGCTCGAAGACGATGCCTGCGATCTCAACATCTTCGCCGTGCTCATAGCCAGCCTTCTCGAGCGCCCTGATGACCCCGATGCTCTTGAGCCTGCGCTCAAGCTCTGCGACCGCCTCCTCGTTCTCAAGGTCGAACCGCTCAACGAGCCGATCAATGCCCTCTCCTCCGACCTGCCAGAGCCCTTCCTCGTCCTGTCCAATATCGAATGGCTTGCGCTCCGCTGGCTTGAAGAGAGTCCTTCCTTCAGGGATCTCAGCTGCAACGGGGACAAGATCAGGGACGGTCCGGACCAGCAATTTGGAAAGGTCGTCAACTCCGGCAGCCGTTGCAGAGCTTGTGATCAGCACAGGAACTTCGGACCCAAGGCGCTCACGCCAGAAGGCGGCGGCATCCTCGGCTTCCTCCGGAGTGACGAGATCGGCCTTGCTCAGTGCAAGAACTCGGGGAAGACTTGCGAGCTTGGGGTCATGCGCCGCGAGCTCTGTCTCAACTGTGGCGTGATTCTCAATCGGGTCGGACCCGTCGAGCGGACCAAGGTCCAGGACGTGCACAAGCACACGAGTTCGTTCAATGTGCGCGAGGAACTCATCTCCGAGTCCCGCTCCTTCGCTTGCTCCCTCGATCAGGCCCGGGATGTCCGCAACGATCAGCTGCCGTTCGTCGGCTTGGATCGTGCCCAGAACGGGCTGGAGAGTCGTGAACGGATAACTCGCAATCTTGGGCCTTGCTCTGGTCATGGATGCAAGAAGAGAGCTCTTGCCGGCATTGGGCAATCCCACGAGGCCCACATCTGCGAGCAGCTTGAGTTGAAGCTGAAGCTGGTTTTCCACGCCGCCAACTCCGCGTTCACTGAAGCGTGGTGACTGTCTCGTGGAAGTAGCGAAGTGGGCGTTGCCCTTCCCGCCCTTGCCGCCACGGGCCACCACCACTCTGGTTCCTGGGGCTACAAGATCGATTATGGAGCCGTCCGTGAGAGTGATCACCGTCCCCGGCGGTACTTGGATGTCAAGGTCGTCTCCGTCCGCGCCGTGTCTGTTTGACCCTTCCCCGTGCCCGCCGCGACCAGCGACGAATTTGCGCTTCCGTTTGAAGAAGGCAAGGTCTCTAAGTGAATCGCTGCAGACGAGCGTTATGTCTCCACCCCGCCCACCATCTCCACCATCGGGTCCGCCACGCGGAACATGGGCTTCGCGTCTGAAGCTGATGCAGCCGTCCCCGCCGTTTCCTGCGATGACGTCAATTGTCGCTGTGTCTTTGAGCATCCTTGTCCTATGGTCCCAGCTCAACCCCAACCAAGGAGTGACCCGATGGCACACGACCGAGTAATGCTTATAACTGGAGCGTCCACTGGCATCGGAGCAGCCACCGCAAGAGCTGCCTCCAAGGACGGCTACCGGCTGGTGCTTGCGGCCCGTTCGACTGATCTGATTGATGCCTTGGCCACGGAGCTGGGCGGCCCGGAGAGAGCGATTGCCGTCACGACCGATGTGACTGAGTGGGAGCAGCAGGAGCAGCTTGCAGCGGCCGCGATCAGTGCCTACGGTCAGATTGACTCCGTCTTCGCAAATGCCGGGTTCGGCGGACCTGGCGGCTTCACAGGTTCAGACCCGGAGGCATGGAAGAGCATGGTTCTGACAAATGTCTACGGCGCAGCGCTCACGGTCCGGGCGACCCTTGATGAGTTGAAGAAGTCGAAGGGACATTTACTCCTTACCGGTTCAGTGGCCGGCCGCAGAGCAATCCCAGGTTCTCTCTACTCCTGCACTAAGTGGGCAGTGACAGCGATGGGCGAAGCGGTCCGCGGAGAGCTGGCCGGTTCAGGTGTCCGAGTGACACTGATTGAGCCAGGGATCGTTGCCACTCCATTCTGGGATGACGGAAAGGGACCAATTGAGAAGCCGCTTGAAGAGGATGACATCGCCGGAGCCGTCATGTGGGCTCTTGGACAGCCGCCACATGTGGACGTCAACGAGATCCTGATCAGGCCTGCGGGTCAGGCGGCCTGAGCCTCAGGAGCAAGCTGGCAGGATCGGGCGGCGCGGGTTAGGCGTCGTCCGGGACGACGGAGATTTTCCGTCCGGCCCAGCCCTGCGTGAATACAACTGTTCCTGCTGACTTGGCGAAGATCGTGTCGTCGCGTCCAATGCCGACACCGTTGCCAGGCTTGAATCGGGTTCCACGCTGACGGACGATGATCTCTCCGCCAGTTACCTTCTGCCCTGCGAAAACTTTTACTCCGAGACGCTTTGAATTGCTGTCGCGGCCGTTGCGGCTTGAACCGAGGCCTTTCTTATGTGCCATTCAGCTCAGTCCTCCTTCTCAACAGCTGGCTTCTTGGCAGCTGGGGTCTTGGCAGCTGGTGTCTTCGCAGCTGGGGTCTTGGCAGCTGGCTTTTCGGCCGCTGGCTTGTCTTCAGTCTTTGCTGCTGCCGCCTTGGTGGCTCCGAGAGCGACCTTCGTCACCTCGATGCGAGTAAGTGACTGCCGGTGACCATTGCGGTTCCGGTATCCACGCTTCGGCTTGAACTTGGCAACGCGGAGCTTGGGTCCACGCTCATGAGCGAGAACCTTTGCCTCAACCTTTGCCTTCGTAAGTTCAGAGGCTTCCATTGCGATGGCATCGCCTTCTCCGCGGATCATCAGCGTCTCAAGTGAGACAGATGCACCTTCGTCTACGGGCAGGCGTTCCACGAGCAGGGTTTGACCCTCCTCGACGCGGTATTGCTTGCCACCTGTTTTTACGATTGCGTACACGGGATTCATCAAGATACCGCCTTGCCGCTTCCGATGCCCGCTTGGGCAGCGTCAACCCCGCCGTCAACGATCACAGCTTCGGCCTCATTTCGGCCGGCCTTCTCGATTCTGACCATCACGCGAGTGCCCACAAATGGCATGCCGTCCTTGACAGCAACGATGTATCCGTCGATCTTTGCAACGGCATCATTCGCCCTGAACATATGGGGTTCGATGAGCTGAACGTGAACCTCATCTCCGGCTCGGAATGGAACAGCTCGCTCTTCCACCTTCTCAATTGTTGAGGCCAGCAGAACGTCGATGTGGTCTGTCGGAAGTCCCTCTGAACCTTCGAAGAAGAACCTCTTGCCGGTGTCGAGCTCAAGCCCCTTGAGCAGCCATCCGCCTTGTCCAGTGAACTCAGCTGTGACCCGTGGATTGACCTGAAGCAGGAGCGCCTCGGCATCTGGATGGTCCTTGACCATCTCTCGGATCTTCCGGGCAAACGCAATCGCGATTGTCTCTTCGCTTGGAACGACGCCCTCACCGTTGCAGACGCGACACGGCCGGGTCATGATTTCCCGAACTCCGTCGGTCACGTTCTGTCGGGTCATCTCGACAAGTCCGAGCGGTGAAATCTCAACCACGAATGTCTTGGTGCGATCGTGGTCAAGCGACTTGCGAAGCGTCTTGAGCACTGCATCGCGGTTGCGAGCCCTCGCCATGTCAATGAAGTCAATGACGATGATGCCGCCGATGTCACGCAGACGCATCTGGCGGACTGCTTCTTCAGCAGCCTCCAGGTTGGTCTTCGTGATGGTGTCCTCAAGGCGCGCTGCTTTTCCGCGGCCAACGAACGAGCCGGAGTTGACGTCAATGACGGTCAGTGCCTCCGTGTAGTCAATGATCAGGTACCCACCACTTGGAAGGTCAACGCGCGCTGACAGGGTGGATTGAACCGACTTTTCTACGCCGTAGACCTCGAACAGAGATCCGCCTCCCTCCCACAGCTCAACGCGATCAACAAGCTCCGGGGCTGTCCGCGTGAAGAATGAGATCAGGCGGTCGTACTCCTTCTTGTTGTCTACAACGGCCTTCTCAAACTCGTCGGAAGCAATGTCGCGAACGACGCGGACTGGCAGGTCGGCCTCCTGAAATACGGGGGCTGGAGCCACGGTCTCTTCAACTCGACGCTCAAGAACCTCTGCCAGCTTGTAGAGGTAAGGAAGTTCACGACCGATGTCCTCAGCCTTGGCGCCATGGGCGGCCGTGCGAATGATCACACCGCCCTGCTCAAGTTCAACTTCACGGGCAGCACGGCGAAGGCGGTCACGTTCACGGTCGGGAAGTCGACGGGATACGCCTACCCCTTCGCCCTGTGGCGAGTAGACAAGAAACCGACCTGGGATGGCTATCTCCATTGAGAGTCGCGCTCCCTTCGTCTTAAGTGGGTCCTTGACCACCTGAACGGTGATCTCCTGGCCTGGCTTAAGCAGATCCGAAATCGTGCTGTCCCCGGCCTTGCCCTTGGCTCCCCGTCCCCGACGCGGAATCTCAACGCCCGGAAGGACGATTTCATCCACGTGGAGGAAACCGTTCTTCTCAAGCCCGATGTCGACGAATGCCGCCTCAAGCCCTGTGACTACGTTGTCAACTTTGCCCTTGTAGACATTTCCGACAATTGACTTTGTGGTCCGTCGCTCCAAATAGAGCTCCGCAACCTTGAACTTCGGATCGGGGCCTTTTTTGGGCTCCGCTGCCACATCAACTTGGCCGTCGGCTTCGAGCAGGGCAACCCTGGTCTCGGCCTCGTCTCCACTGACGAGAACATGTTTTCTCATTGATAAATCCTTCTTCCTGTTGTTAGACCCGAACCCTCGTCCGCACCGCCGCCGCGGCGGGGTGTGCCGCGCGTAGGTGGACGGACTGAAGTAGTCCGAGTGCCATAAGTGTGGTGAGTATCGAAGAGCCCCCATAACTCATGAGGGGCAGCGGTACTCCCGTAATCGGCATGATCCCGAGGGTCATGCCTATGTTCACGAAGATCTGAAATCCGAGCATCGCAACGATGCCCGCACACAAGAGTGAACCAAACCCGTCGCGTGCGAGGAGCACGAGACGCACAGCACGCCAAAGTAACAGCGCATATAAAGCGATCACCAGAGCGGCGCCAACAAACCCCCAGCGCTCTCCGATGACGGCAAAAATGAAGTCGGTGTGATGCTCCGGGAGGAAATCCAAACCGGTCTGGGTAGCCCCAACTGTGCCCCGGCCCAACCGCTGTCCAGACCCAATGGCGATTAGCGATTGGTTGACTTGGTAGGTGGCCGTGGCTGGATCGGCGGAGGGATTTATGAAGCCTGTGAGTCGATCAAGTTGGTACGGCCGAAGAAGGTTCACTCCAGCGGACGGAAGGATTGACAGCACGAGCACGGCCGCGATGAGCGCTCCTGCGACGACCGCCAAAAGGTGGCGCGTTGGCGCTCCCCCCGCCACAAGGACAGCGCACCCGATTGTCATGTAGACCAGCGCTGTCCCAAGGTCAGGTTGAAGCGCGACGATCCCTGCTGGGAGTGCTGCGATCCCAAGCAGTCTGAGACTCGTGCGTGGATCAGACATTCTCCGCGCGTACTCAACTCCAAAGCCGGCAATCGAAATGGTAAGCAGAACCTTGCCAAGCTCAGATGGCTGCAGCTGGAAGAACGGAAGACTTATCCACCGGGTCGACCCGCGAGTGTTCGCTGCAAAGACAAAGACCAGGAGGTTTGAGGCGATGAGGAGTCCCCAGACAAACCGTCGATACTGCTCAAAAACCCTGTAGTCGATGCGTGTCAGGATCGCCGCGATGACCAAGCCCCCTGCTGCGTAAATCGCTTGACGATTGGCGAAATATCCGGGGTTGCCCGGAATGTCGTGTTTGGTCGCTCCTGAGATCGCAAGGTACGAGATCACTGCCAGGCCGATCGCACCAAGGATGATCCACGGATCAATCGCGGGCGCCGAAAAACTCCGACGGCGGGTCGGCTGGATTGCATCCTCAATTGATCTGCGACCGATCGAACTCACAGTGTTTTCGAACTCCCCGCTACAAGCTTCTTCTTCACACCAAGCCACTGTGAAGCAATCAGGCGCGCGGCAGGCGCGGCAGACGCGGCTCCGAAGCCACCCCGCTCAACCGTCACGACAATCACGAGTGGCCTGACCCGGTCGGGAATGTAAGCCGCGTACCAAGCTTGGTCGGCCTGCCCCGCCCGCTGTGCAGTTCCCGTCTTGCCATAGATCGTTCTCCCGAAGTTTCCAAACACATCCGCTGACGTGCCACCCGGCGCCATTGCCGCCTGGCGAAGCCCTTCGAGGATCGCATCTCGGTCCTTGGTCGAAATGTCGATCTTGCGACTCGGAGCACTCCGCACCGCCTGCAGAACAAGCCCTTCGTCATTGCGAACATCCTGGGCCACGCGTGGCTGCACGACGGTACCGCCATTCACCAGCGCCGCGTATGCCACTCCGAGCTGAAGCGGACTTGCAAGAAAGTCCCCCTGTCCAACGGAAAGATTGACGCTGTCGCCGACGCTCCAGCCACGACCGTCCGAGAGGCCACATGGACGCCCCCGCTTCTTGGCACATTCAGCCTCCAACACCTTCCGCTCGTCGCGCCAATGGGGCGTGGGGATTGTCCCCCCAACCTCACCGGGAAGGTCAATTCCGGTCAGCTGACCGAACCCAAGTTTTCTGGCCCAGTCCTGGATTGGGCCGCCATCCGCTTTGGTGCTGTTGAGCTTGGCTCCAAGCCGGTAGAAGTAAACATCAGAGGAAACGCGCAGCGCTGATGTCAGGTCGACTGGACCGTAAGCCTCGTTCCCAGCATTGTGGAAGATGAGGTTTCCGATCTTGATGGATCCTGGATCATCAATCGTGGTTGCCGGCGTAATCGCTTTCTGAGTCAAGGCGGCAAGGGCAGTCACAGGCTTGAAAGTGGAGCCGGTCGGATAAGCCGACTGGATCGCCCGGTTGAGCTGCGGATAAGCGGCCCCAGGCCCAAACATCGCCCGGTAACGCGCGTTACTTATTGGCTTCGCAAACACGCTCGGATCAAACGATGGGGCTGACCCGAGTCCAACAACGGTTCCGTCGCGCGGGTCGAGGGCAACGAATGCGGCCGCGCTTGCGGGGTCTCCAGATCCGAGCGAGATGGCCGTGTTCAAGGCCGCCTGCCCTTCCTTCATCACGCCAAGGTCAAGTGAGAGCCGCAGCGTCTTGCCAGGCACTGGATTTTGCCGCTGGAGTGTCCTGCGTGCTTGCCCTGAGGCATCAACTTGAATCCGCTCAGCTCCGTCGTGCCCGCGAAGGTAGCGGTCGTACTCATATTCAAGGCCACTCTGACCGATGACGGTCCCTTGATCAATGCCCGCAAAGCGTGGCTTGTTGACCTGAGCAGCGGTGATCTCCCCAACGGTCCCAAAGAGCTGGGCACCAACAGCACCCTCTGGATATGACCGAAGCCAGATCCGCGAGACATCGGCTCCGTGGAGCGAGCGTCGATTCTCGAGCACCCAAGACGCCTCGGCACGCGACGCATCCCCCTTGATGATGATGTTGGCATAGGGAAGATCGCTGGCCTCCTTCTCGATCCGGCAGCCCAGGGGCGTAAGTGATTGGAAGCCACGCTGGGTCTTGCACGGTGTCGTCTGAGTGTCGAGGCCCAGTGCACGAGAAAGCCTCATCGAGACATCGGCACGTTCTTTGGAGCCATCCTCCGGAAGGCGCCCCGGGAGAACCACGATGGCCGTTGAAGGGCGGCTGTCAACCAGAACGCGGCCCTGCCGGTCAACAATGCGTCCCCGTGGTGCAGCAATCGCAACATCTCGGATCTGGTTGTTGTTGGCTTTAGCAAGGTAGGCATCACCGTCAAGAACCTGCAGATACCAGAGCCTCAGCAACAGGAAGCCAAACAGAACAAAGGCGAGAGCTCCAAGAAACGCAACCCTTCGTCCCAATCGCGCAGACGATGGAGCCAATCCCCGAGATTCTGTTGGCTCAATCATCTCTTCTTACCTGGAATCAGCGGACTCAACCCGCCCGTTGCGTAGCCTCGCCTCCGAGTCCCCCGGCCGGTTGGGCTCGGCCCCGTCCGCTTGACGACTCTCCGAACGGCAGAGTGGACGGGCACTGCAAGGAGCGCGCCCCAGAGAATGGCCAGTGCGGATTGACGGAGAACCACAAGACTGAGACTGGCACCCCCGCCCAAAAGAACCTGCAGTACGCCAAACCCAAGCGTGACAAACGCTGCCGCGCCCGCCCCAAGCGGGATAACAAAGAGTGTCCCTGACGGATTGCGCAGCTCCATCAGGCGGCCCGCGCCATACCCCACTGCGAGGTCCAACAGCGCGTACTGCCCAAGCGGCTGAACAAAGAGGAAGTCAGCCCCCAATCCAACGCAAAACCCAAACATCGCTCCGCGTAACGAACCCAGGACCAACCCGACGCTCATCGCAACAAGGGGAACTATGTCTGCGCTTCCAGAAAACGGTGGAACCTGAGAAATCACAGCAATCTGAATGACAAGCGCTGCAGCCCCCACTCCGAAGAGTCGCCAGCGTGAGGCTCCCGTGGGGGTACTCTCGCTCACGGCCTCCAGGCACTCCTTGTCAGTACCACCACCGTGTCCAGATGGTTCAGGTCAGCAAGTGGTTTCAAGTCGATTGTTCCATCGGCCCGCAGCTGGTTGGCATCCACAGCAGAAACCATCGCGACCGGAAGATTAGGTGGGAACAACGACGCAAGTGGACCCGACGTGGTGCCCGAAGTAACGACTGGTTCGCCCACCCTGACCCGCGACCGAGGGCTGACCAACTCCATCGAAAGCATCCCTGGATCACCACCAGCAGCAACCACCGTCCCCTCGTCTCCCGGACCAATGATGCGAGCCGACACTCCAGACTCACGGTCTGTGATCAGGGTAACCACAGCAGTACCGGGCGTTACAGCGCTGACCGTTCCAACAAGCCCGTCACCGTCAACGACGGGTTGGTTGACCTTCACCCCGTCGTCACTTCCGTGATCGATCTGAACCGTCGCAAACCAAACGGTGGGAGACCGTCCGATAACCGTCGCTGAAACCGGGCCATAGTCAGCGAGGCCAAGTCGCCGCGAGAGTCCAACCAAGCGGCGCAGGCGGTCATTCGCCGCCAACGCTGCCCTTCCATCAACAATCTGTCGACGGAGCTCGTTGCGCTCCTTCTTGAGTCTCTTTGCTTCGCCCTTGGCGTCAATCGTCGAACCGAACCAACCGAAGAGGTCCCTGACGGGTTTGAAGACAGCGTTGGCTCCGTCCTCTATGGGACCAAGAACCGTCATCACAACGGTCCTAACCGGATGTAGTGGTCCGCTGTCAGCGGAGCCGAAGCTGGCCGTCAGCAGGACGAGCGCGACGCCCACGAGGAGCGCGAGCACTGCCCGCCGACGACGAAACGGATCGTTACGCACGCGGCTTCATTCCTTGAAAGTGATTGCACAGCCTGTTAGCGGCGACGGTTGCGCCGCTTCCTCCCAGGCCTTTTCGTGCGATGGATGGCTTCAAATTCCTCGAGCGACTTGCCCGAGCCGATTGCGACGCAGGTCAGCGGAGACTCAGCAAGATGCACTGGCATCTGGGTCTCGTTTCGAATGCGCTCAACAAGCCCATTCAGAAGCGACCCTCCACCAGCCATCATGATTCCCCGATCCATGATGTCGGAGGCAAGCTCCGGTGGTGTCTGATCAAGCGTTTCCCGAACAGCCCCGAGGATCTGCTGAATGGGGTCCTCAAGCGCGGTGCGGATCTCTTCACTTGTCAAGACAACAGTCTTCGGAAGACCGGAGACAAGGTCGCGTCCACGAATTTCAGCCTGCAACTCCTCTTCCATCGGGAAAGCGGATCCGATCTGAACCTTGACTTCTTCGGCTGTCTGAGTTCCGATCAGAACCTTGTAGTCCCTCTTGACGTAGTTGACGATTGCCTCGTCGAACTCATCGCCTGCAACTCGAATTGACTTGGCGACAACAATGCCCCCGAGGGAGATAACCGCCATCTCCGATGTACCACCGCCGATGTCAACAACCATGGATCCTGTTGGTTCGCCAACTGGTAGGCCAGATCCGATCGCAGCGGCCATTGGTTCCTCAATCAGGTACGCCTGGCGGGCGCCGGCTGAAATGCAGGCTTCTTCAACTGCACGCTGCTCAACATTTGTGACTCCAGAAGGCACGCAGACGACAACTCGGGGGTGGGCGAATCGGCCCTGATGGACCTTCTGAATGAAGTGTCGGAGCATCTCTTCAGTGACCTCAAAGTCAGCGATTACCCCGTCCTTGAGGGGCCTGATCGCGGAGATGGTTCCGGGGGTACGGCCAAGCATGCGCTTTGCCTCGGCACCCACGGCATGGACTTCTCCACTGCGTTGGTCGACTGCAACAACGCTTGGCTCAGAAAGCACAATTCCACGACCCCGCACATACACGAGCGTGTTGGCCGTGCCGAGATCAACGGCGATATCGCGCCCGTTCAAGCCAAAGAGATCTGAGAAAAAGCCCATGTTTTAAGGAAGAAGTAGCTGTTTGTTGACTCGGCTTATTACCTTGGCGGTGGCCGAAACTCCAGCTGGGCGAGTGTAGCGGAGGCTTGTTGATGCTCAGGCGGGCTGCACGGAGTCCGGCAGAAGCTGCCGCACGACATCCATGGGCAATCCGACGACAGTGTTGAAGTCTCCCTCAACTTCAGTCACAAGTGATGCCCCGGATTCCTGAATGGCGTAACCCCCAGCCCTCCCAATCCATTCACCGGTCGAAATGTAAGAGTCAATGTCTGAGTCGGAAAGCTCCCGGAAGTGGACCCGGCTGCTTGACACGCCGGTCCTCGTCACTTCGCCTGCCACGACGCAGACGGCTGTATGTACCTCGTGAGCACCGCCACTGAGCATCGCCAGGAACATCCGCGCCTGCTCCGCATCCTCTGGCTGCCCCAGCGGGATTCCATCCAAGTCGACCACAGTGTCAGCGCCCAATACAACGCTGCCCTCGTCGTGCCGGTTGGCGACCGCGCGAGCCTTCGCCTCGGCATTTACAACGGCAATGTGGGCGGGCTCCAGTCCCTCCGCGACCTCCGGAACATCTGCCGGGTCGACCTCAAACTCAAACCCAGCCTCCGTCAGCAGCTTGCGCCGCTGAGGAGAGGCTGAGGCGAGAAGGAACTTCAAACTAACTAAGCGAGGTTGGGGAAGAAGATCCCGATCTCACGTGCTGCAGACTCTGGAGCATCGGAACCGTGAACCATGTTCTCGCCAACCTCAAGCGCAAAGTCACCGCGAATCGTGCCGGGAGTCGCTTCAAGCGGGTTGGTTGAGCCGATGATCTGGCGTGCTGCGGCAATTGCCTCGTGTCCCTCAAGAACCAGCGAAACAAGCGGGGCTGATGTGATGAACTCGACGAGCTCGCCGAAGAATGGGCGCTCTGAGTGCTCCTCATAGTGCTTGCCTGCCGTTGCGGCATCAAGGGTGCGCTGCTCAAGAGCAACAATGGTCAATCCCTTGCGCTCAAAGCGAGCGAGGATCTCTCCAGTGAGGCCACGTGCGTAAGCATCGGGCTTTACAAGAATCAGGGTGCGTTGCATTAAGGGTGCTGCCTTTCTTTGTCTATCTAATGAGCCCTGCTCGGTCCGAGGGGCTCAAAGTACGGGCGGTGTCAGTCCTTATGTTCGGACTCGCCGACGGGAGTGTCGGTCCTTGGAGTTTGCTCAACTGGCGTCTCCGATGCCTTCACGGCTTGCCGGTCCCTTGTAGCTGAACGCTCGGAAGCGCTTGATTGGACGGCGGATTGTTCCCCCGTGGACTGAGATTTGGCGCGGTTTCCGCTCTTCCTGGCAGACGCATTTGACGGCTTCCGCGCCGCGGCGGAGGCCTTGGCCGCCGCTTCAGGACGAGCCCGACGAGCTGACTTCACTCCACCGGCCTGCCTTGGAGCGGCCTCGCAATAGGGACAGATGCGCCACTCTGGCTCAACCGGACGCGAGCAGCTTGCGCACGGCTCTCGGAGCTTCCGCAAGCATGAGGGGCAACGGACAAAGTCCTTGTCGGTTGGAGCGTCGCAGTGAGGGCAGACTCCCCCGCCTCCAGCAGAACCGTGAATAACTGCCTCCGATGCTGCGATCTCGAGGTTGCGCTCTCGGACATCCTCGAGGAACTCTGGTGGTCTAACAATCATGTACACCAGCGCACCAATGAACGGAAAGAGGGCACCAACGGTTGCGCACGTCACGAGGAATCGGTCGTCAATCCGGCGCCTGGCGTCAGCATAGGTCCAATAAATAAGTGCGATCCAGATAACCAGAAGAACGATGGCAAGAAGGTTGGTGATTATGTCCACGGGAAGCTTTCGATCCCATCTCTGGGAATGTCGTATTTAGCTTGCTGAGTCTATCCCTGCTTAACAGAGCAAGGCAATTTAGCAACGGATCTGTGCAGCAGGGTCAGAGCAGGAGTTTGGCAAGTCCGTAGCCAACCCCGAAAAATACGAGGATGGTCAGCGCAACTACACCGGCAACGATCGCGATCATCTTTGAGAACTTCGGCTCATCTTTCATAGTGAGCTCACCACTCTCTCCCCCGGATTGGAGACCAAGTCACCAACAAGATGAACTGATCCGGTCGCAATGACTGTCCCTTCTGGGTCGGTGATCGATTTTGCTAGCTCAAGGGCTTTACGTGGATCAGCCTCAACAACCAAGTCCTCACGCGCAACACCAAGCTCTCTTGCAACAGCGGCAAGCTGTTCAGCACTCAATGCCCTCGGGTTCAATGGTTGAGTCAGGACAAGGCGGCTCACGCAGGGAATCATCGCAGCAAGAAAGCCGGCTGCGTCTTTGTCATCGAGCATGCCGACCACGCCCGTTGTCGTGTTCCTGTCAGAAGTTAAATGCAGGTAGGTGGCAAGACCAGCCGCTCCCTGCTGATTGTGGGCCGCATCAACAAGGGTCAGTGGGTCCTGTCCCACGGTTGAAAGCCTGCCGGGGACGAGCGTGGTTGCAGCTGATATTCGTGCTTCCATCCCGAGCCGGCCAAGCGTCTCCTCAACGGCAGCTGCCGCAAGAGCAAAGTTGGACAACTGAAATTCACCAACGGCGGCGAGGTCAACCCCGCGGGACTCTGCCGGGTCGACGACCCTTATGGAAGCACCACAGAGCTCAACCCTCTCTTCAGCCACGCCGCGGGCCTCCGAAGAGAGCCCGGTTGGGATCACCAAGGTGTCTCCAGCTGAAACGACAGCGAGCTTCTCTGCGGCAATTGACTCCTCATCCGATCCAAGCCAACGCGTGTGGTCCAATCCAATTGAGGTGAGCACGACAACTTTCGGAGAATCGAGAACGTTTGTTGCGTCAAGCCGCCCACCAAGTCCTGCCTCAACTGCTGAGACAGCAACGCTCGCTCGCGCGAACAGAAGGAATGAAGCCGCGGTCACGAGTTCAAACTGGGTGACCAAGTCCCCTAAGTCAAGTCCCTGTTCAACCTTTTGGGCTGCTCGGGCAGCCTCGCCTACTGCACTTGCAAACGCCTCTGGGGATGCAGGCTCGAGGGAGCCGTCAACCGGAACGAGCGCGCGTTCGTTGAACCCGACAAGGTGTGGTGAGAGATAGGCACCCGCCCGGACTCCCTCCGCTGTGAGGAGCGCCGCGCAAAATCGGGAGGTTGAACTCTTGCCGTTGGTGCCCACAATGTGAATCGAGCGAAAGGACTGGTGGGGGTTCCCCAGCTCAGCCAACACTGACTTGATCCGGTCAAGTTCAAAACGCATTCCAAACAGCTCGCGCTCCAGGAGGAACGCTGTCGCCTCAGCAGGCGACCAAGCGCCCTCGGTCACAGCGCTTCCAGCTCCCGCTCGAGGCGGTCAACCTTCTCGCGCTCGGCCGCAACCACTTCGGCTGGAGCCTTGTCGGTGAATCCCTTGTTGCCAAGCTTGACCTTCGCCTTACCGAGCTCATCCTCCAGGGCCTCGCGCTGCTTTGCCAATCTGGCCATTGCCGCCTCAGGATCAATCGCCCCGCCCTCAAATACTTCCAGCACTCCACCTGGGACTGGGATCGAGGCCGCAAGCGGCGCTTGGGGCTCATCGAAGTCCAGTCGTGCGAGACGGGCAAATGGCTCCGAGACTGGATCAAGGGTTGCCGAGGTCAAGCGGGCGCTGATCCTCCCCCCAGCTGGGACAGAGGCCGCGTCTCTCCAACCACGCACATTCTGGACTGCCTCAATCAGGTTCCCAATAACGGACTCCGCCTCAGCGTCGATCCGATCAGGAGCTGCCTCGGGAGCAGACCTTGCAGCGAGCAGCCCTTCTGTTCCTGGGAGGTGCGGCCAGAGTGCCTCGGTCACAAACGGAATGATCGGATGGGCAAGCGCGAGCGTCTCCGTAAGGACAAAGAGCAGATTCTCGGAGAGCTCCTTTGAGTCTTCTCCCTCCGCGAAGCGTGGCTTGACCAGCTCCAGATACCAATCACACAGATCGCCGTAGACAAAGTCATAGAGCGCCAAAGCTGCGTGAGAGAGGTCGAAGCCTTCGATCCGCTCGCGGATATCCGCCCGAGCCCGCTCAAGCCTGGAGAGAATCCAGCGGTCCTCAAGGGTCAAGGGCCGAGGAGCAGCCACAGTCCCCTCAGGGATGAGTGTCAAGCCGAACCGGGCTGCGTTCCAAAGCTTGTTCGCGAGCTGCTGACCCTGAAGCACCTTCTCCTCCGAGTAGCGAACATCTTGGGTGCTGCTCATCGCGAGCAGACCAAACCGGACAGCGTCAGCTCCGCTTGAGTCGATTTGAGTCAGGGGGTCGATTCCCGTCCCCAGTGATTTGCTCATCCTGCGGCCATCCGGTGCCTGAATGACCGAGTGGACATAGACATCTGAGAATGGGATCTCGCCGGTGAACTCAAGGCCCATCATCACCATGCGGGCTACCCAGAGGAACAGGATGTCCCTTGCTGTTGAAAGAACGTTTGTCGGGTAGAAAGCCTTCAGCTCCGGAGTCTGTTCGGGCCAGCCGAGAGTGGCGAACGGCCAAAGCGCTGATGAGAACCACGTGTCGAGAACATCTTCATCCTGGATCCACCCTTCTCCCTCAGGTGCATCAAGTCCGACATGAATCTCGTCACCCCGATACCAGACAGGAAGCCTGTGGCCCCACCAGAGTTGCCTCGAGATGCACCAGGGCCGAATGTTCTCCATCCAGTCCAGATAGACGCGTCCCCACCGATCTGGGTGGAATCGCACTTCGCCATTTCTGACCACATCCATCGCCGGCTTCGCAAGCTCTTCCATTTTCATGAACCACTGGAGAGAGATCAAAGGCTCAATGCGCTCCCCGGAACGGTGAGAGAAGGGAACAACATGCAGGTAGTCCTCAACGCCGCGCAGGAGGCCCTGTGCGTCCAAGTCAGCCATGACCCGCTCCTGTGCCTCGGCAGCGCTCAAACCGGCGTAGGGGCCGGCAGCGTCCGTCATCCGGCCATCCTCACCAATCACTCCAAGCTCTGGAAGCTTGTGCCTACGGCCAATCTCAAAGTCGTTCGGGTCGTGTCCCGGGGTGATCTTCAACGCTCCCGTTCCAAAATCCCGCTTCACATACTCGTCGCCAATTATCGGAATGAGCCTGTCGCTCAGCGGCAGGGCAACCTCTTGGCCGATCAGATGGGCATAGCGCTCATCCTCAGGATGGACAGCAACAGCAACATCCGCGAGCATTGTCTCGGGCCTGACCGTTGCGACAACCAGCTCACCGCTTCCATCAGCCAATGGATAGGCAATCTGGACCATGCTGTCTGTGACTTCCCGGTCTTCAACCTCAAGATCGCTGATTGCCGACTGTGAGCCCGGATCCCAGTTGACCATGTAGTGGTCTCGGTAGATGTAGCCCTTCTCGTAAAGCCTTACAAAGACCTCCAGCACCGACCGCGCGTACCCGTCGTCAAGGGTGAAACGCTCCTCCTCATAGTCGCAGGAGGCTCCTATCCGCTGGAACTGACCGACGATGGTTGAGCCGTACTTCTCCCGCCATTCCCAAACTCGTTTGATGAATCCTTCGCGACCGACGGCCTCGCGACTGGTCCCTTCCTCTACAAGGGCCTTCTCAACCTGTTTCTGGGTGGCGATCCCTGCGTGGTCTGTGCCAAGAATCCACTTGGTGTTTAGTCCCAACATTCTGTGGTGCCGCGCAAGGACATCCTGGATTGTTCCGTTGAGTGCATGCCCCATGTGGAGCGAGCCCGTGACATTCGGGGGTGGAATGGCAATCGAATAGTTCTCGGCAGCTGTTCCCGTTGGATCTGGATGGAACAGACCGGAGGCAAGCCATGCGTCAAGCACAGCCTTCTCATGCTCGGACGGCTCAAACCGCGTTGGAAGGGAAACCTCAGTCATTGACGTCGCAGTCTACGAGTGCGCGAGTCGGGATGGGATCAGGCAGCAGAAACTGGGGTCAGGCGCTTGCTTCTGCTGCTGCTTCGCCCGGCTCTTCATCCGGCACGGCCTGTGTGACAAGAGTGGGAGGAAGTCCCTTCTCGACTGACTCCCTCGTGACTACGCAACGGCTCACATCACGACGGGAAGGAAGCTCGAACTGTGTGTCAAGAAGCGTTTCCTCGATGATCGAACGGAGCCCACGCGCACCCGTCTCACGCTCCAGAGCACGGTCAGCAATCGCCTCAAGAGCATCGTCCGCAAACACGAGGTCGATCTCGTCAAACTCAAAGAAGCGCTGGAACTGCTTGACCAAGCTGTTCTTCGGCTCGGTCAGAATTGTGATCAGGTCATCACGTTCAAGCTGATGAACCGCAGTGACGATTGGAAGCCTGCCAACAAACTCGGGAATCAGACCAAAGTGGATGAGATCCTCGGGAAGGCACTTTTCAAAAGCCTCGCCCGGATCATGCTCTGCCTTGGAGATCATCTCCCGGCCGAAGCCCATGCCCTGCTGTCCGATTCGCTTATTTATGACCTCTTCAAGGTGTGAGAACGCCCCACCACAGATGAAGAGAATGTTCGTTGTGTCAATGGTGAGCAGCTCCTGATGAGGATGCTTGCGTCCACCCTGTGGGGGAACTGACGCAGTCGTTCCCTCAAGGATCTTGAGAAGCGCCTGCTGCACTCCCTCACCCGAAACATCACGTGTAATCGAGGGGTTGTCAGCACGGCGACCAATCTTGTCCACCTCGTCGATGTAGATGATCCCCGTCTCGGCCTTCTTGACATCAAAGTCAGCTGCCTGGATCAACTTGAGCAGGATATTTTCGACATCCTCCCCGACGTAGCCGGCCTCTGTGAGAGCAGTCGCATCAGCAATCGCAAACGGAACATCGAGGATGCGGGCAAGCGTCTGGGCGAGAAGCGTCTTGCCGCAACCAGTAGGACCGAGCATCAGGATGTTGGACTTCTGCAGCTCGATGTCCTCGTCGCCCGAATTGAGCATGCGGACGCGCTTGTAATGGTTGTAGACGGCCACAGCAAGGGTCCGCTTCGCCTGATCCTGCCCAATCACATACTCGTCGAGAAAGGAACGGATCTCCGCTGGCTTCGGCAGGTTCTCAACATCAAAAACCGGGACCGGGGCAAGTTCCTCATCAATTATTTCGTTGCAGAGGTCAATGCATTCATCGCAGATGTAGACGCCTGGGCCCGCGATCAGTTTCTTGACCTGACGCTGCGACTTCCCACAGAAGGAACAGAGCAGCTGCTCGTTTGTCTCGCTTGGCTTAGCCATGTTCCCCTGAACGGGCCCAATCGAGCACCTAGTGGTGCTCGATCACCCGGTCAATAACCCCGTAGGCCTTGGCTTCCTCAGCGGACATGAAGTAGTCCCGCTCAGTGTCGCCCTTGACTTCGTC
>Ga0194035_1000330_pt1 | contig 28067 bp, 31 predicted proteins | sample JunL2320m_MetaG_FD_148680 | JGI IMG/M metagenome (GOLD analysis project Ga0194035, IMG submission 148680) | Anoxic zone freshwater microbial communities from boreal shield lake in IISD Experimental Lakes Area, Ontario, Canada - Jun2016-L239-20m | ecosystem: Environmental > Aquatic > Freshwater >...
GGCGCCCAGCACCAAGACAAAGTGGCGCAGTACATGTACAACTGCCCCGAGTACCTCGAGAGCATGTTCGGTATGTACAAAGCCGGACTCGTTCCGGTCAACACCAACTACCGCTACACCGACGACGAACTGAAGTACCTCTGGAACAACGCCGATGCCGTCGCAGTGGTCTTCCATGGCTCATTCGCATCACGCTGCGCTGTACTGCGCGAACAACTTCCGGCCATTCGCACATGGATCTGGGTCGACGATGGCAGCGAGCCTTGCCCCGAGTGGGCAGTGGCATACGAGACTGCTGCAGCATCCGCTAACTCACGCACCTTCGCCCCGTGGGGTCGCAGCCCCGACGATTTGTACATGCTCTACACCGGCGGCACCACCGGTATGCCCAAGGGCGTGATGTGGCGCCAAGACGATGTCATCGGCAGCCTCGATGCAGCATCCAAGCAACCGTTGCCGCCCGTGCCCGGTTGGGCCCAACTCGAGCAGCGCATCGTCAAAGCTGGACCACGTAACCTTCCGGCCGCTCCGCTCATGCACGGCACCGGCGCATTCAACGCGATGTGGAACCTGTCACTCGCCGGATCGGTAGTCACCTTGCAGGGACGCCACTTCGACCCCATCGAACTGCTCGACACCATCGCGCTGCAGCGCGTCAACAGCATGTCCATCGTGGGCGACGCATTCGCGAAGCCACTGTTGCGCGCCCTCGACGCAGAACCCAATCGATGGGACATCTCGTCGTTGCGAGTCATCGTCTCAAGCGGCGTGATGTGGTCTGCTGCATCAAAAGCTGGCCTGCTTCGCCATAACGCACGCTTGATCCTCATCGACAGCCTCGGCAGCAGTGAGGCCATCGGCATGGCCAACAACACCACCTCGGCCGACGGTGCCGGCGAGACCGCCAAATTCACGCTCACACCGCACACCAAGGTGCTCACCGACGATGGCCGCGAGGTCGTGCCCGGCAGCGGCGAACGCGGTCGGGTCGCGCTTCGGGGGCGCACTCCGGTGGGCTATTACAAAGACCCCGAAAAGTCAGCCAGCACCTTCATCACGTTCGATGGTGTGCGCTGGAGCATTCCCGGCGACTTCGCCGAAGTTGAAGCCGACGGCACCGTCAAGCTGCTTGGTCGTGGCAGCCAGTGCATCAACACCGGCGGCGAGAAGGTGTACCCCGAAGAAGTCGAAGAGGCGCTCAAACACCACCCCACCGTGGCCGATGCAGCGGTGGTCGGTCTGCCCGACGAACGCTTCGGCGAAGCCATCACCGCGCTGGTCGAACCCTACGATGGCGCCACAATCAACGAGGCCGAACTCATTGCCCACGTGAAGATTCATCTCGCTGCGTACAAGGCGCCAAAGCGAGTGCTCACCATCGACACCATCGGTCGCGCAGCCAACGGCAAGCTCGATTACAAGCGCCTCAAAGCCGAAGCCGTTGCCCAGCTCGGCGGGCCCGCCGACGCTGGCTGATCCACCGATAACCGACCGAACTAGCGGATACGGGTTCGACCTCGCTAACTTCTCTCGTTATGAGCGACGTTGGATTTGACGGCAAGGTAGCAATTATTACTGGCGCGGGCGGTGGCCTTGGCCGCCAGCATGCACTCTTGATGGCGTCACGTGGCGCCCTCATCGTGGTCAACGACCTCGGTGGTTCGGTAGATGGCACCGGCAGCAACAAGGGCGCCGCCGACCTTATCGTCGACGAAATCCGCGCTGCGGGCGGCGAGGCAGTTGCCGACACCAACAGCGTTGCCACCACCGAAGGCGGCGCCGCAATCGTGAAGACCGCGATCGATGCGTTCGGCAAGATCGACATCGTCATCAACAACGCAGGCATTTTGCGCGACAAGGCGTTCCACAACATGGGACCCGACCTCATCGACCCGGTGCTCGACGTTCACCTTCGCGGCGCGTTCAACGTGACCCAACCAGCGTGGATCCACATGCGCGAGCAGGGCTACGGCCGCATCATCAGCACCTCATCGGCTGCTGGTATCTTCGGCAACTTCGGCCAGGCCAACTATGGCGCCGCAAAGATGGGGCTCGTTGGATTCACCCGCGTGCTCGCCGTCGAGGGCGCCAAGTACAACATCAAGGCCAACGCCATTGCGCCATTGGCGCTCACCCGCATGACCGAGAGCTTGCTCGGAGCGCTTGGCGACAAGCTCGATCCGGGCCTCATTTCGCCACTGGTCACCTACCTCGCCAGCGAGCAGTGTGAGCCAAGCGGCCGCCTGTTCAGCGTGGGCGGCGGCCGAGTGGCCGAAGTGTTCCTTGGCGAGACCCAGGGCTATCACCACGCCAACCTCAGCCCCGAAGATGTCCGCGATAACTGGGGAACCATCACCAGTCGCGAGGGCTACGCCGTTCCGGCAAACCTCTCGGAAGAAACGGCAATGTTCTTGCCGTTCTTGGCCTAAGCGCCTCCGAGCCGAGTCAATTCCCGGCCGAAGCACACGGGACCTCGCAGGCCCAGCGCCCACGAAGTCCCGCGCGAATTGTCTAGACCTTCGGAACCGTCACTGGCGACGTATCGACCAGTGCGGTGATGTCGGTATGCACATCGGCAGCACCGCCATCTGTTGTGGTGCTGTAGCTCATCGAGCTCAGTGCCGAACCGTTGATCGTGAACACCACATCTACTGCAGCAGTACCCGGCAGCGATAGCGCCGACGCTGGGTAACTAGCGGTCAACACCGTTGCAGCACCTGCGCCCGACGACGTAACCACTACCGAGGTTGGAGCGCTCAGCGCACCGAGCGGATCGGCAGGCGCCGTTGCGTCGGTGACCTCAGACCACGTGCCGTCTTTGTTCACCCAAGTAGCGGTGGGGGTAACCACATAGTCAACCGCTGCGCCCTTCGATGACACGTTCATGCGAGTGCTATCGCCCACTCGATCGCCCACTGCCGTAACGGCTGCTGCGCCGTTTACTGTGGCCGTACTCGAGAAGTGGTAGCCCGCAGCCAACTGGCCAATTGCCGTCTTCAACGTGGTTGCACCATCGGTCGCTTGACCGACTGCGATCGAAGTGGCTGACGACTGGTCTGCCTTACCCGCATTGACGCCTGGATCATTCCCGCTGCACGACGATGCGAGCATTGCAACGAGCAAAGGCCCGGCTCCCCAGATGAGGAACCGGGCCTTTGAAGGAGTGAAATCAGCCATGACCCTTGACGTCATTGCCGCCGCGGGTGCCGTTGTTGCCACCGTTGCCGCCGTTGCCGCCGTTGCCATGGTCGCCACCATTGCCATGGTCGCCACCGTTGTCACCACCGTTGTCATCTGAATGGTCGCCGTGATCGTCGTCGCCGTCGTCATCGCCGCTGACGATGCTTGGGTCAGGAGCGATGCCGTTAATCGTTGGCAGAGTCTTTGGGCAGTGCAGGTTCACCCGGATGCGGGTGAGGGTGGTGTCACCAGTGCCGCTAGCGCTGATGCGAACTTGCTCGCCGGTTGCGAACGTAACGGTTACGCCGCCATGCTCGCCAGACGTGACCGTCTGGCCAAGACCAGGAGTTGGCACCGTGACAACTCCGCCTTCGGCGACGTTGTAGTTGATCGTGCCCGTGCTGAGATCACACAGCGTGCCGGTCCAGGTCTGGTCGCCGAGACCAACAATGTCGGCTTCCTTGATCCTCGAGAGCGACATGTGCACCACGGCCTGAGTGTTGCCGTCTTCAGTGTGCATGCCAACCCGAATACGAAGTGTGCGGGTTGCTCCGGTATCGCTGGTGAACAGCACCGACGCCGAGGCGCTTGAGCCTTCGTTGTCGTCGTCGTCATGCCCAACCACTGCTGGAGTGACATCGCAGCTCGTGACGTCGGATGCTGGTGTACACACCGGAGGGCTGATGCCTGGCACGCCACCTACAGCGGTGATGTCAAAAGCGACGGTGGTGTCACCCTTACCAGATCCAAAAACATCGCCCTTCCAACCGTTCGCCAAGCCGGCAAGGTCGGCCAAGCTAGCTGAACGAACGGTGACACTCTGGCCGCCATGGTTCGTACGAACAGTGACCGATGCGGTGCCGGCGAGGTTGGAGAACTGCACCATGTTGTAGTTCGCCGCAGTTGGATCAACCTTGTTGGCCGGAACGGAAGGAGTCTGCGTGATGGTTGCGTCAGCGAGGCTGCCGTCGACACCAGTGGTCACGTCAACGGTGATGGGTGCGCCAAGCAAGTTGAGAGTGAAGCTTGTTACCCCCGCCACCTTCGGCGCGTGTGCTGATGAGGCGCTGGCGGCTGTGCCACCGGCAACGAGTGAGGCAAGACCGATGAAGGCGCTTGCGGTGATGAGTGCGCTTTTGCGCATGAATACCTCCCTGAAATTGATGCGAATTCGAACAACTGATTGCTGAATGCAGCCGAACTGTAATTTATGTATCGGCAGGGCTTGCCCTAGCTGGAGTAAAGACTTATCCAAGAAACCCTCGCCAGAAAAGGGGGGTTGAGCAGCGCCACCACGTCGTGACCATCCGGGTACAACTAGCGTGCAGGCCAATGGATCAAGCACCCGAAACACTCGACCTTGACGAGTTCCGCGCCTCGGTGCAGGCCTGGCTCGGGGCCAACAAAGCCACCGCGCCGCGCGACTACGGCGCAATCTGCCCACCCGATCTCATTAGCGCCGGCATCGAGTGGCAACAGCGAATCTTCGAGGCTGGCTTCGCTGGTATTCATTGGCCCGTCGATCACGGCGGCCGCGGGCTCAGCTCGGCACACCAAGCAGTGTGGATGCACGAGTGCGCGCTGGCCGGTGTGCCACCCGTGCTCAACATGGTGGGTTTGGTTCTGGCCGGTGGTTCCATTATGAAATTCGGAACGCCCGAACAACAGCAACAACACCTCTTACCGACGTTGCAAGCTAACCGGGTGTGGTGCCAGTTGTTCAGCGAGCCCGGCGCCGGCAGCGACCTTGGGTCATTGAGCACTCGTGCCGAGCGCGACGGGGACCGGTTCATCATCAACGGCCAAAAGGTGTGGTGCAGCGGAGGTCGTTATAGCGACTGGGGCATCTTGATGGCGCGCACCAACCCTGAAGCAAAAAAGCACGACGGCATCTCGTTCTTCTTGTTCCCGATGAACCTGCCCGGCGTCGAGATTCGTCCGCTCAAGCAGATCACCGGCGAGGCCGAATTCGACGAGGTGTTCTTCACCGATGTCGAGTTGCCCGCCGACCAACTCCTCGGTCCGCTGCACGGCGGATGGGGCGTGGGTATGGCAGTGCTCACCAACGAACGCGGCCACATTGGCGCCAGCGTCATCGGCCTTGAGCGACGCCTCGAATCGATGGCTCGCATTGCCGAGGGCCGCGACCTGAGCGCGGTGCAGCGTCAGTCGTTGGCCGAGCTACTCAGTCGAGGTAACGCGTTCAAAGCAATGGGTCAGCGCCAAGGCCCCGTGGCCTCTACGGCCGCCTCGCTGATGAAGCTCGGCATCACCGAGATGATGTTCGATTCTGCAATGCTGCGCGGCGACCTTTCGGGCGCTGCAGCAATGTTGGTAGGCGCCGATTCGCAAGGGATGCTTGCGGCTCCAGGCGGCCGCATCGCAGGGGGCACCAGCCAAGTACAGCGCAACATCATCGGCGAGCGCTTGCTCGGTTTGCCCCGCGAACCAAAGCCCACGAGCACATGATGCATCGCAACCACGGAGGCCACCATGGGTGACAACGACAGCCCCGCCAAGAACGACACCGCCAAGTGGGGCGGCAAACACCACCGCACATCCAGCGGCAAGAGCGGACCCAACCTTGCCCTCATCGGTACCGGGGTGGTTGCAGCGCTGTGCATCGCGTTCCTCCTTCAGAACAACCACGAGACATCGATCCATTTTGTGTTCTTCACCAAGACCACAACGACGCGTTGGCTGATCATGACGACCCTCATTCTCGGCGCTGTCGCCGACCGACTCTTCAGCAGCTGGTGGCGCCGCCGGCGTCGCAAATCTGTCGTAGTGAAGAACTAGTTCACGCGTGTCAGCTCTCATCAACGCCATCTACGACCTTGGCGGCTCCGGCCCCACCACGCTCTACGCGCACGCCACCGGCTTTCACGCGCAGTGCTGGAAGCCCATCGCCGACCGCCTCAGCGATCACCACAACATTGCCTACGACGCTCGTGGTCATGGCAACACCCCGGTCGATCCCGATTGGGTTGTCGATTGGCAAACGCACGGCGCCGACGCCGCTGCGGTGGCCGCCACGCTGCAAGACAACGGACCCGTGCTCGGTGTGGGGCACAGCATGGGTGGTGCCGCAATGCTCATGGCAGCACTCGCGCAGCCGCAACTGTTCCGCGGGCTCATCGTGTTCGAACCAATCGTGATGCCTCCCGGCGCGAGTATCCCCGGCGGCAGCGCGGCCGGCGATCAGGGCGGCGGCAACTTCTTAGCGGCTGGGGCGCGCAAGCGGCGCAGCAGTTTCGAATCATTCGATGCAGCGATCGCCAACTACAGCTCCAAGCCTCCGCTCAACGTTTTCGACCCTGCGTGTCTTGACGCCTACGTACGCGGTGGATTCGCCGAGGGCTCCGACGGTCATGTGCACCTCAAGTGCGCTCCCGAATCTGAGGCCCGCAACTACGAAGCGGGAGGAAACCACAACACGTGGGTCCGCCTTGGCGAACTGCGCATTCCTGTGTGGGTCATCTGCGGGTTGCCGCAGCCAATGCAACCGTCGTCGCGCACTCGCGCCCTTGCCGAGCAGATTCCATCGGGCCGATACATCGAACTCGACAACCTGGGTCACTTCGGGCCGATGCAGGCGCCCGCGCAAATCGCCGAGATCATTGCGTCGTTCCCTGCCTGACCAACCTTGTCGCAGGTCTGTTCTACGATCAACCCATGTTTCCGGTACCCAACAGCTTGTCGCCAAGTCGCGTGCAGTCGTTCATTTCGTGCCCGATGGCCTTTCGCTTTGCGAGCATCGAGAAACTGCCTGAGCCACCCAGCGTGCACACCACCCGCGGCTCACTGGTGCACCGCGCCCTCGAGCTGCTGTTCATGCTCGAGCCATCAGCTCGCACCAACGCAGCAGCACAACTGTCGCTCGATACCGCCTTCGCCGAGTACCAAACCAACCCCGAATTCACCGAGCTCGGCCTCACCGAGGCGCAGTCACGTGTCTTCTTCGGCGAGTCGAGCTCACTCGTCGATGCCTACTTTGCTATCGAAGACCCAACCAGCATTCGCGAAATCGGCCTCGAACTGCGTCTCGAAGCCGCTGTGGGCGATCTCACGTTGCGCGGCATCATCGATCGCCTCGAACTCGATGCCGATGGCGAACTCGTCGTCACCGACTACAAAACAGGTCGGGCCCCCAGCGCCAAATACGAACAGAGCTCACTCAGCGGGGTGCACTTCTATTCGTTCTTGTGCCAAGCCGTGCTTGGTCGTCGGCCATCAAAGATCCGCCTGATGTATCTCAAGAGCGGCGACATCATCGAGCTTGCACCAACCGAGCAGTCGGTTCGCGCCGTGGTCACCCGCACCACCGCTGTGTGGAAAGCGGTCGAGAAAGCCTGCCTCAAGAACGATTTCCAGCCACGCCCCAGTGGCCTCTGCAACAGCTGCGCATTCAAAACGTGGTGTCCCGCATTTGGCGGTGATCCCTCGAAAGCAGCCGCAGAAATTCAGCGACCGCTCGCTACCGTTGCGGCCTCATGACTCGAATCGATCGATGAGCCCGCCCGAATCAAGCCAGACCGTACACACCGATCAACATTTCGGTGCCACGGTTGCGCGGTTCGATCAATGGGCCGATGATCAGCTCGAGAAACTCCGCGGCAACCCCATTGCCGATGCGCTGTTCACCACGGCCAGCCACGTCGGCGACTTCAGCGTGTTGTGGCACATCATCGGCATCGCCCGCGGCCTCACCAACCAGCAACGCGCTCGGCAGACCCTGGTGTTGTCATCGGTACTGGGCGTCGAGAGCCTCATCGTGAACCAAGGAGTGAAACGCCTCTTTCGTCGCGTTCGCCCAACAGTGGCCGGCGACGCTCGCTTCGATGTACGCCAACCATCTACGAGCAGCTTCCCTAGCGGTCACGCTTCATCAGCGTTCACTGCAGCCACGTTGCTCGTTGCGTGGGATGGCCGCCGCACTGCCCCAATGTGGTTTGGTCTGGCGTGCATAGTGGGCCTCAGTCGCGCCTATGTGCGCATTCATCACGTCAGCGACGTAATTGGCGGCGCCGTGGTGGGTCTCACCCTGGGCGCAATTGCCAAGCGTGTTGTCCGCAAGATCGTGGGCTAGGGCCCCATCCGCTGATGCTGCTGGGTAGCGCCGAGCCGCAAACGGCGTAGCCTCGTTGGCTATGGCTGACTCGCCCACCTTCGACAACAAGATGTCTGATGCCGAAGGCCTGATGTGGCGGATGGAAAAAGACCCACACCTGTCGTCCACGTTTGCCAACGTGACCATTCTCGACAAGCGCCCCGACATGGACCGCATGATGCGCACCATGGAGCGAGCCACGCACGTGGTGCCCCGCCTTCGCCAGCGCGTACAACCCGCACCTGCCAACCTCACCGCACCGATGTGGGTCGACGACACCAACTTCGACCTCAAGTACCACATTCGCCATATCGCGTTGCCGAAGCCAGGCAACCTTCGTCAGTTACTTGACCTCGCCAGCATCGTCACCGCCGACCCCTTCGACCGCACTCGCCCGCTGTGGCAGTTCACCGTGGTCGAGGGACTGCGCGGCGGCAAATGCGCCCTCATTCAAAAGCTGCATCACACCATCACCGATGGCGAGGGCGGCGTGAAGCTCAGTCTTGAGTTCCTCGACTTCGCCGCCGATGCTCCCGAGCGCCCACCGCACAACCCCGACGACATCGCTGCAGCCCGCGAACAGGCTCAGCCCAGCAGCAGCGAAACCCTTCGCGATCTCGTGGCCGGCAGCCTGCGAATGCCACTGGGTTTACTGCGCCAAGTCCGAGAACTGTTGGCCGACCCAACCCAGTTACCCGAGGCGGGCAATGCAGCCGCCGACACCATTCGCGGCATTATCAGCCAACTCAGCGATCTCGAGCAGGCCCACTCGCCACTGTGGACTCAGCGTTCGCTGCGCCGCCAGATCGAGGTGTTGCAAGCCCCCTACGCCGAGACACGAGCAGTTGCAGCCAAGCTCGGCGGAAAACTCAATACCGCGTTTCTCACCGTGGCCGCTGAGGCCTCAAGTCGCTATCACATTGCGCTCGGGGCACCCGTCGACACGCTCCGCGCCTCGATGGCCATCAGCACCCGCGGCGAATCGTCAGGGGCCAACGCGTTCTCGCTCGCCCGCATCGAGGTACCCACGGCAGCGATGTCGGTGGCCGAACGATTCATTGCAATCAACGAAGCATCGCAGGTCGCCCGCGAGAGTGCGGCGCCGGCTTCACTAGAGACTCTGGCGGCTGTGGCCTCGACCCTGCCCACCTCATTGGTCACCCGGCTAGCTCGCACCCAGGCTCACACCGTCGACTTCGCCACAAGCAATGTTCGTGGCGCTCCAGTGGCGTTGTTTCTGGGCGGCGCACAGGTGTTACAGAACTATCCGGTAGGACCACTTGGCGGCGTGGCGTTCAATCTCACCCTGTTGAGCTACATGGGCAGCCTCGACATGGGCGCGAACATCGACACTGCAGCGGTTGCTGATCCGGCGTTGCTGCTCCGATGTCTGGTCGGCGCATTCAAAGACCTGCTGGCTATCTAGCGCCCAACACGTGGGCGAGACAAGGCTCAGGCAGGTGCGGTGGTTGCTGGATGCGTGAGCAAGGTGCGCACATCGAGCAACAGGTCGGCGACTTCGCCGGTTGACACGAGCTCGCGACGCAGCATTTCTGCCAGCGCTTTGTCGATAACCGCCAAGGCGTCGGCAATCACTGCCTCGTTCGAATCGGTCATCGGCTGCTCCCCTCGTTTGGACTCAATCTTCATTGACTCACTGCTTACGACGTCACCGTAACTCGGCAACGCTTACTGCCGGTGCATGGTATCTCTCAAGCTTCAGATTCGCGGTCGTGACATTCGTCCGCATCTCCCGATCCGATCACACCGCGTCGCCATGGCGAGGCCTACCATCTCGTCAATGGATCTCTCTGGCAAGCATGTTGTTGTAACGGGCTCAGCAAACGGAATCGGCAAGGCACTCGTCGAACGGTTCCACGCTGCGGGTGCGCGCGTGGTCGTCGCCGACCTCGATGGTGCTGGCGCGCAGCAGGTTTCGCAAGCGCTCAACGCCCTCCGCGCCGGTTCCAGCATTGGCGTCGCCGCCGACGTGTCCAGCGAACAAGGCAACGTGCAACTGATCAACGATGCAGTCGCTGCGTTCGGACCAATCGACTTGTTCTGGGCCAACGCTGGCGTGGGCATCGGCACCGATCTCAGCACCACCGAAGACGTGTGGGACGCAGCGTTCAACATCAACGTTCACGCTCATCGGTGGGCCGCCAAGCACCTGTTGCCCGGTTGGCTCGAGCGTGGCCACGGCTACTTCTGCTCCACCGCCTCAGCAGCCGGGTTGCTGTCGCAGATCGGCTCGGCGCCTTACAGCCTTACGAAGCACGCCGCTGTCGCCTTCGCCGAATGGATGAGCCTCACCTACGGCAACCAAGGTCTGCGCGTGAGTTGCCTGTGTCCACAAGGCGTGAACACCAACATGCTGCGCCAAGGCGATGAGCCAGGCGTGGGCGGTTCAAGCAGTGTGGTGCGATCAGCCGGCGTGGTGCTTGAGCCTGCCGAGGTTGCCGAGGCTGCACTCGCCGTCATCGAAGCCGAAACTTTTCTCGTTGCGCCGCACCCCGAGGTGCTCACCTACTGGTCGCGCAAAGTCGCCGACTACGACCGTTGGTTGGCCGGCATGCGCAAGCTGCAGGCCCGCATCGTTGGCGGTTAGTCGTTGGTCGAAGCAGTCGTGCTCGAAAAGATTGGCCTGAAAGCTGGCGAAGCCGTGCGGTTCCGTCGCGGCGAAACCGGACGATGGGTGCAGGGCCGCGTGGCGCGGGTCAACCCAGACGGAAGCATCACATTGCACGACATCGATGGCGCGGCGCGTTCGTTGCGGCCCGATCGCCTCGAGGTGCGCCGTCCCGGATCACGCGGGCGGCTGTCGTGGCAGAACATCGAGAACGTGGCGATCACTTGGGAACAGCTCAGCCTGTGGCCCATCGAAAGCGGCTTGTAATTTCGTTGCGGTCAGCGGCCACTACGAATCGCTGACAGGTTTGCGTTTAGGGTGACGCGCATGGCAATCCGTCTTGATCCTTCCGACGAATACATGCACGAACTCGGCCCTGAGTCGAACTTCAACGAAAGCATGTACATCAACTGTTTCGACCCAACCCATCAGGTGGGCGGCTGGTTCCGCATCGGTAACCGTGCCAACGAGGGTTACGCCGAGATGACCGTGTGCATCTACTTGCCCGACGGCAAGGTGGGCTTCATGTTCAAGCGCCCCACCATCACGAACAACGATGCGTTCAACGCTGGTGGCCTCACCTGGACCATGGTGAAGCCGTTCGAAGAACTGCGCATCGATTACAGCGGCAAGGTTGTCGTGCTCGATGATCCGCTGCAGATGGCCAACCCCAAAGAGGCCTTCACCAACAACCCATACGCCGAGTGCGAAGTGCACATCACCTTCACCGGCAAGGGCAAGCCCTCGATGTTTGGCGGCGAACCAGATCAGCCACACGAGACACCCGGCGAAGAGTTCGCGAAGGGTCACTACGAGCAGCTCGTCGAAGCGCATGGCACCATCCGCGTGGGCGATCAAGAATTCGACATTGCCGGTTGTGGTCTGCGCGACCACTCGTGGGGCCCTCGCTACTGGCAGGCACCGTGGTACTACCGCTGGCTCACTGCCAACTTCGGACCCGACCTTGGGTTCATGGCTAGCCGCGTCGCTAAGAAAGACGGCCCCGGCACCCGCGGCGGTTTCGTGTGGGACAACGGCCAGATGCACTACTGCGATCATTTCGAGCTCACCACCGAGTTTGAAGGCGACGACACGTATCACCAACGCATCTCGGGGCTACTCAAGTCGTCACGCAGCGAACGCGAATGGAAATTCACCGGCGAGGTCATGGACCTCATTCCGTTGCGTAACCGTCGCCAGGATCCAGAAGGCAACTGGTTAGTTACTCGCATCAGCGAGGGCATGACCCGCTGGACCATGGCTTCAGGCGAGCACGATGGCGCCGTGGGCTACGGCCTATCCGAGTACCTCGACCAGATCATCGACAACAAGCCCGTGGGCTTCAACGAATAGATCTGTGCGCCCGCTGTTCAGCGGGCAAGTAAGAACTCGATCACATCGGGGAACGCTGTGCGGTCCTGATAGAAGAACGCATGCCCGCCTTCGTATGCCCGAAACTCCGCGCCCGAGATCTGTGCCGCAATCGCCTCACCGTTTGAGGCCGGGGCGATGCCGTCGTACAGACCAGACGCCACCAACGTTGGGCAAGTGATTACCGGCAGTCGGTCGTACACATCGTGGGTGCTGCGAGCCTGCAGTTGCAGCGTCTCGCCGCGCAGCACTTCGGCTGGCTTCTCGCCGCCGCGCTGAGCCATCGCATCGCTGAGCATCCGGTCGCCCGGATGAGCGTCGAGCCACTCGGGAGTGAACCGCTGATCGAGGATGCGCAGACCGATCTCGGCGCGCTCGACGGGATCGAGGCTTGCCAACGTGTGTAACGGATACGACGATCCGCCGGCGCCGCCCGGCGATGTGCAGATGAGGGCGAGACGCTCGAGGCACTGAGGAAACGTGACCGCCAGTTCTTGCGCCACCATGCCGCCAAAGCTCACACCCACCACCGAATAGGTGTGCCAGCCGAGATGCTCCACAAGCGCCGCAGCGTCGGCGGCGTATTGAGCCATCGTGTACGGCCCATCGGGAATGCTGGTGAGTCCGAGCCCGCGCTGGTCGTGGGCAACGAGGTCGAACTGTTTGGCAAACAGGCTGAGCATCGGCTGGCTGGCCGCCAAGGTGGCACCCGAACCGTTGACGAACAACAACTTTGGTGCAGTGCCCTGATGGTCGCCGTAGCGCTCGTAGTAGATGTCGATGTCGTTGAGGTGAACCACAGGCATGAGCACGAACCGTACTCGGCGAGGGCGTCGCTAGGTGAGGTTGGCCGAAGCTACAAACCGAGCGCCGACCGCTGCATCGCCAATGACATCAACGGCCTCAACCGGAATGCGCCGCCACAGGGCGAGCAACAAATCACTGGCGGGTCCGCGCAGTGCGCAGTCGCCTTTGGCGTGTTCGCGGGCAACGTCGAACGCATCGCCGCTCGACGCAGTGATCGGACGAATGGTCCACTCGCCGGGCACATCAGTGCAGTGAATATGAACCGAGCCCGCAACTGGCTCAGCGTCATCGGCAATGTCGTTGACGAAGTGTTCTAAGAACTCGTCGATGCCGTCGCTGGCAAGCGTTGGCTCGATCGATGCTGACAGCCCAGCAGCCTGCTCGGCGTCCCAACGATGTACGGCGGTCTCTTGTGCCATGCGACGGACCACGAAGCTCACATCGTGTTGGTCCGACCATGACCACACCTTGGTGGTGGGGTCGGCAGCAGACAACACATCAAGAACTCTCGCCAGATACTTGTCGAACGTATCGAACAGCTCGTCGTTGCTCACCCGAGAGATGAGCGTGACCTCGTTCCACTCAACAGCACGAAGGTCAACAATCGAGGCCCAGAAGTAATACACCTCGGCGTGATGCCACACCAGATCGGCCATGAGCCAACCGGGACACGACGCAACGGGTGCGTCGAGACCAGCGGCGCGCGCCGCTGATGCAAACGCAGCACCATCGCGACGTATTGCAGCGAGGTACTCGGCGGTGTTCACGACGCGAACGTCGTCACAGCGACGGCAACGCCGAGGCCAACTCGCGCCACTCGGCCATTGGCAACCCAACGCCATCGGATGGCAGCACCTGCACGCACACATGGTCGGCGCCGGCATCGAGATGCGCCTGCACGCGAGCGACGATGGTCTCGAGCGACCCCCACACAACGATCGCGTCGACCAATTTGTCGCTGCCACCGTTGAGCAGATCGTCGTCGCCCCAGCCGAGACGGCGAAGATTGTTGGTGTAGTTCGGCAAGCCGAGGTAGGTGCTCATCGCACCGCGGGCAATGGCCCGGGCCTTGTCAGGATCGGTCTCGAAGACAGCCATCTGTTCTGGCGCCAACAGCGCACCCGCGCCCATTGTTTCGCGAGCGAGCGCGGTGTGCTCGACCGGCACGAAGTATGGGTGAGCTCCGAGTCCGCGCTCGGCGGCCAACTTCAACATCTTGGGGCCAAGCGCCGCAAGCACGCGCTGTGGCTGAGCCACCGGCGGCGACGCGAAATACATGCCGCGATCCATCGCATCGAGATAGGCGACCATCGTGCTGTACGGCTTGTCATACGAGTGGCCGTGCACGCCTTCAACCATCGGCTGATGGCTGGTGCCAATGCCGAGCAAGAACCGATCAGGGAAGGCCTCGGTGAGTGTCTTCCATCCGGCTTGCATGGTCATCGCGGTGCGCGCATGCATGCTGGCGATACCCGTGCCAATAATGAGTGACTCGGTTGCCGACAACAGCAACGCCGAACTCGCGAACGGTTCGCGGCCCACGGCTTCGGGCACCCACACTGTCTTGTAGCCAAGCGATTCGATTTCGGCAACTGCCTCGCGCGCACGCGACATCGGCTGCATGTCGAGTTGGAATGTCCATAAGCCCATACGTCCAAGATTCATGGACTGAAGGTTAGATGAGCGGCAGTTTGATACCTCAGCCGAGGCGACCTCGGCCGGACTCAGCCGTCGATGAGCCACGCATCAATGAGTTTGCGGGCGATGCTGATGCCGGGCGGAATTGATGGCAACGCATCGCGGCGATACCACTGGGCATCGACGATCTCGCTGGGATCACACACGATGTCTCCGCTGAGGTACTCGGCTTGGAAACCAAGCATCAAGCTGTGTGGAAACGGCCATGGTTGGCTGCCCCAATAACGAACGTTGGTGACCTCGAGGCCAACCTCTTCGCGCACCTCGCGGATGACCGCGCCTTCAAGCGTTTCGCCAGGCTCCACGAAGCCAGCGAGACAGCTATACATCGGCGCTCGAAACTGCACGCCGCGAGCAAGCAAGGCTTCTTGATCGGCACCTTCGCCGCGGGTGACCAAGGTGATCATCGCTGGCGCCAAACGCGGGAACGCCAACATCGCGCACGCCGGACACTTCATCGCGCGCTCGCCAGGAGCCTGAACCGTTGGTGTGCCGCATCGACCACAGAAGCGGTGCGTGCGCGCCCACTCGACGATCTGCACCGCGCGCCCAGCAATGAGCCAATCGGTTTCGCTCGCCCTACCGAAGTAGCTGAACAAATCGGAGGCGGCACCATCGGCGGGGTCGAGGCCGCGAGGCACATCGACACCCCACATGGCATGGCCACCACGCATACCCAAGAAATGAAGGTCCCAGTCGGAGTCGACAGGCTCGTCGTGAACCCACACATTCGAGCCCACCACATGCACGTATCGATGCGACTCGATCTCGTGGGTTGGCGGGTTCACCAAGGGGACAAACTCGGTCTGATTCGTTGGTTGGTTCTCTGGCACCTGTTCAGCATGGCACGGCGAGATAGCGTGAGCGCATGACGAACGTAGTGATTGTTGATGCTGTCCGTACCCCTATCGGTCGCCGCGGTGGCGGATTGGCCTCTGTGCACCCAGCCGAGTTGCTGTCCATCGTGCAAAAGGGCCTCATCGATCGCACGGGCATCGACCCCGCCCTCGTTGGCCAAGTCGTGTCCGGCTGTGTCAGCCAGGTCGGCGAGCAGAGCTTCAACATCGGTCGCACCGCCTGGTTGTCGGCCGGTTTGCCATTGGGCGTAGCCGCCACCACAGTCGACACGCAGTGCGGCTCGAGCCAGCAGGCAACCAGCCTCGCCAGCGCTCTCGTGGGTTCGGGTCTGGTCGATGTCGCCATTGGTTGTGGTGTCGAAGTCATGAGCCGCGTACCTATCGGATCCAACTCTGGCAAGAAACTCGGCCTCGGCGTTCCAATTCCACGCACCTACTTTGGCCAGTACGAAATGACCTCACAGTTCGAGGGCGCCGAGCGCATCGCCGACAAGTGGGGCATCAGCCGCGAAGACACCGATGCGTTCGGTCTGCTGAGCCAGCAGCGTGCCGCCCAGGCATGGGCCGAAGATCGCTTCGCTGGGCAATACATCTCCATCGATGCCCCAGACCTCGACGAAGAGGGCAAGCCAACCGGCACCACCCACCGCGTCAGCCGCGACGAAGGCTTGCGCGAGACAACCCTTGAGAAGCTGCAGTCGCTCAAGCCCGTGGCCCGCGAAAACGGCGTCCACACCGCAGGCAACTCGTCACAGATCAGCGACGGCGCCGCCGCAGTGCTGATGATGACCGAAGACAAGGCCGCCGCACTTGGCCTCAAGCCTCGTGCCCGCATCATCGACAGCTGCTTGGTGGGTGTCGATCCAGTGCTCATGCTCACCGGCCCAATCGATGCCACACAGCGTTTGTTGCAGCGCAACAATCTCTCGATCGACGACATCGACACCTTCGAGATCAACGAAGCGTTCGCCTCTGTAGTGCTCGCCTGGGCCAAAGAGCTCGGCGCCGATATCGCCAAGACCAACCCCAATGGTGGAGCCATTGCGTTGGGTCACCCACTTGGCGCAACCGGCGCGTTCCTCATCACCAAGGCCCTCTACGAGCTCGAGCGCACCGGCGGACGTTACGGCATCATCAGCATGTGCTGTGGCGGCGGCATCGGTACCGGCACGCTCATCGAGCGCCTCTAGATTCATCGGCACCGTTGGTGCCACGAGCCTTTGTCGCACCCATCCGGTAGACATGGCTGCATGAAGCTGTGGCTTGGCTGGCTCGTGGTATTGGCCGCCGCATGCGCTCAGGGGTCTGACCCCGCGGCGCCAACTACCACCGCCAATCCCACCGACACCAACGCCGTAGTGGTGCGCGTCATCGATGGAGACACCGTCGATCTTCGCTTCGGTGATCGCCGCGAGCGCGTTCGCCTGATCGGCATCGATACCCCCGAGACCAAGAAGCCAAACACGCCAATTCAGTGCTTCGGGCCCGAAGCCAGCGACTTCACCAAGCACCTCTTAGAAGTTGGCACGTCGGTGCTCGTGCGTCGCGATGTCGAGGCCCGAGACGACTACGGACGACTGCTTGGCTATCTCTATCGGTCCAGCGATGGCTTATTCGTCAACCTCGAACTCGCACGATTGGGATACGCACGGCCGCTCACCATTGCCCCCAACAACGCCTTCGCCTCCGATTTCGTTCGAGCCGCCCGCGAAGCCGAGGCGACGAATCTGGGCCTGTGGGCCGCTTGCAGCGGGTAGCGTCGCAGACAATGAGCACTCTCGCCGAACGACTTGGGCACAGCAGCACCGATCGTCTCGTCATCATTTCGTGTGACGACCTCGGTTCTTGCCACGCAGCGAACGACGGCGTGTACCTAGCGCTGCGCACCGGTATTGCTTCGTGCGCTTCGCTGATGGTGCCAGCGCCATGGGCGCGTGACGCCGCGTTGCGTTACCTGCCCACCGACGACATCGGTGTGCACCTCACCCTCAACTGCGAGCACCCCACCTACCGATGGGGTCCCATCACGCACGCGCCATCGCTGCTCAGCGGCGAGTCTGGCTTTCCGCGCACCGTCGACGATCTGTGGGAACACGCCGACCCGGCCGAAGTGCTTCGCGAATGCCGTGCACAAATCGAGCGCGCCCTCGCGTGGGGAATCGATGTCACCCACCTGGCCCCGCACCTCACGGCCATCACGCTGCGCCCAGAGTTCTTCGATGTCTACCTCGAACTCGCCGTCGAGTTCCGGCTGCCCGTTCGCCTGCCATCAACCATCACCAAAGATCAGGCTGGCTTCCCGTTCCGCGATCTCGCCGCCTACGAGGGCGTGGTGTTCCCCGATCACTTCAACCACGATTGGCGCTCCGGAAGTCGCGAGCGGTTCATTGAGGCACTCAGCAATCTGCAACCCGGCGTCACCGAGATTCACGTGCAACCAGTAGTCGACACGCCCGAAGTTCGGGCCATCTCCGATACTGCCCAAGGCTGGATCGACGACCTTGCGCTGGTGACCACCGATCAGAGCATTCGAGAACTACTCAGCGCCACCGGCGCAACGGTGATTGGCTACCGCCAACTCCGTGATGCAATGCGCGCCAGCTAACGAGCGCCAAGTCTGGCCAGCACTGCTGGCATCTCGCCCGACTTCAGCAGATCGAACAGCGCACCAGTTGGCCCGGCTGCTTTGAGCTTGCCCTGCATGAACCCCACAGTTGGGTTGAGCCCCACGTCGGCCACGCCTACGGTGACTACGAGCGCAGCGTCGTCGGGACCGTCGGCCACTTCGTCCTTCTTGGCGAAGACCACCCGGTATTGCACAGTGACTGCTGAGTCGCTCACTGCCGAACCTCGGTCACGATCTCAATGCCAGCAAACAGATCTTCTTCGACGACCCCTTCGGGCACGTAACCAACGTGCGAGTGGGCCAGAACCCAATCTTCGAACGGATACACCTCGGCGAGTTCGTCGTCGGACAAGCCGAACCAGAACGGCTCGTCGGGATTCACCTGCGTTGCGTGCGCCAGCAATGCACCCGAGCGCGCCCACAAGTACTCGCCAACTTCGAGGCGGGTAGTCACGCGCTCGTCTTGCCCCACGCGGTTAAACCAACGATCGTCGTAGGGGGATGATCCGCGCAGACGAAGCATGGCCTCGTGCACAGCGACAAGGCGAGCCTTTGACCACAACGTGTAGTACATCTTCGCCGGCTGAAATGGCTCTCCATGCTCGGGGTACCAATTGGGGTCGCCAGCGCGTTCGAAGGCCACGATTGAGATGTCGTGCACCTTCACATGATCGGGGTGCGGGTAGCCGCTGTGATCGTCGCTATAGGTAATGATCACCTGTGGTCGGGTGCGGCGAATGGCGCCAACTAAGCGACCCACGGCGTCGTCGAGAGGCGCCATGTGAAATGAATCAGGGTGAGCGTTTGCTTCGGTGTCGACCATGCCCGAGTCGCGGTAGCCAAGCATCACCACTTCTTCGAAGCCGATGATTGCTGCCGACTCGGCAAGCTCGAGTGGACGAAGCTCGGCCATCTTGAGCTTTTCCTCATCGGGCGTCAGGCCATGAAATGGCTGACCTAGTTCGCGCAGGCGCGGATTTTGGAGGTCGCCCTCTTCGCCGCCGGTGCAACACACCAGCACGGTGTGCACCCCTTCGGCGCGATATTTGGCCAGAGTGGGCGCACCCTTTGAGGCCTCGTCATCGGGGTGGGCGTGGACCGTCAAGATGCAGCGGCGTTGAACAGACACGCTCGCCACGCTACAGGCTGCACGATGCAGCAATGCTTGAACACCTAGGCTCGTGCCTTGTGCGTCTCCAGCGAATTCTCATCTCCACTGTCGGGTGCGTATTGGCCCTGAGCGCGTTCAGCGCCTGCCAATCTGATGGCCGCACGCTTCGTCCAGCCAATCCGTCGCAAAACGCAAGCGTGTTCACCGCCTCGACCACCACCACTGTCCTTGATGACTCGTTGCAGCCCAGCGAGTCCGACGGGTCCAACGAGGTGTCGGAAGATCTTCCAGCCGAAGATTTCGAACTCCATACCGGGGCTGTCGTTACCGACGGCGACTTCATCAATGCGCGCTTTACGTGTTCGGGCGACGGCATCGCACCCTCGTTTGGTTGGACTGCCTTGCCCGACGAAACTGCGTCGCTCGCGCTTGTGGTCACCGACCTCGACGCCAACGATTACGTCCACTGGGTCATTGCAAATATCAGCCCGAGCACATTTGGTGTTCCCGAGGGTGAGGTGCCCGTTGGCGCCATCGAGGGCACCAACGGCGCCAGCACGGCCGCAGTTCCCAGCGTTGGATGGACTCCTCCATGCCCACCAAAGGGTGCCACCCATCACTACCGCTTCACGCTGTACGCACTTGATCAACAGATCGATCTTCCCACCGGTTCGCCATCGGCCGACATCTTGACGATCATCGATAACTCGTCACTCTTAGCGGCTCAACTCACCGGCGTCTACACCACACCTTGACGGAAACTTGAGCCATCGCGGTCAATGATTTGTTAGAAAGAACGCACGGCAAAGCGGGACAGGAATCTCACGTGATCAATGCACTCCCGGTTGGGATGTTCGAAACAGACCTTCTTGGTCGCCTCGTCTCCGCAGACGAGTCGTTTCGCGCGTTGGCACTCAACGGTGGCGCCGTGCCCATTGGTGCCGCACCATGGGCAAATGCCCATCCCGGCGACCGAGCCACGGCCGAACTTGCATGGTCGCGCCGGCGTGAGGCCAACGAAGCAGTCACCGCTACCTTTCGGGTATGGACCACACAAGGCAAGCTGGTGTGGCTTCGCCTCGATGCAACACCCAAGCGCGATCTTTTTGCACAGCACGTTGGCTACGCCGGCTGCGTCACCGACATCAGCGAAGAGCAAAACCAGCGTCAGCTGAGCCAACGCCTCACCGGCCTGCTCGGCGTGAGCCCCGATGCGATTCTCATCATCGACCGCCACGGCTCACCAACGTTCACCAATGCCGCTGCTCGCAGACTCTTCGGAGTCGACGACGCAGTCGATCTCGTGCGCGAACCCGCAATGCGCGGCTTGCTGCAAACCCTGCGCGACCAAATCCCGCGCGAGATTCTGGCCAATCCAACCAGCGGCGACTGGAACGGCGAGGTTGTGTATCGCGGAGTCGACGGACTGGCCCGCACGCTGAGTGTCACGGTCTACGTTCAGCGCGCCAGCGATGGCGCCATCGAATATTGGGCGTCGCAAATTCGCGACGTCACCGCCAACAAGCAACTGCAGGCTGAGCTTGCCCACCAAGCCACGCACGACCCGCTCACTGGGCTGCCCAACCGCATGCTGTTGCTGCGCACGCTGGCCGATGCGCTCAACCGTGGTCGGTACCAAGATCAACAGATCGCCGTATTGTTCGTCGACCTCGACCGACTCAAAGATGTCAACGACAACGCCGGCCACGACGTTGGCGACTTGTTGCTTGCATCAATCGCCAGCCGACTTGCTTCGGCCACACGCCCCGCCGACGTCATCGCCCGCATTGGCGGCGACGAGTTTGTAGTGATGTGCGAGGGCGGCATCGACGAACAAACCTCGGTCGAAGTTGCCGAGCGCGTGAGCCATGCACTCAGCGGAAAGCTGATGCTCAACGGCGTCGAAGTCGATCTCAGCGTCAGCATCGGCATTGCGCTGTCGCATCCCTCGTTGCCAATGACCGGCACGCCTGGCGACGAAGCATTGGCGCTCTTGCGCAACGCCGACACTGCCATGTACCGAGCCAAGCATCGCGGCCGTTCGCGCTGCGAACTCTTCACCGAGGCAATGGGCACAGCCGCCCACGATCGCAAGCAGCTCTCAATCGCGCTCGAGAAGTCAATGGCCGGCGACCAGCTGCGCTTGGCCTACCAGCCCATCATGTCCACCCACACCGGACGCATGGTCGGCGCCGAAGCACTACTTCGTTGGCACCACCCCGAGCGCGGTCTGCTGATGCCCCGCGACTTCGTGTCCATTGCCGAGGAGAGCGGCTCGATTCTGCCGATGGGCGATTGGGTCATCCGTCAGGCGTGTCGCGATGCCCGCGCGTGGCTCGACGCCGATTTGGTCGAGCGCAATTTCAGCGTGCACGTCAATGTGAGTGGGCGCCAGATGAGCGAAGGAGCGTTCGTCGAACGAGTCATCGCCTCGGTACGCGAACTCGATCTGCTACCCAAGCAACTCACCCTCGACTTCGACGAGAACACCCTCTACGCCGACCAGCCAACCACCATGCGCGCCTTGGCAACCTTGCGCCGCTTTGGTGTCAGCATTGCGCTCGACAGTTTCGGCACAGGCGCATCGTCGCTTACTGCGCTTCGCGACTACCGCGCCGATGTACTCAAGCTCGATGGATCGATCGCCTCAAGCCTTGGAGCCGACGGCGACAACGACCCAATTGTGCGCTCCATCATTCAGCTCGCACACGCGCTCGACATGGAGGTCGTGGCCGAATGGGTCACTGCGCCCGATCAGCTACACCGACTCAAGATGCTCGGCTGCGATATGGCCCAAGGCTTCTTGCTTGGCGAGCCAGTGACAGCCGAATCATTCGCTGCCACCGCTCGCGCTCGCACCCACTAGGTGTAGCTGGCCGAAGCCAAGCAGTCGGTCAGTGGCTCACCGCGATGTCGTCGAGATACGCCGCAAACTTTTCTTGTGCCGCAAGCCGACGCGTAGGAATGTGCTCGAGTGGCGGATCCGATGCCCGATAGCGCTTGAGCAACTGACGCGCCACGGTGACCTTGTGCACCTCGTCGGGACCGTCGTAGATACGAGCGGCGCGCGCTGCGCGATACATGGCTTCGAGCGGCAAGTCGGTGGTGTAGCCGAGGCTGCCATGAATCTGAATGGCTCGGTCGATCACGTTGTAGAGCACCTTGGCACCCCAGAACTTGATGACGCCGATCTCGACGCGGGCATCGCTGTGATGCTTGCCTTGCGCGTGCAGTTGGTCCATCTTCCACGCCGCTTGCAGCGTGAGCAGACGAGCAGCCTGCATCTCGGCGTGGCTCTCGGCGATCCAATCTTGGATCATCTGCTTCTCAGCCAAGATGCTGCCGTGCGAGTAACGCGTGAGCGCTCGCTCGCACAACATGTCGAACGCCCGCTGACTCTGACCCAACCAACGCATGGCGTGGTGAATACGACCCGGCCCAAGTCGCTTCTGTGCTAACGCGAAACCTTGGCCAATGCCCGCCTCGCCGCCCACTACGTTGTCAAAAGGTACGCGCACGTTCTCGTACAAAATCTCTGCGTGGCCACCAGGCTCGCCAGTCTTGTGGTCGGGCTCGCCCATCGTTGGCACATCGCGAACGATGTTCACGCCGGGGGTTCGAGTTGGCACGATGATCATCGAGTAGGCCTTGTACGCGCCGTGCTCTGAGTCGCCGGTCTTGCACATCACGATCAAGAAGTCGCTGATTGATGCATTCGACGAGAACCACTTGTGGCCGTTGATCACCCATTCGTCGCCATCGCGCATCGCGCTGGTGGTGAGCAACGTGGGGTCGGCCCCAGCACCGGGTTCGGTCATGCTGAAACAGCTCCGCATCGTGCCGGCCAACAGCGGTTTCATCCACTGCTCGCGCTGCTCGGGAGTGCCACCCACGGCGAGCAACTCGGCGTTGCCGCTATCGGGCGCGTTGTTGCCAAACACACTTGGCGCAAACGCGCACTGACCCAGGATTTCGTGCATCAGACCGAGGCGCACCTGACCAAAACCCATGCCGCCCATATCGGGGGGAAGGTGAGCGGCCCACAGCCCTTGCGCCTTGACCTGTTCCTTGAGCGGCGCAACGATCTTCGCGAACATCTCGCGCCCACCGGGCTGGCGAAATTCGTGAGCAAGTGTCTCGAGCGGAATGATCTCCTCGCGCACGAAACGACGCATCCATTCGAGCTTGGCTTCGAACTCTGGCTCGGTCTCAAAATCCCATGCCATCAGTGGCTCCCCCTCGTATCAATGTTTCGACTGTAGCCAGCCAGCCTCTGCATACACTCAGCGTGTGGACGGACCAGCAGGCAGCATTCTCACGATTGCCGTGCTGGCGTTCGTGGGCACCCGCCTCGTCACGGGGCTACGTCGCTCCATGGCTCGCGACGGACGCGATCTCATCGTTCGAATCGTGCGCGGCGTTCGTTGGCGTCACGTGTGGCCCGTTCCGTTCGTGCTCAGCGCAGTCATCATCGCTGCCACCGCACTGGCGCGAATTCCCGGAATGCAATGGGGTTGGTGGAGCGCCCTCGGCGGCGAAGGCAATCCCGTGTTCGGGTCAAACACTTCAACCATCGGCACCGTTTGGGAGTGGCTGATTCCAGCCGTGTTCATGGTCATGCTCGTGCCTGCGCTGCCGCTGTTTGCCTATGCCGAGGAGCGCATGTTTCGCAGCGGCGCCGAGCATTGGAGTCCACGCCGACGCGCCCTCAAGATCGGACAGTTCGGCCTGATTCACGCTGTGATCGGCATTCCAATCGGCACGGCCTTGGCGCTCAGTATCGGCGGCGCGTATTTCATGTTCACCTATCTACGTTCGTACCGAACGCTGCCTTCAATGAATCACGCAACACTCGAGTCGGCTCGAGCCCACACCAGTTACAACGGCTGCATCATCTTGTTCGTCATCGCTGCGGTAGCCATCGACACGCTGAGCCGCGCCTAGCTCTCTCTCCTACAAGGACCCGATCCCATGACCCCATCAGTAACCGACGTGAGCATCGAGCGCGGCGAAAGCGTGACCATCTCATTCGACGACGACATCGTGTGTATTTTCGCAGTGGGCGATCTGCGCGCCGCTTGCCCATGCGCAACATGTCGCGGATTCCGCGAACGCGGCGACAACGCGTGGCCGCGCCCCGGGCATCCCACCAACATCTCCATCACCAACGCCGAGTTCGCCGGGGCATGGGGTATGTCGATCTCGTGGAGCGACGGACACGACACGGGCATCTACGCGTGGTCATCGCTGCGACAGTGGTGGTTCGATTCGCAAAACGAACCACCGCACCAAGAGGCGTGAGCTTGCCGGCCACCGGTACTCTTGCACCATGTCGCTGCCTCAGCCACCAATTCTCACGCGCTGCTACCGCCATCCCGATCGCGAAACCGGTCGCAGCTGCACCCGATGCGGCAAGCCCGCCTGCAGCGAATGCCTCGTTCAGGCAAGCGTGGGTTCACATTGTGCCGATTGCCGCAAGGCCGCTCAGCCCGACATCAAAACTCGTGTGCGTTATGCGAGCGCCCGACAACCAACGCTGGTCACCTCAACCATCATTGCTATCAACGTCGCTGTCTTCGTTTGGATTTCAGTGCAGGACCCCAGCACGTTGTCGGGTGGCGGACACGTCAGCCAGGCACAGTTCGATCTTGGCCTCAACCGAATCGTGCTCGGCGCAACTCACCATTGGTACCAACTCATCACCAGTGGATTCATCCATTTCGGATTCCTCCACATCGGTTTCAACATGTACATTCTGTGGCAGCTCGGTCAGCAACTCGAGCGCACATTGGGTCGCAGCGCATTCGCGTTGCTGTACTTCGCCAGCCTCCTTGGTGGGTCCGCAGGCGTGCTGTTACTCACCGATCGGGGCATCAGCGGCGGAGCGTCAGGTGCAGTGTTCGGGCTCATGGCTGCTCTGGCCATCTCGATGCAGCGTCAAGGCATCAATATCTTCCAGACCGGTATTGGTCGACTGCTGATGCTGAACCTCGTCTTCACGTTCGTGATTCCCGGCATTGCTATTGGCGGACATCTTGGCGGCGTGGCTGCGGGCGGCCTCTGCGGCGCAGTGATGCTCGCCCCGAAATGGAAGCCCGTTCCGAAGTGGGCGGTCTATGCAGCTCCGGCCGCGGTTGGTCTTTTTGCAATCGTGATCTCTGTGTTCGCCGTGGGCTGACGCTCGCAACATCGTCATCGCCCACCCCGCCGCCGTAGCCTGTGCACTCGTGGACGCAGCCGTGCTCATACCGGTTAAAGATTTCCGGCAGGCCAAGGCACGTCTCGCGAATGTGTTGGCCCCACACGATCGTCTGCGCCTCGCTCGATGGACCGCCGACCGAGTGGTCGCCGCGGCATCTCCGCTGCCCGTGTTCATCGCATGCGACGACCGCGATGTCGCGGCCTGGGCCGAAACACACGGCGCCACGGTGCTGTGGAGCCCCGGACGCGGCCTGAACGCCGCTGTGCACGACGGCATCGCCACATTGGCCGCTGCGGGCATAGAACACGTCATCGTCGCTCACAGCGACCTACCGACGCCGGCACCGTTGGCCAACATTGTGCTCAGCGGCGGCATCGTGCTTGTGCCCGATCTGCGCGATGACGGCACGAACGTGATCGCCATTCCGTCGGACGTCGGCTTTCAGCCGTCATACGGATCACAGTCGTTTCGCCGCCATCTCGCTCAGGCCGTTTCGCTTGGCCGCCCCGTTCGTGTGCACCGAGATATTCGCCTCGCGCTCGACATCGATACACCCCCCGATCTTTCCCACCCTCTCGTTGCAAAGGTGCTGCCCGAATGGCTGCAAACGAACCCGGTCAACCAAGCCTGACACCGCCATCTGGCAACGTCGCGTGGACATCGAACATCGCCACGCCCACATCGGTGCTCGCTATCGGCGCGCATCCCGACGATGTCGAGTTTGGCTGTGGAGCCACACTGGCGAAGTGGGCGTCGCAGGGATGCGTAGTGCATCACCTCGTGCTCACCGACGGCTCCAAGGGCACATGGAACCCCGACGCCGACATCACTGCTTTGGTCGCCGCTCGCAAGCTTGAGCAACGCGAGGCAGCGCTTCGACTCGCGGGCTCACAGCGCGGTGAGGTGGTATTTCTCGAGCAGATCGACGGCGAACTCGACAGCACACTTGCATTGCGCGGCGAGGTTGCACGCTGCATCCGCACGCTGAAGCCCGCCGTGATAGCGGGGCATGATCCATGGAAGCGTTATCGCCTACATCCCGACCATCGACATGCTGGTTTGCTCGCGTGCGATGCCATCGTGGCAGCCCGAGATCCGCACTTCTTTCGCGAGCACGGCTTAGCCGCACACCGCCCACACGGCTTGCTGCTGTGGGAGGCTGATGCCCCCGATCACTTCGAAGACGTCACTGCATTCGTGGACACCAAGCTTCACGCGCTCGAGGCCCACGCCTCGCAATTCGAAAGCACGATGAAGGCAACATCAACCGATCAGCTTGAGCAATTCAGAACACGAATTTCCAGCCGACTCGAAGGCCTCGGCGCCGCACACAATGTCGGCGCAGCCGAGGTCTTCAAGCTCATCACAGATTTGTGAGCCCACCTCATGACTTCACTTCAGCACGTCGCTCACGACGCACCAATCGAGACCATCGTCAGCTCGTTACATACCGACGGTGCAGTCATCGTCGATCAACTGCTTTCGCCTGATCTTGTGACGCGGTTTCGCGATGACATGGAGCTCGCTGCGAGCACGTTTCAGGCCGGCACGCGCTGCGCTGACTCCGACGTTCAAAACTTCTGGGGAAGCACCACCAAACGGTTCACCCGACTCGCTCATCGCAGCACTGCCTTCGTCGACATTTTGCTGCACCCAACGCTGCTCGCCGTGGCCGACGCGCTGCTGCTTCCGAGTTGCTCGGGTTACTGGATGAACACGGGCCAGATGATGATCATCGGCCCAGGCGAGGCCGCCCAAGGGTTGCATCGAGACGCCGACAACTGGCGCACGATGTGCCGACCCGATGGGTTTGAGGTCCAGGTGAGTTGCATGTTTGCGATCACCGACTTCACCGAAGAAGTAGGCGCAACACGCGTAGTGCCGGGTAGCCACAGCTGGCCCGACTACACCGCTGGACCCACTCAAGAAGCCACCATTCCGGCCACGATGTCGGCAGGCAGCGGAATGATTTATACCGGCCGCGCATTACATGGCGCTGGCGCCAACGAGACCACCGAGCAGTGGCGGTTCGGTTTGCACTTGTCGTACGTGCTCGGTTGGCTCACGCCCGAAGAGGCGGGGCCGCTTGGGGTCGATTGGGACACGGTGAAGCACTTGCCCGAACGCGCCCAGCAGCTGCTCGGCTGGCGCTGTTACAACACAGTGCCCGGCGACGCCACACGCTTGTGGACTGTCGACTACGAAGACGTGCCCGTGGGTCTCGAGTTCGAGTCGCCGAGTTCGTAAACGCCTGGTTCAGGCGGCGCTTCACTCACCCGAAAAAGCACGAACGGGAGGCCGTAGCCCCCCGTTCGACGCGCTCCAAACCGGATGGTTCGTTGACTACTTCTTCTTGGCTGGAGCAGCCTTCTTGGCAGGAGCTGCCTTCTTGGCTGGTGCAGCCTTCTTGGCTGGTGCAGCCTTCTTCGCAGGTGCAGCCTTCTTGGCTGGTGCAGCCTTCTTGGCTGGTGCTGCC
>Ga0194035_1000333_pt1 | contig 27970 bp, 30 predicted proteins | sample JunL2320m_MetaG_FD_148680 | JGI IMG/M metagenome (GOLD analysis project Ga0194035, IMG submission 148680) | Anoxic zone freshwater microbial communities from boreal shield lake in IISD Experimental Lakes Area, Ontario, Canada - Jun2016-L239-20m | ecosystem: Environmental > Aquatic > Freshwater >...
CCAGATCCTGAGCCCGGCGCATGGCGGTGACGAAACGACCGAAACCGCGGGGCGCGTCGATGATCTGAAATTTGGGGAAGCCACCGTGATTGTCGTAGTCGGGATCGAGCGTGTGTGGGTCTTCTTCTGACATCACGCCCTGGCCGCCAGCACATCGCGGCGCACGATGGTCTGATCCCGGCCCGGGCCCACTCCGATACACGAAACCGGCGCTCCGGCAAGCTCTTCCAGCCGCAGCACATAGTCCCGCGCGTTGGCCGGAAGGTCGTCGAAGTTCCGCGCGCCGGAGATGTCCTCCCACCAACCCGGTAACTCCTCGTAAATCGGCGCGGCGCTAGCGATATCACTCTGGGTCATCGGCATGTCGTCGGTGCGCTTGCCATCGATCGTGTAACCGACGCATACCGGAACGGTCTCCAGGCTGGAGAGCACGTCAAGTTTGGTCAGGAAGTAATCGGTGATTCCGTTGACCCGGGTGGCATAGCGGGCGATGACGGCGTCGAACCAGCCGCACCGCCGCCGCCGACCGGTGGTGACACCGATCTCACCACCGGTCTTGGACAGATACTCCCCGTGCAAGTCGAACAATTCGGTGGGGAACGGGCCGGACCCGACGCGGGTGGTGTAGGCCTTCAGGATGCCGAGCACCGTGGTGATGCGGGTGGGCCCGATGCCGGAGCCCACCGCGGCGCCACCGGCGGTGGGGTTGGACGATGTCACGAACGGGTAGGTGCCGTGGTCGACGTCGAGCAGGGTGCCCTGGGAACCCTCCAGCAGCACCGTCTCGCCGGCTTCGAGTGCGTTGTTGAGCAACAGCCGGGTGTCGGCGATGCGATAGGCGAATCCCTCGGCCTGGGCCAGCAGCGTCTCGAGAACCTCGTCGGGGTTCAAGGCTTTGCGGTTGTAGATCTTGACCAGCACCTGGTTCTTGAAATCCAGCGCAGCGCCGATTTTGGCGGCCAGTAGGTCGGGGTCGAGGACGTCGGCCGCCCGGATCCCCATCCGGGCGATCTTGTCCTGATAGCACGGGCCGATACCTCGACCGGTGGTACCGATCTTCTTGCTGCCCATATAACGCTCGGTCACCTTGTCAATGGCGACGTGATACGGCATCAGTAGGTGGGCGTCAGCGGAGATCAACAGCCGTGAAGTGTCGATCCCGCGGTCTTCGAGCCCGCGAAGCTCGGTGAGCAGCACACCGGGGTCGACGACGACACCGTTGCCGATCACGTTGGTCACCCCGGGCGTCAGGATTCCCGACGGGATGAGGTGCAGTGCGAAGTTCTCCCCGGTCGGCAGGACCACGGTGTGCCCGGCATTGTTACCGCCCTGGTAGCGCACCACCCACTGAACCCGGCCACCGAGCAGGTCGGTGGCCTTCCCCTTGCCCTCGTCGCCCCACTGGGCGCCGATGAGGACGATTGCCGGCATGGCCTGACCCCGCTCCGCTCCTGGCATATTGTGTCGCAGCCGGGGAGTTACCCTATCGGAGCCGGGCGAGGAGTGTCGTTGATCAGTACCGAGATCATCGTGCTGCGCTTCGCCGGGCACCGGCTGCCGCACGCGCTGGCGTCTCTGCCGACGGCCGACGGCGCCGCCGGGATCAACGCGGTGATGCAGCGCGTACGGCGGCTGATAATCGTCGGATCGGACGCGGATCTGGCCACGGTCCTGTCCCGGCTTATGCGCGCAGAACGCCTCGATATCGAGGTCGCCCACGTCCCCGGCCGTCGCGGCGCGCGGCGTGCCCTGAACGGGGTGGCCAGCCGCGTTCCCCTGATCCGTGACGACACCGCCACCGCGCTCGTCGGTGTGGCCTGGTGGCTGCCGCCCGAGGGCTCCCCGGCGATCCGGGGCGAGGCCGTGGTGGATGACGCGGTGCTCTTCGACGGCGATGCCGCTGCCGTTCGGATCGAGCCCACTTTGGCGATGCCGGGGCTGAAGGCGACCATGCCGGGCCGGGTGCCACGTCGATGGCTGGCCGGCCGCGCCGTCCAGTTGGGCACCACCGGCGCGCGGGTTGTCCGCGATGGCGTCGAAGGCCCGCGTGAGGTGACGCGGTCGACGTTCTATCGACATACGACCGGCTGGCTGCGGGTGGGGTGAGCGTCGCGCCGTGAGATCATCGGCACATGTCACGTCGCGCCGTGACATCATCGGCACATGTGGTGGTTCTACACCGTGATCCTGGGCATGTCCTTCGGGCAGGTGCTCAGCGAACTCGCGATCGCGGTGCGCGAGTGGGCCCGGGATCCGGAACGACGGCCTTTCCTGCCGGCCATGCTGTGGCAGTTCTTCCTGCTGGCGCTCATCGTCGAGGTATGGCTAGCCGCGACCTACTACCGCGGCACCGTCAAGCAGATTTCGATACTCGAACTCGTGGCGTTCCTCGTGGTTCCGGCCGGAACACTCATCATGAGTTTCCTTCTGCCGGAATCGAAGCACGACCCCGGACGCGAGGGGACGCTGCCGGCGTCGGCCGCTTTCGATCGGGTCCGGCCGGTCTTCTTCGGTGCGCTCATCGCGATGGTGTCGGTGAACCTGCTGCACGATTTCCTGATCGGACAGCAGGGCTGGGATATCGACCTGCTTTTCCAGGGCCTGCTCATCGGCGGCGCAGTCACCGGACTGTTCCTTCGCAACACCCGCGCCGACATGGTGCTTGCGGTGGCAATGATCGCCATCGTCGCGACCTACATCGGAGTCGGGTACTCGACGGTCACCGTCGACGGAACCGGGTAGCTTCGTTGGAGTGAGCGTTCTCCCGTTGCGCCAATCGGTGCGCCCCAGCCCGATCTTCCTGGCCCTGGTCGGACTCACCGCCGTGGGCGGGGTGATGGCCTGGATGGTCGGCGAGTCGACACCGACGATGGCCTATATCGGGGTGTTCCTGTTCGTGATCGCCGGCTGGCTGGTGTCGCTGTGTCTGCACGAGTTCGGCCATGCCTACACCGCCTGGCGCTTCGGCGACCAGGACGTCGCGATGCGGGGTTATCTGACGCTCAACCCGTTGAAGTACTCCAGCCCCCTGCTGTCGCTGGGTCTGCCGTTGCTGTTCATCGCCCTCGGCGGCATCGGCCTGCCCGGCGGTGCGGTGTACCTACGCACCGAGTTCATGACACCGCGCCAGCGCACCCTGGTGAGTCTGGCCGGACCGTTCGCCAACCTGGTGTTGGGGATTCTGCTGCTGGTGGCGACGAGAGTGTTCTGGGATCCGAGTCATTCGGTGTTCTGGGCCGGGGTGGCGTTCCTGGGCTTCCTGCAACTCACCGCGCTGGTACTGAACCTGCTGCCGATCCCAGGACTGGACGGCTTCGGCGCCCTGGAACCGCATCTGAGTCCGGCGACCCGGCGTTCCCTGGAACCGGTCCGGAAGTTCGGGTTCCTGATCCTGATCGTCGTGTTGATCACACCGGCGGTGAACCAATGGTTCTTCAAGATCGTCTTCTGGTTCTTCAACCTGTCCGGTGTGCCCGCCGGTCTGGCCATGTTCGGCAGCCAGCTGACCCGATTCTGGTCGGCCTGGCTCTAGAGCATTAGTGACGGCAGCGGACCCCCCGCACCGCTGCCGTCACTGCCACGATAAGAACAGCCCTTTCCACTCAGCAAGGGACTTAAGTACTCATCGGTGATGATGAAAGTTCGTGGCAGTAGATTTCAGCCATGGGCGCCGGACACAGTCACAGCAACCCAGACTCCCGGGTGAGCCGGATGCTCATCGCCGCCGGGATCCTCACCGCCTTCTTCGCCATCGAGGTCACCACCGCACTGGTGATCGGTTCTCTTGCTCTGCTCGCCGACGCCGGACACATGCTCACCGATCTGGTGGCGCTGTTCATGGGTGTGACGGCGGTGGTGTTGGCCCGCCGGGGATCGAAGTCGGCGGCCCGTACCTTTGGTTGGCACCGCGCCGAGGTGTTCACCGCGGTGGCCAATGCCGTGCTGCTGCTGGGAGTCGCGGCGTTCATCCTCTATGAGGCGTTCCAGCGACTCGGTGATGCGCCGGACGTTCCGGGTTGGCCGATGATCCTGGTGGCATTGGCCGCCCTGGCAGCGAACGCCGCTGTCGCACTGCTACTCCGATCGCAGGCCAGCGAAAGTCTGGCGGTCAAAGGCGCCTACGTGGAGGTCGTCGCCGACGCGGTCAGCAGCGTGGGAGTGCTGATCGCCGGCATCGTGACCGTCACAACCAGCTGGCCGTACGCCGACGTCGTGGTGGCTGTGCTGGTGGCGCTGTGGGTGCTGCCGCGGGCCATCGCCCTGGCCCGGGCCGCGCTGCGGATCCTGTCGGAGTCCTCACCTCAACATATCGACGTCGAAGAACTCCGTTCGGCGCTGGCGGCGGTGGACGGAGTTACCGAGGTACACGATCTGCACGTGTGGACTCTGGTGCCCGGTAAGGACATGGTGACCGCGCACCTGACCAGCAATGGGCACTCAGACCGAGTCCTTGACGATGCACGCGCGGTGCTGGCCGCGCGCGGACTCGAACATGCCACCGTCCAGGTCGAGCCGCCGGGATCGGCCGAGGAGTGCCCGGGCGAGACAGACTGGTGACTACAGCCCGAACGCGGCGCGGGCGCTCGGGTCACAGTCGTCGAGCAGATCTAGGCAGCGCGCGAATTCGTCGGTCTCGCCGATATCGTCGGTGGCACGGGCCAGTGCCGCGACACACCGCAGGAAGCCCCGATTGGGTTCGTGGCGGTAGGGCACCGGGCCGAATCCCTTCCAGCCATTGCGGCGCAGCTGATCCAGGCCGCGGTGATAACCGGTGCGGGCATATGCGTACGCGGTGATCACCTTGTCGTCCGCCAGGGCTTCCTCGGCCAGGAATGCCCAGGCCACCGACGCGGTGGGATGGGCCGCTGCCACGACGGCCGGGTTCTCACCGGCTGCCAGGGCGGCTTCGGCCTCGGGATCACCGGGTAACAGCACAGGTTGGGGTCCCAGAAGGTCGCCGAAAGATGTCATGGGCAACAGGATGCCATGAACCGGTTAGGGTCGAATGCATCAGCATCCGAGGAGGACTGCAGCCCGCCATGTCGAATCCGTCCGGGACCGATCACGACCACGACACAGATCCGGTCACCGAAGTGATCGAGATCGGTGGCCTCGTCGGTCAGACCGACACCGCCACCGGCGAACGCCGTTACACGGCACCGGGTTTCGATGCGGGATCGACTCAGATCATCGATCGGGTACCCGATGCCGAGACGGAATTCATCACCGGACCGCGCGCGATAGGACCGCAGGCTATTCCGCCGAGTTCGCTATCCCCGCGACAGTCGAAGTGGTTGATACCGGTGATCCTGTTCATCGCCGCATTGGCCGCGGCGTTGATCCTGGGCTTGATCTTGATCAAGAAGGCCGACTCGGCCAACGCGTCCCGGGAGAACATGGTGCGCTCCACCATCCAGACCTTCGACACCGCGGTCCGCAATGGCGACCTGGCAACGTTGCGCCGCGTGACCTGCGGCCAGACCCGGGACAACTATGTCAACTACGACGATCTCGCATGGGCCGATACCTACTCCCAAGTGTTGGCGGCCAACCAGTACCCGGTGGTGGCCAGCATCGACGAGGTGGTGATCAACGGCGACCACGCCGAGGCCAACGTCACCTCGTATATGGCCGCCAACCCGGCCAGCACGTCGGTACACAGCTTCGATCTGCAGTTCCGCGACGACCAGTGGAAGATCTGCCAGTCGTCCTAGCTACGCGCTGACACACTCCGGCCGGCGCTGTGGAGGTCGTTGCACGCCTCGAATACTCGCGCCGCCATGCTGGCCTCTGCCTTCTTGAGGTAGCTGCGCGGGTCATAGACCTTCTTATCGCCGACTTCGCCGTCGATCTTGAGCACACCGTCGTAGTGGGCGAACATATGCCCGGCGATCGGCCGGGTGAATGCGTACTGGGCGTCGGTATCGACGTTCATCTTCACCACGCCGAAGCGAAGGGCGTCCTCGATCTCGGATTTCAACGATCCGGAGCCGCCGTGGAAGACGAAGTCGAAGGGCTGGGCCCCTTCGGCCAGACCGCGTTTGGCAGCGGCGACTCGCTGACCCTCGGCCAGGACGTCCGGCTTCAGCTTGACGTTGCCCGGCTTGTAGACGCCGTGCACGTTGCCGAAGGTGGCCGCCAGCAGGTACCTGCCGTTCTCCCCCACGCCGAGCGCGTCGACGGTCTGCTCGAAGTCCTCCGGGCTGGTGTAGAGCTTCTCGTTGATCTCGGCCTCCACACCGTCTTCCTCACCGCCCACCACACCGATCTCGACCTCGAGGATGATCTTGGCCGCCGCGCAAATCCTGAGCAGGTCTTGGGCGATGGCCAGGTTCTCGGTGATCGGCACGGCCGAGCCGTCCCACATGTGCGACTGGAAGAGGGGGTTGAGCCCCTTGGCAACACGCTCCGTGGAGATGGCCAGCAGCGGGCGCACATAGGTGTCGAGTTTGTCCTTGGGGCAGTGATCGGTGTGCAGTGCCACGGTGATGGGGTACCGGTCGGCAATCACCCGCGTGAACTCAGCCAGCGCCACCGCACCGGTGACCATGTCCTTGACACCCGCCCCGGAGGCGAATTCGGCACCTCCGGTGGAGAACTGAATGATTCCGTCACTGCCGGCGTCGGCGAATCCCTTGATCGCGGCGTTGACGGTCTCCGACGAGGTGCAGTTGATGGCCGGAAACGCGAAGGAATGCTCCTTGGCGCGGTCCAGCATCTCCGCGTAGACCTCGGGCGTGGCGATGGGCATGGAACATCCTCTCCGGCGATCGGGATTTCTTCCCGCAGTATGTCAAATAGCAAGGCTTACGGTGGCGGCACCGTCGACCGGTATCTTGGTCGCTGATGACCACCACCGTGCTGGCCCTGCCCAACATCCTTGATCCGATGTACTGGCTGGGTGAGGGAGGCATGTTCGCCTCCGCGGTGCTGCCGGGAATTCTGATCATCGTCTTCATCGAGACCGGCCTGCTGTTCCCACTGTTGCCGGGCGACTCACTGCTGTTCACCGGCGGGTTGCTGGCCGCGGCACCGCATCCCCCGGTCAGCATCTGGGTGCTGCTCATCGCCGTACCGGTGGTGGCGGTACTCGGTGATCAATGCGCCTACTTCATCGGCAGGCGTATCGGGCCCGCGCTGTTCGATAAGGAGGACTCGCGGCTGTTCAAGAAACGCTACGTGACCGAGTCACACGCGTTTTTCGAACGCCACGGACCCAAGACCATCATCCTCGCCCGGTTCGTGCCGATCGTGCGTACCTTCACCCCGGTACTGGCCGGGGTCTCGGCGATGCGCTATCCGGTGTTTCTCGGCTTCGACATCATCGGCGGTGTGCTGTGGGGTGCCGGGATGACGCTGCTCGGCTACTTCCTGGGGAACGTGCCGTTCGTCAAGAATCACATCGAGTTGATGATCCTGCTCATCGTGTTCCTGTCGATCCTGCCGGGCCTGACCGCAGTCGGCCGCAATATGCTGCGCGGGCGCAAGATCGGCTAATTCGCTTGCGCGGCTTGGTGTTGCGCGACGACGTGGGCGGCCTCCATCAGCATCCAGCCGGATACCTGCACCGACAAATCACGCTCGGGCGCGGCCGATTCCTCCACCGCGCCTTCGATGAACTGCCCGGCCTCCGCGCCGATACGAGGCACCTGGGCGATCCGATCCCAGAACGCGCTGAACAACGGCAGACCGTCGACGTCCTGCCGGTTGTCCCAGGCCGCCCCGGCTGAGGCGAGCACGATCCTGCCGGCGGTGTCGCGCACGGCGGTGTCAGCCTTCGAGTCGCCGGGTAGTGCAGTTGCGGCCAGGGCGAGGTAGCGCGCCGTGATTCCCGCGAACAGTCCGCCGTCGCCACCCCCGGCACCCTTGAGGACGCCGTCCGGTGCCATGTGCTCAGCGATGGCAGGCACCAGCCGGTGCACTCGCACCGAGTGCCGGGTATCGCCGGTGCGCGCGGCCAACTCCGTCTCCAGGCCCACCACGACACCCTGGCAGTAGGTGTACTGGGCACGCACCAGGGAACCGGACTTGATGCCGTCAAACACCAGATGGGTCTCCGGATCGATCAGCGTCGCGTCGATCCAGTCGGCCATCTGCTCGGCCCGCCGCAACCGGTTGTCATAGCGGGCGAGGAAGATCCCCGCCGGGCCGTTGGCCGGGGCATTGAAGAACCGATCCTGTTTTCGCCAGGGGATTCCGCCACCGTCTTCGGGCACCCAGGAGTTGGTGAGCTGGGCGGCCAATGTCGCCAGCGCTCGAGGGCTCGGGACACCGGCAAGCCGACTGGCTCGCTCCAGAGCCAGCGCAAGCCAGGCCATATCGTCGTAGTAGTTGTTGGTCCACCGGCCGTTGTTGCGCGCGAGGTGGCCGCGGATTTGGCGCCTGATCGACTCCACACGCTCCGGTCGTGGGTCGCGCACCTGGGCGTCGACCAGGGTATCGAGCAGGTGGGCCTGCCACCAGTAGTGCCAGGTTCCGAAGGCCAGATCTTTGCGGGTGGGCGGCCACCCGACCACCCCGAGTTGCGTTGCCGGCAGTTGCCAGAGCCGACGGAGATGTCGCTTTGCGATGGCAGCTTCGGCACTGGCCGCCCGGTTCGCCCATTGCTGATACACGTCCACAATCCTGCCCTACCAGGCCCGGGAGAGGTCAGCCCATTGGCGGATCCAGGCGTGCATGGCGATACCGGCGGCGGCACCCGCGTTGATACTGCGGGTCGACCCGAACTGGGCGATCGATACCGTCCACGCGGCACCGGTCTGGGCCGAGGTAGAGATGCCCGGCCCCTCCTGGCCGAACACCAGCAGGCAGTCCCGCGGCAGGGCGGTCTCCTCGAGTCGTACCGCGCCCGGCACGTTGTCGACAGCGACCACGGTCAGCCCGGCGCCACACGCGAAAGTCAGGAGTTCCTCGGTGCTGTCATGGTGACGCAGTCGCTGATAGCGATCGGTGACCATGGCCCCGCGCCGGTTCCAGCGCCGGCGGCCGACGATGTGCACGGTGTCGACGGCGAAGGCGTTGGCGGTACGGACCACCGCCCCGATATTGGCGTCATTGCCGAAGTTCTCGATCGCCACATGAAGCGGATGACGACGCTGATCGATATCGGCGATGATTGCCTCACGTCGCCAGTACCGGTACGCATCAACGACGTTGCGGGCATCACCGTGGGTGAGTAACTCGGGGTCGTAGCGCGCGTCATCGGGGACGGGTTCGGGGCGGGTGCTGAGCCAGGGGCCGACTCCCGGTCCATCGGAGGACCACTCGGTGGGACCGGGCTCGGACCCGTCGGTCGGCCCATTAGTCGACATAGTGGAAGGGTAGCCTCGGACAGATGGGTTCCGACCACGCGCGGGCCGCACTGGTCCGCTACCCACGGGTGCTGCTGACACCCAACACAGATGGCCGCCGGAACGGCTGCGAAACCCTCACCGGCCACGACACGGACGCTCCGGGAGCCACGTGGAACGATGTCGTGATCCACGAGTGGGAGCTCGAAAACGAGGGATGGGAAGACCTCCACCCGCACGACGAGACCACCTACCTGCTGGCCGGCGAACTCGTCATCGAGTCCGAAGGCGCCTCGGTGACGCTGCGCCCCGGTGATGCCGCGGTGGTGCGCGGTGGTCATCTCGGCCGCTACGTCGCCAGGGGCTATGCACGCATGCTGGCCATCTACGGCCCCAATGCGTCCGGCGCGCAGAGTTCGCAGTTTCGGTCATTCCGTCCCGGCGACACCGGAGCGACCTAACCCGACGTGAGAAGTTCCACCCGTCCGAATCGGCCCGCCGGACGTCCGACGATCGCCACCTCAAGACCCCCATCGCCGGGATCGGCGTGGATCGCCCAGCACGCATCGGATGAGGCCGGATCCCCGTCACCCGACGGCAACGCCACCCCCTTGAGCGCCCGCACCAGCAGCGTTCCCGAGGTGGTGGTCAATTCAACGCCGGCCACGCGTCCGTACTCGATGATCAGACGTTGCAGGGTGAGGTCAGGATCCGGTTGTACGTCATGTTCCCGGGCTTGGGCGACCAGCCAGTCGGCCACGGCCCGGCAGCTGCGTTCGGTACCCGAGGGATAGTCACCGACCACGGCAGCCTCGATGTGCAGTCCCTCGTCGGTGTGCATCGCCACGGTGTCGATACCGAAAGCGTCGGTGTAGAGAACACCGAACGGCGTTGCCCAACACTGCTGCGCCCAGTCCCGCAGGTGTGCGCCGACGAAGGTGTCGATCACGCGACCGCGCGCGGGTTCGGCGGCGGTCGGCCGCGCGCGAGTGAGCGGGAACTGCAGGCCCGGTTCCGGTGGCGTCAGGTCTGCGGTCATCTCGGTGACGTAGGCGGCCGTATCGGTATCAAAGATCTGCGGCCGGGGGACGGCAAGCACCCGCCGACCGCACTGGACGCCGGAGATCGCCTGCGCCGTCGGGCCGGGATCGGTGCCGACACAGATGACGTCGACGACCTCGTCCCAGTCAAGGTCCGACTCGGGTGGATCGTGCGGCTCCGGGAACTCACCGCCCCGGGCCCGTTTCGTCACTGCTGCGGCAGGTCGAGTTCGGCAAGTCCGAGGATGCTGCGGTACGGCACGCCCTCGGCCTCGATCGCCGCGGCCGCGCCGGTGGCACGGTCGACGACAGTGGCGACACCCACCACGGTCCCGCCCGCCTCACGCACGGAGTTCACGGCCGTTAACGCCGAGCCACCCGTCGTGCTGGTGTCCTCCACCACCAGAATGCGGTTACCGGCCACCTCCGCGCCTTCGATAAGCCGTTGCAGGCCATGGGTTTTGGTGGCCTTACGGACGACGAACGCGTCAATGGGCCGACCCGGGGTGTGCATCACAGCGCAGGCGACCGGATCGGCGCCCATGGTCAGACCGCCGACGGCTCGATAGTCCCAGTCTGCGGTGAGCTCGCGCATCAACCGGCCGATCAGCGGGGCGGCCTGGTGGTGCAGTGTCGCCCGGCGCAGGTCAACGTAGTAGTCGGCCTCTTTGCCGGACGACAGCGTCACGCGGCCGAAAACCACCGACAGCCGACGAACCAGCTCGGCGAGTTCGGTGCGGTCGGCGGCGTTGAGTTCAGGCGCAGTCACACGTGCCACCCTATCGGCTTCCGAGGAGCCTTACAGTTGGTAGTTGGGTGCCTGGGTTCCGGTTCGCGGTTGCAGGATTGGCGGAGCGTCGCTGCGGCCCTGGGGAAGGGCCTGAGGAAGTGTCTGGGGGCGACTTGGTGCGGCATTGCGCCGGGCGGCCGACTGCGCCGCCGCGGCTTGGGCCGGAATGGGCGGCAGCACGCGTAGCAGATCGTTGAATTGACGAACCGTCCGAAGGCCTTCGTCCCACTGCGCACGGGTGGCCGAGACGGGCATAGCCACCAGCGTCCAGTTCTCCTCGTTCCACATGATTTCGGCACAGTCCGGCGCGGTGTGGGCGAAGGTCACCAGGCGACGATCGCAGGCGCGGCGGGCAGCATCGAGATTGTTGGAATACACCATCCGCGGGCCGATCGCGCCGAGCAGCCAGACGTCGGTCTCGCGTGGTTCCTTGATTCCCTTGAGTCGTAGATCCATCACCACGTTGGTGCCGACCTTGCGGTGCAGCGCGACGACGGTGGCAACGTCTTCAAGATCGAAGACGTACACCGCCTCGCCACGAATCTGGCCGAGCACCACATTGCGGGCGCTGATCTCGCCGACCGTCGACATCACGCCGCGCTTCCAGCGATCGACGATCTCGGTTGATTGCTGTTCGTAGTCGAACCCGTGCGAACGCGCCCATGATTTGCGACGTCGCCCAAGTCCACGACGGCGTCCGATATCGACATACAGCAATACCGCCGCACCCACGAAACAGAGTGCGGACAGCGTGAACCAAAACGGGACCATTAGTCGTAGCGTAACCGTTCGCTGCCGGTCACCGAGAGGCCCTTCGGGTCACAACAGGGTCACCATTGGCCCGCAAGCAGAAATCAGCCGAGGACGAGGCCGTCACCATCCGGGGTGACGTTGACCGGAACCACATCACCGTCATGCACCTCACCGGACAGCAACAGCTTGGCGAGCTGATCGCCGATGGCCTGCTGGACCAGCCGCCGCAGCGGCCGGGCTCCGTAGACCGGGTCGAACCCACGCTCAGCCAGCCATTCCTTGGCCGCCAGCGACACCTGAAGATCGAGGCGGCGCTGGGCCAGCCGCTTCTGCAGCTGGGCCAGCTGGATATCGACGATGCGGACCAGCTCCTCGGGCTTGAGGCCCTCGAAGATCAGCACATCGTCGAGGCGGTTGATGAACTCCGGCTTGAAGGCGCTGCGCACCGCCGCCATCACCTGCTCCTCGCTACCGCCCGACCCCAGGTTGGAGGTCAGGATGAGGATGGTGTTGCGGAAGTCCACCGTGCGGCCCTGACCATCGGTCAGCCGGCCCTCGTCGAGAACCTGCAGCAGCACGTCGAACACATCCGGGTGGGCCTTCTCAACCTCGTCGAACAGCACCACCGTGTAGGGACGGCGGCGCACCGCCTCGGTGAGCTGGCCGCCCTGGTCGTAGCCGATATAGCCCGGCGGGGCACCGACAAGGCGCGCGACGGAATGCTTCTCGCCGTACTCGCTCATATCGATGCGGACCATCGCCCGCTCGTCATCGAACAGGAAGTCGGCCAAAGCCTTGGCCAGTTCGGTCTTGCCGACGCCGGTGGGGCCCAGGAACAGGAACGAGCCCGTCGGCCGGTTGGGGTCGGCGACACCGGCCCGGCTGCGGCGGACCGCATCCGAAACCGCTTGCACAGCCTCGCGTTGACCGACCACCCGCCTACCGAGTTCGTCCTCCATCCGCAGCAGCTTGGCCGTCTCGCCCTCGAGCAGCCGGCCGGCCGGAATACCGGTCCATGCCGCCACCACGTCGGCGATATCGTCGGGTCCGACTTCCTCCTTCAGCATGACGTTGGCCTTAGCCTCCGCCTGCGGCAGTGCCGCGTCGAGTTGCTTCTCGATCTCGGGGATGCGCCCGTAGCGCAGTTCGGCCGCCTTGGCCAGATCGCCGTCACGCTCGGCGCGCTCAGACTCCCCACGCAGCGTCTCCAACTGCTCCTTGAGGTCGCGCACGATATCGATGGCATTCTTCTCGTTCTGCCAGCGCGTGGTCAGTTCCGCGAGCTTCTCCTTCTGGTCGGCCAGTTCGGCGCGCAGCTTCTCCAGCCGTTCCTTGGAAGCGGCGTCTTCTTCTTTCTCCAGCGCCATCTCCTCGATCTCGAGGCGCCGCACCAGACGTTCCACCTCGTCGATCTCGACGGGACGGGAGTCGATCTCCATCCGCAGCCTCGACCCGGCCTCATCGACGAGGTCGATAGCCTTGTCCGGCAGGAACCGGCTGGTGATGTAGCGGTCCGACAGCGTGGCTGCCGCGACCAACGCGGAGTCGGTGATCCGCACGCCGTGGTGCACCTCGTAGCGATCCTTCAAACCGCGCAGGATGCCGATGGTGTCCTCCACCGAGGGTTCGCCCACGAACACCTGCTGGAAACGGCGCTCCAACGCGGCGTCCTTCTCGATGTACTTGCGGTACTCCTCAAGCGTGGTCGCACCGACCATCCGCAGTTCGCCGCGGGCCAGCATCGGCTTGATCATGTTCCCGGCGTCCATTGCGCCCTCACCGGTCGCACCCGCACCGACGATGGTGTGCAGTTCGTCGATAAAGGTGATGATCTGGCCGGCCGAGTTCTTGATGTCGTCGAGCACAGCCTTCAGCCGCTCCTCGAACTCGCCGCGGTACTTCGCCCCGGCGACCATGGACCCCATGTCGAGGGAGACGACGGTCTTGTCGCGCAGGCTCTCCGGCACGTCGCCGTCGATGATGCGCTGGGCCAGGCCCTCGACGATCGCGGTCTTACCGACACCGGGCTCACCGATGAGCACCGGGTTGTTCTTAGTCCGACGGCTGAGCACCTGGATGACGCGCCGGATCTCGTTGTCGCGCCCGATAACCGGGTCGAGCTTGCCCTCGCGGGCACGGGCGGTCAGGTCGGTGGAGTACTTCTCCAACGCCTGATACGTCGCCTCAGGGTCCGCGCTGGTAACCCGACCGCTACCGCGCACCTTGACGAATGCCTCGCGCAGCGCCTGCGGGGAAGCACCGGCGCCAGTGAGCAACTTGGCGACATCGGAGTTGCCTGCGGGAGCGGAGCGACCCATCCCGCCGGCAAGGCCCACCAACAGGTGTTCGGTAGAGACGTACTCATCATTCATCTCGGTCGCCAGCGCTTGGGCGGCGTTGATGGCGGCGAGGGATTCCCGCGACAACTGCGGCTGCGAGGTCGCGCCACTGCTCGACGGGAGCCGTTCGACGAGTCGCTGCGCCTCAGCGCGGATAGTCGCCGGGCTGACGCCGACCGCCTCCAGCAGTGGGCCGGCGATACCGTCGGTCTGGGTGAGCAGTGCCACTAGCAGATGTACGGGCCGGATCTCCGGGTTGCCGGCCGCACTGGCGGCCTGCAATGCTGCGGTCAGTGCCGCCTGGGTCTTCGTGGTCGGGTTGAACGAGTCCACGACACCTCCTTAACGTCTCGTCATGTCAAGGATTACAACACCGACAGCCTTGAGTCTGTTCCGCTCAAGTTTATTGAATTCGCCCACGATCTCGATAGAGCCTTCCGCCATCTGTCCAGAAGAGGGTAATCGAACATATGATCGAAAGATGGTCGACGGGACGCCACACAGGCTGGCGTCGATCGGGTACAACGGCCAGCCGGTGCGTCCACCGTTGCGGCCCCTGCGCCCGCCGGTACGGGTTCTGGTCGATCTGGCCGTGCTCTTTCCCCGGCCTCCGCACCGGGTCGGCCGCTATCACCCCCAGGGACTGCAGATGCACCGGGTCGTGGCCGGCTGGCTGCGCTGCTGGGGCCTGTGCGAGCAGGGCGACTGGTGGGGGCTGGTCACCTATGACGTCAACTTCGGCGCCGACAGCGCAACGGTGACGCACTGGGTGCCGGCCTGGACCCTCCGCCGCGCCCAGGACTAGGACGGCCAGGGCTAGGACTGGGACTAGGACTAGGTTGCCGTGGTGAGCAATCTGGGCTCCGATCTCGCCGAGTTGATCCCCCTGGCGCTGGTGATCGCGCTGTCGCCGTTCTCGATCATCCCCGGCATCCTCATCCTGCACACACCGCGGCCCCGGCCGACGAGCCTGGCGTTCCTGGCCGGCTGGGTGCTCGGCATCGCCGTGATCACCGCGGTATTCGTCGGTGCGTCAGATCTCTCCCGCGGCGCGACAGACTCGCCCACCTGGACGTCCTACGTGCGCATCGCCATCGGCGTCGGGCTGATCGCGTTGGGCCTGTACCGCTGGTTCACCCGCAACCGCTCAGCCCACACCCCGCGCTGGATGAAGTCGCTGACCTCCGTCGGACCGAGCCGGGCATTCATCACCGCGATCGCGCTGAGCGTGGCCAACGTCAAGGTGTTCCTCATGTGCGCGGCCGCAGGAGCGGTGATCGGCACGGCCGAACTGAGCACCAAACAGGCATGGGCGGCGGCGGCCGTCTTCACCGCAATCGCAGTCTCCTCGGTCGCCCTTCCCGTGCTGGGCTGCCTCATCGCCGGGGCGCGGCTCGACGACCCACTGAACAAACTCAGGACGTGGATGGAGGAAAACCACGCCGGCCTGATCGGCGCGATCCTCATCGTCATCGGTCTAGCAGTGCTGTACAAGGGAATTCACTCCCCGTAGTCGCCGCCGGCAGCCAGCTGAATTTTGGGTGACTTTTACCCCTTCCGGCAGATTATGTGGTGCGATAACAATCACAGCGGCAGGAATCTGGGGGGCCGGGAAATCTAGGGAGCCGGGGATGACCGAAGGTGTTCAGGTCGAGGAGATCGACACCATCGCGTGGCAATTCCTGTGCTCGGCCTACACCCAACGAGACTATTGGGACTGGTCGCTGGAACGCCGCGTCGACGCATACCTGCGGCACCTCAACCGATCCGACATCATGAACGACGGGGCCGCCTACAACGCCATGTTGGAGCGGGTGATGGCGAACTTCCCCCGAGCCCGGCGCGACGGCGTCCTTGATCGGTCGCATCTGTAGACGCCCTCCTCACGGCTTGGTCAAGCGCGGGTCATCCATGGCACAATCCGACAATGGCTCAGCTGCCCTCGATCGTCCTGAAAGATCCGTCGTCCGCTCTGACCGCGACTTTCGTACCGTCTGCGGGAATGGTGTGCACGTCGCTTTCAGACGACGGCGTCGAGCTGCTCGGTCAACGCCGCGGGCTGCAGGCGTATCTGCGCACCGGTAAGACCATGGGCATCCCGATTCTGTACCCCTGGGCGAACCGACTGAGCGCAAATGGCTACGGAGTCGACGGCAGCGCCGTAACGCTGACCCCGGGCGTCGGGGGCGTGCGCTCCGACGAGCACGGGCTGGTCATCCACGGCGTGCTGGCGGCTTATCCGGGTTGGCTGGTCAAGCACGCCGAAAATCGGCTGACCGCCGACCTCGACTACAGCGGTCAGCCGCGGCTGCTGACCAGCTTCCCGTTCCCGCACGTCGTCACACTCGACATCACGCTGGCCGACCGGGCGCTGAGCATCGAAACGACGGTGACGCCGACGACGGCAGCCTCGGTGCCGCTGTGCTTCGGCTTCCATCCCTATCTGACCATCCCGGGTGTGCCGCGGTCGCACTGGCAGCTGGAAACCCCGCCGCTGCGCCACCTTCCGGTGGATAACTGGGGCATTCCCACCGGTGCGACCGAGAACTGGCCGGGGATGTCGGGGGAGTTGGGCGATAAGACCCTCGACGATGGTTTCGATGAGGTGCCGCAGGGTTCGGTGTTTGCACTCTCGGGTGGAGATCGCCGCATCGAGGTGATCTTCGACCACGGCTATCCGGCCGCGCAGATATTCGCCCCCCACAATGACGACGTGGTGGGCATCGAGCCGATGACAGCGCCCACCAACGCCTTGCGCAAGGGCGGCTACAGCACTGCGGTGCCGGGCCGCCCGGCCAGCGCGGAGTTCACCATCCGCGTCAGCTGAGCGATTCGCTCAGCGACGGAAGCCGATTGGCCGCTTCGCTGACGCTCAGCGACGGTGCCGCGGCTGCCAGACGACCACCGCGGTGCTCTTGGGCACGATGGCAAGTTCGCGGCGCGGCTTGGTCCGCAACGCCGCAAGTTCGACACCGATCTCCTCGATTCGCGACTGCAGCGCCTCAACCTGATTGGTCAGTTCGATGATGCGCTTAATACCGGCGAGGTTCACCCCCTCATCCTGGGACAGCCGGTGGATCTCGCGGAGCAGTTCCACGTCACGCTCGGAATAACGCCGTCCCCCACCCGCGCTGCGCTCGGGGCTGACGAGTCCGAGACGGTCGTAGGTACGCAACGTCTGCGCGTGCATCCCGGCCAACTCAGCGGCCACCGAGATCAGAAAGGTGCTCACGGCCGGTTACCCGCCCAGCCGGCGCGGGGGTCGAAGCCGCTGACCTTTTCGGCCGCGGCGTAGGCCTCCAACGCCTCGAGCGCGTCGCCTTCAAGCTTGGGCGGCACCGCCACCTTGACGGTGACCAACAGGTCGCCGCTGCCTCCACTGCGTTTGGGAACACCGCGCCCCCGCACCCGCAGAATCCGCCCGTCGGCCGTACCCTTGGGTACTTTCACGCCAACCTTGCCATCCAGAGTGGGAACAGAAAGCGTTGTGCCCAATGCTAATTCAGTGAAGCTGACCGGGACCGCAACAGTCAGGTCATCGCCGTCCCGACCGAACACCCGGTCCGGGCGCACATGCACGGTGACATAGAGATCGCCCGAAGGCGCACCCCGAAGACCAGCCTCGCCCTGCCCGGCCAGCCGGATCCGCTGGCCGTCCTCCACGCCCGGCGGAATCCGCACGTTGATGGTGCGGTTACGGGTGGTCACACCGGTGCCACGGCACTCATCACACGGCTGCTCGATCAGTGAGCCACTACCCCGACAGTCGGTGCACGGTTCGGAAAAACCGAACGCACCCTGGTTGCGGTTGATCACTCCGGATCCGTTACAACTGGCACACACTTTCGGACTGGTGCCCGGGCGCGCTCCGCTGCCATGGCAATTGGTGCATGGAGCCGGGCTGGTCAGCCGCAGTGGCATCGCCACGCCCTTGGTGGCTTCCAGGAAGTCGAGTTGGGTCTCAGTCTCCAGGTCCTTGCCGCGACGCGGCCGGCTGGGCCGGGGTGCGGCGCCGCGGCCGAACAATCCGCCGAACAGGTCACCGATATTGGCACCGCCGTCCTGTCCGGCCGAACCGAACAGGTCGTTGAGGTTGAATCCCCCGGTGCCGTCATCGCCACCGCTGAAACCGCCGCCACCGTTGAAGCGGCGGCCGAAGCCGCCACCGTCGAACATCCGGCGGGTTTCGTCGTACTCCTTGCGCTTGGTCTGATCAAGCAGGACGTCCTTGGCCTCGCCGACGGCCTTGTACCGTTCCTCTGCCACGGAGTCATTCGGGTTGCGGTCAGGATGGTTTTCGGCGAGCAGTTTGCGGGCGACCCGCTTGATTTCGTCCTCTTTGGCATCCGAGGAGACGCCGAGGACCTTGTAGAAATCCTTTTCAACCCATTCCCGTTGAACCATGCCTCGTCACCTCCTCGCTTTTATTGGTCTGATTCTGCGGTCTCGTCGACCACGACGGTGTCGACCACGCCGACGAGCGCGTGCCGCAGCAGGTGGTCGCCGAGGCGGTAGCCCTGCCGCATGACGTGACCGATAACCGGGCTGGAGCCCTCGCCCTCATGCTGCATGGCTTCGTGCAGGGAGGGGTCGAACTCCTCGCCCTCGACGCCGAATGCGACCAGACCCAAGCCGGTCAGCACCGATATCAGTTTCTCGGCAACCGGTTTGAGCGGGCTGGTCTCCAGGTCGCCGTGGCTACGCGCCCGCTCCAGATCATCGAGCACCGGGAGCAACTGGCCGATCGCCAAGGCCTTGGCGCGTTCGCCCGCCGACTCCTGATCGCGCAGTGCGCGCTTGCGGTAATTGGCGAAGTCGGCCTGCACCCGCTGCAGATCGCCGAGCAGTTCGGCCGCCCTGTCGGCTTCCTCCGGCGTCTCACCCGGGAGGGCCACCGGCGCCGGCCCACCGCCGGCGGAGAGACCCTCACGCACTTCCCCGGTCTGCGGGTCGATACGACGTTTATCGGTGACCGTCACCGGTTCGTCGCGTTCCCGATCCTGGTCCGGGTGGGTCACCTGGGCTCCTGATCGTCCTCAACGACCTCGGCATCCACCACATCGTCATCCGAAGATCCGCCGGGCGCACCGCCGCCGGCGGCCTGTTCGGCCTGCGCGGCTTCGTAGATGGCCTGGCCGAGGGACTGGCTCTCCTGACCCAGCTTCTCCATGGCCGACTTGATCGCACCGATATCCGAACCACCCAGGGCGGTCTTGGCCTCGGCGATGGCCTCGTCGACCTTGGCCAGGGTGTCCTCGGGAACCTTGGTCCCGGTTTCGGAAGCACGCTGCTCGGTGATGAACTTCTCGGTTTGGTAGACCAGCGACTCCGCCTGGTTGCGGACGTCGGCCTCCTCGCGGCGCTTGCGGTCCTCGTCGGCGTGGGCCTCAGCATCCTTGATCATCCGGTCGATCTCCTCCTTGGACAGGCCGGAGCCCTCCTGGATTTTGATCGTGTTCTCCTTGCCGGTGCCCTTGTCCTTGGCCGTGACGTGCACGATGCCGTTGGCGTCGATATCGAAGATCACCTCGATCTGGGGCACGCCCCGAGGCGCCGGCGGAATACCGGTCAGCTCGAAGCTACCGAGCAGCTTGTTGTGCGAGGCGATTTCGCGCTCACCCTGATAGACCTGAATCTGCACCGACGGCTGATTGTCGTCGGCGGTGGTAAAGGTCTCCGACCGCTTGGTCGGAATGGTGGTGTTGCGCTCGATCAGCTTGGTCATCACCCCGCCCTTGGTCTCAATACCGAGACTCAGCGGCGTAACATCAAGCAGCAGAACATCTTTCACCTCGCCCTTGAGCACGCCGGCCTGCAGAGCCGCGCCGACCGCGACGACCTCGTCGGGGTTGACGCCCTTGTTGGGCTCCTTGCCTGCGAGCTCCTTGACCAGGTCGGTGACTGCGGGCATCCGGGTCGAGCCGCCCACCAAGACCACGTGGTCGATGTCGGCCACCGAGATGCTGGCGTCGGAGATGACCTGCTGGAACGGCGCCCGGGTGCGGTCGAGCAGATCCTGGGTGATCTTCTGGAACTCCGACCGGGTCAACTGCTCGTCGAGGAACAGCGGGTTCTTGTCGGCGTCGACGGTGATGTAGGGCAGGTTGATCGAGGTGCTCTGGCCGGAGCTGAGTTCGATCTTGGCCTTCTCGGCGGCCTCACGAAGCCGTTGCATGGCCATCTTGTCCTTGGTCAGGTCAATGCCGGCCGAGGCCTTGAACTTATCGACCAGCCATTCGACGATCCGGTCGTCCCAGTCGTCGCCGCCGAGGTGGTTGTCCCCCGAGGTCGCACGGACCTCGACCACACCGTCGCCGATCTCGAGCAGCGAGACGTCAAAGGTGCCGCCGCCGAGGTCGAAGACCAGGATGGTCTGCTCGCTGTTGCCCTTGTCCAAGCCGTAGGCCAGGGCCGCGGCGGTGGGCTCATTGACGATGCGCAGCACGTTGAGGCCGGCAATCTGCCCGGCTTCCTTAGTGGCTTGGCGCTGGGCGTCATTGAAGTACGCGGGCACCGTGATGACCGCATCCACGATGTCCTCACCGAGGTAGCTTTCCGCGTCGCGCTTGAGCTTCTGCAGCGTTCGAGCGCTGATCTCCTGGGGGTTGTAGTCCTTACCGTCGATCTCGACAGACCAGTCGGTGCCCATATGGCGCTTGACCGACCGGATCGTGCGGTCGACGTTGGTCACCGCCTGGTTCTTCGCGGGCTGACCGACCAGCACTTCGCCGTTGCGTGCAAAAGCGACCACCGACGGTGTGGTGCGGGATCCCTCGGAGTTGGCGACGACGACAGGGTCGCCACCCTCGAGAACCGCGACGACAGAGTTGGTGGTCCCGAGGTCGATTCCGACCGCACGAGCCATGATGTATTCCTCCTGCTAGGTGTTTCTCTCTGATCTGAGCGAACCGGACTCAAGCCTGCTGGAGACGGTCGGTGCTGTCAACCAACAGTTGAGTCGGATAGGCTCAAGTTGTCAGTAGGCTCAACCAGGCGATTCCTGATTTTGTTCCCCGCGGCCGACGCGGCAAGCTTGAGACACACGATCAACGAGGAGAATGCAGTGGCGGGATGGTGGGTCTGGCTGGTGGCGGCAGTGCTCTACCTGGGCTTTCGCCTGTTCTATGACAACGTGCGCGGCAAACTCACCCAGGCCGAGATCGACACCATGGTGGCCCGGGCCGAGGCCCAGGGCGCGGGTGATCTCAATGACCTGGCGATCGTCCGCAAATTCCTCGAAGACGATGACGGTCGGGAGTTCGTCATGGTCAACCTGGTGCGGGTGCCCGACACCACGGTCACCGATCCCGACACCGGAGCGCAGGTTCCGGCGAGCGACATGATGAAGGCGTATTCGAAGGCCTTCATGCCGAGGCTGATCAAACACGGCGGCCACCCGGCACTGGCGGCGCGCAAGGTCGGTGGCTACGTCGACGCCTGGAAGGTGGGCCCGGATCCGGGCTGGAGCATCGTGGGCTTCATGCGCTACCGGTCGCGGCGCGACATGATGAAGATGGCGGTGGACCCCACCTTCGAAGACGCACACAAATACAAGGTGCTCGGCGTTGAGGAAACGTTCTCGTTTCCGACCCAGCCCTTCGTCCGCGCCTACGCCAGCCCGCGGGTCACGGTCTTGCTGATCCTGGCGCTGGCCGCAGCACTCGCACAGCTGGCCATCATCGCCACGCACTGAGCAGGGTTGTCACGCGGGTGCGGGTCCCAATGGCACCACCGAAAAGTTCTCCCGCACCTGTTCCAGTGGCAGATGCGCGATGGCGAGATGATCCACCTGGCTGAGATCAACCGTGCACTTCGCGCCCCGCTCGAGCCCTTCGCCGAGAAACTCAGGTACACCGTCGCGATCCAGCGTCGCAACTTTCGCCCGAATATCGCCGTGGTTGAGCACACCGGACTCGTGGATCGACAAGGTCAGCAGAAACTCAAGCCAGTTGTGGTGAGAGTCATTGGCCGCCAGCAGAAACCCCGATCTGGCGATCTCCCCGGGTGCGGTCGGCTCATAACCCGTGATGACGTGGTTCATATCGTGGTTGACGTAATGGGCCGGAACGTGAATGTCATCCCCGGGAAGCTCAATGTTGTTGCGGCGGTAAAACTCTAAGTATTGGTAGCCCAAACTTTCCTCGGGTAGTTCCCGCAACTTTCTGAGCCGGGCGGCAAGTGCCGGGTCGGGCTTATCGAGACGCAGGTAACGGTCCCGCAGGGAGATCTCCGAGATCTCCGGAAGGATCTGTTGATAAAACCGTTCCAGGTCCGTCGCAGCCGCCTCGGCACCCTTCACGATGGCGGTACGGGTTGTTTCAATCTCCACATCATCGATACCCAGAGCCGCGACATATTTCTCAGCCAGGTCCACCTGCTCTTCCGACATGGGATGGCGGCAGAGTTCAAGCGTCATGATGATCTCGGCGAAACGCATGCGCGCCTGCGGCCGGGTAAGGGCCTTCGCTACGTCATCACACGACAGCGGGGTCAACTTCTCCAGGTCGATGTCCCCGCGACCCCACAGGTGTCGGGTGATGGAGTCCAAAACTCTCACCTGTTCGGGGGTTGGACCGCTGCTCGTCGAGATGCCCCCGAGGAGGCCGGCGACGATCGGCTCGACCTCATCTGCCTGGACTACGTGCATGATGCATTCCCTTCGGGTAGTCGGCTAACTCTTGGGTATCTAACTCTTGGGTATCACGCGCCAGGCCTCGTGTGCCACGAAGGCTCCGGCGCCCAGCAACAGCACGGCGGTGATCCACCGGCCGTGGACCTTCATGATGCGTTCGTAAGACTCCTTGATCCGGACGACGCCGCCGGGGTTGATCAGTTCGATCACCGCGGGCAACACAGCGGGAACGACACAGATCGCGGCGAAGAGGGCAACACCCAGGCTGCGCACGCCGGGATTGGAGATCTGAACGATCTGATGCCCGGCTGCGATCGCGATCGGGAAGACCTTGGGGTGCAGCCCGCTGATCGCGAAGCCGGCGAAGGCGGCCCGGACGATGCGCTGGGAGACGCTCAGATCGGCGTCCGGTTCCATCCAACGCATGAACTTCGGAAAGCGCCGTGTCAGCGAGGTGCGCAACTTACTCGGCTGGTGGTGGGACTCGGAGATATCTGCGATCGGCTTCTTCCGAAATGCATTCGCCGCCCGGGATGCGCCGAGGACCAGCAGTGCGACGGCGATCAGCACGCGAACGATGAAACCGGGCCATGAACCGTGCCGAGCCGCCGCGTCGGCGTCAGAGGCGTGCGCGATCCACAGGCCGATTCCAGTGGCGAAGGCGATGCCGACAACGGCGCCGATCGCGAAGGCGAATGCGGCCAGTCGCGGCACTTTCCTGTCACCGGCGATTACCAGACCCAGCACCAGCGTTTCCGGGCTGAAGAAAATGGCGAGCGCCAACGAGGCGAGGACGGCCAAGTGCGAACTCAAGGTCACGTCCTTCCGTGCGGTTCTGGTGGGCTAAGCTAGCAGAGCAAGTTTCGAAGGGCCCTGCCCGCGCACACGACGGTCTGGGCGGCTCTCGTTCGTAATCCGAAAAAGACGCCGCCGGTCGCTCCTGCGGCCGATCGCTGGAGGACTGCCACGATGGGCGACACCCCGCTGTATGACGCATACCGGCACTTTCTGGCCAACGCCGGCACACCCTTCACAGTGCCCGGGCACAAACGCAATCCCGATCTGATCGACGACTTCCTGGCGCTGGACGTTCCGCACTACGGCGGGGTCGAGAACCGCCGTGCCACGACAAAGCGACTCGTCGCTGCCGAGCGCATCGCCGGTGAGCTGTGGGGTGCGGACTGGTGCGGCTTCTCCGTGCAGGGCTCCTCCCACGGCAATGAGGCGATCTGCCTGACGCTGGGCAAGCCCGGCGACAAGGTGATCGTGGCCCGCACGATCCATAAGTCATTGTTCTTCGGACTTGTCCTGGCCGGTCTGGTGCCGGTCTGGATCCGCCCCGATGTGGATGAGCAGACCGGTCTGACCGCCGGCATGCCGGTGCAACGCGTCACCGAGGCGCTGCGCAAGCATCCGGATGCGAAGGCGGTGATCCTCGTCGAGCCGAGTTACGTCGGCGGTGTCTCCGATGTCGCCGCTCATGCCGAGGTGGCGCACGCCCACGGAATCCCGCTGGCGGTTGACGCTGCCTGGGGTGCCCATCTCGGCTTCCACCCCGACCTGCCGCCGCACGCCATTGCGGCAGGCGCCGACGTCCTCGTGACGAGTATCCACAAGCACATCACCGGATTCACCCAATCGTCGATGGTACTGGCCCAGGCCGAACGAATCGATCTCGAACGGCTTGACGCCGCATTCGAGGGTCTGCACACCACCAGCCCGTCGGGAGCCATTTTCGCCAGCATCGATCTGGCCCGCGATCTGCTGGCCGAACGCGGCACGGAATTACTCGGCCAAGCAATCCGGCTGTCGCACGAGGCCCGCGAGCGCTTCCGACAGGTGCCGGGCCTCGGTGTCGTCGGCTTCGAAATCGCCGATCGCTCACCGGCATTGCTGATGCACGATCCCACCAAGATTGTATTGACCCTGCCGGGTATGGGCGCCGACGGTCAGCTGGTGGCCGATGTGCTCGAGCAGCGAGGTCTGCATCTGGAATTCGCCGACCGCGACACGTTCTGCCCGGTCATCACGCTGGCCGACACACCGCAAACCGTCGACTTCATGGTGACGGAGATCATCCGGGCCCTCGAGGAGCACCGGGGTGAACCGCGTGCACTGATCCCCATCACCGCGTGGACACTTGAACCGGATACGGCGATGAGTCCGCGTGATGCCTTCTTCGCCGATCATGAGCGGGTGTCCGCAGCAGACGCCGTGGGCCGCATCGCCGCCGAGACTGCCGCGCCCTACCCACCCGGCATCCCCGCATTGGCGCCCGGTGAGCGCATCAACGCTCATATGCTGGCGGCTTTGCAGGCTGAGGCCAAGAGTGGAACGCGCATCGCCTACTGCGGTGACCCGATGCTCGAAACGGTTCTCGTGATCAAGGAGTAGGGGAGACTGCTGCAGAACGAAAGGTGGCCCCTGATGAAGCGGAACCGATCCGTGAACCGGAATCGAGTAGTCGCCGCCGCACTGGTGATCGTGACAGCGATATTCGGCGGGGTCGGCTGCAGCCAGTCGACAGCGGCGCCGGATTTCCCGATTGTGCCCACGCCCCTGGATGATCCGGCGGTCACACCGGCGGGCGCGCAGCCGCGCCTGGCATCCGACCCCGCACAACTGGCCGATGACCTCGTGGCCGACGAATTCGCACTGCGTGATGCCGCGACGTCGGAACCGGCCCTGGTGGCGGCGGCGCGCCGTCAGCAGGCGGCCTACCGCGCCATCGGGAGACACCCCGAGTGGGATACCATCATCCGGCCGCGGATTACCCCGGCGCTGCTGGAGACCTATGACCGCAATGTCGACGCCCGCCGGCAACTCGCCGCGATGTCCCCGGTGCGGGATACGTTGCCTGCGTGGCGAATCGTGTCGCCGGCTCCCGCCGATGAACTCCTGGGCTATTACCGCGAGGCCGAGGCGGCGACCGGGGTCAGTTGGAACTATCTGGCTGCCATCAACCTCATCGAAACCCATTTCGGCGGTATCGCCGGGGTCAGTACCGCCGGAGCGCAGGGACCGATGCAGTTCCTGCCTGAGACATTCGCCGCATACGGCCGAGGCGGCGATGTCAATGCGCCGCGCGATGCCATCATGGCGGCCGGGCGATTTCTTGCCGCCAGTGGCTTCGCCAACGATCGCGACCGCGCGGTCTACGGCTACAACCACGCATGGGAGTATGTGCGGGCGGTCAGCGACTACGCCGCGGTGATCGGCGGAGATCCCGTGACGTTCGGCGGCTACTACCGGTGGGACGTCTACTACAAGACCACTGCCGGTGATGTATTGCTGCCCATCGGTTATGCCGAGAACTCGCGCATCCCGGTCGCCGACTATCTGGCGACACACCCGCAGTAGGGCTCAACCGAAGACGCTCTCGACGAACGCCTCACTTCCCGGCTTCCAGGCGACGATGAAGTTGCCGGCGTCGTCGCGGCTGATAGCCAGACCCGGGCAGAACCAACCGCCGCCGCCGTCGCCGGTGAAGAAATGCGGGGAGCCGACCACACCGCGTTCGCGGCCTTGCGCCCAGTCGGCATCAACCGCGGCGGCGGCGGCATCGGCATCCAATGGTTCGAGGCCGAAACGGGCCGCGATCGGCGCGACCACTTCGGGGCGTCCGATATCGAGGCCCTGTTCAAACACCGCATTGCGCAACGCCATCCCAACCTCCTCGGCCACAACCGGGTTACCGGTTTCCTCCGCTGCAGCGGTCAGAGCGAAGCCGGCCATCGAGGTGCTCGGGAACGTGTCGACGGAAAATCCGGCGAAGAGGTCGGGCCGTACGGAGGCGCGCAGCGCGGTGATCTCCGCGCCGATATGCGCGGGGTCGAGCGGTTGGCCATTGACCAGTTCCAGCGGCCAGGCCCGGATGCGCAGTCGTGGTTCGCTGAGGCCCCGCTCACTGCGACGGTCGAGCAGCGTGTGCAGCCCAACGTGGGTGAACGGGCACAGGATGTCCGCGAAGACCTCAACGGTTCTCATGACCGGAGGATAACCCTCTGGGCAGATAGCCGGACGCTACACAGATCCAGTGATGCGACTGGTGGACAACTCATTGAGGTAGACCTCAAGGTCGGTGTAACCGACGGCCGACAATGTGTGCGCATTGGTGTTGGCGACATTGGGATTGGTTCCCTTGGTCACCTCCCAGCTGTCGGGCATGCCGTCAGCGTCGGTGTCAGTCGGCGCGGCAGGCGGCGAACCGATATACGCCGGCAGCAGCCCGTCGCCGGCGGGGTTGGTATTCGGTGGTGCACCCGAGATGGTGTTGCTGGCCACAAAACCCATCAGGCGGGTGTCCATCGGGTCGCGCGGCCAGGCGCCCGCGTTGTTGAGCAGGTAGGTGCGCACCTGGTCGGTGGGCGTATAGGTGATGGCAGGGAAGGGATTACGGGTGGTCAGCTTCTGGGCAAGACCAGATGAATTACCGGGATCGGTCACCGAGCCGTAATCGTTGCAGCAGTAGAAGAGCTGGTAATCCGATCGCGTCGGATAGAGGTTCATCGTGTTGCCGCTGACGAAGAGGTGATTGCCGGACCTGCGCAGGATCAGGTCGTCGAACATCGAATACGGGAATGAACTTCCCACGTGGAAGACGTTGTTCACCGCGTTGAGGTTCCAATAGATCGGATACGGGTCGCCGCTACCGTTGGTGACCACACCCGTCGACTGGCCGAGTTCAATCATGAACCGCGGATCCCAGTACAGGTTGTTCGACAACTCGAGGTTCATGTAGGAATTGGCCGCGGCCAGTGACTCACGACTGCCCTCCGGCAATCGGCCTTCGATCCGATTGAAGATGTCGTGGTGTAGCGAGACATTGTCGAGTTTGAAGCCGTAGGCCGGGTTGGAGTAGTTCATCAACACCCCGCCGTAAAACGAGTGCCCGCCAACGGTTTCGGCGATGATCGTGTTCTGCACGGTGATGTCGTGCGAGTAGGAGATCTCGATCGCCTCATCGAGGGCGTTGCCGATGGAGACGTGGTCCACGATCGCGTTGCGGGTGTAGCGCAGCCGCAGTCCGTCGTCACCCGGTGCAGTCAGGCCCGGCCGGATGCGGATGTGCTGCAGGATCCAGTTCTCGGCGAAATCTGCCGGAGCGTGCACATCCTGATCCTGAT
>Ga0194035_1000336_pt1 | contig 27788 bp, 32 predicted proteins | sample JunL2320m_MetaG_FD_148680 | JGI IMG/M metagenome (GOLD analysis project Ga0194035, IMG submission 148680) | Anoxic zone freshwater microbial communities from boreal shield lake in IISD Experimental Lakes Area, Ontario, Canada - Jun2016-L239-20m | ecosystem: Environmental > Aquatic > Freshwater >...
CTTACCTCTGTTGCGCCCTTCCCGCCCACACCCGCAAGCAATGCGCCCGCTTTTGCTGTGTCGCGGACTTTTACTGTTGTTGTCTGGCGTACTTCGTAACCACGCAACACCTGCTTGCCGCCCGGGCAGTAGCCGTTTGCAGTACATGCCTGGTTTACATAGTCATACTGCGGCTGTACCGAGTAGTCCGATGTCTGGATATCTTTTTCTGCCACCCCTTCGCCCTTCAAGTACGCAGTTGTTGTATTTGCTTTTGTAGTTGCATCTGTTTGTGCAGCATCAACAGTTGGCTTGTCGGACACTACCGAAAAAGTAAACGTTGCAATGTCTGGCACGCCGACATTTTCACCATGACCAGAAACAGTAATTGTGTTTGCCGCAGCGACACCCGCACCGATGTAGCGCAAGCCCATAACACCCGCAAGAACTTGCACTGCCAAGAAAACACCGAGCAATATGACAGAGACCCATACTGCTTGTTGTAACCTGTGCCCTGTTTGACCTTCAAATAGTTCCATACTAAAAAAACTAATTAGATAATTAATGCAAACTTCATCGGCTGTGATGACGCTACTGCACGTTCTTTATTACCGACATAATCTGCGCGTACGGTAGCGCACCCGACGCAGGGAGTGCTTTGTGTGTTTTAGTATTTAACACAACGGTAAACGGCGTGCCGTTCCCTCCCAAACTTTCGGCCTCGGCCGTGTCTGCGTCAATTACTTTTTGGTATGTTGACGCCGCAACACACGCGGCATATTTTGCTGGGTCGGCACCAAATTGCTTAGCAAGCCCTGCCGAATATTCGGGAGTGAGTGCTTGTTGGTTTGCAAACACTGCGTCTGTGTATTTCCAAAAACCGGCGTTCCCAAGCTGGGCCGCAATACATTCTGCTGCATTTGCGGCGGGTGCTGCTTGTGGGTGAATACTCGTTAGTGGGAATTCGCGATACACCCAAGCAATTTGGCCGTTCGACTCTGTTACAATTTTTTTCAATGTTGGGTAGATAACCGAACAAAACGGGCATTGGAAGTCCGAATATTCTATCAAGACAATGGGTGCTGTAGGCGAGCCCACAATATGGTCCCCTGCTGTGGGCGGACGCACGTCGACAGTAGTAGGCGCTGTTGTACCTGCAGCCACACCTGCGGCGGCTGGCGCACGGTTATTTGTAAAAAGGATAGCGCCCGCAATAATAACGCCAGCCACAAGTATCGCGACCGACGGAGATATCTCCATTTTTGTATGTTCAGACATAGAGCCCAGTATATCACTGCCCTGCCCTACTTTTTCAGTAAGTCGCGGATCTCTTCGAGCAACACAACCTCTGCATTTTTCTTCTGCACTTCAGGCGTACCCTGGAAGCGTGCGACCAGTTTGTTGACCGGCAACACCACAAAAAAATAAATCGTCGTTGCAATAATCAAAAACGAGATAAGTGCGTTGATAAAGTCACCGTAGAGAAATTCGCTGCCGCGGATAGTAAATATCATTTTAGAAAAATCTGGCTCGTGCACAACTGCTGCGATAAACGGGGTCATTAGGTCTTTAACAAGCGAGTTGACCACGGCACTAAACGCCGAACCAACCATAACGCCGACCGCCAGGTCGACAACGTTGCCGCGCAATATAAAGTCTCTAAATCCTTTGATCATAGTGGTTACTGTTTATTTTGTAAGTGTTCGATGTCGGTGATAAGCTTTTTCAAACCCACCTGGATTTCTTCCAATGTTTTTTTCTGGCCTGCGTGCAACTCCTCTTCTTCCTTTTCGTCTTCGGTCATCTCTTCGACATCTTCCTGAATCTCATCAACGTCCTCCTGGATCTCGTCCACGTCTTCTTGAATTTCGTCGATGTCTTCCTGGATCTCGTCGATGTCATGCTCAACTTCTTCCAGAGAAGCTGCTTGGTAGTTAATAGACATCTGGATAAAAATAGAAAGGTAGATAGCTTCGAGTGACACAATTGTTGTCAGCACCAAAAGCATCCGGTCAAAGGTAATTAGCCCGCTCCACACCGCAGCAAAGCTTGCGGCAAATAAAATAGAGTGCACAACAATAGACGCGAGCGAACCCACAAAACGGGTCACCACTAATGCAAACTCCTGCAATTTTTGTTTCGGCTTTTTGGACATAGAAAATTAAGACAATTCTAATCTAGCACTGAATAGAGAAAAGTAGAAAGGCCTACTGGGAATCCTTTTTGCCCGTCGGCTCCTGTCACAAAGCGACATAGTCGCCTCCTCCTCAAAAAGCCTCTGGCCCTCGCCTATTCGCTTCGCGGGCTCGGGTCCAGTTCGATTCCCAGGCAAACGCTCGCGTTGCAAAATACCCCGACCAAATGGCCGAGGTATTTTGTCACCGTGGGTGCCTACTGGGAATCGAACCCAGATTGCGAGTTCCACAAACTCGAGTGTTAACCGTTACACCATAAGCACCATATTTCGCACCTGCTGTCCCCTATATATAGCAAACTGCGGCACTAAGAGCCAGTAATTACACCTGTCTCCGGCGCTCACGCAAAGACGACAGGTACGCGGCGCCTATAAACAACAAACTAATAGACCCTGCAACCGCGTCAGGTACCGGCTTAAACAAACCTATAAACATGCATAGCGACAACGCCCCTATCGCCCAGTAGGCACCGTGTTCCAAGTACACCAGCGTTGCAAGCGTCTTTTTTTCTACCAACAACACGGTAAATGAACGGACAAAGTACGCACCGATGCCAAGCCCCACGACAATAATCAGCAACTCCGAGGTTAGTGTAAATGCACCAACTACGCCGTCGAACGAAAACGCTGCGTCTAACACGTTTAAGTACATAAACAATCCAAACCCCTGTTTTGCAACCTGTGCGCCCGAGGTGCCAAGCATGTCGACCACGCCTTCCATCAATACGAACAAGACAATTCCAACAGCGCCCGCGCCAAGTATCACAGCCGCATGCACGGGTGCAAGCCACGCACACAACAACAGCAAAGACAGAGCAACCGCAACTTCGATTGCCTGGACTTTCCCCCACGACACAAGCCGCTGTTCTACGAAACTTATCCAGTGCACCCGCTTTGCTTCGTCAAAAAAATATTTGAGCGCTACCATCGCCAAAAATGCTCCGCCAAGCGCATGTATAACCGGCGCAGCATCTTCCACCAAGCGCGCATACTCTGCCGGGTTGCTAAACAGCAGCATCAGCAGCACTCCAGGCGAAATAGCGGCTGCAAGCGACACAAGCAACACGGGGAATACAAGTCGAGTTCCCACAACCGCGATAAGCATACCCCACGTTAAAAAACGCTTGCGCCATTTTTCGTCCATGCGCATAAGCACACGAGCATTAACGACCGCGTTGTCGAACGACAGCGACACTTCGAGTACGGTCAAAAAAAGTACCAGTGCCAAGGCCTCCATTCCGCCCCACACATACGTTGCAACGAACGCGACAACCGACACCAGTACTGGCCCAATAAAAAGTTTTAACATACCCACAACTATACTAGATAAAAAGAAAAGGCCCGGATATTTCACCGGGCCAAGAGACCATGCTATGCCGGCGTCAGTTCGCGGTACAGCGGGTAAGAACTGCGCACACCACGAACAAAAGCTGCGTCCATTGCATCGGCTTCCGGCCGCCAGAACTTCAGGAAGAAGCCTTGAGCGAGCGAACTTTTTGGGTAGGTGCTCTTGATCTGAACAAGAGCTGCCGCCAATGTTGTGCCCGCGGCAGAATCGGCCGTACACGGCAACGGAATGAAAGGCGTCCACAAATCGCTCTTGAAGATGACCTCGTCGAGAATAGCCAGAACTTGAACGTCCGAACCGGACTTGGCGATATTCATCACCTCTTGGCTAAGAGGGTGTTCCCACCCCCGGACTTGTGTAGGCGACACTTCGTACAACATGAGCTCCTCCTGTAAGGACTGTGGCCACTGGCCAACATACCAAACCAAGTTAAAAATACAATGTTAGGTACAAGAAAATCCCCTTTCAGGGATTTTCTTAACCATAGATACTTTGGTCACAGGTATTTTCTTGCTAGAAAATCTCGCGATCCGCATTATGTTGTGCCCAGGAGAGGACTTGAACCTCCACGCCTTGCGGCACTACCACCTCAAGGTAGCGCGTTTACCAATTACGCCACCTGGGCATTACAGGTGTTCGCCCACTATACTAAGCATCTTCTCTATTTTCAACCGTTTACGTCTAAGACAAATACATCCAGGCTGACTATACATTTTCTTTAGTAACTTTATTGACTCTGTCTTTGCATACCGAAGTTGGTAATGTTTCTTTTGTGTAACCGTAATATGACCTTTGATGGCAAGTTTCTTTGCAAGAGTTTCCTGCAACCATGCAACAAAAGCAGAACTTGAAGACGCAACACAGGAATAGATCATAAAACTCGAATGCCAACGTGGGTCAAAATAAGAATATGTACAACCATCACCGTCAAAGACCCCTCTCAAAAAATCAAAAAAGAATTTGTTTGGAATTTTCAGTGGACCAAGAGTCTTTGACTTTGCTGGCGTAAGACCAACAGAAAGAAGAAAGTTATAAAAATAGACATTTTTGAACTGAACTCGAAGAAATTCCTTTCCTATTCCCGAAAGTTTTTTAGTTATCGGGGTAGAAATATTTAAACAATTACGATAATTTTCGAGCTGCTGCACATCCTTTGAAGTGAGGTCGATCAGATGGCCCGGCGGAGAGAGGCCTCCATCTGTAGCTAACAGACCAACGGCGTAGGCTAACTCTGGAGTCCAGACTTCAGAAACTATTTTTTTTGGTTTTGGGCCCCGCTTCCCCATCCCTCCAGTATACTAGTCCTCAAGTATATAGCGTCTACTAATTGTTTACAATTAAAAAACCGCCCTGGAATTTCCGGGGCGGGTTTTCTTTTTTTGTTTATATTACTCTGCAGCTGTTTCGTCTGCAGGAGTCTCGACAATAGGTTCTTCGGGAGCAACTTCGTCGACTGACGCCTTAACCGGGGCGTCGATGCGGATAGACTTACGCATTGCACGCTTAACTTCAGACGCTGCTTTGCGGCGAATAAAGTACAGTTTTGCGCGGCGGGTACGTGCACGGCGGAGCACTTCGACTTCGTCGATCATCGGCGAGTAAAGTGGGAAGATTTTTTCCACTCCAACACCTGAAGATACTTTGCGGACCGTAAACATAGCACCCGACTCGGCACCGTGTTTAACCGCAAGCACCAAACCTTCAAACGCCTGGCGGCGGAGGTTTTTAGTAGTTATTTCTTTTTTGTTAGCAGCCTTGCCTTTTTTAAGCTCGACAATGTTCTGCCACACGCGGACGGTGTCGCCCGAGCGGATACCAAGCGCCGCGCGCGCTTCTTTATTAACAGGGCTTGTTTTAACTGCGGTTTGCATGATGAGAGGACTGTACCACATTGCTACTGGCTGCGCAATTGAGCCTCCGCCGTTACAAATTCTGGAGGCAGAGGCGCGGTAAATGTCATCTCTTTACCCGAGGGATGCGTAATAGTTATAGAAAGAGCGTGCAACGCGAGCCTTTCGAACCCAAAGAGTTTCGGGCGGCCCGGCGCATAGAGGCGGTCGGACAATACCGGGTGCTGAATTGACGAAAAGTGGACGCGAATTTGGTGCGTGCGGCCAGTCTTGGGGAAGACTTCAACATAGCTGGCCCGGTCGCCCTCGGTGGCAAGTGTGGTCCGTGCTATGACGCGAAATGTTGTGAGTGCTTCGCGCATCTGGCCGTGCGCTTGTTTGGTGGAGCGCGGTCCCATGCCGCCGCGGGCATTACCTATGGGTTTGTCTATCACTCCCCGTTCGTCTTGTATCACTCCGTGCACAAACGCGCGATACACCTTGCGCACTTCTCGTTCTGCAAACTGCTCTTTCAAAAATGCATGTGCCTCCTGCGTGCGCGCAACAAGCAACACACCGGATGTTTCGCGGTCGAGCCGGTGCACAAAATGAAAATTGCCGACGCCGTACTTTTTTTCAAGCCACGCATCGAGCGCCGGGTAGTCGTGCTTGCCGTCCGGGTAGACAATAATCCCCGACGGTTTGTCTAGGGCAATAATGTCCGCATCTTCGTACAATATGTAGGGTTCTTTAATAGTCATGTTAGCTGGTTATAACTGCCCACACGAGCCAACAGTTAAGTACTGTAATAATACCCGCAACTACGCTTGCAAGTAGTGTCACCCACAGCGGGTTTACAAACGTACCCATAATGCGTTTTTGTGAGGTGAAGTAAATAAGGGGAAAGAGTGCAAACGGCAACTGCACACTTAACACGACCTGGCTTAAGATAAGCAGTTGCGTAAGAGAGTTGCCTCCAAACCACACAACAACAAGGAGCGCCGGTATAAGTGCTAAGCCGCGGGTCAGCATGCGCGTAAGCCACGCGGGCAGACGCAGGTCGAGGAACCCTTCCATTATTATCTGTCCTGCGAGCGTCCCGGTGATTGTCGAATTTTGTCCCGACGCAAGTAGGGCCAGTGCAAACAAGACAGCCGCAAGCGTGCCCCCAAGCACTGGGGCAAGCAGCTGGTAGGCACTTTGTAGGTCAGAAACTTCTGTGAGGCCGTGGGCATTAAACGCAGCCGCGGCAACAATTAAAATTGCAGCATTTACAAAAAATGCGAGCGACAGCGCAATAGTTGAGTCGAGCGATGTGTAAAATACCGCCTCCTTTTTTCCTTCTTCTGTTTCTTGGTAGTTGCGCGTCTGCACGAGCGATGAGTGCAGGTACAAGTTGTGTGGCATCACGGTTGCACCAATGATACCAATAGCCACGTACAACATCTCTTTGTTAAATATAATGTCTGGTGAAGGTATAAAACCCGCAAACAATTGTGCAAACGCCGGGTGGGCCCACGCAACGTCTATGGCAAAACACACGCCAATAGTCGCAATAAGTACTATGACAACTGCCTCGAGCCAACGGAAACCAAACCTCTGTAACATGAGCAACAACAACACATCAGCACCGGTTATTAGTACTCCCCACATAAGTGGGATGTGGAACAAAAGTAACAATGCTATAGCCGAACCAATAACTTCAGCCAAGTCGCACGCAACGATCATCACCTGCGCCATCACCCACAAAAAAATAACGGCGGGTTTAGGAAAATGGTCGCGGCACAACTGTGCCAAGTCGCGCCCGGTTGCAATACCGAGCTTTGCACACAAGTGCTGAAAGAGCACCGCTGCTAAGTTGGAAAGCAAAATAACCGACAGCAGTTTGTATGCAAATGCCGAACCTCCAACCAGGTCGGTTGCCCAGTTCCCTGGGTCCATGTAGCCCACTGCCACAAGGTAGCCGGGGCCAGAAAAAGCGAGCAACTTCCACAGCCAGTGGCCGCCCGTAGGTACAGAGACAGAACGATGGGATTCTTTCCCATCGCCTTCTGCCCCGCCCCAGCCTTTTGCTGCAAGTAAATTACGATGTGTCATGACACAAACACGTTTTGAACACTATAAGGTGGGCGATACAGGACTCGAACCTGTGACCTTCTTGGTGTAAACAAGTTGCTCTACCAACTGAGCTAATCGCCCGAACGCTACGCCCCCACGATACCGCATTCCGGCTCTCAAAACAACGCCTCTACTTTGTCATTGTAAATGGTCGCGCAGCCGCCCAGTCGCCGGCAAATGTAGTACGTAAAGATGCAACAACAGCCGGCGCCGACAGCACTAACCCCAATTCCCTATTTTTGTTCATCGAGCTGTCAGAAAAGTTTTCTGAACCGACAAATGCAGTTTTGTCGTCAACCATGACCATTTTTGCGTGTATGTACAATTTGCCTTTGGTCGATGGAAATGTGCGCACACCAACTCCCGCAGCCTGCAATTCAATAAATGCTTTTTTCCAGTTAGTGGCGTAGGTCATCACAACCTGTACGTGCACCCCGCGCGAGGCAGCTGCAACCAGTGCCGCGGTAATGTCGGCGTCGGCCATTTCTTCGTTATAAATCTTTAAAGACGAGGCGGCAGAGTTGATAAGGTAGAGCAGTTCGTCTTCCGAGCCGGGGCTCCAGACAAGGTCGTCGCCTTCCCCCGCCGTGGCACTGTTCCCCTCCCAGTCGGAACTAAATGCCTCTGCTACCCTGCGCACGTCGGCCGGGTCGGTGTCGTGTCCACCAAAGTCGCGCCCGGTGGCGTAATATTTTTGCACCAAGTTAAAGGTCATGATAAAAGCCTCGGTGCCGTCGACGATAATAGTTTTTTGGTGCGTCAGCGCAAAATAGGTTGGCGTCCATTTCACAGGCACGTGCATTTTTTGCAGTGCGGCGTAGGCCGCGTCATTACCTTTTTCTTTTTTGGTGTAGTACCCGCCGTTTAAGAGCACCCGCACCGACACGCCGCGCGCCACTGCCCCGGCCAATGCATCAACAACGCTCTGGTCGTCGAGCTGGTACATCACCAGGTCGACAGACTTGTGTGCGTTTTGTATAAGGGCGAGCACCGGCGCCACACCTGCCGCGGGTTCGATAACAAGCGAAAAATATTCGGGCGGCGCAACGGTAAGTTCAAGTGGCGAAACAAGTACGCCCGCCTCTGCGGCTGCGGTTTGCTTAACAACGCGCTCATAATGCGTAAAAAAGTCGCCCGACACGGCAGCCCCGCCAGCCGACAACACTAACAAAAGCCCCGCAATAAAAAGATATTTTCTATACACTGTCCTAGTATATATTCTAAATATGCGCTCCTTTTTGCGCTAATACAAATATTTCTCGCATTGCCTGAGCAATTTGGGGGCTTTCGATTACGAAACCAACCATTTCATGTTTGTACGAAACGAAAGCGACTTTGTCTCCATAAATATTTACCTCAACAGGCGAACCATATGCGCTAACCGGAACAATCGTCCGAGAAAACTTCCATGCCTTGTCTTGCTCGGCATCAGGCTCCACGTCACCAGGAGTGAGTGCCGTAACAGAGATATTCTTGCGCAGTCGCCAGGTAATAAAATCTTTGACGATAGAGAACATCTTTTCTTTAAATTCCTTTACTCCAATTGAACGTATGAGGTGAAAATTTTTACCGGTTGCAAGAATGTCGTCGTATATCTCGCGCACACCGTCCTCTCCCTCAAAAAAACGCACGCCGGGTTTGCCAGATATGAGGTTAAAATCCGAACTGAGTTTTGGAAGTATGCCGTCGAGCGCACGCTCCGCATCTTCGGCCTCCTCTTTTTTCTTGTGTATAAACTCTTTCAACTTAAGTGGGTGCGCGGGAGTAAAAACCGAGACCTTCCCCACTTCGTCCTTTTTCTCAACCAAGCCAGCGGCAATAAGTCCATTTAAGGCGCGATAGGTCAGCGGGCGAGAAAGACCCGAATGCCTCTGTACGTAGCGGGCCTGTAGAGTACCGAATTTAACTAGCGCTCCGTACACAACCGCTTGATCTTTCGTAAGCCCAACTTGTATAAGGCTTTGTTCATATGTCATATGAGCATGATAGCAGTATCATAAAATCTGTCAAGCTTTTTGTAACAATTTAATGCTTATATATGAATAAACATTAGAGATAAAGGAGTATTATAGAAACAAGTTACGTTTATTTGATAACAAATCTATTGACAAATTGTTTAAATCGTGTACACTCTAAGCATCCTTACTACGAGTTCCTGAGGAATACTGGTAAAGATAGCCGAGGGAGCAGTCGTTGACAAAAGAATAGAATGTTACTCCTCTTCTCCGGCAGGTATGGTTATGTGCGAGGTTGCCAAAAAATTACGTGCACTCGCCACCATCGTGCTGGAAAGAGGGGTCGCAAGATCCCAAGATGACAGCCCGTGGGGGATGATCACCCATGAAGCACGGGGAGGCTGGTTTAGCAGCCTCGTCACAGGACTCGCCATTGTGGGCCTGATGGTAAAGAAGTATGAGTGGATCGCTCATACTAATCTAAACTGATCCTGGGATGGTTCGCGGTGCGAACCATCCCTCCCTTTCAAGTTCTTGAGGCAACTCGAGATTTTGAAAGGGAGAAGTAATACATCCCTCGACCGTGCAGTGACACGCTGAATCCTTCGAGTATACTGCTCGAAAAATTCAAACCACACGAGAGAGAAATCATGCAAACTGTTCTTCGCATTACTCGGCACCCCGCGGATGCCGACCGGATGGCTTTCTTGAAAGCCATCTACGGTAACGACACAAACATCGTTACCAAAGACATCCCTTACGGGGATGATCCTATAGCCGCGGTTCGGTCGCTCATCGAGCGCACCGAGTCGGAGGGCAACAAAGTCGTTGCTCTTGAGGCGCAAGCGCCCTTCTCCGTGTTGATGAAGCTCGTGGACCGCCGACACGACCTCGGCGTCGCATTTATCCGCGCTCAGTTCGAGCGCGATTCCAGCGGGCGGGCCGTGGTAGTTGGGAAAGACAAAGGCGAGCGTGATCTGCTCAAATTTTCCCACTACGAGGAGCTCGAGAAAATCGAGTTCCAAACACACCGGCTTGAGCCGCGATAGTCCCCATTCCAACTCCGGCTCATACCCGGAGTTTTTCTTTTTTCTGCAGGGTTAAAACTTTTTTTCTTTTGTACGAGTTATTAGTAGTGGAAGAACCAGAAGGAGGTGGATGTGTTGTTAAAGAAACTCGACCATATAGCGATTATCTGTTCGGACTATGCGACGTCGAAGCACTTTTATACCGAGGTGCTGGGATTCAAAGTTATCCGGGAAGAATTCAGAGCAGAGAGAAGATCATACAAACTCGATTTGGCACTAGAAGGACAGTACCTTATTGAACTTTTTTCCTTCCCAAAGCCACCTCAAAGGCCGACGAACCCCGAAGCATGCGGCCTGCGACACCTTGCGTTCGAGGTAGACGATCTCGACGAAACTATAGATTTTTTGAAACAACACGGGGTACCCACGGAACCCTTGCGTTTCAATTCTTCATTGGGGCAACGATCCACCTTCGTCAAGGATCCCGACGGACTACCTATCGAACTCGTTGAATTTGTAGTAAATATAGACCTCCTCAGATGAGTGAGGTTTTTCTTTTGTTTGTCATGCCCCCGCGAGGAATCGAACCTCGAATAGCGGCTTAGAAGTCCGCGGTTATATCCGTTTAACTACAGGGGCTGTGAGATGTAGCATATACTATCCAGTACTTGTGGTACACCATATATTTACTCAAAAGTTTTGGCATCAGCTGTTTGAAGCAGGCGTTTTTTTGAAAGCGCTCAACAGCGTATGGGAGACAGGCGCAGGAATATTTTTGCTCTTTTCGACACATCCTATGCTCAGGGATCGATTCATCTTCTTAAGTCAGGAAGAATTTCTGGGCGGCCGACACGAACATATCTTCCGCTTCGCAAGCGAGCATCTTAACCAGTTGTCGGTAAGTACTAAAAACTTTGTTGGTCTCTATCTTCTTTTCCACGGCCTACTTAACATGTTCCTTGCCTACAACTTATACAAAAACCGTCTGTGGGCATACCCTGTTACTATTGCTATAACATGCCTCTTTTTAGTGTACCAACTCTACCGGCTCGCCCACACACAGTCCCTCATTTTGCTCTGTGTCACTGCGTTCGACATCTTCTTTATTGTCCTAACCTGGCACGAGTACCGTCATCAACAAAAGAAACAACACCATGACATTATTCCATCTTGACCCTCTGCAGATAATTACCACGCTGGGGTACGTGGGTATTTTTTGTATTGTACTTGCCGAGTCGGGTGTACTTATTGGGTTTTTCCTCCCCGGCGACTCGCTACTGCTAACCGCAGGGTTGCTTGCGTCACAGGGCGTGCTTTCCCTGCCCGCACTACTTCTTATCATTCCCGTTGCAGCCATTTTGGGCGACAGTGTCGGCTATTCGTTTGGGAGGTTTATAGGCCCACGGCTGTTCACTAAAAAAGATTCGTTTTTGTTTAACCAAAAACACATCACGCGCTCGCAAGAATTTTACGAACGGTACGGAACGCGCGCCCTCGTGCTTGCCCGCTTTATGCCAGTAGTACGCACCTTTGTGCCTATCGTTGCTGGTGTGGGCCGTATGCACTACCGAAAGTTCCTTGCCTACAACGCTATTGGAGGTTTCCTCTGGGGCACGGTGTTTACCTTACTTGGCTACTTTTTAGGCAAAGCAGTTCCAAATATCGAAAACTACATACTCCCTATCGTGGTGGCGGTTGTCTTTATTTCTCTCTTGCCGGTGGTGCACGAGTGGTGGAAGTCCAGAAAGAAAATTACTTAACCAAACTGCCCGGCAGTGCGTCTGTTTCAAAAAGTGACAGCGGTATATCTCCCCCGCCTGTTGCGAGTATCATGGCCTGGCTCTCGAGGCCCATCATCATGCGGGGTGCCAAGTTTGTGACAAACGGCACACGCTTCCCCACCAACACAGAAGGGTCGGGGAAATATGCAGCGATACCCGAAAGCACTTGCCTAATTTCTTGCTCGCCTACATCGCCCTCTGGGCGCTCGGCCGAACCTTCTGTCGCAACAAAAGGTTTTAGGCCAAAGCTAACTTTCAACTTCAAAAGCTTTTCGCTGCCTTCTATAGGTTCTGCGCTCAAAATCTCGCCGACGCGGATTTCTACTTTTTTAAAATCATCAATTGAAATTGGTTCCATAGGATTGAATAGTATCTTCGCTGCAACCCATTCGCAAAAGTCCTCGGATCTCCTGCCCCCGGCAGGCCAGACTTTTTCTCATTGGGTTGCAGCTACATTCTTACTCTACATCAGGTCGTTGCTTCATTCTATCCAAATAATTTTGCAAAATAAGCGCCGCAGCGGACGAGTCTAAATTTTCCTGGCTCGGGTTTGCTTTGCGCGAGCCCCTCGGCCGTAGCCCCGTTCCTACGGGCGAGGCGTCCGGCGCAAACTGCCGTGCTGCTGCGACACTGCTCATAAACTCTGGTTCAAATTCCACAAGCAATTCTGCATCCTCAAGCTTTTGTTTAAACAACTCCACATACTTCATCACCGGGTTAGGTATCCCGCTGTAGTCGCGCGACTCGCCAAGGATAATTTTCTCCACACCGTTCTCGTGTGCAATATCCAACACCTCTTTTATCGCGTTCTCCCCCGCCTTTACCGTACCCAAAGGAAAGGCCAGAGTCGCCGTTTCGTCTGAAACTGCAACGCCAATACGCTTGGTGCCATAATCAATCCCGAGGTATTTCACCCTTTGAGCATAGCGGATAATCCGAAAAAAGTGTATTGTCTCTTCTATTGGAGGAGTGGCCGAGTGGTCTATGGCACTTGTCTTGAAAACAAGCATGGGGCAACCCATCGTGAGTTCGAATCTCACCTCCTCCGCAAAATGAAAAACGGGTGCTTCTGCACCTGTTTTTTTATTTCTGTCGGATATAAGGTAGAGAGATTCGAAAGACGAAAAAAATTTATTCGGGGAATAAATTTTTGAGTTGGGGTCGAGGATGCCAGACTTTTTCAAACATGTGAAGAAAAAGTCGGCAGACCGTGACCGAATCTCACCCTCTCCGCTCGAATGCTATAATCGAAGACATGAAGCCTGGTTTTGATCTGGAGCACGCGCAACTCCCTGCACATGCCGACGAGAAGCTTGAGGAAAAAACTCAAGAAAAGCCCGTTGCAGCAACGGCACCAACGTCTACTCTTGAATCAGGTGAGGCTGTTGAGAGTCAACCTGAGTTACGGGTTATTAAAGATTTGTTTTTTGAAGGAGCTATTTCCGTACAAGAAAAGGACGACTCAGAATTCGAAGGTCCCCGTAAGAAATATACTTTCGATACAGAAAAATTAAAAAGTATTATCGAAAAAAATAAACCTGTGTTTGACAAGTTGAAAGCGCAGAAAGATGCGCGAATTGAACGCACTCCCCTTCCTCCTTCTGAAAAAATGGAAGCGTCTGCGCAACATATTTTTGACGAAGTCATGAGCGACATGAAAGAGCTTAATCTGTACCCTCCGGATTTTTTTGAAAAGGAAAAATCTCTATCTCCGCTTAAACTTTCGTACGACGCAGACAAAGGGTACGGCAGATATCTAGACTACAAGTACTTCCATAATCCCGAAGACCCGGAGGCGCCTTCTGCCATTATTGATATCGGGGGCAAACATATCCAAAATGGCGCCACTAAAATACGCGACGAGCTCAGCAAGATTGGCATCTCAATGAGCATAGACGAGTCAATTTACATCGTAACCAAACATCTAGTCGCGCATGAATACGGACACAGAGTTTCAGACGCATATGCTGAAGATATAACCAAAATATCATTAGATGAAGAACGCATACCGATGCCACACCCTTTTTATGAAAAAATTGCAAAATTAGACCGTGACAACGAACTACGCTTACCTGAGAAAAGAGAGGCGGAGGGAATCCTCGACGAACAAGTGTCGCAAAGTTTTGCGTACCACGTCCTTTCAAAAACTCTTGCTGCAAAAGGACATAGCTACGCTGCCATACAAGCTATACACGCAGTCGTCGGTGCCGACAAAAAGAGCGTACAGGAATATAAAAATTTTGTAGCGTTCACACAGCAACAGGGGTTAGAAATCGCTGGTGTTCAGAAAGCCCTGGCAGACGCTCAAGAAAAATTACCTTACCCTGACAATCTCGAGACAACTGACATATTGCGGCTGGAATTTCGCGACGTCGGATACTATTTGGAACCTTTTGATATTGAACAGCTCCGTTTTGTTGTGAACAAATAGCAGTATCTTTACGAGGAAAATATGGGTAATAACAACATACCCAAACCGTCATCATATATGTTGCCTTTATGCGGCAATGATTTACTGGTCTAAATAATATATATATATATGAAAAAAATTAATTACTACCTCGCTACAAGCACCGTTGCAGTTGCTCTTATCGCGGCAGCGCCTTTATTCGCGAGCGCACACGAGGGCAAGGTAGCAACAAATGTGTCGGTAAAAGAATCCGCCAAAACTAACCTGAATATTGGTGCAGGGATAGACCACATACTCTTTGGTACCCCCCTACCAAACAAGGATCAGCACGCAAACGGCTCAATTAACACGAGCGCAGTTGTGACGGCAATAAACGGCTCAACTCTTACGGTGAACGCAAAAGGTGGGACGACGTACACGGTTAACGCCGCAAACGTTACAGTTGCCGATGATGACAACACTGCGGTGTCTGTATCACAGATTAAAGTTGGCGACACGGTGCGTATTAAAGGCACAGTGACTGGATCGACAATTGTGGCAGAAAAAATCTCCGACAGCGCACTGCGCGTCCGCACAGTACTTGCCGCCCATAATGCGGCGGGTGCCGGTGTTGTGACTTCGGTCAACGGCTCGACCTTTACGATTAAACCGTTCGGCACACAGGCAACAACGACTGTCTCGGCCGGAAGTGCAACTGTCTACCGTGTTAACGGGGACCTTGCATCCTCGTCGGCACTAACCGTGGGCTCAAAGGTTGTGCTTGCAGGAAACACAAACAGCGACACGAGCATCAGTGCAACTATAGTTGGAATATTCACTAAGGGTTGGTCGCACTTCAAACACTTCTTCGGCCACTAATCCCGAGGTAGTGCGCGCTGCGCACAGCAACACAGCCCCCGTGTCCATGCACACGGGGGCTTTTGCTATGTGCCCTATACTGGGCAGATGCGACTCGGGCGAAACAAAAAAATTATAGCTGTAGCGACCCTAGCTCTGTTGTGTGTGGGAGTAGCCGGGGCTCTGTGGTTTTGGACACACCCTGTCTTACCTCAAAACAAAGATGGCGGTGTGCGTATTACACACTGGAAAGAGCGGATAGAAACAGAAAGCGCAAAGGATGCATATACAGAACTTGCGTGCAGTTTAAAAAACAAAACAGGGGTACAAGGCCACACAGAGGCGCACTACTTTGGCGCAGCGCTGTACCAAGAAGTCGGGTTGGCCGGTGCGTTTACATGCGACGACCGGTTTCAATACGGCTGCCTGCACGAACTGCTCGGCCGTGCGCTCCACGCGCAAGGCGTGTCTGTGCTGCCAGCATTGCATGCTATATGTGCGCAGTCAGAAGCAACAAACGTGCAGTCACTATGCGAACACGGTATAGGGCACGGCATCCTTTCGTACGCTGGGTACAATCCCCAAGCACTCACGAGCGCTCTATCGTTATGCAAAAATTCTTCGGCAGCTAGTGCGGCTGGTAAATGTGAAGCAGGTGTTTTTATGGAATATTTTGACCAAACAATGTTGGGTGCAGACACTCCCCCATTCAAAATATCCAAAGACAGTCCATTTGCCCCTTGCAGTGGGTTTGCGGCATCCGAACACGCGCAGTGTGTCAGTTTTATGCCGCGAGTTTGGCGGAAAAATTTCTGGCCGACTTCTGCAACAAGTACCGAGGCAGTGGCCACGACCGGCGCATACTGCGAGTCACTGCCCGAACATTTTTTACAAGTATCTTGTTTTGCAGGTATAGGCAACGAGTTGTATATACAGACTCACGGCAACACGTCGGCAGCTACTCTTCTCTGTACACACTACAGCAACGACACCTCATTAGTTGCCTCATGTACAAAAGAAATAGCTCACCTTGCAAACATCGACGCGCGCGCTATACATACCGACGCGTGCACGCAGTAACTATCAACCAAACGTAAACGTATAGGCGTCGAGCCCCGGCGACGTTATTTTTATTTCAATCACGTGCTCTTCCTGCGCACCCCCTTCAACTAGTCTGTAGAGCCGCGACTCCCCTACGCGCACCTGACCGTTCGCGTCTACATCGGCACCTTTGTTTGCATTAATAATCTTGCCGTCTATGTAGACAGTAAACACCGCGCCTCTTGCCGCACTTGCAACCAGGTACACATCTTTTGCACTGTAGTGGTAGGTAATAGTTGCGCCGGCAGAAGTATTTTTTGCAAACTCACTTTCAAAATTCCACACTCCGCCCAGATACAGCGTGTTTGGTGCAGCACTGCCTGCAGCGGGTGCCGCAAGAGTCTGCACTCCTTGTGTTTGCCTGGTGCCATTTCCTAAATATTGGTTCCGGGCAAAACCAAAATATGTTTCAGGGCTTGCTGTTTGTATCGTACTGGTGATGTCCACAAAACCTGTAGGTATAGGTACCACTAACCCCAGCGTCTGGTTTCGCTCTGCAAGAAGTTTTTGAATAGTGCTTTCGGTTTCTTCGTAGTTGCCTTCGCCTATGTTGTGTTCGCGCACGAGGCCGTCTGTGTCTACAAGATATTCTGCCGGCCAATATTGGTTGCGGTAGGCACTCCACGTATTTAAATTGCTGTCCAAAATAACCGGGTAGGTAATGCCAAATTTTGTTACTGCCGCTTGCACATTGGCGAGCACTTTTTCAAATGCAAACTCTGGTGCGTGCACGCCAACAATAGTAAACCCGTAGTCTTTATATTTTTTATACCACGCCTCCAAATATGGAATAGTGCGCATACAGTTAATGCAGCTGTACGTCCAAAAGTCGACCAACACTACTTTATGTTCCCCATTTATAAGTGCGTCGAGTGTGGTTGTTGCCGGTGTGTTTATATATCCGTCGGGCGATACAAACTCATTCGCCTTAGGGTACAACACGCTGTTGGCCGCAAAGTTTGTCGAATGTGCACCTACTGCAACAGGCACACCAGAAGGGCCCGGGGCCACCTTCCCGCTTTCCAAATACCAGATGACCGCTGCAATAAGTACAAGAACCGCGACAAGTGTAGCAGTGCGTTTTGTTGTGGCGTTCATACTGTTATTTCAAAAAGAAGTTATTAATAACATCTAAGTTACCCAATAGTGAAAGGTCGTTCGTAAACACGAGTATACCAAGGAGCACGAGTAGTACCCCAAACACACGATTAACCCACACAAACGCGCCACCTACCCGTGCGATAGCTGCTGTTGCTCCGGCAGTAAACGCCCCCACTAGTAAAAATGGTGCCCCTAAACCAAGCGCATATGCAAACAACAAAAAGAAGGCCGACAGAGGCGCAGACGCCGCAAGTCCTAAAATACTCCCTAAAACAGCGCCCGCGCACGGCGTCCAACCCACCGCAAATGCCATGCCGAATACAAACGACGTTAAAAAACGTGAGCTAAATTTTTTCTTAACCGCAAACGTGTGATTACTTTCAAGGTACCCAATTTTAATAAGCCCTACTAGATAGAGCCCGAAAAAAATAATCACCGCGCCGCCTGCGCGCGAAAGCCACATTTGCACGCCAGGAGCCACCTCTACAAGTACGGTCTGCAACAAAATACCGAGCAATGCAAAAATAGTGGAAAAACCTAATACAAAAAATACTGCGTTTATAAAAATATCGCGACGCTTGGTCAAAGACTGGGCATCACTTGAGCCTGCCAAATAGGCTAAAAAGCCAGGGATAATCGGTAATACACACGGTGAGAGAAAACTAACCAGCCCGGCAACAAACGCGGTACCGAGATAGAGAATATTCATTCCCCTATTCTACCCCACACCGTCACGCCTTTTTACCCAGCTACCAATTTGTACCCTACCCCGCGCACTGTTTCAAAATAGGTGTTGCCATGTTTGGAGGTCAATTTTTTACGGAGGTTTTTCATATGTACGTCGAGCACGTTACTCCAAGACAGCAAGTTAAAGTCCCATACATGGTCAAATAATTTTTCTCGCGTGAGCACGATGTTTGGTTCACGCATAAAACATTCGAGCAGTGAAAATTCTTTAAGAGTTACGTTAACTTCTTTTCCTTCCACACGGACCGTGCGTGTTGCATTGTCCATTTCAATACTCCCCGCAGTAAGTACCACCTGCTGTGACACTTTGGGCCGCCGTAGTACCGAGTTGATGCGGGCCACGAGCTCTTCAAACGAAAAAGGTTTAACCACGTAGTCGTCCGCGCCTTTGTTTAGTAAGTCGACCTTGTGTTCTGTATCATTTTGTCCGGTCAAAATAATTATTGGTGTTGTGACACCCTCTTTGCGAACTTCTTGTAAGATAGTTGCCCCATCGAGCCCTGGCATCACCAAGTCTAGGAGAACAACGTCATATTCATTGCGGTAGAGCAATATGCGCGAGCGCGCTTTTTCGGGGTCTGCGAGCCAGTCGACAGCATAGCCGCGCATTTCTAGACCTTTTTTTAGCGCCCCGGCCAACTTTTCCTCATCTTCAACAACAAGCAAGTGCATATATGTGAAGACGACAGGTTCACTAACCTCTTACATAGTAAATGTATTTAAAATTAATCATCTCTACAGAATTTGACGGGTGTATACTTGTGACATGCCCGACGAGCACAATATTACGTGGCACGTACTTACTCACGAACATAAAGTCCATACCGCCGACTGGTACTGGGCGCTTGGGTTGCTGACACTCCTTGGTGCTGGGCTTTCAATTTATTTCGGCAATATTTTGCTCGCACTTATTTTAATTATCGGCGCGGGGTCTATCATGACGCTCAAAATTCGTGGGCCCCGCGAGCACCAGGTCCGTGTCGACTCACGCGGTATCGCACTCGACGGCACATTGTATTTGTGGAAAACGGTTGACTCCTTTTGGGTCAACACAAATACAGAACGCGGCGGTCCGTGCATTTACCTGACAACAAAGTCTATTTTGGCGCCACGCATTACCGTACCACTCGACAATCTCGCACATGCCGAACAAGTCCGTGTGTATTGCAAACGTTTTGCACGCGAAGAAGAGCAGTGGCCCCACTTTGGCGAGCACATAGCAGAAATATTAGGGCTATAAACCTGGTCACAGATATTTTTCTGCTGAAAAATTCCGCGACCCCGCCTCAACGCCGTCGCGTTTGCGGCTCACAAAATCTGCCCCGCATATTTTGTGCTCCCGGCAGGAATCGAACCTGCATCACCTCCTTCGGAGGGAGGTATTCTATCCATTAGACTACGGGAGCGTCCAATGGTTATAGCATAAAATCATTTGTGACGACTATTTGAAGCGAATTGAATCTCCCATGCCGGCGAACATGAGCACATACTGCTTCATAGTGGGCAATTGCTCGGCAGCGGAGTCTATTTCATACACCGTACCGTTTCGCAAAAACAAGATTACGTATTGGAGTACAGGAACGGTGTATCTCTGTTGGGTCGAATCAAAAAACAAAATTTGATATGACTGTACATGGTCTGCAAGTGTTACGTATCGCCCAGTTGCTTCCGGGTCAACTGAGGCGACAGCTCGCTTTATTAGAGCGATTGTTGACGAGAAATCTTTTTCAGATGAGTGAGGGCTGACATACACCGTAGTAGTTTCATTAAAGTCATCCAGTGCGCTTTCATTTGGCGCAGCAAAGACTGTGCTCCATGTTCCTGTATCTTCGGGCGAAGTGGTGGACAGTGTCCATTCAGCTGGGTAGTGCATAGAAAAATCAGGGAAGGATGCCGCTTCGCTAAGGTATGCCCCAGCCTCAGTTGTTGTGGCGGGTAAAGAATAGGTGTAGCCACCGGTCAGATTTTCGAGGAAAGAAGTTATAAATGCAGAACCCAATACGATTCCTAAATTTGCGCCTTGCCCAAGTGTTACCTGTGCGGGGATGCCATATTCGCAGAGGTCGGTAGCGCCAATAGCGAGGCCCCCGGAATTGCCGAATGCGGTATTTGCAGATACTTTTATCCACTGATTGAAGTCTCCATTAAAGCCGCTCACTACTCCTTGCGTGAGTGTGAGAGAATCTCCCCCGGTACCTGGGTACCCAAGCAAGTAAAGAGTCTCACCTATATGTATATTTTTTGCCTTTGGTCGGCAGAGTTTTGCAATTTCTGCAGAGGCGTCGTGTTGTATGGGCGGAAAAGGATAGGGGACACCTTGTGCGTCGTTGTTTGCTGCGGTCAGTGGAAGTTGCGCAAAATCCAACCCATCGATCTTCTCTCCACCCATGTAGGCTTCTGTTTCATGGTAGAGCGCTGGTGTTCCCGCAATATAGGAAGAGTCATAAAACGTTCCATCACTCGGCCTTGGAAAGTAGACATTGCAACCATGATACTGACCATCGTCTCCAAGTATGACGTGTGCGTTTGTTGCAACCATAGGAGTTCCATTCGAAAGGTAGTAGAGGCCACTCCCTATGCGTGTTATTGGTCCGCCATCTTTGCTAGAGCAGTCTATGCGAACTATTGAAGGGAGAATATTTTTCCGAATGAGTGCGAGCGCTTGCTCCTGTGTATAGGCCTTATGAGTGAAGTAATAATATGCACCTATTCCCGCAAGGCATATAATCCCGAGCAACAAGCTGCCTGCGTACGTGTGCCAAGTTTTTTTATACAAAGGTACAACCTGTCGAGGTTCTGGTACGACTGAGTCAGTGTCCACAAATAAAATAATACCACGCTATTTTTCTACGTTTGTGCTCCTCCGCGAGATGGAACTCGAACTTCTGGTACATCCGAGAGTGCATCCAGGCACGAAGCCAATGACCACTATCGTCAGGTCGTTCAACTTCTGAAAAAGCATCTCAAGGATTGGAAACCGTCGGCGCAATTCATCATAGCAGAGACGCCCAAGCGAAAGCCGTCGCCCAACTGGCAGAAGCATTTGCTCAACCAACCAGGCGAAGACTATAGAGAAGCGGCGTAGTCTCGACAGACTCCGAGCATTCGGTAGTGTGGCCATATATGACCAACACACAGGAATGGTCGCGACGAGATGACGATGTCGTTCTCTTGAACGGTACTCCGTACATTCCGTCCGTCGTTCATCGCGCCATGAAGAACGCGACACAGGAGGAGCTGAAGGAGGCTACCGAGAACCTCCGACGATATTTGAAGGCGATGTTCGCGTTGTATCGGGAGTTGGAAGAGAGAAAAACGAAGGGCACAAGAACTTCACTGAATACGGTATGATAGCGACATATGGATGTCGATCCTGAGGTATTCGACCGAGCAAAAGATAAGGCACATAGCATTTACACAGTACAGAAGGATTTATGGTGTCCTTACTTTGGAACGAAGATCGTTCTCAATTCCGACGGATTTCATCACTTGCAGTTCTCAGCACGTCGCGAGCGAAACAAGCGCGAGCAATTGTTCAAGTTCCGTTTGCTGCCGCTGGCCCTTGAAATTGTTCGGAAGTCCGGCACTGTTCAAGAATACAGAAAGCTTCTCAGTCCTGTTGGCAAACGATCGGCCACAGGCTCTATGCCAATGAAGGAAGTCGAATATTGGGGTTTGGTGGCAATTGCAGGTGAAAAGCGTATCAAAGTGCGCGCCGTCCTACGACGTATTGGTAATGGCAACATCACCTTCTGGAGCGTGATGCCCTACTCGAAAATCAAGAATGGGATGCAGCGCATGTACGCAGAAGGCATCGAGGATGAATAGACACAAAAATACCGCCCGGAGGCGGTACCTTTGTCGTGCCTGCCTTCAGCTTAGGAAATCCTTAGCTGAACGGGGCTTGCGCCCACAGGCACACGTTGACTCTATCATAGGAAACTAAACGCGCAATGAACCGCAGCAAGGCTTGGTATCAACACGTTGTCCACAGCAAGCAGCCAGAACATTCGAACTTTCAATCCTTATTTTTCAAGCTAAAATCTGCACTCTCAAAGGTGACAAAAAACCTCGAACGAAATTGCCTTAACACGAAAGGGTTTTCTGACGCCCTTTCTACCAGGTGCTCCCGGTAGGAATCGAACCTACATCATATCCTCCGCAAGGATACGTCCTATCCATTGAACGACGGGAGCATTCTCACACACTAAGGTAAATATCTTATTTAGTAAAGGTGTTAGTATGTTTGTATTAGAAATATAGCCATACTTTATGCCCTCACAAGAAAAAGAACCCCTGCCAACCGCACCTACCTCACCAGAAACTCCGACCGAGATAGTAACATTACAAAAAGCACTTGGAGCAATACGAGACAAAGACGCGCAAGAAATTACCGAAGAAAAAGTGCGCGGCCCATTGTTTGCTGACCTCGTAGAAGCTGCGCGGGTACTGGCACAACAAGATTCTTTATTTGCAGAAGTCTACGGACAGACCGTAGTAAAACATCTTCAGCACGGTACAAAGATGGACAAGATAATTGAAGAAGCGTTTAAAGACTATCAACGCAAGTCGAAGTAAGAAATAACTAGATCTGTGCACGTGTCTTTTTTTCCTCCTCATCAACTAACTCAAGAAGTCGTGCTTTTTCTTCAGCAGTAATGCTCCCCCGCTCTTTTGCGGCCTTCAAAATAGTTTCCATACGCGCATAAATATCCGGCGAAAAAGCGCTCTCGCTCAAAATGTTGGCTACAGTTTCAACAGTCATATAATTAGTCTTGCGTTTCTAACAGACGAATGGCACCACCAACTTTAGCAATCGCTTCCATATGTTTGCGCTTTTCTTGCTGCTCTGGTGTTTCTATGTGTTTATTAAGTCCTTCCATATCTACAGAGTACTAAAATTCCGAGGAATTTCCTAGAGTCCATTCCCTACCAGCGTTGCCGGCTCCTGTGAGGAACCTTTAAAACTTTTGGCAATTTCGGCTTCAATTTCTGCACGTGGGCGGCCGTATTTAAGGCCCGAAAGTTCCCGCATTTTGTCTGCGTTAGCCATACCCTTACCTTCAAAAGGTACTGTCTCGATGTTAAACGGTGTTGCGGGGCGGCCGTTAACAAGCAAACGCACGTATGCGTTCCAGTTGTCGACATTCATAAGGTCGCTCTGTTTAAACGTTGGGGCAAATTGTTTTTCCAAAAACTCTGCGTCAGCAGCACCTACACGGAACGAGCATATAGAGCCAACGTTGCCAAAGACCGCATCGCGAATTTCTTCCGAAAGTTGGGCAATAAATTGGTGCGCCACTGTGAGCGAGAGTTTATATTTGCGCGCTTCCGAAAATATCGTCGCAATTGAGGGTGTCGTAAAGTTTTGGAACTCGTCAATGTGCAGATAGTAGGGCGGCAAGTCTTTACCTACAGAGTCGGCACGCGAAAGTGCAGCTATTAAGAATTTACCGACGATTATCAAGCCGAGCAGGTTTGCGTTAATGTCACCAATGCGGCCTTTTGCAAGGTTAACCAGCAAAATCTTTTTGCTGTCCATAATATCGCGAAAGTTGAACGCCGACTTTTGCTGCGCAATGATAGGGCGCATAATCTCGTTGGTCGTAAAAATATCAAACTTGTTGGTCACATAGGGGCCGTAGTTTTCCAGGCCCTGCTCGCCGGTTGTCTTGGCAGCAATGTCTTCCCAAAACTGCTTCACAATAGGGTTTTTGCAGGCAGCAAGTTTGCGGGCACGGAACTCGGGGTCGGCAAAAATACGCGAAATGTCGAGCAATGTGCTGCCGAGTTCTGGTGCTTCCATCACGAGCAACGCAGAGTTGCGAAAATATTGCTCGAATGCAGGCCCCATACTTTCAGGCACTGCGCCGAAGAGTTTTTTAAATATGCCAAATAATTCGTCCACAACAAGAGTTTTTTGTTCTGGCTTTGCGGGGTCAAACTCGAGCATATTCAGACCTATTGGCCGTTCCATAGAACCTGGGTCGAAATAAATAACATCGTCCATACGTTCAGGTGGTATAGCCGAAAGCACATCCAACACGTCGGAGCCGTGCGGGTCTATCATGCAGACACCAGCACCCGACTTTATGTCTTGCATGATGACATTTTTAAGCAATACCGACTTACCTGTACCGGTCTGGCCAATAACGTACAGGTGGCGCAAACGGTCTTCGGGCGCAATGCGCACCTCTTTTGTGGCCCCGCGGAATTTGTTAACACCGAGCATTGCACCCGCATTTGGCAAGTTAGCTGGCGGGGCCGAAATGCCAGCTTTTTCTTGCCGTAAGTCGGGCGCTGCAAGTTTGCTCAACGCCCCCGGCATGTGTGCAAGCGTCGCCAACTCCATAGCTGAAAGCGGCAATGCCTTTGCTTCGTCGAGCAGGCGGTAGGAAAATGCACGCGCAAAGTTTTTTATGTTCCCCGCTGACACTGCATCAAATACCAAACTGTTCCCTGCCGTGTCAGCAAACTGCTGAAACGGTGCTTCAATGTCTTGCAGTACTGCCTGTGCACGCTCTTTAGTTGCGGCCGACGCGACAAGACGTATGTCCGCCAAAAAAATTGGGCTTGCTATTTTTTGTTCAATATTTTTTAGGCGCGCGTCGTCGGGTTTAAGTCTCTCGTCTTGGTCCAATTTTTTTGGTTCTACAAAAAAGGTCCACACATCGTAGAAAAACCTCGGCACTCCTTTATATATCCGTGTTGCATGTTCAAGTGGCACACCCCGATGTATTTTTTCGAGTGCCCAGCGATAGTCTTTGTTTAACCCCCGGTCGCGTGGGGAAACGACAAATTGCACCGCAGCACCTTCGCCTGTTTTATCGAGCATCGAAAACGCGTTCAACAACAGGTCGAGCGGGTCGTTGGTAAACGACTCCGACGTCCGCAGCGAATATATGCCCCGCTCATGCAGGCGCGCTGTTGCTGCTGCAGTTTCTGCACCGTCGACAAATGCGTTGTAGTCGTCATGCCGTTCAACAAGACGGGCTGTTGGGTACAGCCCCAGCAACTGTTTTTCAAACATAGCTTTGCGTGCTTTTGGCACAGCAATATACATGGTGGTATGCGTCTCGCCTGCCGGGTTTGCAATTTCGAACGAAAAATATTCACCCTGTTTGGTGTCCATTTGTAACATGCCGCGGTAAAACTGCTCCATCAAGGAGATAAAGTCGCGCATGGTTTTTGCAGGGTCAGTTGGTTTGTCACTGTCGGCATTCGGGCCCGGCAGTGTCACTTCGTACAACGCCATCGAAAGCGCGACTTTATATTTTTTGCTCGACACTTCTTTGGCAGGCAGCCCTTCGCGTACCCATTCGACCAAAATACGGTGAAAGTCGTCGACCAAATGTGGGTTGCCCGTTTTCTCTGTTGCTTGAATAGCACGTGTTACGCCATGTTCCTGCAAAATATGAATGAGCTCACCCATGCGCTCGTCGTGCTGCTCGGGCTCAAGTTGCAACGTAATAGCTTCCGGGTGTTCTGCCACACGCGGCGCTTCGGCTGGCGATGTTGCCCCAGTATTTTTCCACTGCTCGCCAACCGCTTCTACAGCCGCCTGTTTTTGTATTTCAACTGCCGGAGAGGCAGATTCAATTTTTATTTTTGCCTCAAGCTCGCTGGCACGCTGGCGCAGACTCTCCAGCTCTGTACGTGCAGCATCAGTCGCCTTTCCCACCTCAATTGACCGTCCTGTTTGCATGCACAGAGTATAGCAAGAAAACAGCGTGGTATAGTTGGACTTTAGAAGCACCCCTCAAGTTCAACCGAAGGAGTATCTGATGAGCGGCAAAGTTTCTATCGTACCATTCTTGCCACAGGGCATGACCATAGAGGATTTGAAAGATGCAGAACTCAAACCCTTCCGGCCTTGTTGTATATATTGGGAGGCCAGTGATCACTTCACATACCTTACGCGTGATTGTTGCGCAAAGGTGATGCCTTCAAAAGATCTGTATCTTGATATTTTGGTCGGCGAGGACAAACAAGAAGACATCGTCGGCATGAACATCGAATTTTTTTCGCACCTGCCCGACTACCTGCGCGAGAAGTTCAAGGATGCGACAGGCGTGTACCCCGAAGATGTTATTGGGGGAAAGATTATTCCCCTTCCGTCGGCAATTGCCACCTCACGCCTCTTCCTGGACCTTGAGCGGAGAATATGGAGAGTTTGATAATCAAAAGCCGCCCCTTTCGGGACGGCCTTTTCTTTTTTAAAAACTACTTTTTTGTGGAGAGAGTCTTTGCGACCTTGGCCTTGCGGCGGGCGGCAGTATTTTTCTTGATGATGCCGCGCTTGAGGGCTTTGTCTATTGCCTGGTAGGCAGCAGCAATTGTTTTAGTATCGCCTTTTTCTGCCCCACGGACATTCTTCATAGCCGTGCGCATAGCAGTTTTGCGGGTCTGGTTCATTGCGTTTTTACGCAACGACTGGCGGTGTGCCTTTTTAGCTCCTTTGGTGATTGCCATGAACACTACAGTACGCAATAACTGCCAAAAACACAAGCCCCCACCCCAATTTCGCTCGCAGCGGTCCGCTAGAGTATGATAGAAGGATGATAGGCAAGCTGACAGGTACCTTGAGCGGAAATGGCACAGACGGCATGGTACTTGTTGAAGTTGGCGGCGTTGGTTACTGTGTCCGCACCCCTCTTTTGTCGCTCGACGTCCTTAAAAATAGCGGCTCGGTGGTGTCGCTTTTTATACACACAACAGTGCGCGAGGATGCACTCGACCTCTACGGCTTCCCCACCGAAGAAGAGCTCGGGTTTTTTAAACAACTCATGAGCGTATCGGGAGTGGGACCTAAAACAGCACTGGGTATTTTAAATGTCGCCGACGTTGCGTCTTTGAAGCGCGCTATTGCCGCGGGCGACGCAGGTGAATTGCATAAAGTATTTGGTATCGGCAAAAAAAGTGCCGAGCGTTTAGTTGTAGAACTTCGCGACAAACTCACCGCCGAAGCAACACTCCGCGGCCTACCTGCGCATGCAGGCGGTGGCGACGGCGAGGTCATTGAAGCGCTCATGGCACTTGGCTACCGCGCCGACGAAAGCCGCAAGATACTCAAAGAAATTCCCGAAGACATCACAGGCACAAGTGGGCGGCTTGCCGCAGCACTTAAATATCTCGGGACTTCTGCAAAAGCACTGTAATAAAAACCTATGCGTAAATTTATCCCAAAAAAAGTACTCGACCTCTACCACCTTTTGTTTGCATACGGTGGCGCATTTCTGTATCGCTTCCCATCTAAAAAACTTTTTGTTGTAGGTGTGACAGGTACCAAAGGCAAGTCAACCACGTCCGAACTTATCCGCACGGTACTAGCCGGGGCCGGGCATAAAGTCGCGCTTGCAT
>Ga0194035_1000338_pt1 | contig 27675 bp, 30 predicted proteins | sample JunL2320m_MetaG_FD_148680 | JGI IMG/M metagenome (GOLD analysis project Ga0194035, IMG submission 148680) | Anoxic zone freshwater microbial communities from boreal shield lake in IISD Experimental Lakes Area, Ontario, Canada - Jun2016-L239-20m | ecosystem: Environmental > Aquatic > Freshwater >...
TTCGGCGTAGAGTTGCTGGATTTGAGCGGACAAGAAGGCCCCGTCGAGGGTGACGCCGAGTTGGCTCATGGGGAGGTTCAAGAGCTGCTCGTTGGACCACGAAGCCCATTCCGGCTCATGATCATGGTTTTCTGGCACTGTCACGTCCTGCGCACATAATCGTTGCATTGATGCCATATTCTGCCTCGTCAACTTGCAAGAGGTGCTGTGGGAAATATAGCACGTGCCTTAACATTGGCCTGCCTGAAAAGACCTTTGCATTGATTGCTGCGTATAGGTGGAAAAAAATGTCCGATCAAGTCCAAGAATGAACCGACAGAGGCAATAGATGCCGTAAACCGGTCTAACGGAAGCGAGAAAGAAGAGTCGGATCAGCTCCCTTTTCACGCAATCGAGCCAGAACCCATTCATGCATCGACTGAGCCTTGACGTCGATCCCGGCCGAGCTGACGACATAGGACGTACCGGCACCGAGTCTGGTCTTTAGCGCATACTCGACCGTCACGCTGCGAAAAATATTCCCCGTGCACACGAATAGAACTGACTGGGAGTTGCCGCTGGGGTGGTTTTTATTATTCCCCAAGATGCCTCCGGTTGGAGATCGACAGCCGCGTGGCCGACCGCGTAGAATGCCGACCGATGTCACATTCAACAAGCCCCCCACGCCCATACCTCAAGCTGGACGTAGCCACGGAACAGCTGCAAACCAAGCTGCTTCGCCTTGCTGGGGAGACCATCAGCGAGTATGGCCTTATCAAAGACGGCGACAAGATCATGGTCTGCCTATCAGGAGGAAAAGACAGCTATGCATTGCTCGACTTATTACTGGTCTTACAACGGCGTGCTCCGATTCATTTCGACCTAGTCGCAGTGAACTTGGATCAAAAGCAACCAGGGTTTCCCGCTCATGTGCTTCCCGATTATCTCTCACATATCGAAGTCCCATTCCATATCGAGACGCGAGACACCTATTCAATCGTCAAGCGACTCATCCCTGAAGGGCAGACCACATGTTCACTCTGCTCCCGACTCCGTCGTGGCATTCTCTATCGCGTCGCTACGGAATTAGAAGCGACCAAGATCGCCTTGGGTCACCACCGCGATGACATTATTGAGACTCTCTTCCTGAACTTGTTTTACACTGGCAAACTCAAGACGATGCCGCCGAAATTGCGCTCAAAAGATGGCCGGCATATGGTCATTCGCCCTCTGTCCGCTGTGCGGGAGAGCGACCTTGCTCAATATGCCGAACTGCGCGCATTCCCCATTATTCCCTGCGATCTCTGCGGCTCACAAGAGGATCTCAAACGAAAACAAGTAAAGACGTTCTTGCGCGAGTGGGAGCAACGTTCGCCTGGCTGTACAGAAAGTATGTTCGCCGCTCTGTCGAACGTGGCGCCACCGCTACTCCTGGACCGACGGCTGTTCGACTTCGTAGGCCTGCGCGCATCCGATCACGCAGATGGACATGAGGATGAGTGGCTTGACCACGAGAGCAATACCTGACTGGGAATCTCCTCTTCGATCCCTCTAATTGAGAGTTGCCGGAGCATGGGTTCGCCTGCTCTCGCAATCGCCTAAGATCTGGTCAGTACCGTGGGCGAGGAAAAATCGAAGGAGATATTATTACTTGAGTTTTGAGGTAAATAGCTTGCGGAACTTGGCAACCTTTGGCCCAACTACCGCGGCACAGTATCCCTGGAATGGATTTCTCGAAAAGTACTCTTGATGGTAAGGCTCAGCTTCATACCACGTTCCCGCTGGCTCGACTTGCGTCACAACTGATCCGGGATACATCCCTTCTTTCGTAATCGCTGCAATAACCTCGTCCGCGACCTGTCTCTGATCTGGCGTGTGATAAAAAATGGCCGAGCGGTATTGCGTGCCGATATCATGACCCTGCCGGTTGGGTGTCGTAGGATCGTGGATAACAAAAAATACCTCTAGCAGTTCGCGATAGCTGACAATAGCGGGGTCAAATGTAATGCGTACTGCCTCTGCGTGACCAGTCCTGCCGCTACACACAGCTTCATACGTCGGATGATCTATTTGGCCACCCATATAGCCAGACTCGACCGCTACCACGCCCTTCATTTGGTCATAGACCGCTTCGAGGCACCAAAAGCAGCCGCCAGCTAAGGTGGCACTATTCAATCCCATCTGTGCTGAAGATGCGATGTGTTCCATCAACCAAATCTCCGGATGCGCGGCTTGGGGAGCAGGCGTAGAAAGTTCTATTTTCTTTCGGACATTACCTCTGCCTTATACCATAGGAAACTACGAAGCCGCGAATAGTTCTGCGGACGAGTGCATAGCTCCTCAGACTATTAGCAGGCAATGGGTTACATCTTGAATCTAAACAAGGAAGGGGAAACGAGAAGGACTACGCCTTAAACTCTTCGTCGAGACCAGCAATGACCTGTTTGAGCTTTATCTCCTCATCAGGCTGAATCTTCGTGAACTGAATCCCGAATGTATTGGCCTTGACCCACCGCACTTGGGCTTCGTCGATCCGCAACGGCCAGTCAAGTCCCGGGACATAGATCCGACACTCGAATGAGGCCCCTACGCCAACAGGCAAATCCGTTTCGATCATACAGCCACCGGTAGAGAGGTCGAGCGTCCGCCCTTGGCCTTCTCCCTGCCCACTTGAAATGATACTTCTGAACTGTGATGTAAAGCGTGGCTGTTGGCGTTTCTCTAGAGGAAGCTCTTTTTTGATCATGCTAGGCCGAGGATGCTCCTTTCTTAAATCCCCCTGTTTCCTTATGAGAGCCATGCGTATATCACCTCAATTAACAAACGACGAACCCCGGGCTCCGTGAAGAGATACCGGGGCTCCCTAGAGACCAGGAGTCGATGAGTTACTTCTTCACATTCAAGAGTACGTGTCCACGACGATTTTGTTGATAGCAGGATTCTGCAGGGTCCGTACAGAAAGGGCGTGCCTTGCCATACGATACGATCATCACCTGTTTGGGAGCTACACCGGATTCGATCAGATAGCTGCGCGCAGCCTTGGCTCGCTTATCCCCCAGAACGACATTGTAATCGGCTGTGCCTCGTTCGTCGCAATGGCCCTCGATTTTCATCACCGTTCCAGGATGCTCCTTCAGCCACTGTGCATCGAGATTCAATGCCTCCATGCCAGCATCTGAAAGCATCCACTGATCGTATCCAAAGAAAACATCCTGTAGGCCAGCTTCGATAGCCGCTTTTTCTTCTTTGGTTATTTCCGCGCGCTGACGGGCACTCAACCCAGAGGAAGAAAGAGATGCAATGTCGCCACCCTTCCCCAGGCGCTCTTCCGAAGGATTCTGAGAGAAACCACTTAATCCTCCCCCGCTCCCTCCTTGAGCCATGCCAGGAAAGTTTGGATTAGCACCGTTTTGCGCAGACCCTGCTCCTGTATCTCCATCGGACTGCAGCCACTTCATACTGCACCCCTGACTAACCAACAGGACAAGCCCCATTGCTGCCACGACACCTATTTTCATTGGACTTCTGATCATGATCGTTCTCCCATCTTTGGAATAAGACTTTGCCTGTGTAACTTAAATATAGCACCTGAATGAAAAGCCGGGTCCTCAAGCAACTCCTAGATTTATGCTTGAATTGTCAGGCTGTTGGAGATGGACCTTGAGAGTCGGCGCAGTAGGCGGGAGAACACGTGCCCTTTCACCCAACCGGGGAAGTACAGACCAGAAAAGAAATAGTTTAAAGTTGGGCTGGCTTGCGATCGGCCCACCGAGCCGGACGCATCACGGTACTTAACGCGGCTACAGCACAAATGAAAGCCAACATGGCCAGGCTCACCATCAGAAAAAAGCCAGCCCGGACATCATGAAGGACTACATGATTCATGGTAAGCCCCTCCTCTAGGTGACTGTGCTCTTATCCACTCAGCCATCCACAAGAACAGACCCAGGGTGCTACGGGATCCTGCTTCGTCGACCAGCGTCCACAACAAGGACAATGCCTCGTCCAAGCCTTCCGCTGTCCTCGATCTGACAACGTCCTGCTGTAATGCATGACACGATATTGCCTATAGCATAGCACCATTCAGACCGCCCGATGATCCTGCTTGCCATAAGAAGAATATTACTGGAGACACGAGGAATCTATGCAGCTTTGGTAGGGGGGATGGCCCTTTCGAAATGGCCAGGCAGGTCAGTTATAAGCTACTGATACTTCAGCGACTCTGTCCTGATGATTCAACGAACGGAGAGTGGTGCGCCCGGAGGGACTTGAACCCCCAACCCCCGGATCCGAAGTCCGATGCTCTATCCAATTGAGCTACGGGCGCACTTTGCCATTTCAAACACTTCGAAGAAGGCCTTGTCAAGGAAGGAGTGACCGCATGGGTTAGTCCTAACGTGACAGAAGCGATATCCGCACATGCTCACACCAGCGCGAGTACGGTCTCCACCAATTGATTGGTCGATCGACCGTCGGTCACGATAATGTGATCGGCAGCCGCTTGATATTTCGGCGTCCGCTCCCGCAATACGTCCTGAATTTCATCGACGAACGATTTGGTCTCAGTCAACGAGGGTCGCTGATTGCCACTGCCAATTCGTCGTGCGATCGTCTCGACGGAAGCTGTCAGCCAAAATACGGTGCCATTCGCCTTCAACGCCTCGACATTCTGTGCACGTAGTATGGCCCCACCGCCGGTGTCGACTACAAGCTGGTCACGGCTGGCAATTTCGCTGCAGATCTCGGACTCCAGATCCCGGAAATAATCCCAACCCTCCTGGCTAACGATCTCCGGGATCGTTCGTTGCGCGCGCTTGACGATCTCCTCATCGGTTGACACGAGTACCCGTCCCAAGCGCACAGCAAGCTGTCTGCCCACCATACTCTTACCAGTCCCCCGATAGCCAATCAGCACGATGTTCATGAAAAACGGGTTTCCAGAACGGTGCGCATGACGTCGGCTGGAGCAGCCTGATTGGTCCAGAGTTCGAACTGTGCTGCGGCTTGATGCAGAAACATCTCAAGCCCGGGAATCACACGACAGCCCGCCGCCTTAGCATCCTTCAGTAATTGGGTATCCCGAGGGTTGTAGACAATATCCATGACCGTCAATCCCGGATGGAGCAACGTCGCAGGCACAGAGGTTTGGTGTACTTTTGGCGACATACCCAACGGTGTGCAATGGATCAGCACGTGAGTATCCGGCAGAACCTTTCGCAACATACTTTCATCAAGAAGCGATTCCTGCACAACCATCCCTGTCTTCGACCGGAGATCTCGAACCAAGACTGTACGTTCCTGCTCATCAATCCCTAGTATGGTCAAGCGATCGATCCCGGTCTCTGCTCCGAGCGCGAAGGCAATCGCACGAGCAGCGCCTCCAGACCCCAGCATGACTACCTGACGCCCGTTCAAGGCCACACCGCCCTCACGAAGCGCGCGCAAGGCACCGGTCGCATCAGTGTTATACCCTGTGAGAGTCCCGCCTTCAGCCACAATGGTATTGATCGCGCCGATGTGACGTGCGATCGGCTCGACGGAATCAAGAAATGGAACGGCCGTCACCTTGTGAGGGATGGTCACGCTGGCGCCGCGAAAGTTGCCCAGAGCGCGCAGCCCCATAATGGCATCGGCGATCACTTCCACGCGGAACGCCAGATACACAAAGTTCAGCCCGCATTTTTGAAACGCGGCATTGTGAATCGCAGGTGAGAGCGAATGCTCGACGGGATTTCCGATTACGCCACAGAACTGCGTATGTGCGTTGATGTCCATAGCTTCAGAGGTCACGACTGTTGTTTCGTCTGCAGGCCGACTGACAGGCATCCGTCGCCGAGGGGGTGACGTTCATCATTCGCAGGAGGCACCTGCTCACGAGATGGTCATCCCTCCATCGATAGGAAAGGTCCCGCCAGTAACCCAGGCTGCCTCATCGGAGGCAAGATAGAGGACCATATTGGCCACCTCTTCTGGTTTCCCAGCTCGACGGATAGGATAGTGGGACAGAATGGGGCCCAGTTGTTCGGGGTTGCTCATCAGAGGAGCAGCCATTGGCGTATCGATAAGCCCTGGATTCACAACATTGCAGCGAATGCCCTCTTTGGCGTAGTCGACCGCGAGAGCTCTGGTCATGGCGTCGAGCGCCCCCTTAGAGGCGGCATAGGCCGGCAATGTGGGAAGCCCGATCACGCTCGCGATGGAGGAGATATTGACAATCGCGCCCTTCCCCTGCTTCAACATCTGCGGCAGGGCGGCTCGCGTCATGCGGAACACCCCAGTCAGATTGACGTCGAGAACTTGCGCCCAGGTCACATCGTCGATCTCATGCAGGCGCTTCCCGAAGTCCCCGACTCCGGCATTGTTGACAAGAATATCGAGCCGCCCGAATTGCTGCACAGTCCGACGTACCGCCTCCTGGACATGGGCTTCATCCGTGACCGATCCGGCAACGGCAAAGGCTTTTCCCTGCTCCTTCACGATATCGCTCACGACCCGGTCCAACTCCCCTTGCCGCCTTCCCGTAATCACGACCGATGCCCCTTCGTGCGCAAAGGCTTTTGCGATCGCCTCACCGATGCCAGCGTTGCCCCCCGTAACAATCGCGACCTTTCCACTTAACCGATTCATCGCGCGTCATCCTCTCGCTCTTCGTGAGCATCAGTAGCCTCGCCTACAGACTCAACCACTTGAGCTACAGGCCACAAACCAGACTCGATTTTTCTTGCCACCGTAATGAAACCTGAATGGGCGACCATTCGGTGATCCGGCCGTACGCTGCGCCCCTGTATCGACCAGGTCCTCAACAGCGTTTCAAATGTTTCGACCATACCAAAGACCATCGCTCGCTCAAGGGCCTCGACCGTCTGGACCACTTGAGGGACGGTGGGAACAAAGCTCAAATACATACCGCCGGAACGAAGGACCTGTGCCGCATACGGCACCACCTGCCAAGGCTCAGGAAGGTCGAGGACGAGGCGATCGAAGAGCTGACCATCCTCGAGCAGGTCGATTCCCTCGTAGACGTTCCGACGAAGCGGGATGAGGTTCGGCGCCGGTCCCATATATCTTTCAATGTTCGTCATCGCCGTTCGCGCGAAATCCTCACGGGCTTCATAGGTCACCACTACGCCACGCGGGCCCACGGCGCGCAGTAGTGCCATCGTCAACGCTCCGGATCCGGTCCCCGCCTCGAACACGCGTGCCCCTGGATAGACATCCGCCCACATGGGGATGAGCGCAAGATCCTTCGGATACAGCACCTGCGCGCCACGCGGCATCTTCAGCACATAGTCGCCGAACGTCGGCTTGAGCGCCAACATCGTCTTGTTGCCTGAGAGCGTGACGAGAGAACCATCAGGCTTTCCGATGAGGTCATCGTGGGCAATCTTGTGACCACTCAGCTGATAGAGGTCTCCGGCCTTCAAGGTCAGGGCATACTGCCGCCCTTTCTTATCGACCATATGGATACGCTCGCCTGATTGAAAGTATGACATCCATTCCTATTCTAGAAGTGCCACGCCGGCTTTTCAACAAGACAACGCCCACGATGATAGTTTTCTTCGCCTCTACGACGTGTTCACTGGAAACACTGATTGAAGTTTCTTTCGATATGCAGATCCACTGAGTCCGACCTGTTCAACACGAATACCCGAATCAAACGCAATCTCCACTATCTTCAGATGTTCCCTGAAATCGCGTCGGAGAAAAACTCTGCTACGACATTCCCCATATCCACTCATGCATATGAATGCCTGCTTTCCGAAAGACCTGTTTCAGAAGTAGATGTGGCAATTAGGCCCCTTGGCCTATAGACACACCTACACATTTACAGCAAAGATGCCACACAGCCTCTCAGGCCTCCTCATTAAAGCACTCTAATAGTGCTGCCTTTCCCGCTAAGTCGCGCTCCGCTGTTCTCATAAACAGTCCAGCACAATATTTGCTGTGTAGAGAGATCCTGAGGACCGTCTAGCGGCACAGAACCCAGAATGAATCGTTTGCCGGATCGCTGTCTCTTACAGGATAGAACACAAGAACGGAATCCACTTGAGACCGACCATGTGGAGAGAAACATCCGCCAGTAAAAGGAGGAATCACGACATGGAAGAAAGTCTTCTCCCAACCCCTGCGCAGATAGAGCATCTCACAATTGTAAAAGACGTTGACGCTGATGATCCCAAAGCGAGCGACCTCTTGGATGTGATCGGCCGGGACACCTCCGAAGAGGAGCAACTTGAGGAGCCGACGAAGGCAACGACTCGTACCGCCGTGAGCGGCGGCCCATTCATGTTGGAATCACTTTACTTTCGCTCCTTCGGTGAACGAGCTCTGTTGACCAGAGAAGAAGAAGTTGAGCTTGCGAAGAAGATTGATTACGGAACAACCACCATTCGGAAAGCTTTACGCCACGCGATACCAGTTTTCCAACGGCTCAAACGATCGGACTCTGTTCTCGAGGCACACCGCACACTTCAAACGGTCAAAGGTTTGAGCGGGCTTTCCGCCACAGCGATCGATAAAGCCGAGCAGTGCCTCGCGGAAATGATCAAACAGGGAACGGGGCAGCAAAGGTTTCCCGTTGCCATCGCCAAGCAACTCAAGGAAGGGTTGGCCGCTTTGCGCTCCGCCCGGATCGTGCTCGAACAGGCAAAAGATGAATTGGTGCGCTGCAACCTACGGCTCGTTGTGGATGTGGCAAAACATTACACAGGCCGTGGCCTAACTTTGCTGGATCTCGTGCAAGAAGGAAATATCGGTTTGATGAAAGCGGCCGAGCGCTATCAATATCGTAAAGGGTTCAAGTTCAGTACCTATGCAACCTGGTGGATCCGTCAAGGCATCACCCGTGCTCTTGCAGATCAATCACGGACCATTCGCATTCCGGTTCACCAGACCGAAGCTTCCCACCGCATTCTCCGAGTGACTAGACGACTCGGTCAACAGCTAGGCCGTCCGGCTCGACTCGAGGAAGTGGCACAGGTGCTGAGAATGAGACCAGAACGACTTCACGAAACCGTGCAGGCATTTCAAGAACCGGTCGCACTGGAGAAACCGGTAGGTGATGGGAGTACGGAATTCGGGGAACTGCTCCCTGACCTGCAAGCAATCCCACCCGATGCCCACGTGCACCGGACGGAAATGTCCCACCAGCTTGAGCGCATTCTCGACACACTCACACCCCGCGAGCAGACCGTCATTCGGCTGCGCTTCGGTATCGGCCAGGATCAGGCCTGTACGTTGGAGCAGGTAGGGCAGAGCCTCTCGGTGACGAGGGAACGGATTCGCCAGATCGAAGCAAAAGCGCTCAAGAAACTGAAGACGCCTCAAATTAAAAACATGTTTGCCGCCATCCAGTAAGCCACAGTCTCATAAGGCAGGGGAAAGGGCGAGGACGAACCCCGCCCTTTTTCCTTTCTACGAACTTTCACCCTGAATGCTGTTGTGCGACAATGAGGCCGAGTCGAATAGACGAGGCCCCATGACGAGTGTGTGTACAATATGGCTTCAGAATCCCACACTGCCGAGGGCTCTTTCATGATTCTCGCCGCTGGAGCACACCTAGGTCACGATTTCCTAACACAGGGGAATGAGCCTCTTCCGAAGTCTCTCCCACAAGTGGGTACACTTGTCCAATTTCCCCAACCGATGCCCTATAGCGAGACATATGCACTTCAGAGGCAACTCCAGGAAGACCGGATTGCAGAGAGACGAAGGGATGTGTTGCTGCTCCTTGAACACTCACCGGTCTATACCCTGGGCCGTTCCACCAAATCAGAACATTGGAGCTGCGGGGAAGAGGGCCTCCGACGGACAGGCGCCAGTCTCCAGTCCGTAGATCGTGGTGGCTCGATTACCTACCATGGACCAGGACAGGTCGTGGGCTACCCCATCCTCAAGCTGTCTCATTATTGTTCAGGCCCGAAACGGTATGTATGGAGCTTGGAGGAGGTCTTGATCCATACCCTCTTGCAATGGGGAATTGAGGGTTACCGTATCGAGAAAAACCCTGGCGTTTGGGTTCGCTGGAATCATACTGATGCAAAGATTGCCGCGATCGGAATCCGGATCGATCATGGTGTCACGATTCACGGGTTTTCGCTCAATGTCGATATGGATCTATCCCCTTTTTCCCACATTCTTCCTTGTGGCCTAACACAGTGCCACGTCACGTCCATGGCAGAGCTCCGGCAGTCCAGCATATCGTCATCAATCGTCGCGCAACAAATAGCGCAGGAATTCACGCGAATATTCAACATTCAATGGATGAGCCTCCCTCTCGACAGCATTGAGCAAAGACATCCTGATCACCGCCTCACATCAACGCCCCCGCTTCACACCTGACCAAAGGAACAGCCCATGCACGAACTCAACACACCGACTTTCCGGCTGGCAGTTGCACAGTTTGATCAAGCGGCCGAGGCCATGGAACTTGATCGTAATTTACGCGAGCGCCTGAAACTTCCTCAACGGTCGCTGATTGTCAGTCTGCCGGTCCGGATGGATGACGGCCGAGTCGAGGTCTATACCGGATATCGTGTGCAGCACGATTCCGCCCGCGGTCCCACAAAGGGCGGCATTCGCTATCATCCGGATGTGAACCTTGGGGAAGTTGCGGCACTCGCCATGTGGATGACATGGAAATGCGCGTTAGCCGACCTGCCCTATGGCGGAGCCAAAGGTGGCGTCGCAATCAATCCAAAACAGTTGTCACGACCAGAGTTACAACGACTGACCAGACGTTATGCAGCGGAAATCTTCCCGTTGATTGGGCCAGATAAAGACGTACCGGCCCCAGACGTCGGCACAGACGCCCAAGTGATGGCCTGGATCATGGATACGTATAGTCAGCAGGTGGGGTATTCGGTACCAGGTGTCGTCACAGGCAAGCCCTTGTCGATTGGAGGAAGCCTCGGACGTGAAGAAGCCACTGGCCGCGGAGTGGTCTGTGTCACTCTGGAAGCGCTTCACCACCTCAAGCTCGATATTCGGAATACCACCGTGGCTATCCAGGGGTTCGGCAACGTCGGGGCCCATACAGCTCGCATCATGAAGGAGTGTGGCGCACGCGTCATCGCAGTGAGCGACGTGAACGGAGGCATCCATAATTCGAGCGGCTTGGACATTCCGGAACTCCTTACTCGCTATAAGACCGAAGGCCAATCCCTCCGAGACACCAAGCTGGGAGACTGGCTTTCTAACGACGAATTGCTTCAACTCGATTGCACTGTGTTGATTCCTGCAGCACTCTCCGAACAAATCACCGAACACAATGCCGCGAAGCTGCGCTGCCGGATTCTCGCCGAAGGAGCAAACGGTCCAACGACGCTGGAGGCCGATCGCATACTGCAGGACCAAGGCATCTTTATCATTCCGGACATCCTGGCCAACTCCGGTGGCGTGATTGTGTCCTACTTTGAGTGGGTGCAGGATGTGCAGCGATTTTTCTGGAAAGCCTCTGACATTCAAGAGCGATTGCAAGATATCATGACCACCGCCTTCCATCGGACATTAGAGTTTTCCGTTTCCAAAAAAACTTCTATGCGGATGGCAGCCCTGATGAGCGGAATCGACAAGGTCGCGCAAGCACATCTCCATCGTGGACTCTACCCATGAGTTCCCAACACCATGAAGGTGGAGATCCCATACTGCCGAGGATTCCTGTGTGAAGGACTATACGTCGGTCAGGCTCGCCGTGATTAGGTCGGACGACAAGAGGGCACTCCTGCGCAAAATGCGCTCATGCCATGGATTGTTTAACGATCGGCTTGTCGGACGGAGAGACATCGCCAACTGATTCTGAGGCTTACTCTCGTGCGCTTGCGATCCTGTTACTCCATGCGCTAGGGTGGGCTGAGCTGAGTCAGACTGGATTATTGGAGATTTGCAGGATGGATCGGAATGCCATTATATCTCTCTGGGAAGCCCACAAAGATGAACGGTGGCCTCAAGTGGAAAACCAGCACGAGGGGCCATTGATGACACTGGATACAGTGATCAGCGGATGTGTCGTGTACTTCCTCGATAGTCCTGAGGGACTTGATGCCCAACGGATCGGGATCGTCGAGGATTGCGTTGCAGATCTCGATAGTCTGACCGATGAACTGGACGAAAATTGTCGGCCCTACTTTCACCGACTCCGGAGCCTCGGAGCCCTTCTCATCTCGACCCATCATAGCATCTAACCTATCGGTCAGCCCCCATCACGCATTCAACCATTCTTGCAAGTTCTCAGGCCGTTCGATAAAATGCATTACGCGCTTTGGTCCCACCAAGTTGAATAATACGTTCCCGCACCATCCATCTCTCGGAATATATAGGTAAGGAAGAGTCGATGAAGGATTTACTGCGAGTCGTCACGCTGACATGCATGGTAACGGCTGGAGTCGGCGCATGGGCACCCCCCGGGTATGGCGAACCCTACGAATTAAGTAAGAACGACGTGATGGACCCCAAGACTTTGAAGAGTGCCGAGATTTCATTGTTTGGAGTCAAGTTGGGAGATCCTGAAGCCAAAGCCCTAGGCTCTCTCGTAAATGAAAAAATTCCTGGAGTAAAAGTGGAACAGGAAGCCTCGTTTATCTTTTTGCTCGACCAACGTAAACCGACCGGCCCTATGGCTGGCGTGCGCATTCAGGACGGCAAGGTCGATCTGATCTTTATTAATAATCGATTTTCCTATAAGACCCGAGGAATTTTTCGCAACGTGTTGAACAGCGAGAGCCCTGACGATGTACGAAAACTATTGGGGCAGGAAGACTACGGGGACGAAAACGTGATGGGGGCCATACTCGCCTATGATAAGCAGGGATTCGTCATCAACTATCTTGGGAAAGATGTCAACGTGGAGTTTTCTCCGCTTCGATAGCATTGAGGATAACTCTCAGGCTACGACGGCCCTCTCGCCTCTGCCTACCTGCATATCAACTGGATCAAACAAACTATTCAATGCAGAGACTCGGATGCTTGTAACCCATAGGCAATGAGGCTCGTCGCAGTGTTCCAGCGACGCTTGGAGTTGAGGATCACGAGAAGAAGATCGCTCCCGTTCTGGGAAACCTTGGCGATGAGACATCGCCCGGCTTTGGAAGTAAACCCGGTCTTGATACCTTCGACGCCAGGAATACGCCCCAGTAATCTGTTCGTGTTGTGCAATACATAGGCGCGGTGACCGCTGACAGGGGTAATGATCGCACGTTCTTCACGGACTAACTGCCGGAAAATCGGTTGATCGAGAGCCATGAGACTCAGCGTGGCAAGGTCTTCAGCCGTCGAGTAATGGTCTGGATTATCGAACCCGCAGCCATTGCTGAAATGTGTATCCGCTAAGCCAAGCTCTTCCGCCTTGGCATTCATGAAGTCCACAAACTGTGCTTCGTCGCCACCCACATGCTCCACCGCTGCCAGACAAGCATCATTTGCCGACACGATCAACATGGCCTTCAGCAAATCTTCCAATCTAAAAACCTGCCCAGCCTTCACGCGTAAATGCGTTTTGTGAGCCCGTGCGGCATTGGGACTAATCGTGACAAGATCATCCAACTGTCCCCTTTCTAGAATGACCAGCGCCGACATAATTTTCGTGAGGCTGGCGGGGGACATTCGCTTTCCAGCATCGTGTTCATACAACACACGACCGCTATTGAGCTCCTTGAGAAGAATACCATGAGCTGGAGCGACTCGCCACGGAGGGAATTGGTGCGGAATAATCGCGGTTCGGACATGCGCCGGTTGAGCCTCTACGCTCTTCGCAAGAGCGATGGACGGAGTGAGGGACTCGACACCGATCAACAGAAGACCGATGAGCACCATAGCAGCATGCGCGAGAACTGGCACCCGATGAAACCTTCTGCAATCTCTTGTCATGATGAACCTGTCACTCCCACTCATAGTGTAAACGATTCCCTCACCTTTCCTCCACGAAACCCGCTGTCAATCACTTTATGGAAGAAACGGAGCAGATCAGCGAGGTCTATCCAGAACCCGCAATTCAAACAACGGGCATAGAGTCGCCGATTCACGAGCGTATAGTGACGCTCGACCATCATGCAGCCCTTACACCTCAAACAGTGCATCGTTACGCCTGTCTTCAGACTCTGTGTCTACCGAAGTCGATTCATCACCAATGCCAAGCAGCCTGCCAATAATCCCCCGCCGACAATCGTGGTGCCAAACGAGAGGTACGCACTGGCCCCGTTTCCCGGAGCGGTTCCGTCAAGCAGCTCTCGCACACCTCCCTGTACCATCAGCACAGAGAGGGTGAGCAATGCGCCGATTGCAAACCACCATCTAAATGATCTCACCAGTGTCCTCGGAACAGAGCGCAAAGAGGCCTGTGCGGCGCTCATCAGGCACTGTAGCCGAGGGTCGACAGGCTGTCAAGAAGACTGGTATTGATGACTCACTCCATGATCGATAGATGGCATACGCGCCTCACGGGGAAGGCGCGACGGGAGTGGATTCCGCTTTCAACCCTCGATGGAGAAAGATAGAGACGCTTCCGTTTCCGTTGTCCGCTGTCACAAGTCCAGGCTCTTCAGCCTCCTTCGTTGTGACACGAAACGTCGCGAGGGCAAAGGGACCTGGCTTTGTCCTATAATTTCTCGGCGGATATTCGAAAGTCCCGTCGCCACGGCCAAAGAGAATGGAGAGATCACTCGATTGAAGATTGACAATGGCCACGTCTGTAAGACGGTCGCCGTTGAAGTCGCGAGCGAGCCCGAAGTTCGGTCCTGCATCGGCACCGGAATCGTGCCCTGGCTGGAACGTCCCATTACCTGTTCCGAGAAAGGTTGTGAAGCTATCCTGCACGCCGTTGATGACAAGTAGATCGCGGATCCGGTCACGGTTGAAGTCGGTGAAAGTCACCCCAAGCGGGCGCTTCCCCGTCCGATAGTCGGTGGGAGGACGAAAGGTGCCATCGCCATTCCCCATCCAAATAGAGACCGCGTTCGACATCGGTCCGCCGTTCGTCACAGCTAAATCGATCTTCCCATCGCCATTCAAGTCGGCCAACGCCGCCGATGTAGGCGTATCGCCATATTCATACTGCGCGCCATGGGTGAATTCACCGGTGCCGGTTCCCAGAAAAACCTTGATCTTGTCGTTCCTCAGCGCGACCACAAGGTCTGGAGCCTGATCACCGTTCAAATCGTCACTCGCGATGGCAATAGGAGTCCGATGCACGGGATAGCGCGGCCCTTCTTCAAATTTTCCATCGGCCCGCCCGAAAAGCACGGCCACTTCGTCGCCCCCGGAACAGGCCAACACCACATCGGGATACGAATCGCGGTTGAACATTCCAAGGGCAAGCGAGCGGGGCTCCTTACACACATTCAGCTGAACTTGATCGTGGAAGGTACCGTCACCGTTGCCTAAGAGAATCGAAAGGGTATCGCTGCCAATATTAGTTGTCACCAGATCGGTGAAACCGTCCTGATTGACATCCGTGGGGGTGACCGTCGTCGGGTTCTTCCCTACTTTGTAACTGGCAAAGTAGTAAAAAACATCTGGCGGGGAGTAGGGATCTTGCTTGGTACAGCCGCTTGCCAGAAGCAGAAAGATACTTGTCGCTACGACGGCAAGATTCCGGCCCGTATGCCCGTCAGCGGCTCTGGCCACACCCACCTCTCGAGTGAGAAACCGCTGACATGATGATTCCTCCATATAAGCACGCGCCCATCGATCAAACCTTTCCGCTGAAACAAATGAAATCAGTATACAGACCACTGCTTTCTCTTGGCAATCAATCAAGCACGCAACAATCCCTGCCAAAATGAGTTTCCCCAATCCTGGCCTGCTCATCAGCGGCTTTGAAAACGACGCGGTGTTTGGGGTACAATGCCTACCTTCGTAAGGAGGAATCCATGAGCAAGATGATGAAAATTGAATTGTCGATGTACGGAATTGCCGAGGTACTGCACTGGTGTCACGACCGGAATAAGGGCCGGGTCCCCGGAGTGGACACAGCAGGCTTCGACAAAATGAAGATGCTCTTAGCCGAGAAGCCTCAGTCAGGCGATTATTTTACTCTTGATCAATTCTGGAAGAAGCGGGCGACCTTGGACTTGACCGAAGATGAAGTGGCCACAATTGATCGCTGTCTCTACGATATCCCGAATTTCGATAGCGAGCCCCTCCCCCAAATCCGGCATAAGTTCTGGCCGCAACAGACAACCGCCCACTGAACAGCAGGGGCCGTTCTCAAACGGCCCCTGTCTCTACCTCTTAGTGATTCAACCAGCCTGCTCGCTCAGACAGGGCCAAGAGTAGCGTGAGGAACCCATTGCGTTTTGTGCGCGCTGGTGAGGAGAGCTATCTGGGAGAATGAGTAGCCTGACGACTGCAGAAAAACTATTTCGGCACAACAGCGCTTCGATGGCCCACACGTCGGGGCAAGCCCTGATTATCTGATCTGTCTCGTTTGGTTGGTTGAAGAAGACAAACTCGATGAACTAAACAAACCAGATGAACCAGATAGACCAAATGAACAAGACGGGCTGGCGGCCTTTTTTAGCATCCTGCCGCTAGAGCGTCCCTTCTCCCTTAAGATACCGGCGAAAGCGGTCCATCAAATCAGCACCGAGAGTCCCACCTTCCGGCTTCTTCAGGTCCGGATCGGCAAAATGCCCGCGAATTTCCTGGAGGCGTTTTTCCGCCTGCTCATTCCCCTGCAACCGCTTCGTCTTCTCCAGCGCCGTATCAAACGCTTCAAATGTCAGCTCCTTGTACCCAAAAGACCGAATCCGTTTGACAGCTTTCATCATGGCTTGATTCCTGAACGTCGTCAGATGTTCCGAATCGATTTCTAAGAGCCCAAGCTTTCTGGCCCTCCGCTCGGCAGCCTTACGGATTCCGCTACGCACAAAATCTGGAGACGTTTGCAGTCGCTTCCATGCCTCATCGGTCCATGCGACTCGATCCTGGGGTGCGCTCCACAATTGAAGCAACGTCGACTCGTCGATCCGCATCACACCTTTCTCTCTGGCCAAATCTTCGGTATCCCGCCTCAACATGTCGGTAACGAATTCAATGGCGATCGGCGGCGACTGTTTCAGCTTCTCTTGCAACTGGGCCAATGCCCCTTCGCTCCACTCCAATGGAGGACCCGAGGCCTCACGGAGATCGCCCAGCGCTTCCACCTTTTCAAAGAGTTCGACATTCACCTCAAGATGACCCCGCTCCTTGGCAATCTCTTCTGAAATCTGCTTGATCATGTGGCGCATGAACTCTGGAACCATATCCAGTCGGTCCTTGGCGGCGGCAGTCCAGGGAAGATGGCCTTGCGCCATCTGCTCTGCCGCATCGGCCATACCAGATTCCCCTCCCATACCACTCATCATTTGATTCTTAAACTGATCGAGAAGATCCCCTGTAATTTCTGCATGTCCAAGCTCCCGGGCTTTCTTCTCGGCCAAACGACGAACCATTCCACGCAGAAATAGCGGTGCCCGCTCCAGACGTTTTGAGGCTTCGTCCGTCCAACGGACATCTACTCCGACCGCATCGTGGGAATCTGGTGCGTTCATGATGAGCGTCCTGTTATGACTGATTTAGGAGTTCCTTCAATTCCTTGCCGGCCTTGAAAAATGGGACCTTCTTAGCAGGAACCGCCACAGTCGCGCCGGTCTTGGGATTCCGCCCCTCTTTCATCCGGCGAGCCCGAAGCCGAAAACTGCCGAACCCTCGGATCTCCGTCTTATCGCCGTTCTTCAACGAATCACGCACACAATCAAAAATCGTGTTGACGACGACTTCCGCCTGCCGCTTCGTCAACGTCGTGACCTGTTCGGATACGCGCTCGATGATCTGGGCCTTTGTCATATTGGGTTCCCCTTTCATACTAATGAATCGACCGACAGGCCGATCCGCCCGCGCTAGAACGCCATAAGATACTTGAGGCTGACCCCGGGGTTAAAATTCAACTTAGGAAACAGCATCGACAAGCGAGACTCGAGCAATTCTCTTATCGAAAATCGTCGACGCGGCTCGATGACTTTCGGCTCGCCTTCGATACCGGCCACATCCGCCGCAAGTTGAATGGCCGCTTCGAGATCACCGAGTTCATCGACAAGCTTAGAATCTTTAGCCTGGCGGCCCGTGAAGATTCGACCGTCCGCCAATGCCTGCACAGCCGCCATATCAAGCCCGCGTCCTGCCGCCACTGCCTCAATAAACTGTTTATGGACATCATCCATGACGGATTGGAGCAACGCTTGCTCTTCATCGCTCATCTTCCGTAGCGGCGATCCTACATCTTTGAATTTTCCACTTTTGATCACGACACCTTCGACCCCGATCTTCTTGAGCAACCCTTCGACGTTAGCCATCTCCATGATGACTCCGATGCTCCCCGTCAACGTCCCCGAATTGGCCATGATCCGATCGGTCGCAACTGCAATATAGTACCCGCCCGACGCCGCCACCGTACCCATTGAGGTAATCACCGCCTTATTACTTTTGTTACGAACCCGCTGGACCGCATCATGGATTTCTTGCGACGGCACAACCCCGCCACCGGGGCTGTCGATGCGCAATACGATTGCCTTCACGGAGGGGTTTTCGGCAAAACGATTCAACTCGCCGATCGTGGATTGCGCATCCACAATGACCCCTTCAATACGGATCAATCCGACCCGGTCCTCCATAGAAAAGTCGAGGTCAGGGAAAAACAGGTTCACCAGAAAGAGCAGGCCGAGCCCGATGCCGAGCGCCCAGAGTGCTCTGCGCACGATCCCTCGCTTCGGTGGCCTTTGTGCTATTTCATCCATCATCGTTACTGTTCGCAAAGGGCCGAGGGCACAAGGCCCCCGGCCTACCCCGAGATCTGGTACTTAAACCTACTTGCCGTCCTCGTCTTGGCTTCGCTTCCGGTTCTGTTTCGCCGCACGGCCCAAACTTTGGTCCAATACGCCTTGCGTGGCATGATATTCATCGACCGTTCGGCGATCAGAATCCATTTGATGGTCGCGCAGGCTGAGTGCGATCTTCCGTTCTTCACGATCAACCTTGATGATCTTGGCCGTCACTTCATCCTGCAGTTTGAATTTCTCTTCGAGCTTGGCCTGGGCATCAAGACCCGCCTCGCTGATATGAATCAACCCTTCGACTCCCCCGTCCAATTCGACAAAGATGCCAAAGTCGGCGACCTTGCTGATCTTCCCGACCGCTACATCCCCAACCGCATACCGGGCCGGGATCTCGTCGTCCCATGGATCGCTCTTGAGCTGCTTATACCCGAGCGATAGCCGCTCCTTTTCCTTGTCGATCCTCAATACCACGGCCTCGACCTTCTGCCCCTTTTTAAAGAGCTCAGAAGGATGCTTGATATGTTTCGTCCACGACATGTCGGAAATGTGAATCAATCCGTCGATGCCCTCTTCAAGTCCGACGAATGCGCCAAAATCGGTGAGACTCTTCACCTTCCCTTCAATATGGGTACCAATAGCATACTTCCCTTCCACCATATCCCAGGGGTTCGGCGCAGTCTGCTTCATGCCGAGTGAAATCTTCCTGCTGGCCGGATCCACGTTCAACACCGCCGCTTCAACCTGATCCCCAATAGACACGACACGTGACGGATGGCGCACCTCGTGTGTCCACGACATCACAGAGACATGCACCAAACCCTCGACACCTGGCTCCAGCTCGATGAACGCCCCGTAGTCGGTCAGGCTCACGACACGACCTCGAACACGAGTGCCAATCGCATACTTCGTGGCTACGCCGGTCCAGGGATCGGCGCTCTTCTGTTTCAACCCGAGTGAAATACGCCCGGTCTCTCGGTCGTATTTGAGCACGCTCACTTCCACCTTATCGCCGATGTTGAACATTTCCGAAGGATGGCCGACTCGGCCCCAGGACATGTCCGTGATGTGGAGCAACCCGTCGATGCCGCCGAGGTCGATGAACGCCCCGTAATCCGTAATATTTTTCACCTGGCCTTGAATCAATTGCCCTTCCTTCAACGTGGAAAGGGTCGTCTTCCGCTTCGAATCCCTCGTCTCCTCCAGAAGAACGCGCCTGGACACGACGACGTTGCCACGCCGATGATTGATCTTGATGATCTTGAGAGGGAACGTACGGCCAACCAGCCCATCAAGATCCCGCACCGGATGAAGATCGATCTGCGAGCCTGGCAAAAAGGCCTTCACGCCGATATCCACCATCATGCCGCCCTTAATACGTGCCACGATCTTGCCGTCAATGCTCTTGCCGTCATTGAAGAGCTTTTCCAGCTCCTCCCAAATCTTCATCTTGTCGGCTTTTTCCTTGGAGAGCACCAGATTGCCGTCGGCGTCTTCGCACTCCTCGATATAGACTTGAAGCCGATCACCCACCTTGATGTTCTGAAGTTCCTCGGTGGAGAACTGATCGTTCTGGATCATCCCTTCAGACTTGTAGCCGATGTCCACGACCACCTTGTCTTTGGTCACGGCAACAATACGGCCTTCCGTAATGGTGCCCTCCTCGAGGTTCTTGAATGTCTCCTCGTACAGAGCCGCTAAGGCCGCTCGATCTAATTGCTGATCACTCGATGGTGAAACCGTACTCATGGTATAGATCCTACTCTTCCGACAGGAGTCGGGTGCTGATGGTTATACACCGACATTCACTCAGCCTTGCGAATGTCGGCACTGGACTGCTGGGTCGGAGACTCCACGGCACCTAGTGCGGCGATACGATCCATCACGGTGCGGCTCACCTCCTGATAATATTGCTTGGCATCTCCACCCTCTCCGTTCCGGGGAAACATGAGGGAGTCTCCATAGATAACGGTCACAGGACAGAAGTGCGGCCACGTAGCTCCAGGCGGCAGCACATCGAACGTGCCCTTGAGATACGCCGGAACCACCGGACATCCGGTTTGTGCCACGATCATACCAATCCCCGGTTTGGGGGACTGTAGCCGGCCATCCGCACTGCGACTGCCCTCCGGATAGATCACCACAACTTTTCCTTCCTTGATCAGAGAAACCGCTTTACCAAATGCGTCACGGTCAAACCGACCGGTCTTCAAGGGAATCCACCCCAACCATTGGCAGATCGCCTTAAGGCCTGGAACCGGGAAGAGATCGCTACGCCCCAAAAACCAGGCCCGCCGCCGCATCCCACAACCCAGGAGGGGGATATCCAGGTAGCTGGCATGGTTCGCCGCGACGATGAACCCGCCGGTCCGTGGAACTGCCCCGACGACTCGAAAACGAAAACACAGCCAGCCGATGGTCCGAGCGAAGACCCACAAGATCCCGTAGAAAACCGAACTCACAATTTGGCCGCAATCACAGCCATCATCTGGTCCACAACATCGGTAGCGGACAAGTTCGAAGTGTCGATATGCCGGGCATCCTCAGCAGGAACCAGTGGAGCGATCGAGCGGGAGCGGTCCCGCGTATCACGGTTTGTCAAATCGGCGCTCGTCTCTTCAAGTGCTCCGGAATGTCCCGCCGCAACGAGTTCCCGATGCCGGCGTTGGGCCCTGACATTCGGATCTGCCTCGAGAAAAAATTTCACATCTGCCGAAGGGAATACCTTCGTTCCCATATCGCGCCCCTCTGCCACCACCGCTCCGCCTTCTCCGATTTGTCGCTGGACGGGCAACAGCCAAGCCCGGATCGCGGGAATTGCCGAGACCACCGATGCCGCTGCCGATACCGCAGGCGTTCGGAGTTCGTTGCTCACATCCCTGCCACCGACCAGCACTGCCGCCACTCCCTCATGGAACTGCATTTGAAGCGACAACGCGGGCAACAGAGCAGCGACCGCGTCGGTATCAGCCGGATTCCGGCCAGACTCAATGACCGCCCAAGCCATCGCCCGATAGAGCGCTCCTGTGTCAAGGTACAGATAGCCCAATCGAGAGGCCAACAACCGGGCCACGGTACTCTTGCCGACACCAGCCGGACCATCAATTGTCACGATCAGCCGGCTCGCTTGCTTGTCCCCCGCAATAGATCCTGCATTGTGATCCCGCATCATAGCCGTCATCAGCACTCGCCAACTAACTCTAAGAGCCTGTGATGAAAGCCCGGGAATGATGTCTCAATACAAGCCGTCTCGTCAATCAATGTCGGTGTCGAAGCGGTCAAGCCTGCAATGGCCAGTGACATCGCTACCCGGTGATCCCCATGACTCCGGCCATGTGCAGCCCGTAGTCGCCCATTAGCTTCCGCTGTGCCAAGCCCTTGCACAACCATCCCGTCGGGCTTTTCTGTGATCTGCGCCCCCATTGCGCGTAATTCTGCCGACACTGTCGCAATGCGATCGCTTTCTTTGACCCGCAATTCTTCGGCCCCGGAGATGATCGTCTCACCCTCTGCGACCGCAGCCGCGACACAGAGGATGGGGAATTCATCGATCGTCTGAGGGATCAAGTCCGCACCAATCGCCACCCCGCGCAACCTGGCTGACTTCACTCGGATATCCGCAACCGGTTCTCCTGCCTCTTCACGCCGGTTGAGCAGTTGAATATCCGCTCCCATTCTTGTCATCACTTCTAACAGGCCGGTCCTGGTGGGGTTAATACCCACCTGTTGAATCGTCACATCCGAACCAGGAACAACCGTCGCACCGACGATGAAGAATGCCGCAGACGAGAAGTCCCCCGGTACAACCAATCGTGGCGCCGCATTCCAGCCAACAGACGGACGTCCATCAAGCAGCAGGGTTGTCCCGTCCCGTCGAAAAGCAATGCCGAAAAACTGGAACATCCGTTCCGTATGGTCCCGTGAAAGACGCGGCTCTGTAATCCGGGTCATCCCTTCGGCAAATAGAGCCGCAAGCAACAAGGCCGACTTAATTTGCGCGCTCGCCACCGGCGAGTTGTACGTGATCGCACGGAGACGGCTACCCATCACAGCTAAAGGCGCAAGTTCACCGCCTTTGCGTCCGGCGATGGTCGCGCCCATTTCCCGCAACGGCTTGACGACCCGCCCCATAGGACGGCGACGAATCGATTCGTCGCCGGTCAGCACCGTAAAAAAGTCCTGCCCTGCCAGCAGGCCGGTCAGGAGGCGAATGCCCGTTCCTGAATTCCCGCAATCAATCGGCCCATTCGACTCGGTCAGGCCCCAGAGTCCCTTGCCATGCACACAGAGTTCTTCATCCGATTCATCGATACGGATGCCGAGGGCCCGGAATGCGCGAACCGTATTGAGACAGTCGTCTCCACGACAATAGCTCACAACCCTGCTGACCCCGTTCGCCAAAGCAGTCAGAATGACGGCACGATGGGTAATCGACTTATCGCCGGGGACAGAAATCGTCCCCCGCAAAGGGCGGCCTGGTGTAATTGTCAATGGTGTCATAGCCATGTTACGCCGGCATCGTCGGTCGCGTGGAGAGTTTTTCCCGTTCCTGCTTCGCCTGTTCAAGCTTCTTCTCGATACCTGCAGCATCGCTCACCTGGATGAGCTGCTTCAATTGGCTCAGCGAGCGCTCGTAGGCCTCAATGAACGTGACAACATTGTCGCGATTCCAAAGAAAGATATCTCGCCACATTTCAGGAGAACTGGCGGCAATCCTTGTCGTGTCACGCAACCCGCCGCCCGAATGGCTCACCAGGTCGAGGAAAGGAATCTGTTGATCGCGAATCTCAGCCAGGGCATTCATTAAAGCAAAGGCCGCCACATGGGGCAAATGGCTCACCGCGCCGAGAATCTTGTCATGCAGATGGGCATCCATCGTGAGCACCACCGAGCCGGTCGCTTGCCACATCGCTCGGATTTGCTCAAACGCCTGCGGATCAGTCGCTTTTGTCGGAGTGATGATGCAGCGCGCCCCCATAAAGAGCTGATCCGATCCGGCAGCCACACCGGTTTTCTCCTTGCCGGCAATGGGATGGGCCCCCACAAAATGGACACCGGCAGGCATCGCTCGTTCAGCCTGTTCCACCAGCAAACCCTTTACGCTCCCAACATCGGTCACAATCGCGCCCTTTTTCAGGCAGGAGGCCCACTCCGTCAGATGCCGGTCATAGGTATCGACGGGGGTGGCCAGCACGACCAGATCGGCCTCCCTCACTCCGTCCTTGGGGTCCACAACGTAACGGTCGATCGCGCCCAGCTCGACCGCAGCTTTCAAGTTTTCGACACGCCGCCCGACTCCGACAACCTTCGACGCCAACCCCTTTCGGCGGAGAATCATACCGAGCGATCCGCCGATCAGCCCGACTCCGATAATTGCGACCTGGGTGAAATGCAGCGTCATTCTTCAAGCTGGACCGGGGCTAAGCCTCAATCATGAATCCTTCAAACACAATCCTTCTGATTACACTTCCCGACCAATCGCCACCGCAATCTTTCGCATGTCCTGCATCAGTTCTTTGAATTGGCTCGGCTTAAGAGATTCCTCACCGTCACACAGCGCACATTCCGGATTCGAATGGACCTCGATCAGAAGGCCGTCCGCCCCAGCAGCCACTGCAGCTTTCGACATCGGCGCCACCAGATTCCACTTACCGGTGGCATGGCTGGGATCGACGATGACAGGCAAATGCGACAGTTCCTTTAACGTCGGAACCGCGGCGAGATCGAGTGTATTGCGATATTGCGTCTCGAAGGTCCTGATTCCCCGCTCGCACAACATGACGTTCTGATTCCCGCGGGACATGATGTATTCTGCCGACAGGAGGAATTCTTTGATCGTGGCCGAAAGCCCTCGCTTCAACAGCACCGGCTTGTCATAGGCCCCAACCTCCTTAAGAAGCTCGAAGTTCTGCATGTTGCGGGCGCCAATCTGGATAATGTCGGCTTTTTCGAGAAATAGTTCGATGTCGCGGGTATCCAGAATCTCGCTGACCACCGGCAAACCGGTCTGTTTCTTCGCTGCAACCAGATAATCCAACCCTTCACGCCCCAACCCCTGAAATGAGTAGGGCGAGGTCCGCGGCTTATAGGCGCCACCGCGCAAAATACTTGCGCCGGCTGCCTTGACCTCGTGGGCAATGCCAACCGTGATTTCGAGTCGCTCCACCGCGCAGGGGCCTGCCATGATGACCAGCTTGTTGCCGCCGATCTTCACGCCGCCCACGTCGATGACCGTACCTTCCCGCTTAAACTCCCGGCTGACAAGTTTCCAGGGAGCAAGGATCGGCAAGACACTCTCAACGCCCGGCAACGCCGTGAGCGGCTGGTTATGCAGAACCCGATCGTCGCCGATTACTGCAATAATCGTCCGCTCCTGTCCGGTCGAGAGTTGCGACTTCAGTCCCAACTCACGAAGCCGATCGATAATGTGATCGACTTCCCGTTCGCTTGCTTCTGGTTTTAATACGATAATCATGTTGCCCTCACCCTGCACTCAATGCAGCTGGATCACCCGCTTAAGCGCAGCCAAGAATTCCCTATTTTCTTCTTCCAGGCCGATAGTCACTCGAATCATACGCCCCTCAATGTGGCGAACGATAACGCCCTCCCTCAGCAGGGCCTCAAATACCGCGCGACCGTCTCGTCCGATATCGACATACACAAAATTCGCTTCGCTCGGGATCGGCACAAGCCCGAGCTTGGTCAATCCCTTGACCATCTGCCCCATTCCAGCTTCATTTGCCATCCGGCTCTGCGCCACATGTTCGTCGTCTCCAAGAGCAGCGAGCGCGGCACGCTGGGCCAGGCTATTGGCATTGAAGGGAGGGCGGATTCGGTTCAGAAAGCTGGTGATCTCTTCCGTCGCCACGCCGTACCCGATTCGCAATCCTGCGAGTCCATAGATTTTCGAAAACGTCCGCAGCACAATAACATTCCTTCCCTGCTTCACATAGGACATAGAATCCGGGAACTGCTCGCTCCTGACATACTCGAAATAGGCTTCGTCAAACACGACAACGACATGCGCCGGCACGCGTGACAGCAGAGATTCAACCTCAGCGGCTGATACCATTGTTCCAGTCGGATTATTGGGGTTACAAACGAATAAGAGCCTCGTCCGGTCGGTGATGGCGCCCGCCATCGCCTGAAGATCGTGCCGCCACTGCTTCAACGGGACAATAACAGGCTTTCCATGGGCTGCCGTGACCTCCATTTTGTAAATGACGAAGGTCTGGTCGGCCATGACTGCTTCATCGCCTGGGGCGAGAAATGTCCGGGCGAGCAGGCCCAAGATTTCATCTGATCCGTTCCCAAGAATGACCTGATCCGGCGGCACTTTCCAGCGATCCGCCAGAGATTCGCGCAGACGAAACGCGCCGCCATCGGGATAGCGATGCAGGGTCGAGGTTCCCCCGCTCAAGGCGGCGAGCGCCTTTGGGGAGGAGCCTAACGGATTTTCATTAGACGCCAGCTTAATGACTCGTGCAAGACCTAGCTCCCGTTGGAGTTCCTCAATCGGCTTCCCGGGGACATAGGGACTCAGCGAGGCGATATCTGGATGGACCTTCAGTGGCATGGCATCAACCGTGGGCTGGATAGGAACCCAGCACCTTCATGAAAAGACAGCGTCCGGTGATTTCTTCGATGGCTTTCTTGACCCGCTCTTCCTCCATATGCCCTTCGATATCGACAAAAAAAATGTATTCCCAGGCTTTTCGCCTGGAAGGACGCGACTCAATCTTGGTCATGCTCAGGCCATGTGAGGCAAAAGGCCGGAGGAGATCGTACAGGGCGCCAACTTTATCTTTCACCGAGAGCATGAGTGAGGTCTTATCTTTCCCCGTACGCTCAGGCGGCTTCTGGGACAAGATGAGAAAGCGGGTCATATTGTTCAAATTATCTTCGATGCGGGCCTTGATGACCTTCAGACCGTACAGTTGAGCCGCCAACTCCGATGCAATGGCGGCAACAAAGGGATTTTCCACACACAATTCCGCGGCGCGAGCCGTGCTCGCCACCTCCGACGCAGGCACATTGGGAAAGTTGGTTTCCAGCCAATTTCTACATTGGGCAATGGCATGGGGATGGGAATGGATTTGCTTTACCTCTTCCATCACACCGGACTTCGACATCAAATGATGGGATACCTCCTGAAGCACTTCGCCATAGATGAGCAGATTGGAGTCGATGAACATATCGAGCGTGTGGTTGACAACTCCCTCTGTCGTATTTTCGATCGGGACCACCCCAAAATTGGCTCGCCCCCGCTCGACTTCGCTGAACACGTCCTTGATGCTATTGACCGGAATATATTGGGCAGACGACCCGAACTTCTGCATAGAGGCCATATGCGTAAACGTGGCTCTGGGGCCAAGATACGCCACCTTTTGAGGACCCTCTAGGGAGAGGGACGCGGACATGATTTCTCGATAGACCGGACGAATCGCCTCGGATGGAAATGGCCCTGAGTTCTGTTGGGTCAGGCGTTCGATGATCGCCGCTTCCCGCGCCGGGGTATGGAGATTGGCACCCGCATCCTGCTGTTTCTTGAGCTTGCCAATCTCAATAACGCTTTTGGACCGCTCATTCAGCAGGCGTAAAATCTCATCGTCAATGAGATCGATCTTTTTCCGATACTCGGAAAAGTCTCCAGGCACAGCTAACCCCCTCTTCCCAGCCCAAGCCGGTGGACACCCGTCCATCGGCTGGAATGGCACAAGCTAGGTTGGAAATGATACAGGAACCATTCCTGGCAAAGCAAGGAGAAGCCTCTTCCAATATGAAATGAGTCTGAAGCCGAGTCGTATTTCCAACGAGCCATGAGTCTGAGCGGCTGCCGTTCTGAATCGGTCATGATGCGAGGCATGGTGATCGACATGGAAGAAGCACGGCT
>Ga0194035_1000339_pt1 | contig 27636 bp, 18 predicted proteins | sample JunL2320m_MetaG_FD_148680 | JGI IMG/M metagenome (GOLD analysis project Ga0194035, IMG submission 148680) | Anoxic zone freshwater microbial communities from boreal shield lake in IISD Experimental Lakes Area, Ontario, Canada - Jun2016-L239-20m | ecosystem: Environmental > Aquatic > Freshwater >...
AGCCAGCCTCGAACCGAGAGCGGTCCGCCACATCGCGGACAACGGTAGAGAAACGCCGACTGATCACCGGGCAGTTGTGCCGCGTCGATCACGTCACAATTCCATGACGTTGCAGAGATGGTGCTCGCATGTTTCATAAGTGAAGCGGGGTACCAAGAAAATCATCAAGAGGAGTCGTTGGAAATCACCGAGTGTGCTGACAGAAACACTCGGTAATCAGATATATTCTACGGTCGGCGCGAGAGCTTGTGGGAAAGTGACTCCCTGCTTCTTGTGCAGCTTCAAAGAGGGAGTAGGATCGCCGAGAGTTTTTTTACGTGCACCAATACGATTCCCTCTACGAGAGAGAGAAAGGAAGAGGCATGTCTGAAGCACTTGAGCGGCGAATAGACACAGAACTCTCCAGGCTTACGTTCATTGATCCGCACACACATATTGATCCCAAGGCTCCCGCTGCCAGGTCGCTGTCTGATCTTCTCGGCTATCACTACTACACGGAACTCGTTCACTCGGCGGGTATTTCACGAGAAAAGATTGAGGGTATTGGTCTTTCCGACGTCGAACGAATGGCAACGATCGTTGAAGGTCTTGCCATGCTCACCAACACCGTTCAGTACTCGTGGCTGATGGAGATTGCCCGAGGGCTTTTTGGATTTGAGCACGATACGCTTGGACCAACCACATGGAAATCACTCGCCGATGCGGTGAGTAAAGCGACAGCTGAGCCCCATTGGAGTGACACTGTTCTTGCCAAAAGTAGGATTGAATCAGTCTTTCTCACGAATGACTTCGACGATCCGCTCGAAGGATTTGATACCGCCCGCTATGTCCCTTGTTTGCGAGTAGACGAATTAGTTTTTCATCTGGCTCGTCCGGAAGTGCGCAGTCGCTTGGGAAGTGTGTCTGGAATCGAGCCAGTGTCCCGCGATTCTGTGCACCGGGCAATCGAAGAACGTTTTGAATTCTTTCTCAAAAAGGGAGCACGTGCAGCCGCCATTTCCCTTCCCCCAGATTTTCGTCCGAGACGGGTTCCGAAGGAAGAAGCTAGAGGGGCGATGAATCGAATGCTTCATGAAGGAAACGATGTCGATCACTCTACACGAAGCATCGTAGCAGCCGATCTTTTTTGGAAGATCGTCGAATGCTGTCAGTCGCATGCTCTCCCGATGGATCTGATGATAGGCGTCCGTCGCGGGGTCTATGCGGCGGGCGTTCATCAAGGACAAGATTTATTCGACGGAAGACTTTCTCTTGCGGATTATGCAGAGTTGTTCAATGCATTTCCGGATGTTTTGTTTCCGATTTCCGTGCTCTCCCAGCCGCTGAACCACGAACTCGTGAGCTTCGCCTGGATCTTTCCCAACGTACTCCCCTTTGGGCACTGGTGGTATTCCAATACTCCATCGAGCATCGAGCGAGACTTGGAGCAGCGCATCGAAGCGGTTCCCAGAACAAAATTACTGGGCTACTACAGTGACATGTACAAGCTGGAATTTGGATATCCAAAGTTTGCAATGTACCGCAGAATTCTCGCGCGAACCTTGGCAAAGCGATATGTCGTCGAGCAACGCTGGACCGAAGAAGCCGCCGTCGATCTCGGAACCGATCTTCTCAAGCGAAATACGGAGAGAGTCTTTTACGCAAAAAAACTCGACGCATCTTCCTGAGTCTTCTACGGATTCATCGAGTCAAGTTGTTTTGTGACTCCATCCTGCGTAGGCCATGCAGAGCCAGCCTGCGATCAGAAGACCTCCACCGATAGGAACAACCGCTCCGAGTATTTTTATTCCGGAGAGTGCAAGAACCGCCAAGCAGCCACTAAAAAGAAGCGTTCCAAAAAGAAAACACCAACCGGCCCTCGACAGCCATACGCGGACATTCGCAAAGGATTCGATTTGGTGTGCAATGCCAACAATCAACAACACGATTGCGTGAAAGAGGCAGTACCGAACAGCTGTTTCCCAGTTGTCTGTCTGGTGAATCCTCTCAAGATGAGTTTTGAGCCAATGCGCGCCAAAAGATCCTAGAGTTACGGAAAGTCCGCCAAGAAGTGCGCCGCAGAAGAGCCATGAGTTGTTGTGTGTCATGCGAGAGGCAGGCGGGTCTTGCATGGGATTATCGATTGAAAAATAATGGTGTCGTTGCAGATCAGAACCTTTTGTTTTCCTACGGTTTGCTCGTGCCGAGGAGGTTGCTCTCTTCCTCTTCTTGAATGATGATCCGAGGGGTGACCATCAACATAAGACTTTGTGTTGTTCGGGCGATGCCTACATTTTTGAAAAGTCGATTGATGTAGGGAACTTTCGAAAGAATAGGGACTCCGAACTCGTTTCGGCCTTCGCGAAGCCGTTTGATACCTCCCAAGAGAACCGTGCCGCCGTCAGGAACGCTCACGGTTGTCGTGACCGTCGTAAAAATGAATTCAGGGAGCTGAATTGTTGTACCTTGGGCCTGTACAACGGTGTCGTTTGCCTTTCGGCTTGCGAGGTTGACTCCCGGAGTAATAAATCCTCCGACTCCAGGAATGGTGTTCTCTCCGTCGGCGCCAACTTTTTCATCGCTGCTCTTTGACGATGTTGAACGCGAGCCATCGAACGTAAATTCTTGCACCTCTCCAATCTGGCTAAAAAATGGAACGAGTGTCAGTCGCACAAATCGGCGATCGTTGCTCACCACGGCTTGCACGTTGAGAGCGGTGCCTTCAGATAAAACGATTACCACCGGCTGTTGGGCTGCAGCGAAATCACCAACGACCGGCACAACACTTGAAACAAAAGGTCGCTGCGTCGTATCAGAAACAAACGCCTGCTGGCCGTTGAAGAGCGTGACTTTTGGTGCTTGCAGAATATTTGAACGGGTGTTTCCCTGTGCGGCTTGAATCAAAAAATAGGCCTCGATATCACTCAAAATGGCGAATCCCATATTGGCTGCCGACCCTGCCACATCGGGAAGCCCGGGAAGCGATGGAACCGTGGCCGAACCATAACTATTTTGTCGAAATGGAATTGAAAATGAATTTGGTGCAACAACACCCGGATTGCCGGTCGGATCGAGGCCGATGACCTGACTCGTTGTGCCCCCTGGTGTGAGACCCAACGACTGCGGTGAAACAGAGGTGTTGTTGGCCCGTGGCACGGCCGTCATGTTCAATGGTCCGGTGACACCAGAGGCAATATTAAAATCAAAATCGACCCCGATTCGTTCAAAGAACGTGTCGTTTAAAAGAATAAAACGAACCTCGATTGTCACCTGAAGATCCTGTAACCGCCGCAACTGTGTGAGAAGATCAGCAAGATCCTCGTGCACTTCTTGCGTCTGGCTGACGACCAAGCTCAGATAGTTTGCAAAGGGTTGAATGGCTCCATTTCCACCGACGGTGTTCCACGATTGTGGAGCCACAGTTTGCTGAATGAGATCGATAAGCGATTGAAAGTCCGCTTGGGAGCCTCCTAGCTTCGGTGGACCGAAGCCACTGGGCTGCGCTGCTCCAGAAACAGGCCCGTTACCTCCCTGCATCTGTGCAAGGGAACCGGCATGAAAAGAGGAATCGTTTGAAGCGTCTCCAGAAGGAATTCCTGCCGGAGCTGGACCGGTGGCAACCGAAAGTCCTGGGCCAGAACCAAATCCAATACGTGCGTGAGCATCGCGAAGAGCGCCGGTGATCCCTGCGCCATTGTCCGAAGAAAAACTGCGAATGGGAATGACTAGATCAGCTACTTGGTAGGAGACGGTGTAGAGTTCCCCCTTGATAGCTCTCGGACTGGTGATTTTAAGAACTTCATCTTTGATCACATAATCGAGGTTCAGCGGTTCCAGTATCAGTTTTAAAACACTCTTGAGCGAGATTGGTTGATCGAGCGAAATTGAGATCGGCGTGTCGGTGCCAACGGTCTCTTGTTCTAATCCAACCAGATCGAGATGAATAGGAATTCCAGATTGTTTTCCCAACTCCCCAACAACAACCGCAAGGGGTTGGTTGTGATAGTCCAACTTCACCGGCGTACGAAGTTTCTTTTCGATGGCTTGCTCAGAAGCATTTCCTCGTCCGGCTGCTTCGGCTGCCAGTCGACTTCGACTTTTGGTGAGATCTTCCCAGTCTTTTGTTGCGGGAAACTCGATCGGCCCCACAAAATTTTTGCTCGATCGTTCTGTATCTTCGACAACATCCAGAAAACCGCTGCTTTTATCGGTGTCGATAGATCGCTGCGTTTCCAACCTGCGAATCGTTCGGCTCTGAGAAAGGAGCTGTCGAACGACGATGTTGTCGGGAGATAACTGCCCGGCTTTCTTTGCAATGGCTTCTGCCTCGGGAAACCTTTTTTCATCAATGAGCGTGTTGTATTGTTCCACGAGCATCGCCAATCGCTTGTCAACTTCTACTTTGGCTGCTCGTTCTTTATCAATTTTCTTCAATACCTCGTTGTTCTGTTTGTCGAGTGCGACTTCAGAACGCCGTTTTCCAGAAGACTCCTCAATTTCTTTTCGGGTGCGTTCGATGCGACGAGAGAGCTGTGCTCGAGAGTCCTCAGGAATGTCAGTTGCTGCAATACGATCCCCAGCCTCGTCAAGGAGCGTCATGGCCTGCGAAGGATCACGCTGCGAAAGACGTTTGGCTTCAAGTTGACTCGAAGCAATTTCAGCAGACAGCTTTGCGATCTTCAGATCGACAGGTATGGAGGTTGTGGTTGCATCGGCGTTGGAAGGGAGGGCCGCAGGGGGTGGCAGAAGATTTCTTTTTGTGGGTACGTTGGAGCTTGGGTCCGCTGCCCGCGAGAGCACGTCGTCGATCATGCGACGAGCCTGAGAAGAATCTTGCTGAGAAGAACTTTCAACAGCGTCTTCCGAAGGCGTGTTTTGTGAAGTGGATTTGATTTCATCCGATCGCTGTAACGCAGCATTTGGAATTTCGTCTTCCAGAGACGTTTTTACAACGCCCACAGGAGCGTTGGACGGAGAAGCTTTTCTCGCAATGGACTCGACTGAGGGTACTTGCTCGGAAGGCGGTTTCAAAGCTGCGAAAACTGCCCGAAGTTCTTGTGCTTGCAGGGCGAGTTGCTTGGCGACTCCAAACTGTTCGTAGGCAATCAATCCCTCCGACTGTTCGACCAAGATATCTGCAAGAGTCTGGGCAGCGCCCGGCTTCTTGGAACGGTAGTCAGTGCGAGCTTGTGTCATGCGATTTGACAGCGATTGGATGCGAGCGACATCGTCACCTTCGGCGCCCGTGGCACCGGTCGACTGCGCTAACCGAAGTGCCTTGCTCAAAGCTTCTCCATCGGCACGCGCAATCGCCAGTCTTGCAGTAAGAAGCGGATTTTCAGGAACGACGTTTGATGGCTCTGGACCAAGGGGTTCTGGGGAAGTGACTGGCGGAGCAGCGTTCAGCATCAGTGAGTAGAAAGAAAAAAGTGATGTCAGAAAAATCAGCATCAAACTTTTTGAGAAGAACGCGGATACGTTTCTCACGATTGAGCATGACGGTTGTTGCATCGCATCGATCTTGGAAATCGACGGTGGAGCGTGCTGCGCGTGATATTGCACAGGATCGATAGAAATACAAAAAAGACGCGTGCTTTGCATAATCATTGATTCCTGAAACAAATATGCCGTCGCAATTTCGTGGATGAAGGCCTCTTTGCCTTTAGAATGCATGCGGGGCTTTTGTTGAAGCCGGAGAAATACAAGCCAGAAATGGATTGGGTCAAGGCCATGTCTGCACTGGATTCGCCACGTCTCTCGATGCCAGCGAAAACGTCGGGATTACCGGGGCTCGAAGAGGTTATGGAGAAAGCGTTTCAAATCGAAATCGTGCTTGAAGAACAGCTCAATAAAGAGGCTTGGCAAGCTGGGGGCACTGCAACGAGGTCGATCGGCAGAAAATCGTACTTGCTGCTTTTGAATATTCAGTGGGTGCAAAACAGTTTCTGAGCTATGGATCAGTAAGACTTTGGTGCCTCGACACCACTGATTGCTGAATTCGCATTTATTGAGATCGATTTTTCCACCGTGTCCAGAAGTTGATCAATTCGAAAAGGCTTAAAAAGCACAAGTTCCACACCTGCCAAACGAGCCTTCACGATGGAATGTCCCGGATCGTAGCCAAATCCAGTCATGAGTATCAAAGGAACTGGATCGATGATTTCTCGCAGCTTTACGAGAAGGTCGTACCCACTCATGTCGGGAAGTCGAATGTCAGCAATGATGACATCATAAGAATCGGCGCCATCTGCTCGAACAAGCGATGTAGCCTCAGTGCCGTCGCGAGCTGTTTCAACCGTGCAGCCAAATCGTTCGAGCAGAGAATGCGCGGCGACACGAACTTGATCATCGGAATCAACTACAAGAATTCTCTTGTTCAAGAGTTCGGGCCGACGCTCGCCGTGCCGAATCTGCGAATGAGCCGAACTCGGCGCCATTTTTTCGCCCATCTTCTGAATGACCTGTTTGATGTCTCTTGCATTGCGAAGAATGCGCTGAAGCCGTTCCACAACCTCGGTTTCATGACCGATGTAGCGTTCCATGACGCTTACCGCGTCATTTAAAATAGCATCCACGGGCAAAGCCACCGCCCCATGGATCGCTTCGACGCTTTCAGCGGCGGTCGACGCTTTTTCCGCGACAAGCAGTTCGAGTGTGTTGAGAGCCACGGCAACATCGCGGGAGAAAATTTCAAGAAACTGCAGGTCGATGTCAGTAAAACCACCAGGTTCTGGGCTTTCCACGTTGAATGTGCCAATCACATCATCGTGAAAAAGTAACGGCACCGTCAGAGAACTCTTTGCACCTTTGCAGCCCTCCAGATAGAGCGAATCTTGAGTTGTATCGTTGCAGAGATAGCTTTTTCCAGTGGACGCAACGTAACCAGTGACACCGTTGTGTTCGGGACGAGCGTGGAGTTCGCGACACTGAGCCTGAGGATCCATCCCTTCAGCCAGAAGTGGTTCGAGTCGGCCTGTCTGTTGATCCAGAAGTCTGATTTCAACAACGTCGAACTGCAGGAGGTCCTTTGAGTAGTGGAGAATATTACTCTTCAGAAGTTCGATGCGTTCTTCGATCGTCATGTCGGCAAGTTCAGTCGGAGTAAGATCGGCCAGTTTTTGTCCGGCTTGATGAATAGCGGCACGTTTTTGCTGTTCGAGAATGTCATGCGTGGCATCTCTTACCGTAACAATCACGTGGATTGGAACGGTTGCGGTGCCGCATAGGGCAGGAGAGGCATGGACGTGAAAATATCGATTGTCAGAAGCGCGAAGGATGGAACTGCTGGTGCGCCCCGTGGAGATCGCCGTGTGAAACGGGCAAAAATCGGGTCCAAGAATTTCTGGTCCACCCAGGGCTGCATAAAAATTACAGCCCTCGAGCCGTTGACTGCGACACCATCCCGCCAGTCTTGCGTTCGCCCATCGGATTGTATTTTCGGCATCGAGAAGCGCAGCGCCGTCAGGCAACTGGTCAATCAGAGCAGGAAACTCGATGAGTGATTCGATCGACTCCGGATTCGCAAGAATGCTACCGGTCAATATAAGACCGGCGTATCGGTGGTCGGCGTGCGCAAGTTTTGAAATAGCCTCAACGACAGAATTCGCTTCCTCGGTCGTGCATCCCGGAAAAGGGGGTACTCCCTGAAAGCGATGTTTGTCGAGAGGATCTCGAACAACCAGAAAGTGGCGAATATCCGACACCGAGCAGTTCTCCCAAAATCATTCACGCTTTGAGTACGAGAGTCGATTTCCATGCGTTGCACGTTTGCAATCGACGCAGCAGGTTCTACAAACTTCGAAAAAGAAGTATAGAAGTCTTTTGTTGCTGCTACAAATCAGTTGCAATCAGATCGGCACAGCGACGGCCTTGGAAAGAGTCAAACGTGGAACTCAGAATAAATCTCTCCTTGATCGATCTGAACCCCCGACGAGGTCGCATTGCGATTGTTTTGGACATTTAAATCCCTTTTATGAAAGCAGGCCTCGACGCCTGAGGTATGAATCCTTGTGACAGCAATGATTATTTCTTCAGATTCCAAACCGAGAAAAATGAGGCGTTCTCACCGACGCGTTCCCCTTTGAGAAGGCGGCCAGCGATGCGAGCGTTGTCGAAGAAACTAGCGAATCTATACTATTGAGACTCTCAAATGACCGGTCTTCACAGGGCCGGCAAGAGAATGTCCAGCAGAAAGACATCACAGAAGGGATTGGTCAGTGGCTGCATCAACCGAGCAATCGCAGGGGAGTTCATTCCTCGGCAAACACCAGTTTCTTGTGTACAGACTGTTTTCACTTTCCGGTTTTATTCCGGTAGGGGCCTTTGTTGTCGTGCACTTGGCAACCAATGCATCGATTCTTGCGGGACCGGAAGCGTTTCAATCTCGGGTTGACATGATTCATGGATTGGGGCCACTGCTACCGATCGTGGAATGGCTTTTCATTTTTCTGCCGATGATTTTTCACGCGTCGATCGGATTTGTAATCATTTCTGGTGGGCTACCAAACGTCGGCTCTTATCCATATGTGGGGAACGTGCGATACACGCTCCAGCGAGCGACTGGAATGATTGCGTTTGCATTTATTTTGTGGCACATCATCCAGCTTCATTGGATGGGGGCTGCTCTCGGCGGTGGTGCTTTCGACCCACATCGAGCCTCGAGTTCAGCAGCAACAGCAATCGCACCGATGCTCGTTGGAATTCTTTATGCGATTGGAATCGTGTCGGTGGTGTTTCATTTTTCCAACGGTCTCTGGACACTCGGTATCACCTGGGGGCTCTGGACGAGTTCAGCAGCGATGCAACGAGCGAGTTGGGCGTGCCTTGTGATCGGTCTTACGCTTGGCACGCTCGGTTTGGGTGCGCTTGTCGCAATGCGAGCGGTGGATGTTGAACAGGCGAAGAGTATCGAAGAACGTATGGAGCAGATGCATCGAGACAATTCAGTCGAAAAGACGTTCCTTCCGACATCAAAGCAAGGAGCCTAGAGCATGACGCATCCACGAATACTCGTCATTGGTGGCGGTCTGGCTGGGCTCTCTGCCTCAATGCGTTTGGCTGAAGCAGGTGCAGATGTCGATCTCATCAGTCTTGTTCCTGTGAAGCGATCTCACAGCGTGTGCGCTCAAGGCGGTATTAACAGTGTCAACTCGGTCACTCGACAACAAGGTGACAGTGAGTGGATGCATCTGGATGACACGATTTACGGAGGTGATTTTCTTCAGCATCAGCCACCTGTGAAAGAGATGACTGACTGGGGTCCGAGAATTATTGATCTCATGGACCGTCTCGGCGTTCCCTTTAATAGAACTCCTGAAGGGTTTCGAGATCATAGACGATTTGGTGGAACACTTTATAAGCGAACTGCTTTCGCGGGTGCCACCACAGGCCAGCAGTTGCTCTATGCGTTAGACGAACAGGTTCGCCGATGGGAAGCTTTGGGGAAAATAAAGAAATGGGAATTCTGGGACTTCCTCGAGCCCGTTCTTGATGATAGCGGCCGGTGTCGAGGAGCCGTTTGCCAAGATCTCGTTACGATGGAGATCAAAGCGTTTCCAGCCGATGCGGTCATTCTTGCCAGTGGAGGGTGTGGCCTCGTATTCGGTCGATCGACGATGTCGATGGTCTGCACGGGAGGCGCCGTTAGCAGGGCTTATCAGCATGGTGCGTGGTATGGCAACGGTGAATTTATTCAAGTTCATCCGACGGCGATTCCCGGTGCCGATAAACTGCGTCTTATGAGTGAGAGCGCTCGGGGAGAGGGAGGGCGAGTGTGGGTGCCAAGAACACCTCAAGACATTCGCGACCCACGTGAAATTCCAGAGTCGCAGCGGTGCTACTTCCTCGAGGAGCGCTATCCGAAGTATGGCAACCTCGTTCCGCGAGATATTGCCACCCGTGAAATTTTTGACATCTGTACCAACGACGGATTGTCGGTGGAGAAGGATCGGTTGTGCGTCTACCTTGATTTGACTCATCTCTCTCGCGAGATGCTCGATAAAAAACTCGGTGGCATTCTTGAGATCTACGAAAAATTTCAGGGGGTCGATCCCCGAGTTGTCCCAATGAAAATTTTTCCGGCAGTTCACTATTCCATGGGTGGTCTGTGGGTCGATTTTCAAAAAAGTGCCTCAGGTGGGCTCGAAGAAGGCTCGCCGCGGAATCAGCAGACAAACATTCCGGGCTTTTATGCAATTGGAGAGTGCGACTATCAATATCACGGGGCAAATCGTCTCGGCGCGAATTCGCTCCTCTCGTGCATTTTCAGTGGCCTTTTCGCAGCCCCTGGCGTGTTGAATTCCGTTGCCTCACAACCAAATCGATCGGCCGAAGAACCGGCGCGACTTTTTCGATCCTCCGTTCGCAGGCAGGAGGAGAGGCACGAGGCATTACTTGCTCGTCGTGGTGGAAAAGAAAATCCTTATGCGTTGCACCAAGAACTCGGCAATCTCATGACGCGCACCGCTACGGTGGTCCGACGGAACGACCAGCTTGCAGCGGCCTACGACGAGGTCTGTCAGATGGAAGAGCGCTGGCAACACTGTTCGCTCTCGGATACAGGAAATTGGACCAATCAAAATGTCGTTTTTACAAAGTCTCTTGGGGATATGTTTCCATTGGCAAAACTGATACTCAAAGGTGCGCTTTTGCGAGACGAGTGCCGAGGTGCTCACTACAAACCGGCCACGAGCATGCCAGGCATTGCGGCGACCGATCCTGCTGGACAGCGGGCTGAAGCAGCTGTCTGGTGTGATCGATTTGAGGCAAATACCAAGCGATGGCTCAAGAGTACGATTGCCAAAGCAGACTCCCACGGAAACCCAAATATTTCCTATGAGGAGATCGATACATCGTTGATTCCACCGAGACCGCGCCTGTATGGATTAGTCGGTGGGGATGTCATCGAAGAAGTTTGGAAACAGCGACAAGCGAACGCTCACGAAGCAGCTCGTCAGCCGTCGCTTCCACCGATCACTGGTGGTGTTGCGTCAGACAGTATCAAAGGATCATAAGTGCGAAGAGCGAAGTCATTCGAGAAAGTGTTCGAGGGTGTTTCAAGAGGGTGAAATTCTGCAACGGTTTCGAGTGTCACGGTGATAAGAGCAGACTGAGGAGAGGGCATGATTGGAGTTTCGACCAAAAACGCTGCGAGTGGCGACGCGATATCAAACAAGAATCAGAGTGCCAAAGATAGGAAATCAACCGAGCGGGTGGTGCACGTTCGAGTGCTGCGGCAAGATGGTCCTGGGCAGGCGAGTTATTGGGAACGCCATGAAATCCCGTATGAACTCAATATGAATGTCATCAGCATTCTGCAACGCATTGCGCAAAAATCCTGCACACAGGACGGTCGGCCGGTGCCGCCGGTGGCGTGGGATTGCAACTGTTTGGAAGAGGTCTGTGGTTCCTGCACGATGGTCGTCAATGGACGAACTCGCATGGCCTGCACGTCGCTCGTGGATGCGTTGCTTGTGGAAGATGCCCAAGAGATTGAGCTGCGTCCCATGTCAAAGTTTCCAGTGGTGCGAGACCTCGTGGTTGATCGCAGGCGAGTCTTTCATGCACTCAAGCGGGTACAAGCATGGATTCCAATCGATGGATCATTTGATCAAGGACCGGGGCCTCGTATATCTCCAGACGAACAGCAAGACGCCTATCCTCTCTCGACGTGCATGAGCTGTGGATGTTGCTTGGAGGCCTGTCCTCAGTACACAAAAATTGAAATCGTAAAGCGTCCTGAAGAAACCGTCGAAGAACTTGGCATTCGTCGAGAGGCAGCGTTTCATCGGGAGTTTATGGGGGCTCACGCCATCTCGCAGGCGATGCTCTTTAATAATCACCCAACCGGTCGAATGAATGCCGAAGAGCGACTTTCATCGCTTACCAGTCAGGGAGGTATTCAGATGTGTGGAAACGCTCAAAATTGCGTCGCAGTCTGTCCAAAGAGCATTCCGCTCACGCGTTCGATTGCCAGAGCTGGTCGTGCGGCAACCGTCTGGGCGATAAAGAAACTTTTTGATCGATAATAAACGTGCTCGTTGCTGTCTCCCCATTTTTACGGGCATGACTTTCTCGGCTTTTTCTTTTTGATTTCCGTTCAAAAAGCTCTGGCTTTTCTTTCATTGCGGGAGTCTTGGTACCGTTTTGAATTGGTTCCAAGAGCCTGTGGCAGGAGGTATTCCTTGTCGGTTTGCCGCCTTCGGCGGGGCGTGGTATCTTCGCGAACAAGAGAGTGGCAGATGAATGCGTGTTCGGCACGGAGCAGGAACACGAAGCACGGATCCTCTCTGACCCTCTCAAGAGGGTGTTTGTGAGAGAGGAAAAGAGCGTAGTGTCTTTGGAAAACGGTTCAGGCATGCAGGCGGGATCCAACAGCGTGCATGCTCCTCGGGTTCTTGACCCGACGAGTACCATACGGTTTGCAGATCTTGGACTAAACGCTTCAACGCTCGCCGCGGTTGATCGGGCCGGCTACTCTGTCCCAACTCCGGTGCAAGCGGGTTTTATTCCCCGCGCGATTACCGGAGTCGATGTACTTGGCCAGGCTCGCACCGGCACCGGAAAAACGGCTGCGTTTGTGATTCCTATTTTGGAACGACTTTCAAGCCATGTTGGACGAGGGGCTCACAGTCAAGGTGGATGTCCAAGAGCAATTGCACTTGTTCCGACAAGAGAACTCGCTGTTCAGGTGCGAGACGAATTTGAAAAACTCGCCCACGGATCGAGGATTCACTGTGTTGCCCTTTACGGTGGAAAGCCGATTCGCGGACAGATTGAAAAACTTGAAAAACATCCGGGTGTAGTCGTGGGCACTCCTGGTCGTGTACTGGATCACATGAGTCGAGGTACGCTCAACTTTGATCAGCTCGAAATTCTTGTTCTCGACGAAGCTGATCGCATGCTCGACATCGGCTTTCGTCCAGACATCGAAAAAATCTTGAGGAAGTGTCCCGCTTCCCGTCAGACGTTGCTGCTTTCGGCAACTGTTCCGCCACCTGTGGCGCGACTGGCAACGCGATACATGCGAGATCCAGAAATCCTCGACTTTTCATCGAAGGAAATCTCTGTAGAGACAATCGAGCAACTTTATTTTTCGGTCGACCCGCTGCGAAAATTTGATCTCCTCGAAAAACTGCTTGAACGTGAAAAGCCACGGCAGGCAATCGTTTTTTGTCGCACCAAACGTGGAACCGACAAGGTCTTCGAGCGTTTGTCACGCAAACAGTCTCGCGGTGAATCTGACATTGCCTGCATTCACGGTGATCTTTCTCAGAATATTCGTGATCGTGTAATGCGTCAGTTTCGGGAAGGCACGGTTCGAATTCTCATTGCCACCGACGTTGTTGGACGCGGTATCGATGTTTCAAATATTTCGCACATCATCAACTATGATATTCCAGAGTTTTGCGATGACTATGTGCATCGTGTTGGACGAACCGGACGCATGGGCCGGGAAGGTGTGGCGTATACGTTTGTTGCCCCGGAAGAAGGGCCGCAATTAACTCGTATTGAGATTCGAATTGATCGATTGCTTCAGCGGGACGAAATTCTAGGATTTGAAGGCGTAGTGCGGAAAGTTCGTAACGATTCTGATCGTCCACAGCAGGATCAACCAAACGCGGTGGGAGAATTTTCCAACGCTCCGGCCGGGGAGCCAGAGTCGCCCAAAAAGCCAAACGCCAAGACACTACTTGGCAAGGGACGCAGTCCAAAGCGATTTCGTCGGGGACTGTAGCACTGTGGTTTTCTCACGTGGTTGTGTAAAAAGGTGCCTCTCGTGTCGGACTCGTCGCCCCAAAGCCCCAGCGCACGCGATCGACGAGCCATGCGTCAACGACTCGAAAGTCTCGCCATGTCTGGCGTGACTGAGCTTCCTCGAATGCATTCGGATCGAAGATCGAGCAACACGGTCTCGCCTGTTGTTCAAGAGGTGAAGGAGTCACACGCCGTGGTCAAAAAGTCATCTCTGCAAAAGACGGAAACAAACACTGCAACGACTTCGAGTTGCGAATTAAAACGATCACAGCTGGAAGTGCTCGACCAACAGGTTCGCGAGTGTCGCACCTGTTCCGAATTGGCATCAGCTCGTACCAATACAGTTTTTGGTTCAGGTAATCCAGCGGCACGTATCTGTTTTTTTGGTGAGGCCCCGGGTGCTGAAGAGGATGCAACCGGCCAGCCTTTTGTAGGGCGAGCCGGGCAACTGCTGACCAAAATTATTGAGTCGTGCACGCTCTCGCGAGAAGACATATACATTCTGAATGTTCTCAAATGCCGTCCTCCTGGAAATCGACCGCCGGATTCCAAGGAGATTGGAAATTGTCGGAGTTACTTTCTCAGGCAGCTGGAGATTATCTCACCGGAGTTCATTTGTTGTCTGGGAACCACTGCGGCCCAATCACTTTTGGAAACTCAAGAGACGATTGGCAAACTCCGGGGGCGATGGTTTACCCACGGTACAGCGCACGTTATCTGCACATACCATCCTTCCTATTTGCTGCGCAATCCCAGTGCAAAGCGACATGTCTGGGATGATATGAAGCTTCTGATGCAGCGGCTTGGCGTTGAATTGTAAAAAGTTCTTGCGTGGCGAGTGAATCAAAGCTGAAGACAGACTTTCGTTGCCTAGTCTACCTTCGGGCTTTCCTGGTCTGCGCTATCTTCCAAACCACAACGTTGACTGATATTTCCCAAGACTTTCGTCTCACTTTGTGAGGGCAAATAATCCGAATCCAAAGGGAGATACAGAGTTTAAAAAAGAAGAAGGTTTGTGGAAAAAGGTTTCTCGGGAGTCACAAGGTATGGCATTTATAAGTCGTGGAAGTATTGTCATTGGTATCACGGCTCTGTCATGTCTGTCAGCAGGCTGCAGCAGCATGTGCCCTTCGCTCTTTGATTACAGTGGTCCTGTGAAGAATGGGTGTGTGACGGAAAATAATTTCGCAGCACGCAGCAATGGAATTCTTCCGCTGTATTCGCAGCCAAAGCCATGGCCGACGATCGTGCAATCAGAGCAGCGCAAACAAGAAACAAAAAATGGCATGGACGATACAGAGGTTCTCCATCAAAGCGAGCCTTTGGTGGCAGACGACGACGTTGAATCCTCGGAAGACTCCGGTGAAGTAAAAGTCGCAGCGGCGATTGAACGAACTCTCCCTCGTGCACTTCCTGAAAATAAAAACAGGACAGAATCAGAAAAAATGAGCGCACGAGGCTGGAAATCCCTTGTTCGTGAAAGTGCTGTTTCCCCACTGTAACACGAATTTAGTTCGTCGAAATCAATCAGTTTTCAGTACGCCTGCAAGTCCCGATTCGGGAAACCAGCCATCCGGAATAACGGCATCTTTTGGTACCACGACGATAGAGTCTCGCACCATGTAGCGATCACTGTCGGCAGTTGTAATAAAGTGGTGGTCGTTGACGATCCGTGTTCGTTTTCCGACACGAACATTCTTATCGATGATCGCTCCCTCAATGACCGATCCCTCTCCGATGCCAAGAACAGGAAGTCCCGAGGCACAATGGGAGGCCATGTCATCGGAGGTTTCGTAAAAGTCGGAACCCAGTATCACGGAGTTTCGAATTACGACGTTGCGTCCAATTCGGCATCGCAAACCGATGACGCTATTTTCAATCACCGCTCCTGGCTCAATGAGACAACCATCAGAAACAAGACTGGAGCGGATCGTCGCATCATCAATTCTGGAGGGTGGTAAAAATCGACCTCGCGAATAGATTGGAGCTTGCGCACTAGCAAGTTCGAACGGCGGCGTTGTTGAGGCGAGATCTAGATTGCACTGATAGTAGGAACGGATGGTTCCAATATCCTCCCAGTAGCCATCAAAAAGATGCATCTGCACGCGTTTCGCTCGAATGGATGCAGGAAACACTTCGCGACCAAAATCCTGATAGTCGGTCTTTGTAAGCAGATCAACGAGGCAATCACGATCAAAAAGATAAATCCCCATACTTGCAAGAAGGCTGCGACCGTTTGCGGCGATACCCTGTCGTTCGATCCACGCTGGATCTGTGCGTACTATATCGAGTTCGGTAGTGACTGTCGGTTTTTCTAGAAATCCCTCAACTCTTCCGTCGCTGTTAGCACGCATGATACCTAACCCAGAGGCTGCGTCGGCGTGAACCGGAATGGCTGCAATGGTGACATCAGCCTTCGTCTGAACGTGCGTGGTGAGCATATCGGCATAGTTCATTCGGTAGAGTTGATCACCCGAGAGAATGAGCACGTGACGAATATCCGATTGCTGGATATATCGAAGATGCTGCCGAACTGCATCGGCTGTTCCCTGATACCATCCGGAATTATCAAGCGTTTGCTGCGCTGCCAAGATTTCAACAAAGCCACCGCTAAACGGATCAAACGTGTACGTGCGTCGAATATGCCGATGCAAACTTACTGAATTGAATTGCGTGAGAACATAAATACGTTGCACTCCGCTGTTGATGCAATTGGAGAGAGGGACATCGATAATTCGATACTTTCCTGCCAGAGGTACCGCCGGCTTTGAACGATCTCTCGTGAGCGGATACAGACGCGTTCCGCGGCCCCCTCCAAGCACCAGAGCCAATACCTTTTGAACGCTCATTGTCGGGTGATTCCTTCACGGTAGCGAATGAGTTTGTGCTGAGAGAGAGGGGCACTCAAAGAGCCGATCTCAATGATCCCAAAGGTGACGATAGAGTATCGTATGAAAGAGCGAGCAATTGATCTACAGAGAGCGGTACAAAAAGGCAGAAAAACAGGCTCAAAAAAGTTTCAGCCGCGGACTACAAAATTAACCAACCGTCCTGGAACTGCAATCACGCTCACACGTTCCTTACCTTCAAGCAAGGATGCAATTTTTAAATCAGCCAAGGCCAAACTCACCATTGCATCTCGATCCGCTCCAGTCGGCATACGAACAAGACCGCGCAGCTTGCCTTGGATCTGAACCGGTATTTCGATTTCTTCATCATGCAACCACTTTTCGTCGACCACTGGCCATGTAGCCAAGGCGACGGGTGCGCATCGACCAAGCACTTCCCAAAGTTCCTCCGCAATGTGAGGGGCAAACGGGGAAAGCACGATGACAAACGGCTCAAGCATTGCCCGGGGACGATGCTTGAGGGGCGTGCAGAAATTCACAAACTCCATCATCCGGGCGATGGCGGTGTTGAATGAAAGCGATGCAATATCACTGGTCACCTTGGCAATCATTCGATTGAGTTCGCGATGTTGCTCATCACGCAGCTCGGCATCGACGACGGTGGAAGATACGCTCATCACATCGGAACGTTCATCGACAATCAGTCGCCAGCAACGGTCCAAAAATGATCGAACGCCTCCGACACCAGAGGTGTTCCAGGGTTTCGTCGCCTCAAGTGGTCCCATAAACATTTCATAAAGTCGAAGTGAGTCAGCTCCAGACTCTCGAACAATAACGTCGGGGTTGACGACATTTCCACGACTTTTGGACATCTTATAAGCGCGGCTATCAACTCGAATCGAGGGAGTTTCTCGAAGTACAAAATGCTCCCCCTGTTTCTCAACCTGATCGGCATGAATCTTCGAGGGTTTGACCGGTAATGCATTCGCTCGATCGATCAGCGTGCCATCATCAGCAGGACTGTTTGTAATGCTCGTAGCAGAAATCCATTCACCATGAGTGTCCCGGTAACCAGTGAATTCCATTTCTCCAAGAATCATTCCCTGATTCACGAGTGTGCCGAAAGGTTCCAAGGTCGAAACATAACCACGATCAAAGAGAACTTTGTGCCAGAACCGACTGTAGAGCAGGTGGAGTACAGCATGTTCAGCACCACCAACGTAGAGGTCGACCGGCATCCACTTCCGTTCTATTTCGGGGTCGACAAAGCGTTGAGAGTTGTGAGGATCGAGAAATCGCAGATAGTACCAGCACGAACCGGCCCACTGCGGCATCGTGTTGGTCTCGCGCTTGTATCGTTTGCCGTCACGTTCTACGAAAAGCCATGAAGGATCCGCGCGCTCCAGTGGCGGCTCTGGACGACCGCTCGGACGATAGTCTGCAAGAATCGGAAGATCGATCGGTAGTTCTGCATCGGTGATCGCTCGCAAGACACCTGTCGGGCGTCCATCCGCGTCGAGTTCGTGCAGAATAGGAAACGGCTCTCCCCAGAATCTCTGACGGCTAAAAAGCCAGTCGCGCAATTTGTAGTTGACTGCAGGGCATCCAAGTCGAGCGACCGACAGATCCTCGCAGACGCGGTGTTGAAAAGTAGAAGTGTCGAGACCCGTATAGGGCCCCGATGCAATGGCTCGACCATGACCGGTAAAGAGCGAAGATTCGTTGTGCGCTGTGTTCTGTGCAATGTTGTCGGGAACAATGACTTCGACGACATCGAGACCAAATGTTTCGGCAAACTCCCGATCACGCGCGTCGTGAGCGGGAACCGCCATGATCGCACCGGTTCCGTAGCTCGCAAGCACATAATCAGCGATCCAAATGGCAATGGGCTGCTCAGTCAGCGGATGGATTGCGTAGGAACCGGAAAAGATTCCTGTTTTCCCTTTTGCCAAGTCAGTGCGATCGAGATCGCTCTTGCGACTGGCGGATTCGCAGTAGGCCGCAACCTGATTGCTGCAATCGGGTTGAGTGAGTCGCATAACCGCAGGATGTTCTGGCGCGACGACAAGATAGGTGACACCGTAGAGGGTGTCGGGACGCGTTGTGTAAATGCGAAGGCTGTCGGCGGACGTGGATTTTGGAAAACTGGTTTGACTCCGTCGTAGGCGCCATGCATCGAACGCCTCTTTTGTTGGTCGATCGGTTTGTGGAGCGTTCGCGGAACAATCTCCAATAAAAAAATCAACCTCGGCACCCGAACTGCGTCCAATCCAATCCGACTGAAGTTTTTTGATACTCGCCGGCCACGAAACATGTTCAAGCTCGCGTTCGAGTCTATCGGCATACGCAGTAATCCGGAGCATCCACTGTCGCAGTGGAATGCGAATCACAGGATGGTTTCCTCGTTCGCTCACGCCACCAATCACTTCTTCATTGGCAAGCACAGTGCCGAGGGCAGGACACCAATTCACTGGCGCATCTGATTGATAAGCCAATCGATATTCATCCCGATAACGACCAACTGCCTCATCGCCGAGTGAAGCAATGTTGTCGGGAATCGGAAGTTCACTGATTGGTCGGCCACGATCAAGTGATGGATCAAACCAAGTATCAAACAGCAGCAGAAAAATCCACTGCGTCCAGCGAACGTATTCTGGATCTGTTGTGGCAATCTCGCGACTCCAGTCGTAACTGAATCCGAGCATCTTGAGTTGTCTTCGAAATGTTTCGATATTTCGCTGCGTACTCTCTCGCGGTGGTGTGCCGGTACGAATCGCGTATTCTTCGGCGGGCAGACCAAAGGCATCAAAGCCCATTGGATGCATAACACTCGTTCCGCGCAATCGCTCAAACCGAGCAACAATATCTGTCGCGGTATATCCCTCCGGGTGTCCAACGTGAAGACCGTCGCCACTCGGGTAGGGAAACATGTCGAGCAGATAGGCCTTTCGCTGGCCAGGGAATGTTGGTGTAACGAACGTGGCATGGGTTTCCCACCACGACTGCCACTTTGGTTCGATACTCGAGGGAGTGTAGCGGGGCATCAATCGATCCGAGGGAAAAACGGTCTAAAAAAATAGTTCCACGAATCGGCAATCTGGCGGCGAGGAGGTTGCCTCCAGTCGAGAACAAATCGAACTGGTCGAACAAAGTCTCGCAGATTCTAATGCTCTTGGCACGTACGACAACGTCATCGTCTCGCGTTCCGGCCAAAGTCATTCATTCTGAGATTTTGAATCGATGAGCACAGTCTCCGAGAAACCGTTCGTATTGCCCAGACGATTGCTGCGAGCCTGTCGAAGTGCATCAAGACGCATAAAAGTTGCCGATACACTCGGAACTCGATTCACCGGCGGGGAATTGCTACTTCGCATTCTTGCCGCACGAAGAGTACTCAATCGAGTACTGGCTCCCGAGGAACGTTTGGTGGGAGTGATGTTGCCGCCGACGGTCGCTGCGGTTGTCATAAACGCTGCTCTTTCGCTCTGCGGCCGCGTAGCGGTCAACCTTAACTACTCCACGTCTCAGTCAATTCTTGCAACGACGATCGAAAAAGCTGGTCTCACCCATGTGATCTCGAGTCCAGTATTTCTTGCCAGAGTAAAGCTTGATGTCGGAAACACGTTACTCGATGCCGGCACGCTTCGAAAGCAGGTCACGCTCGTCGATAAAATAATCTCTTTCGTTCAGGCAAAACTTTTGCCAATCTCAGTACTCGAACGCATGCTCGGACTCGACAAAATAAATCACGACGACATTCTCACAGTGATATTTACCTCTGGTTCAACTGGCGATCCCAAAGGGGTGATGCTGTCGATGGAAAACGTTGGCTCCAACGTAACGGCTATTGGAAGCCTGCTTCATTTGTCGCCGGGTGATGTTGCGATTGGAACGCTTCCGTTTTTTCATTCCTACGGGTATACGACCACACTCTGGACGCCCCTTGCGCTGGAACCCGCATGTGTCTATCACACCAACCCACTTGAGGCCCAGCAAGTTGGAAATCTTGTTCGCGAATTTCATGGGACAATTCTCATGACGACTCCGACTTTTTTACGCGGCTATATCCGAAGAATTCCAAGCGAGGATTTTGCATCGCTGGAAGTGGTATTTGGTGCCGCAGAAAAACTGACGCGTGAGGTGTGCGATGCGTTTGAATCGCGTTTCAAAGTGCGTCCATGGGAAGCCTACGGAGCGACAGAGTTGTCGCCCCTGGTGAGCGTAAATGTTCCTCCGACGCGGCAGGTTCCAGGCAGGCCACCCCAGGCCCGAGAGGGAACCGTAGGCCGACCTATACCGGGTTGCCGAACTCGAATTACACAGAGAGATTCGTTCATCGAGCTGCCAGTGGGTCAGGAGGGAATGCTTTGGATTTCCGGTCCCAACGTTATGAAAGGCTATCTCAATCGACCCGACCTAACAGCAGAAGTTGTGAAGGATGGTTGGTATCGCACTGGCGATATCGCGAAGATTGATGCCGATGGATTTATTACAATCACCGGCCGTCAAAGTCGATTTTCAAAAATTGGCGGTGAAATGGTGCCGCACATCCGTGTCGAAGAGGCGATCAATCAGGCATTTGGAGCATCGGGAGACGAAATCATTGCTGTGGTTGGGGCTGTTTCAGATTTGAAAAAAGGGGAACGATTGGTGGTGCTGCACCTCACTTCATCAATCACTCCGGTGATGGTCTGTAAGAAAATGTCCGAAATGGGGATTCCAAATCTCTGGATTCCTAGCCCGGATAGTTTTTTGGAGATTGATTCGATACCTGTTTTGGGGACCGGAAAACTTGATCTCAAAAGTATGGAAACGATTGCTCAAGAGCGATTTGGCGTAAGTAGTAATCGTTCGAGCGGGTGACATTTGTGAGCGATCCAACGGTGATACCGACCGATTCAAAATCCACAGATGATTCGAGGTCTCTTCGGAAGGAAGAGCTTCTGCCACGGTTGGAAGTGACGCTCGGAGAGGCGAACGAAATACGCGCGAACGTATTTGTACAAGTGCATGCTCGTGCGTCGGATGACGCGGCCACAATCAACGCCACCAGCGTTGTTCAAGGCAGTCTTTGCGGTCCTTTCTGTCGATGGTCAACAACGCTTCCGAGCCGAACAGTTCTGAGAGATCTCGGAAAAGGAAAGACTGTTGCAGCGGTGGCAACGGTAGGCGATCCTGCATTTTGGTCGCCGGAACTTCCCAACCTCTACCGGCTCGAATCGGATCTCTCGTGCGGCGATAAGGTGGTTGCGACGTGGTCACAGGAGATCGGTTTGAGACGATTAGGGATTCGCGGGCATTCATTCTGGCTCGATGGAAAACGGCGGGTACCTCGCGGGGTTGCGCATTCATTGGGGAGCGTTGACCTCACGACGGCAAGGTCATCTTTTGCAGCGGTCCTTCAAAATTGGCCAGAGGACAATATCTGTACTGAAGCAGATGAAATAGGTGTCTGGCTCATGGCAAGGCTCTGGCCGGATGAAGGATCGAAAACCAGATCGAGTGAGGCGATCAGTGATCGTTTGAAGGCAATCGGGCAGCACCCGTCGGTGTGCTGCGTTGTATTGTCAATGCAGGATGCTGTCCGTCTGCAGTCGGTGATTCGTCGGCGAGGCACGCTGCTCGTTGGTTGCGAGGTGGATGGTGTTGCATCTCCTCCGGAAAAGATCCCGAGTGATATTGATTTTCTTCTTCTGACACTTTCACGCGGCGCGGTGCCTCATGTGGACTGGATAAATGCTCACGAGACATTGCCGTTGGTAGCATGGGAGCATTGTGAAGAGCATTCATCAGATGAATTTATTCGATGCCGCCAGCAGTGTGATGCCCTCCAGTCGAGGCTTGCCGCATGGGGTGTTGCGAATTCTAGCGAGCGAGTATTTCGGGACTGGGCCGGCTATGTTTTTGGTTGAGTAAGGCATTTCTTGTTGCTGCTGTCCTACTGCGGGCAACATTCAAGAAACACTCGTTGTGCGATGGAGTTTGTAGGTGAATCAAAAATCGGAACGATATTCTCGGCAGGTGCTTTTTGCCCCGCTTTCCAAAGGTGGCCAAGATCGATTGGCTTCTTCTTGCGCGGTGGTGGTTGGTTGTGGTGCTTTGGGATCAGTCTCTGCAATGGCTTTAGTGCGGGCGGGCGTTGGTACGGTGCGACTGATCGATCGGGATTTTCCAGAACTCTCAAATCTTCAGCGGCAGGTTCTTTTTTGTGAAGACGATGTTTCTGCTGGCATCCCCAAATCGGTTGCAGCGGCACATCATCTCAAAAAGATGAATTCTGAGGTGATAGTGGTACCAATCGTGGCTGATATCACTCATCGAAACGCAGTTGATCTTCTTGGAGAATGCGATGTCATCATCGATGGAACCGACAATTTCGAAACGCGGTATCTTCTCAATGAAGTTGCCTGTCAGAGAGGTATTCCGTGGGTGCACGGCGGGGCCATCGGTGCCGAAGGTCGAGTGATGACCGTGATCCCTGGTCAATCAGCCTGTCTGCGATGTTTGGTGCCTGATCCACCTCAGCCAGGCACGCTGCCAACGTGTGACACGTCTGGAATTCTTGGGACCGCCTCGATGGTAATCGGCGCTTTGCAAGCGACAGAAGCAATTAAACTTCTGAGCGGAAATGCTGCAGATGTGATAACGGGTCTTACGGCGATTGATCTGTGGACGGGCCAGTGGCAGCGAGTTTCACTGAAGTCGCTTTCCGTTCGAGGATGTCCAACGTGCCGTGAGCATGATTTTCCATGGCTGGAGGGACGTTTTCAGAGCACGGCACGAGTGCTCTGTGGGCGGGAGGCAGTTCAAATTGATCCACTGCAGCGATCCAGTCCAATTGATCTCGAACAATTAGCGAAGCGTCTGTCACTTCTTGGAAGAGTCGTTTCGAATCCGTGGCTCGTACGCTTTGAGGTTGAACCGGGACTGTCACTCTCGATCTTTTCTGACGGCCGAACCATTGTTTCTGGTACTCGTGAAGAGCCTCGTGCCCGCGCTCTTGTAGCCCGGTATCTAGGGGCGTGAAAAATCATAGAGCGCTCTCCGGTTATGTCCGTCGCAGGAGAGCGATTCAACAAATGACGGTCGCCAACAATGGAGCGATTAGAAATGAACGAATCAAACCGCCATCTTGCACAGAGCGATCTGTTGGAGCTTAAACGATGGAATACGCCAACGATCTATAACGGCTGGGAGCAAATTACCCGATGCGATCGAACAAAAATCGGAATCAATCTGGAAGAGACTCGCGACTTTATGCCGCAGATGGGCCCCATGATCGGCTATGCAGTGACGCTTGTGGTTGAGCCATCGAGCGCAGTCCATCCCAAAGCGAATGTGGAATCATGGTCGCAGTGGCGACGCTATGTGTCAGACATGAAAGGGCCAAAGATTGTTGTGGTGCAGGATCTTGATAAACCGCACGTCATCGGATCATTCTGGGGTGAGGTCAATGCAAATGTTCATCGAGCACTGGGGTGTGTGGGAACCATTACAGACGGTGCCATTCGCGATGTTGATGAAATGACAAGTGCAGGATTCAAGGCGATTGCCCGGCGTCTTTGCGTGGGGCATGCGTGGGTCTGTCCAGTTCGATGGGGCGGAGTAGTCGAAGTGTTTGGTCAATCGATCGAATCAGGACAACTCATTCATGCTGACAAACATGGTTTTCTCGCTGTGCCGAGAGAGGATGAGTCGGCGATCCTCGATGCCGCTCGATTTATGGACTCAAACGAATGTACCACCGTCATTGCTGCAGCTACGCCGCCAGCGGGTACATCGAGCGAACAGCTTCTTTTGAATCTTGATACAGCGGCTTTAGAATTTCGCAATGCAGCAAGAAAAAGATTCAATTCAACCGGAGAATGGTAGAAACGGTAGCACCAGCTCAAGTTGATTTCGTTCAACATAGAACCCATGCACTTAGGAGTGACTCAGTCGTGAACAAAGTATTGTTGCCGAACCTGTTTTTAAAAAGTTGTTCAGTGTTATTCGTTGCGAACACTATTTTTATGACGCAAAGCGTGCCACAAGCCTATGCCCAACACAATTCGCTGAGCACGATTGAGCAAAAGACGGGATGGAAACTACTTTTTGACGGGAAGACCACATCCGGTTGGCGTAACTTTCGAAAAGATGACATTGGTTCGGGGTGGATGGTCAAAGATGAAGCTCTTGTACGCATGAGCTCCGGAGCTGGTGACATTGTCACGATCGATCAGTACGACAGCTTTGAATTGTCTATTGAATACAAAATTTCAAAGGCGGGAAATAGTGGAATCATGTTTCATGTGACCGAAGAATCTGACTCGCCGTGGAAAACAGGTCCTGAAATTCAGATTCAGGATAATGTTGACGGGCACGATCCTCAAAAATCGGGATGGCTCTATCAGCTTTATGAGCCATCGGCCGATGCTTTTACAAAGATTGTTCCCGATTCGACGCGTCCGGTGGGGCAGTGGAATCAGGTCATACTCAGAGTGACTCCCGAAGTGTGCGAGACGAATGTCAACGGAATCCGGTATGCGATATTCAAAAAAGGAAGTAAAGATTGGGAGAAGCGTGTTTCACAAAGTAAATTCTCGCAGTACCCATCGTTTGGAAAAGCAACAAAAGGGCATGTTTCCCTGCAGGATCATGGCAATGAAGTGGCCTATCGCAATATAAAGATTCGGGAACTCCACCAAGACGGTTCTGTAGCCTCGAACGAAGTCGAAAGCATTCTGGCCGTGGGATATGAGGAAGCATTTCCGGGAGTGAGATGGTCGGGCTATGAGGCAATCGATCTCGATGGAAAGCCCCAGTCATTCCGACCGATTGTACTCACTCATGCGGATGATGGGTCTGGTCGGATATTTGTTGCAACTCAGCAAGGTGTGATTCACGTTCTTGATCCTGCGGATCGTATGAAGGTGAGCAAGGTGTTTGCTGATCTCACTTCGAAGGTGACGTACAAGGACAACGAAAATGAAGAAGGCCTTCTTGGAGTCGCGTTTCATCCAAAATTTAAAGACAACGGAACGCTGTTTGTCTATTACACATCAGCGCAAAAAGATCAACACACTTCTGTCATCGCTCGTTTTCGCGTGTCAGCAGAAAATCCAAATCAAATCGACGCAGCCTTCGAGGAAGAAATTCTTGTTATTCCCCAGCCATTCTGGAATCATAACGGCGGCACTCTTTGCTTTGATTCGGAGGGTTATCTCTGTATTGGACTCGGTGACGGTGGCGCAGGAAATGACCCGATAGGCAACGCACAAAATCTTGAAACGCTTCTCGGAAAAATTCTTCGTATTGATATTGATCACAAAGACAACGGAATCAATTATGCGATACCGAAAGACAATCCATTCGTCGGTTGCGACGGCGTTCGGCCGGAGATTTATGCCAGTGGTTTTCGCAATGTGTGGCGCATGGCGTTAGATCGAAAGACAGGAAAACTGTGGGCAGCAGACGTCGGGCAAAATCTCTATGAAGAAATCAATCTCATTACCAAAGGGGGGAACTATGGGTGGAACCTTCGGGAAGGAGCACATCCATTCGGTGCGAAGCAGCCTGCTGAACCAGAAACACTGATCGATCCAATCTTTGAATACGATCATCGCGTCGGTGCTTCCATCACTGGAGGACTGGTCTACCGTGGCACAAAAGTGCCAGAGCTTGAAGGAAAGTATCTCTACGCAGATTACGTTTCAGGAAAGCTCTTTGCGCTCCAGTACGACGAAAAATCTCGCCAGATCCTCTCTCATCAATCGATCTCAAGCCCTAAGTTGCCAGTGATCTCTTATGGAGACGACGAATCTGGAGAGGTCTACTTCATGGTAATTTCGGGGGATGGACAGGGCATCTACCGATTTGCATCGCAGATTAAAAATAGAGATCCAGTGACTTCTTCATCAACGCGTGAATGATGCCCATCGGGTGATAAGAAGCAAAAAGTGCCAGAAGATCAATTTGGCAATTCATGTCCAGTGCGATTGAATGCACCGAGAGTAGCCGCTTCCATGATTCGTTGTTCGGATGCTTCGTTACGGTTGAACTCCGCTGTTACACGTCCTTCGGAGAGCACAACAATTCGATCGGACAGCGAGAGTAATTCCGGAAGCTCACTCGAAGTCACTAAAACGGCCATGCCGCGTCGACAGAGAGTGTCGATGAGAGCGTAGAGTTCGGCTTTGGCTCCTACATCGATGCCGCGCGTGGGATCGTCCAAAAGCAGAACTTCTGGCTGCGTGAGCAACCAGCGGGAAACAATGCACTTCTGCTGGTTTCCGCCAGAGAGTCCAAGAATGTTTGAAGAAAGCCCTGAAGTTTTTACTCCGGTATCTCGAATCGACTGTGCAACCATTGCTTCCTCGATTCGGCGACGTACAAGACCACCTCGAACGGCGCGAGAAAGCGTACAAAGACTGACATTGGATCCCACGGTGAGATTGGGGAAAACTCCAAGCCGCTTGCGATCCTCGCAGACCATCGCGATCCCTGCATCGCAGGCTTCTTGTGGGTGAGTAAAATGGACCGACCTGCCGCGAAGAAGAATCTCACCACTCCACTTCTGAGGTCCGGCTCCGAAAATCGTTTCAAGCAGCTCTGTGCGACCGGCTCCCATGAGCCCCGCGATGCCAAGAACCTCTCCACGACAGACATTCAACGAGACTCCAGAGAGGCGATAGCCTCTCGCGTGACCGGGCCAGGGAACAAAAAGGTTGTGAACCTCAAGCACCCGCTCGCCTGGAATTCGGGGTGTATAGGAATGAGCATTTGAAATGTCTCGTCCGACCATCCAGCCAGTGACTTGCTGTGGCGACGCAGCACTTCGATTTTCAGTACGCACCATTCGTCCGTCACGCAGCACCGCGATGCGATCCGCCAGTCGGAAGACTTCGTCCATTTTGTGTGAGATATAAATAATCGTGACACCCTGTGATCGTAGTCGTCCAATAACGCGTTCGAGACGGCGGGACTCCGATTCAGTCAGGGCACTTGTGGGCTCATCCATAACAACGATTGATGCGTCGAGTGAAAGCGCCTTTGCAATTTCAACGAGTTGCTG
>Ga0194035_1000340_pt1 | contig 27576 bp, 23 predicted proteins | sample JunL2320m_MetaG_FD_148680 | JGI IMG/M metagenome (GOLD analysis project Ga0194035, IMG submission 148680) | Anoxic zone freshwater microbial communities from boreal shield lake in IISD Experimental Lakes Area, Ontario, Canada - Jun2016-L239-20m | ecosystem: Environmental > Aquatic > Freshwater >...
ATTAAATATTTTCCTTTTTTAATTTCTTTTATTACCACAAAATTACAACAAGGACATAATGTAATAGTATTGTCATTTATTTGTAAATTATATGGTTCTTTACGAATTTCCATTGTTAAATATGTGTTAAATAAATTAAAGTATTTAATTTCATTTCAATTTTATTATATAATACATTTTAAAAAGCAAGACCTACCACTTTGTCTTTTTCACGCTAATTTTCGGACCTTGACCGCGTTTCTTTGTATTAGCAGGGTCATATTGTTCTTCTTCGTCGTCTGATTGCACACCTTTGGACAATTCCCAGAATTCTTTTGACCCTAATTTGAAGTCATTGTGCGCTTCTGCCTTGTACCAAAACACCTGGTCTTGTAATTTGTTGGATTTTACGTTGTTATTAATAACTAAACACTCATAATTCTCAGTGCATTGGTCCATCACCTGTGCAAAAGATTCAAACGTTGGAAACATACCTGCATAATTTTCATAAATTCTTTTGCGGTTTGCAATATAATTGTCTCGCAATATAAAAACATAATCTATATTGGTGCGGAGAGTAGGAGGCACGCCCAAAGGATATTGCATAGTTACGATTAAAATTACCTTCCAGTGCCTTCCATTGAGGAAAAGTAATCGCATTAATTTATCTCTAGACCATGTGTTGTCATATAAGCAGTCATCCATAATGACAAAAGTGCGCGGGTCAATATTTGATTTTTTATAAGTTTCAATTTCTTTTTTGATTTGTTTCAATACAGAACGCTGTCGTTTCAAAATGTTTTCAATAATGGCGGTATTGTATTCATTGTGTATGAAAAGTTTAGGAACCATTTTACCATAAAATCCGTTGCCTTCTTCTGTGCCTGAAATGACTGTGCCAATGGGTATGTCTTGATGATAATACAACAAATCTCTAACTAAAAACGATTTGCCAGTGTCTCGTCGTCCTAATAAGAAAATGACCGGTCCTTTAGAATCATTTGGTTTGAAAGAAATACTTTTCATGTCAAATTTTTTCAATTCTAGCGACATTTATATTTAATGTCGGTTTTAATAATAATAAATACTACGCAATAAAAGAAGGAAAAAAATAATAATAAGTTAAAAAGAAATATAATTTATATGTTAAATACCTATTAATGATTGTTAATGTGAATTATCAAAAACGCAAAAACCAGGAATTATTTCTTACTTTAGAAAAGAAAGAAACATTATTTCTCTCTAAAACGCAAAATTATATGCCGCTATATGACCGGTTTTTCACATTGACCGAATCTAATTATAAAAATGTGAATCTAAATCATACATGGTATGTCACCTCTGTAAAAAACAAAATATATGACGAGGAAAATTCTTATGAAGGAAATGTAAAAAATCTGCACACGCAAAAGGTTAAATCCAAGCCGCTGTTTTTTAAATATGCACCTCTTCTTGACCCATACAAATATTTATTGGGTAAATATGATGTTACTGACCCGAATTTATTTGCGTTGCCAACTCGCGAAGAATCCCAACAGCAAGTAGTTCACTCTAAAATGATGGATACAAACAATGCGGCGTATGTGGATGGATTGTTTGTGTATTTGTCCAGTTTTTTAATTCACAACAATAATTTCATTAATGGAGTGGATTTCTATGGTTCTTTTCTCTCCGTGAAACAAAAATATAGAATCAATGTGGAGGATGACATTGAATATTTAATGAAATCCCCTTTTTTCAACCAACACAAGAATAAATTATTTACGGTGGACGAGTATGAACATTTATTTCAAGATGGCCTGGATAAAAAAGAACCTATTAAAATCAACACTTCTGAAACCGTAAATGTCATTGCCGATAATTTATCTGACAATGTATTTGACAATGTATTTGACCAAGATAATTGTTTGACACTAGACAATGTAAAAGACATGTCTTTGGATTTGATTGACATCACTCATTCGCCTTTAGAGACAACACAACTTACAACTACCTTGAAATCAGGTTCATCTTTTTCATCTAGGTCTTCTTATACATCCACTTCAGAAAATCAAAACCAAGATGACGACAATGCCAATGATGATGATGACAATGACAATGTCGACGAAACCGATGGTAAAGAGGACGATGATGATAATTCGTCTAGTGAAAACAGTTATTCTGGCAGCAGCAGTGGCAACAGTGGCAGCAGCAATGAAGACGAAGAAGAACTGAAGGCGACCATAAAAGAATTCCCTGTCCACGTCATTTGCATGGAAAAATGCGACAACACATTAGACAATCTTATTTTAAATGACCGGTTTAAAGATGACGCCGAATGGTTTGCCGCACTCATGCAAATCATAATGATTTTAATAACATATCAAAAGGTGTTTTCTCTCACACACAACGACCTTCATACAAACAATATTATGTATTGTGAAACAAAATTAAAACACGTGTTTTATTTGTACAAGGGCAAATATTACAAAGTGCCTACTTTTGGCAGAATTTTCAAAATCATTGATTTCGGTAGAAGCATTTATAAATTTCAAAATAAACTCTTTTGTAGTGATAGTTTTGAACATAAAGGCGATGCTTCTTCGCAATATAATACAGAACCTTTTTTCAACGACAAGAAGCCGCGATTAGAACCGAATTATAGTTTTGATTTATGTAGATTGGCATGTTCTATATTTGATTATGTGGTAGATGATATAAATGATGTAAAAAATTTGAAAAAGTGCACTCCTTTAGTGAGATTAATTGTAGAGTGGTGTTTGGATGACAAGGGTGTGAATTTGTTATATAAAAACAATGGAGTGGAGAGATATCCTGATTTTAAATTGTATAAAATGATTGCTCGATGTGTTCACAACCATACTCCCCAGGCACAATTAGAGAGAGAAGAATTCAAAAAGTTTGTATCAAGTAAAAAGGATATTTCTCTCAATGAATTGATAAACATTGATGCAATGATTCCTCATATTTAATTCTTTACCATTTAATACTTTTTACAATCCTAAAAGTATTAAATCTTCGCCGGTTTAAAATTGAAATGCTTAAATATACTCTTACCTGTATATTATCTTATCTAACATGGAACAAGAAAGTCAACTAACCACGACATTGATTGTAAACAACGGAACTGGCGCTGGTGGTGCAAATACAAATTTGTATGGTAAAAAATTTGAAGAGAAAACCGACAATAAACCACGATTGATTGAAAATGGTTATGAAAAAGTAATATTAAATAAAAAAAACAAACATGACCATTATTTAACAAAAACGGTTGAAGATAAAAAAATAACCTTTGTCTCTCAATCAGGATTAAAAACTTATATAAAACACAAACACAACATAGAAGTATTTAGATGTCCAGATGAAGCATATATTATTGAATACAATACAGGCAGAAAAGTAATTAAAATATTGGAGAAAAAGACACAAAATGGAGAAGGCTCGGTTGATACCAAGTTATTGACAGGCCTAGGATTTAAAGAAGAATATGCAGAAGCACTTGAGTATAAATATGAAGTTGAATACGCGTTTTGTGTAAATAAATTTTTGCAAAATAAAATTCAATCAACTAAGAAAAAATACATAATATTTAATAACATAATGAAACGACACAATATCTCAATATTATTTGGAGATGATGAAAACTATTTTGAAACTGTTGATGAATGGGTTAATAATTCTTTATAAGTAATTCAGTTGTTTTCGCCTGTGGATTTTTACTATTTATACTTCTTTTTGCAGTTATTATTTGAATATTATATTTTTCTTCTGGAAATTGTTGTTTTACAAAAGTGGTATTTGAGTTGCTCATCATAAATTTGCTATTGGTTAATTCATTGCATAAATAAAACAACTGTTTCTGTTTTTCAATGTTAAATCCGTCTTTGGTGTATCCCACAAATGATGTGTCTGTTTCTTTATTATAGGGTGGGTCAAGATATATATAATCGTCAGGTTCAATCGTATTCAAAGATGTGATAAAATCGCAACATTCAAACACGACCGGTTGTATTAGTTCATGTATTTCGTTCAAATGTTCCTTGTTAATTATTTCAGGATTGGGATAATTACCATAAGGCACATTAAATCCGTTTGGCCCAACTCTAAAAACGCCTCTAAAACACGTTTTATTCAAAAATATAAACATGGCAGAACCGATTACACCGGTTTTGTCAGACAAACTTAATTTATTATATTCACCACGAATCCAATAATAATAATTTTCCTTTGCCATTTTGGCCTCTGTTATATTTTCAGGTTTCCTGTTTATTTCACCCTCTTGACAAGAATTTAATTCTTGTAGTAACAGTTGAATTGAATCGAATAATTCTTCGTGGTTTGATTGAATGTTTTTATATACATAAATCAAGGGTTCATTTAAATCAGATGCATATATTTTTCCATGTATTTTTATCATGTCTTTTTTTACACATGATAACACTGCTAATAAAACGCTTCCTCCTCCTAAAAATATTTCATGATAATTATTCATTTCGGTTGGAAATTGACTGACAAGTTTGTCCAGGATTTGTGTTTTTCCACCAACCCATTTTAATATTGGCTTAATAATCTTGTCTTCTTCTTTTTTTTCTTCAATTAGGGTTGTAGATTCGTCAATAACCATTGACTTTTTGGTGTTTTTGGTGTTTTTGGTGTTTATACTTTTTATATCGCACGGTTTTTTGTTATTAAGATGCCTTGTAAGTAGAGATTTAATATTAAATTCTTTGCCACATTTTTCGCATGTGTGTTTGCTCATTTTAGTTATAATATAGTAATTATAACTATTTTATTTCATTTTTTTTTAAAATCCAGGATTGTCTGTAAATACATTAGGGCTTTTTATTTCAAGATTTGTAGGAGAGACTTGTTCATATAAAACAAATCCAAGTAAAACACAGCAATAGACCAACAATGTATCGCGTATCATTATTTTCAGTGGTTTGTTTTCTTTTTCAATGAATCTCATTTCAATGAATTTCGCAATTAGAAAAATAAATGCAATAATTCCAGCAATTGCAAACATAGTATTCTTATACTTATTCTAAATGCATTTTTTACGCAAAAGTGATTACAATAATACTTCAAACTCATCCTTTAACAAATCGGGCAATTCATCTGATTCTATTGGGATTTGTTGAATGTCTAAATTATCTAAACTAATTTCATTTGTGGAAATGGTGATTCTTTCGTCATCGTCATCGCTATCTTCTTGCATTTTTCTTTGATTTGCTCGCATATTACTAATTTCTTCTAATCTATCAAATGTTTTGGGAGCATTTACGGACGATTTTTGATTATTCGTGTCTACATAATGATCATTGTCATCAAATTTCAATGAGGTTTTGCTATGGCCCATATAAGAAGAATAATCAGAAGGTTGTTGAGAGAGAGTAGGTCTAGTTCCATGTCCAGGTGCATGCGCAGGAGCAGGAGCAGGCGGAGGTTCAATCAAATGCTCTTTAATTTCTTCACTTACTTCTTCTTCAATTGTTTCATCCATGTATGCTCGTAAAAGGGTTTCCACCGGAATGCTTTCACGAATAGTAATTAGAATGCATTCTTGTACAATAAGTTCAAGTTCTCTCTGATATTTTTGTATTTGCAAAGGAGGAATATTAATTTCAAACAAATACACATTCTTATACACTTTTCGTGCAACATTAATATATATTTTATGAATGAACTCGTCTAATTTAGGTATCGTAACATTGATTTTCTTCTGTTTGTTTCCAGCGCGCATAGATGTTAATATTTTCAATTGAATAATATGAACGCATGTAATCAAATCTTCTAAATAACCACAACAACTTTTCTCATGTATTCTTTTTCTCTCTTGTTCAATAATAGCGGCATTCCATTTTGGAACTCGCGAAATAAAATTTTGAAAGGTCATTAAATACTTGTCCATTTCATTGTTTTGTTTACACAATTGCACGGCTTCAGAAAAGATAGACTTGTATCCTTCAATAATTAATGGCGTGAAAATATTAACCAACCTTGCAGCCCATTCATTTTTGGATTCATGGAGAGAAGAAACGTTAAAATCGTCCATTTTATTATTGCAATATTTTATACTTTATAAAATATCGCATGATCGGCAACTATATAAAAGAGATTGTCTCCAAATTAAAATCCGAATTTAAAAAAAGGAAATTCAATATAAACAGCAATAATATTTTCTCATTCCGGAATTCCTTCTTTACTTTATTAAATGCAATCAATAATTCATATCTTTTTTCATTACTAAAATCCATAAAATTCACATTTTCAATTAAATGAATTACATCCAATCCACTATAACTTTTTTCATACAATTTATTGCAGCATTCAATTAATAATTCAATAGATGTTTTCTTGGCATGTTTGTTCAATTCCGTTTTTAACCATTCCATTCTCTGCATTTTCGCAGGGTTTGTGCCAAAAGTCAGTTCTAAATTATATTTATACAAATTAATCAAATTGCCATTATGCATAGGTTCTGGCACATATATTTCGCAAAAACGAGAGATGATTGGTTTTAACAATTTGTATTTGTCTTCCACAATAATAAAAAATCGTGTATTGTGGCTGAACAATTCAATACATCTTCTCAGGGCAGATTGTGCGTCCATTGTCAATTTGTCGGCATTTAGTAGCATGACTGTTTTAAAGGTATATCCTCCATTGGAATTAATGTGTGTTTTGGCAAAAAATTTCAAATCTTCGCGGATAAATTTGATGCCTTTTCCATGTGCACAGTTGACATACATTACAAATGTTTTTATTTTCTCCTTGTCATTGTCATAAATGTTGGAGACAAAATTATTCACAATGGTGCGTTTTCCAGAGCCAGAAGGCCCGTGAAACAATATATTTGGAATTTTGTGAATGGAGCAAAAATAGGTTAATTTATCTTTTATTTCACTATGAATCGTCAACATTAACTAATATTAAATAATGTTTTTATATTTAATATTAAACTTACTTGATTTCGTGCGCCTCACCGCATTATTTCAATCCAGCGACAAATTCTATTTCTAATTTAGGAATTCGTTTCATGGGATTATAGACATGGTAAATCCCTCCCTCATATGGAAACGTCCCCAAGTTATGATACAATTCAATTTCTATCGGATCATTCAACAAATGATATTCTTTAATATGATAGTGCAAATAGTTTCCAGATTTTCTCGGTTGAGTGTATGATTTATCCACGCCATTGACAAACGACTGAAACTCTTTTAATTCGTCAATTTCTCTTTCATTAAAGGAATGCTTGTCAAATGTCGTGCATATCAATAATTCTGTTTGACAAACATACCAATAATAGATGTTTGCTGATTCAAACAGAACAACGACTACATTATCATCTTGCGTCCATGAACCAAGGGGTTTATCGTGATACTCACCATTCACGTCCCATTGAATAATTCCCATAAATTCATATTCATCATTGAATATGTGTTTTTTCATTACACCGTCATCGCGTATCCAAGAAACGGAGGCATAATATTTAACGTCTTGAAAGATAAATTCGTTGGGGTTTTGGTATGATTCTTGCATTCTTATTGTTGGTATTTTATTTGTCTATAAAAGAGAGAAAAAGCAAATCATTTTTTTTTTCTTGAATCCCGGCTAATAATATTGTGAAAATGTATGATAACTCCGGATTTCATATTGGCTTTTTGCATGGTTCATTATTTACTCTGTTTTTCAAAGACAACTTGGAGATGATTATAACCCATATTATGATTTATGGGCAGGATTGTTTGCATCGGAAATAAAAGAGTTGCCACCAATTCTAATGATTTCTTTGTCCATAAAACTATTTCTTATATTTCTCTCAAGAAAGACAAGATATACTCCTAAAATATTTCTCCTTTACAACATCTATTTAACAATTCGTCAAACCGACATAATTCGTCTCTATAAAGTTCTGGTTATTTCTCTGAAAAAGAAGGACAATAATACGCCCGTGTTTTACCTCTTGTCAAAATTATACACTGGTGGTTAATGGATGGGTGTATGGATTGTTCCTAAATGCATTTAATAAATCCCCTTGAATTCTCTCACATCCGATTTTATTTTCATCATAATCTTGATGGCCTTTTACTTTGCCATAATTCTCCTTCATGGGTGGCTGATTAATCACAGAAGAAGGCGTAAAAAGGCGATTGTTGTAACGGTCGCTGTCTTGCCTGGCAATAGAAACATTCATCGGTTGATTAAATATTTGGGTTCCGCCTTGATTTGCACGGTTGCCAATCGTGGCTGATTTAATATCATTGTTGTGTTGATTGTAAGCACCATTATAAACCATTTGCCCATTTTGCAGTCCAACATTCCCATATTGAGCACAACTAGTCGTGTCTCTCTGTGTCAAATCTGTCGGCACATAATTATTCACATAGACGCCTTCTTTTTGATTGTTAATGTTAAAAGTAGAAGAATATATATCTGTTTCTTTAATGGTGGTCTTGGTCACGTCATTTGGATTCAATACATAATTGCTTGGAACACTTGACCCGGCTTCTCCATAAATTCGCACATTGTTTACACATTCTTCTTTTCTAGATGGTCTTAAAAAATCCATCAATGGTGCAATAACTGCTCCGATAGCACCACCGAATCCGCTTCTTATTGCATCGGGTTGTTCTATTGTGGAGCGATGATTTTTATAATTCGTGTGACTTTTCAATAATTTTTCGCCATCATCAATCGGACCACATCCAACCGCGGAGCAATGGTTCGGTTCAATGACACCCAATTCAGGTCGTCTAGATTTTTCAAATTCAATGGGAGTATAACTGGCTTGTCCTTCTAGACTGCCGGCAGGTCCAGTGTAATTGGTGGCTGCATTGTTGCGGCGAATAATTCCTGTTTCTTGAATCGGCCTCAATGTTTCGCCTTTTTCGGCGCCGGTAGTGGTAAGCCATCTATCTTGCGTATTAAAATAAAAAGTATCAGGTTTTTGTTTCTCTACTTTGCCGATAAATCCCAGATTTTTCACTAGAGAGCCGGCAGGTCCTTCTAAATTCGTAAGCATAAATTCCAGTTTTGGATTTGTATCAACCCGCAATTCATCCACTGTTTTCGGCAGCCAAGAGTCGCGTGATTCCATGCCAGAATTAAATCCATTGCTGCCACTGCTGCCGAATCCTTGATTTAATCCCGGACCCACATTGATGCTTTCAAAAGGCTTGACATTGTTTGAAATCATGCCTGGATTTACTCGTGATTGATAAAAATCGCTATTATTTGGAGTTCCATATGCCCATTGAATGTTGTCTTGTGGTTTAAAAAGTGGCGCTTGTTCTATTTTCTTGATAATCTGTGAACCTGTTCCGGCCATATTATCCAAGATAGATTCGGCCATGTTATTTTTATAAGTATAACTCTGTATTTTGCCGCCAACAAATGGCACCATATTATTATGCTTAAACTGTTCTCCTTCTAAATAATCCCCAGTTAATGAATATATTTGCGGTGGATTTTTCCCCACAGATTTTCCTTGTGTCACGCTCTTTTCAAAATAATTCTGATTAAAATATTTGTCGGTAGCGGCATTTGGATTCGGGTATTCTTGAACTGTGTCTACCAATTGATTTTTATTTAAAACAGGATAATTTTGTGCAGGCACGCGTGTATTTGGCAAATATTGATTTTGTTGTTTTAAATTCTGAAAATTCTCATTTTTAGATGTCGTCTTTTGATTAGATATAACATAAAGACCACCAAGGGCTAAAATTGGTAATGCTAATTCCATAGTATTATATTTTATTATTTATTTATAATTTTTCTCTGAAAAGAATCTTTTTCTAAAATTCGCGTATTTAAATTACTCTGAAAAGGTAAGCAGACATTTTCTTGTGGGTTTAAAGGTGGATAATACCAATCTACTTGTTCCAAATCTCTTGCAGTCCATGCAGGCATAATTGTTCTAGATTGTTCAGTCATGGTATTTGTGCAATTCGGGTAACTAATTCTCTCATTGGGTACATTGTATTTTGTATAATTGTCTACATGTAAACAATCGCGATTCAAAGGTTTGGATACTCCTAAAAGTTCGCTTTCTAAATTGATTGTGTTTGTTCTTAAATTTGCACCCCATTTTTGAATAATAATTTGCGGGTCTTCTATGTAACACGGAGATGAGCCATTCCCTGGAACATTCAGAATCCATCTCCCTGGATCGGTGGATTGTTGCAACTGTTTTTTTGTTCGGCATTCGTCATAATTAAATCTTGTAAAAGCCATGTATATAATATACTTTCAATAAAACCCAATAAAATGATATAAAGTTTTTTAATTTTTAATAAATATGTCACCGACATTATGTTTAAACATGATTGTGAAAAATGAGAGTAAAATCATTTGCCGGTTACTCGCATCTGTATTACCAATTATTGACACTTTTTGCATTTGCGATACAGGTTCAACTGATGACACCTGTGAACTCATTGTAGATTTTTTTAAAAGTCATGGGATTGAGGGGAAGATTATAAAAGAACCCTTTAAGAATTTTGAACACAATCGCAATGTCTCTCTTGCGGCTTGTATCGGAATGTCAGATTATGTCTTGTTAATGGATGCAGATATGATCCTAGACATTCGCAATTTCACTAAACAAATGCTTGCATTGTCTGATTCATTCAATATTTTGCAAGGTTCTGACCAGTTTTATTATGAAAATATGAGAATTGTGAAAAACAATGGATTGTATAAATATGTTGGAGTTACACATGAATACATTGACACTCCGAGTAATAATAGGAAAATAAACATTGACAAGACACAATTATTTATCAATGATTATGGAGATGGGGGGTCTAAATCCGACAAATTTGAGAGAGATGTTTTATTATTAACAAATGGAATTGCCGATGACCCTACAAATGTGAGATATCATTTTTATTTGGCAAATAGTTATTATGATTTGGGGAAAAACGAAGAGGCCATTCAGATATATAAAAAACGCATTGCATTGGGTGGATGGAATCAAGAAGTGTGGTATAGTTATTATAGAATCGGACAATGTTATAAAAACATGGGAAAAATATCGGATGCCATGTATTATTGGTTAGAAGGATACGATTATTTGCCTGAAAGATTGGAAGGATTGCATGAAATCATTCATCATTATAGAGTTAACGGGAAACAGAGATTAGTCATTGGATATTATAACATGTGTAAATCTGTCTTGGATAAAAAATTAAACATTGATAGTTTTTTGTTTCTTCAAGCATCGGTTTATTTATATAAAATATATTATGAATATACCATATGTGCAGCATATGTTGGAATACAAAACATTAACAATGAACTAATGATTGTATTGAATGAGTGTAAAGAGTCAAATATTATCAACAATGTATTATCAAACCTAAAGTTTTATAAGCAAATATTAAAGTCGTTAAAGGTTATTGATTTTACAGAGACGAATAATCAGTTATTCGGCAAACATTTAATAAGAATGAATTCGTCATCTTCCTCTATTATTAAGAGAGACGGGCAATATATAATGAATGTCCGCATGGTGAATTATAGAATTGATAATCACGGCAATTATCATGATTGCGAAAATAATATTATTACAATAAATAAATACTTGGAATTGAATTCTGATTTTATCCCAATAAATCAATATCAATTTAAACAAGATTATATAGAGAGAAAATATATTGGAATTGAGGATGTGCGTATTTTTCACACATGTCCTGGGGATGATGATGACCCATGCATCCAATACATTGGCACTGGATATCATAAAAACAATAAACTCGGGATTGTATATGGCAAATATAATGTAGATGCAGATAAAATCGCGGATGTAAATGAAATTCATCCTGATTTTACAAGAAATGATTGTGAAAAGAATTGGATATTTGCAGAATATAAGAATGAGACACACATCATTTATAAATGGTTTCCTTTTCAGCTATGTAAATTAGACAAGAAATGTGGATTAATAAGACTTGTAAAAGAGATTGAAATGCCGTATTATTTCTCTCATGCGCGGGGTTCTACTTGTGGATATAAATATGAAGAAGAGACATGGTTTGTTCTTCATATTGTGTCGTATGAACAACCGCGGCATTATTATCATTGTTTGGCTGTGTTTGATGATAATATGATGTTAAAAAAATATTCAGCGCCGTTTAAATTTAAAGGAGAACCGATTGAATATTGCATTGGGTTGATTGTTGAACCGGACCGTGTTATAATGACTTATAGTTGTTGGGATAGAACAACAGAACTTGCAATCTATGAAAAGTCATACATTGATGAATTGTTAAAGATGTCATGGGTTTAAGGAATCGGCAATGGGCGTTGATGTTTTTCAATGGTCAATGGTTCTGGAATAAAAATAGTGGACCTCTCAAATAAATTCGCGGAATTCAAGCATTTTAATTGAGGCACTAACATCGGTGGTGTCGGATTGACCAAATTTGTAGAATTAATTCCAAATAAAAAGGTTTCAATGTCAGGCGCATTGTTGGACATGGTGGTCCACGGCATTTGTCCAGGATTTAGTCCATTCCCTGCTAAACAAGTATTATATGCTTCTCCATATTGAGAATTTGCATATAATGTATATTGAGCATTTTGCGAATATTGTTTTTGTTCTAAAGCATAATTTCCATAAGTATTTTTATTACGGGTAGACGCCATTTAATACTATATTATATTATATTTTCCAACAATTGCATAGTTGTTTCAGAAATTGTGTGAGTTTCCAAGAATTCGCAAACACATGCATGAGTTCTCTCCATGTATCCAAAAGAATAAAGAAACACTAAACCGAGTTCCGCATTTTCCGAGATAATCTTGCCTGCCAAGTGTTGCATACATTTCAGCATTCGTTGATTTTCTTTTAATTTGTGAAATAAAATGGTTAATGAATTGTCAATGATTTCTTCATTGAATTCTTGAATGCCAAAAATATTCAGCAAGTCGCGTCTATAGGGTTCATCGTCTTCGTCGGCAAGGCCATAACTGCATACATATTTTGTATTATAATTTTCCATAATATGTATTTATTGTATTTCGGTGTATTTATATCGTAATCAAATCCATGGGTTTATTTCACAAAAGAATCATCGCGCGTCAATTCTCTAGATGGAACTCCTCCGCGAATCCATCCTTGTGAGGCAACACTCTCCACTGAATATACTGGATTGGTCATTCTCTCTTTAACACTAGAGAGAAGAGGAGTAGAATGGTATGCAATATAACTTTTTTCGCTTAAATTATTCACGCTTTTCTTATTAATCATTTGTTCTCCTTGTTGAACCTGTGATTCAATGACAGGATTCACATAACCGCGTCCTAAATAAGGGACAGTAGCAAAGGGGCGATGAAACAAATCAATCCGGCATTTTGGATGTGTCTGAATTGTGCCTATTTGCAAATTAGAACTATCATTGATGTTGCAGCCTCCTGCGCCGACTTGATGACCGCCATTGTACATGACTCCAGGCTGAGAAGTGGCCAAGTCGCGTGGTTTTTTCATGGAACAATCTGATGCGAAATAATTTTGAAGCATATAATTGCTATAGCCGACATTTTGTAAATCGTCCTGAGATTGGCAACATGAATCAATTCCTATTCTTGACATATTATCAAAAGTATATCCATAAACATTCGCCATTTATATATATTATACATTATTTTCTACTAAATATTTTGCCAATCAGTTTAATAAAGCGTATATCGATAACTGTCTTTTACTCGTGTAATTGCGCCTTCAGGCGTGCTTTCTTTGGCAGAGTATTTCAAATCTCCATATAAATAATTTGCAAATGCGGTTTGATCATTGGAGATCCGTGTGTTTGCAGTGCTAAAAAATGTGCGATTTGATTGGTCCAAATAGAAATTATCTGTTAAATCACTAAACAATTGTTTATTTGTATTATCAATGCCAGGATTCATCATTTGGACAGATCGTTTGACATTTGTAGTAATGTCTTCTTCTATGATTGGATTAAAAGAAGGCGGTGCTGCGTTGCGGTTAGGGTCATCTAGTATTTCAGTGAGCAATACATTTGAAAATGGATTCTTTTTATTGCCTTCTTTAAATTCATTTTTGGAAAAGGATTGCAATGTTTCAGGATTTACAATTGTATCATTCTCCCCGCAAGAATTTCCTATACAAGTGGATTTATATACTTGTGGTTGAGAGAACCCTTCTTTTTTTACTTTTTGATGATGCACTAAAAAAAGAACAAACAATGTTGCTATACTTATAACAATCAATTTCAATGACATGGTTGTTAAATAGCCAACAATTGTCAATAATATAATCAATCGTGAAATAGAATTCATTTGTCTGTTATAGCACATTTTTGAAGTTGGAAACAATTCGAATACATATGTTTTATTAAATAATATTGATGGTTCATTTACCCAAAATGGAACTGTCATATATATAATATTTGACAATTTATTTTTTATTTTTTTTCCCTCGTGGTTTCTCTCCCTGGTTGAATATTTTTTCCAATTGTTCATCTGTCAAAGCATCTCTTTTCTCTTGTTCTGTGGTTTGCTGATGGGGCGTCATCTGTTGTTGCAGTCGTCTTTCATGCGATTTCCCTCCTTTTTTTGCATGCGTTGCGGTTGCGACACCGGGTCCAGATGCAGGTTTAGGCATGCCCATTTTGCCCAACATGGAATGCAGATTGTCCATTCCAGGCATGTGTTTCATTTTGCTCATTAAATCGCCGACTTCACTCATCAGTTCGGATTCATTAATATCTCCTTTTTTTAATTTCACATCTAATCTATCACTGACATTTTTCACCAAGCCCATTAATTTTCCCGGGTTCTTAAAAAGTTTTTGAAAAACATCATTCATATCAGAAGCATTCTCAATGTCTAAATTGAGTTCTCCAGCCGTATCTTCCGCAATTTCTTTCGCCAATGTTCCTAATTTTCCTCCGAGTAATCCAGAAATATTCTCATCCATTTCTTGCATTGACGACGAATCAATTGTCCCGCCTCCAGCGCCTTGAAAATATTCTTGTATTTGTCCAAGGGTTTCTTCCAACTTCTCCTTTAACTCATCTTCATTTACATTCATATTATTAAAATCCGGCTTTACCATTCCTGTAATCGTAAATAGAATCAATTGCAAATATTTCCACATGGTTTCTCTCGTTTGTTCTGTTATATCACATTGCCACAATGATTTAAAATAAATATGCGGCAAGAATTCAGTATCTGTTTCGCTATCTTCTTTAAACATGTCTTCAGTTTTATACAAGAAATCAAAGAATCTAGGAGGATATTTTTTCGTGCAAAATTGAAAGACATATTCATCGCTTTTTTGGTTGGATTGTTCAATTGCAAGATTTCTCTCTTCTGCATCTTGGATATAAAGAAAACTAGAAGGAGGTTTTCTCCATTTTTCAATCAATGGAATATATTCAGGAAAGGTCGTGTATAAATCTTGAATAAAATCCTTTAGTATTTTAGAAAATTCTGGAGGAACAGGCATGGCTACGGACATTTAATATAAAGAATGTTCTTTATTTATATTAAAATAACGAGAATGCTTCATATTTTTCACACAATGCAGACAATTTCGTCAAATTTTGAATGTATTTGATGGTTTTTAATTTGTTTAGTTCGCTGAGATTTTTAAGGGGTTGTCTAAACCGGTCAATCGCCTCTATAATTTTCTCTGAATGACTTGTGTTTGACACATCTTCAGAATAATCTTTATTTATGAAAAAATCAATGTTACCTGATTCAATTTCAGATTTGTATTTTCCTACAACATAAGAATTCCATATTTTTACAATCATCTTTGGATTTGCTTTGCGGACCATTAACAATGAATTTTTTGAAACAAGCAAATCATGATCGTCGGGAAATAGTTGCTGTATTTCACTGACAAATTCAAAAAAATGGTCATTAAATGCGGGTAAAATTGACATTATACATTAAATACTAATTCTTTTAATATATATTTAGTAAAATATAATATATCTATTATTTATATGAATTGGCTTGTTGCGCTTTATCTTGCGGTTTTGTTTTATGCATTAAGTCCGAATGTGTTGGTTCGTCTGCCTCCAAATGGAAACAAAATGACCGTTACGGCGACACATGCTGTGATTTTTGGCGTAATTGTCTATTTGACAACTAAAATGGTATGGAGACTTTCTATGAGTCTGGGAATTTATGAAGGCATGGCAACCAAAGGAGGAAAACAAGCGCTTTCAAAAAAGAAGTAAATGCATAGTTATTTCACATTACGAAAGTCTTGTTCTCTCTGCTTCTGTAATTTTTCAATGGTCACTTCCGACGAGATTTTATTGGAATTTTTATAATCTTGTTCATCTTGCGGTGTAGAAATGTTGTCACGGTAATATAAATCCACATAATTATGCATTTGACGAACGCCGCCAGAACCTTTAGCAGACAAATCATCCGTGTTCATGTCTAGAAAACTATATTGGTCAGAAGCAATCCCGCCAAACATGCTATTTCCACCCAATGAAAAGGCAGTGGGTTCTAAATTATTCATGGTTGCAACTTTTACTTGTGTTTCTTGAACGGGTTTAAAATGCTGCAATATAGATTCCCCATACAACACATTGTAACCTTGATTTAATAATAATAGAGCAGGAACGCGATTGATATTTTCAGGCATGATTATTTTTTGCCCATTTTCTAGAATAATGTAAATCTTATTATTTACATCTTTCGTTCTTTTATCAATGCAAATAAAATGAATGTCTTTGGTAGGCGTATTCTTGGAGATGCTTTGCAAGAGAGATTTTGAATGTTCACAATAATTACTATAATATAAAATGCAACTCATCTTATTTTATCTAAAGTTAATTGATATGAATTTTTAACTCATTATTAAAAAAATTGATTCTGAATAATATTAAATATATTCTTTAACTATAATTAAAACAATGAATCCGATCATTGAAAACATTGAACAAAGTCAAAATGTCATGAAATTTAGATTGAGCGGCGTAAATGTCAGTTTGGCAAATGCATTGCGAAGAACGATTATTTCAGACATTCCAACAGTTGTATTTAAAACATCGCCTTATGAAGAAAATAAAGCCAATATTATTTCAAATACTTCTCGCTTAAACAACGAGGTTATTAAACAGCGGTTAAGTTGCATTCCTATTCATATTGACGATTTAGAGATTCCCATTCAAAATTTAATCATGGAAGTGAATGAAACGAATGATACAGACAGCATCATGTATGTTACTACAGAGCATTTTAAAATCAAGGACAAGAACACCCAACAATATTTAACTGAGAAAGATGTGAGAGCGATATTTCCTCCGAATTCTTATACAAATTATTACATTGATTTTGTTAGACTCAGACCGAAAATATCCGAGGAATTGCCTGGAGAAAAACTCAACATGACATGCGAGTTCTCTATTGGCACTTCTAAAGAAGATGGTATGTTTAATGTTGTCTCCACCTGCGCTTATGGGTTTACTCAAGATATAGGATTGATTGAAATCGAATTGGAGAAAAAACTGCAAAAATGCAGAGATACTGGAATGAAAAAAGAGGAAATAGATTTTGAAAAAAAGAATTGGATGATGTTGGATGCATTTAGATTAACTGTGCCAAATAGTTTTGAATTTATTATAGAAACTATTGGAGTATTTACATGCAAACAATTAATTGTCACTGCATGTCATGTGTTAATAGAGAGATTAAATGAGTTGAATGATATTATTGAAGCAAACGAGCTGAGTATTGAACTTTCACAAAATACCATGGCGAATTGTTATGACATTAGATTAGAAAACGAAGATTATACTATTGGTAAAATGTTGGAATACATGTTGCATACATTGTTTTATGAGAATGCTGAACACAATCTTAAGAAAAAAGAGGTGATGAAAAATGTCGCTGACCTCAATGAACGAGTGCAGAAACATAATGAAAATCCTGACAATAGTGGGAAACTATTTCAACCAATGACACCATCTACTCCACCCATGTCGGAGAATTTTCTTGGAGGGGTAAACATATTAACATATTGCGGCTTTAAAAAATTCCATCCTCATGATTCTCATAGTATTATTCGTCTTGCGTACAAAGACCCGACAAATCCGAGTATTATAAAAGGACACATGCAAATATGTATTACGGAATCTATTAAAGTATACAATTCAATTATGTCGTCATTTACGACACGCAAATAAGAGACGACACGAATAAGAGGCGCAAATAAGAGGCACGAATAAGAGGCGCAAATAAGTATTTTAATTACACAAGGCATGATAAATAATTTGAATACTATTCAAATTATTAGACAAAGACATTCACTGATAAACAATACACCATAAGTTAAGCCTCTACACGCGCCTCTACACGCGACATTTCATAATTGAGAGAATGCATCAACAATGCAGGCGTCAAGGTGTTTACATATTCTTTGACAACCTGAAAGGTTATATACATGTTTTTACTCCTTAATTCGCCAGTATACATTTGATGTAGATTGTAGAGGTGGCGCTTGTATCTCCCAGAATAAAGCGACAATTTCTTTTCTTTTTTCATGAAACATGAAAGATAATTTGAAAACAATTCTTTTGTAAACAAATGAAGTTTATTTCTGCAATCCGTAATATAAGACTTTGTTTCTGGATACCATCTAAGAAATTCAGCCACTTTGTTTTCTTGTCTTAAACACAAATACTGATATTCCAGTTTTGCCTGATTCCCTCGTAGTTGTCGCACCTTTTCATATGCGATGTTGCGAAGTTTGGTTCTATTTCCTGTTTGCGTATTGTAAAACACAAGTCCCATACTGCCAAATGGAGAAGTGTTTGCAAACGTGTCAATCAATTTGGTGATTTCATATTCTTTCAAATCAAATATTCTTGGAAAGAAAACCCTCGTATTTTCGAAGCATGTCCAGTAATGCATTTCAATCGGATGATGATGTTCAACAATGTTGTTTTTAATAGAATATGCAGCAATAATATATAATTGTGGCTTTGTATATGGAATGACAATTCTATTTTCTGGATGCTGTAAAACAAAACTATAACATTTTGTCTGGTCTAGGAGTTCAATATTCAGGTTGGATGCCTCACATGCTTCATCAAACATGACTTTAAATGTTTTTGCATTCGGATAATTGTAAAATCGATTTTTGCAACCGAGAACAGATTTAGTAGAACATTCCCATTTTTCGTCATGCCAAAAGACATTTATCATGGTTCCTTCTATAAATTCCATTCCAATGACAGAATCATTCATCTCTGTTTCCATAAAATACTCATATGTCATGGATTTAGGTGGAGAATAACATACAACCTCTTTTTTGTCATTTAAAATGACCGACCTAAACAATCCGCGAACATTGTTTTTCTCCAATTGTGGCTTCAAGTAATTCATAAACGTATAATTGTTTTGCTTTGTGATTTTTATATTGGAATCAACCTCAAAATCAAAAAATTGTGGTATCATAGCCAAATTTAACGTCATTTGCTTGGTTATTATATGTATATTGCTTTATATTATTTATTTAGTAAAGTTTGGAAATTAGTGTGATTTATATTTTCTAGCATAAATATAGATGCAATTGAGTGATGATGAATTGGATAAAAAACTGAAACAATTAAAAAGAAAAGACAATGAATTGCGTGATACGGCAAAGAAGATAGACATACAATCAGAAAAAGAAAAATATAGAAAAATTAAAGCAGAAGTAAAAGAAAATCAGGCAGAGATGGCCTTGTTAAAAGAAGAAAAGGAGAAAAGACTGCGAGAGAAGGGGAAAACATTGGCAGAACAAACAAAAGAAATAGAGGATGCCAAAACAAAAGAGAGAGCGCGAGCCAAAGAACAGGAGGATATCAAGGCTAGAGCCAGGGCAATGCAACAAGAAGAAGAGGCCAAAGAAGAGGCCAAAGCCAAGGAAGAAGAGGAAGAGGTGCAAGCACGAGCGCGAGCCAGAGCCAGGGAAGAAGAACTCATGGAATCGCGAAAACGAGAGGCAGAGAAAGATGTTGAACCCGATAACGAAGAGGCCGATGACAAAGAGGCCGATAACGAAGCAAAAGCAGTTGATGTCGCCGTCGCAGTGGCCGCTGAAGAAATAGATTATGACAAACAGATTGGAGATTTGGAAATAGAGCGCGAGAAATTATATAAACAAGCAAAAAAGACAGACAGAAAAACAGAGATTGAAAAATATAGACAAATCAAACAATCATTAAAGGAAAATAAAAAACAGATTGAATTGTTGGAAGAAGCTCGAGATAAGGGAAAAAATACAAATAAACATGTATCGATGCAATTACAGTTGGGAGATGTGATTCAGATTCATGACCCAACAAACAAGAAAATAAACGGCTATAAATTTTTCGTCAATTATATTGACGACATTCTAATGAAATTAATCAATCTTTCTTCCATGACTTTAATTACACTCAAAATAAATAAAGACAAAACAATTGAAAACGACACGATTGATTTGATTTCTCTCTTATATCGTAATAAAACACCTAGTTATGCTAGACAAAATAATTTATTGCCTGGCACGTGGATAAATATTTATTTTGAAGGCGATTTGCCAAAAATAGAAACTGGCGAAATTACAAACTTGGAGCAGGACATGATTGAAATAAAACTATTTCCATCAAACAATGTTATTTATTTAAATTTTGAATACAAGGGCATGCCCGAAAACATTAAAATTACAATTAGACAAAACATGGTCTATAAACTCCAACGCAAAGAACCAGGACAACAAGAACAACCAGGACAACCAGGACAACCAGGACAACAAGAACCAGAACCAGGACAACAAGAACCAGAACCAGGACAACCAGGACAACAAGAACAACAAGACACAGGGCTGAATAAAGAAGACAATGATGAAAGAGAAATAGAAGTCGAGGCACAACCAATAAACATTGCCACAACCCTTCATAAAATGATTTTAAAGGCAAATCAAGTGGAATTCGGGAAAGAAGAATTCGGTTCAATCACGCAATTTATAGACGTTGACATAAGCAACCAACGATATAGTTTAGATGCACAATTGAATGATTTAATGGACGATTTGTTTGCAACAGTTCCATCGGTTCAACGCAAAAACTATGCGGTTTTAAATAATATACATACTACTGTGGAACGGTTCAAACAATTGCGTGAACAATTTTCAATGTTTGATGAATACGGCAATATTTTATATGAAACCGTCAAAAAGGCCAACTGGAAACCCTTGTCTCTCTATTTTGAAAAGTTTGACATGAATCTTTATTGGATTCTGCCCGTGGTTAAAAGTGTAAAAAAGATATTTATAACAGAAGAATCCGACAATATGGACATTGATGTAATTAGTGAAGAACCATATTTAAGTATCAATGAAATTGTAAATAAATACAAATCTGCAACTTCCTCTGAAGAAGAAAACAAATATTCAATCATGTTTAAAGAATTAGGCCCAATTTTAAGACCGTTTGAATACACTCATCATGAAAATCAACAGGATGTCATTGCGAAGAAAAAGGTGCATACAAATATATTGGCCATGGTAAACAATAATGATAATTATATTTCATATGTTTCACGAGGAAAAGGCAGCACCTCACCCAATGGAGAACAAAATGTCATTGGGGAATCCATGTATTTTAGACAACAATACAATGGCGTAATTACCCAATTGCACAAAGAAAATGGTTCAGGAAATCAATTAATTGTTACAAAAAAACCATTAATAGAAGCAGATGAATTAGAAATAAAATCAATCATGACTTTTCCAGAACCAGTAATTCGTTTCTCTCGTATTAATTTGCCAGGAACTAATGTATTAATCAAATCAAATCTGAATTCATCGTTTTTCAAATATTGGGACTTTTTCACAAAAAGAATTTCAATACAAGAAAAAATGGCACACGACAAACAAGAAATAGATAATGTCAAATCACAGCCATTAAATACGACACTAGGTATAGATGAAAATGAAACGATATCTATAAAATTGCTAATAACAAATCAACAATATGCGCAAGCACAAGTGGATTCAAAGTCGCAACAATTGGCAACTGCAAAAATCAATCTAGCAGAAGCCGAATCTGATTTGAAAAAGGCCGACCCATACACGACCCAATTTGAAAAAAAAACAAATCATGAGATCTCTCTCTCAGTAAATACATTTTTTAAAAAAATAGAAGACCTCAAACAACAATTGACGACGGCGCAAACAAAGTTGAATAAAGAACTCGCAAACAAAATCGGCAAAGAACTCACTGTTATGCAAACAAAATTGTCTGATGCGGAAAAGGACCTAGCCGATGCCAAATATCTTGAAAAGGCACAGAAAAGGGCGGAAGAAAATAATATTCCATACAGCGAAGAAATTAAAAAAAAAATACAACGTGCGAGAGAGTCTACTAAAAATAAATTAAAGAAAAAGGTGGATAAGTTGAAACAACAATTGTCAGCAGCACAATCCGAAAAAAGTCAAGCAGACGAAGAACTTGCAGCAGCACAAGCAAGAGACCAACAAGAAGAACCGAATGCGAAAAAACAGAGAGAAAAACAGACGGAAAAACAAATGGAGGCACAGGACGATGAATATGAATTCGCCAAAAAAATCACAAATTACAAAATAGTGTCAAATACAGAATTAACTCCAGATGAAAATTATGCAAAATACATTGATGCAATTATTCCAAACATTAAGATTATTTTTAACATTATGAAAAAATACATTAATGCAAAATTATCCATCGTAGACGTCGTTTCATATTTAGAACCATTTTTAATTTATACAGATGATTTAACATATGCACAATACAAAGAAATCACAAATTACATTGATGAACAAATCACGGATTACAATAAATCATTCACATCCAACATGCAATTTTTTAATCAATATATTAAAAAACATCAGGAATTGGGTCTCACGATAGAACAAGTCATTAGTAAAATCTTACCCAAATCAAAAACACGAACAGAATACCTACAAACATACAATCCAGTCACCGCAAGGGTTACAAGCAATGAGTTCTTGATGCAATTGACCACGACGGATTTTGGCAATCTATTTAATACAATGAATACAAAAGAAAACATGGATTTAATGTTTCCAAATGATGTGACGCATGTAATTGAAAATATAGAAAAACAGTTTGAAGAAGAAGCACAAAAAAAGAAGATGCCCAACAAATGCGCCCCATATATTTTCGCAAAAAAATATTATACTCTTGAAGAATTGGAAAACGACAATGGCAAAAACATTTATTTTGACAGACAGTTTGATGACACGTATTATGGCATATTAGACAAGTATGAAAAAGAGAGAAGTAAAATGTCACCAGAAGAGTTTTTCATATTTTTGCAAGGAAAATTAAAAAGCACAAATAAATTGAATGACGTTGATTCTCACTATTTAACAGAGACAGTTATAAATGGAATGAGGAATGTGTTGGACGGTTATTATGCCATTTTAATAATCGGAGTAGAATACACTTATTATATTAGAAAAAACAATCAATGGGTAATTACAAAAAATATAGACCCCACATTAATTACCACGAGTGACAATATCCGTTGCAATCTTCAATTAAATTGCATATCCAATATAAACACTTGCAACAATACGGAAAATGCGGCATTGACTATTAAACAGAATTTTATCAAACAGGCATTGGGAGAATTTGATGAAAAAATCGCCATTTCAAAAGATGCCTTTTTAAAAATGGTGGACAAAAGACTGGAATATTATAATAGAATCCTTCCCAAAATAATTGAAATAGAAAAGACCAGATTTATGCAATACAACAATATGAAATATACTCTTGGAATGAACAATGCGGATGAATCGGAAATCATCGTCTCTTCTCATGCCCCGCTCTTGAGACATATTTTAGGCATGAATGACACTGAAATGCAACAAGTCTATATAATAAAATTTGTAAAAATGTTTACAGAACCGAATTTTACAGACCCTCATTGGTTGTATTGCAAAACAACTCATGTGAAATTGATTCCTCAATTTTTGCACACAATGGCATTTTATTACAACACGCCATATTATCAAGACCATGTAGATGAGTTGAAACTTAAAATAGGCAAATTCAGTGATGATGGTGATGCTTGGGTAGACAAACACAGCGGATATGTCATTGAAAAGATTAATTTTAATGTGGATGAATCTTATGAAGAAGGACAGCAACGAATCAGGCGGCGCGACGAGATGGCGGCGGCGGCGGATGAGCAAAAATCCGGAGAGATTAAACCAAAATTAAACAAACAATCACAACTCATTTCAAACATTGTTACCACTCTCTCTCGTGAAATGGGAATTAATATTGAATCAGAAAGAGACTTTATTATTACAACTGTAAATGTGGTCATTCAAGAACATTTAAAAAAAGAAAGCGAGTATGCCAAAATGATAAAAGAAAAGGCAAACAAAGGGGTTATTATTGCGTCTTATCCACAATATTACAATGACAGTATTTTATTTGCAACATTTGGCACATTTTTAGTTGCGGTTCAATGCAGCATTCCATCTATTCAAACCCGAAAAACATTTCCCGGGTGTGTGAAATCGTTTGATGGATATCCATTTAATGGAGAGAGCGATTTCAGTGCATTAACCTATATTTCATGTGTTGGATATAATTTGCGGTCAAATGTAGAACCATGGTCAGTATTGCACAAGAAAAAATATGAATATGTTTATGACAAGACAAAATTTATATTGGACACTGTCTTATTAAAACTTTCAGAAATCAAACGAAAAATAAATGAAAAGGTGGAATATTTGTTGAAAAAGCCCGAAGTGTTCATTTCCGAAGAATATAGTTTGTCAAAATGGAAAGAGTTTTTGCCGCCGTTGGTTGAACTTCACATCAAAAGCAAAGACACTCAATACATTTCTGACAAATTTGAAAGAGATTTGTTGGATAATATTAAAGCAGGCTCTTATCAAACCAGAGAGAAATTATTGGTTCTTGAAAGCAAGGTGATTTTTTATTCTCTCGCAATACAAGAAAAAATACAGGACATTGTGAAAAAACAACCTGTATTGTTGCAGAACTTTTTGGAAAATGCGTGTTGCATGGACCATAAAACATTACCAATGATTGAATATTTTAAAGAAAAAGACGCGAGTATTGAAATGTACAACAACAATGCAATTAAATTGACGAAAATATTGGACGATATTCATGCATTATCAAAGGCGATTTTACTTTCAAGTAGAATAAATAGTAAACTTGTCCAACCATCTGTTTTGAAAATATTTAATGAAGACACTATTTATCTCGCATTTATTCATTTTTGCAAATTTAAAACGCAGTTGCCAATGAATCCAGCATTTATGCCGATATGCAAATCAAAGCCGGAAATGAATGAAAAAGACAAGGACAACAATCCGGAAATTATACGCAAATTAAAATTGGCTGGAACAGAATATTTATTGGAGGATTTCTTGCGATTGTTGCAATTAGTAAATCGGGAAAATATGGTTGTTATGGATTTGTCTTTGCCAGTGATTGAACCGTTGGCATTATTGCGTGAAAAGATGCGTTTTATAAATGAAACAGAAAATGATGGCGGTATTGCATTATTAATTGAATTGTTAGAGACAGAAAATTCCGAGACTGCCTTGGATGACGCCATTAATGCATTGGGCGATTTTTTGAGTGGGCGTGTCTCTTATATGAAGACTCTTATTATAGAGTATATTAAAGAAAATTCTTCTGGTCTCTCCAAAAAGAAATACTCTAGTATGAATAAGTTTATTGATTCAATCATGGACAATGAACACCGGGATGATATGGATTGGAAGAATTCACAGATTGCGTTTTTCAAATCATATGCGCAAGAGATTAGCCGAGGATTTCCGAATATTATTTTAAAAAGTATAAATTACAATGCCATAACAATTCCTATTTATTGGAAATTATCTCAAAATCATGCTGGAGACATCCAAGAATTTGTGCAAAAATATTATTCACAACTTGGCGAATTTTACGAGGATGCAACCTTATCCAATGTATTGATTGAAATTAAAGAATCATGTGACAATTTATTACTGGCAATCCATGAAATACGTTATTTTACTTCTAACAAAGAACGATTGACAGACAGACTTGTTGAATTGTTGATACAATATTTCTTTTTGAAAATAATTATGAAATACATTGATTTGTCCAAGGATTCCAACAATGTGTTTCATAAAAAAGAGGGGGCTGATGAGGCCAGCGATGAGGCCAGCGATGAGGAGGGAGAGAGAGAAAAAGACTACGAGGTTCAAACACGATATGATGAAATAACAATTGATGTGAATCAAAAAATATTAAAGGAAAAAGTGACCAAGTTATTGATTGTTTATATAAATATTATGATGACGGATAAGAATGACAATGATTTTTCTTATGAAGACGTTACTAATATGGTTTTTAAAATTAAACAAAGAGAGAAAAATGACCTTACCGACAAACTGAAACTGAAAACGGATGATGAACGAGCAGTAGATACCTTGTTTAAAAAATACAAACTTGGTGATTGGAATAAAGGAATGCAAAAAGCATTGACTGAATATGTGGCTGAAGATTATGACAACACCTTGGAAGAAACTGAGAAATATCAACGATATGAAAAAGAATTGATACATCGCGAAAAACACGGCAACAATTATAATGTAAATGATAATGTCGATGAATATATTGAAGACCAACAAATGGAGGAGGATATTGACAATGAAAACCGCGACATGGCTCATATGAATGAAGATTACATGGACGGAGATTATTACGGGGATGAAGTAGGTGAAACAATGGATGAATATGATTGAAGTTGTGGGTGTTGGAGAATAGATTTTATGATAATGTATACAATTATCATAAAAAAAAATAGACTGGTAACTTATGAAAGAAAATATTACAATGATTGCTATTGTCCTTTTTGTTGTGATTTTTTCAATAATACAATTTATGAAACCATCCTTTTTATTTAAATCAGATGGAAGTTTACGCGTCTTTGGAATAGGATACAAAAATAAAACAATATTACCTATTTGGTTGTTTTCCATCATTTTAGGAATCTTGTCGTATTTAGCGGTAATGTTTTACATGACTTATCCAAGAATCATCTTTTGATAAAAGAGAGAAATTAAGTCATTGTATATGTTGTATTTTGCGCAGCGTCTTTTTGTGATTGAACAGCATCCTCATCTTCTAAAAATTTCTGATAATTTTTTTCCATGGTTGCTGCATCACTAAAACATCCGCGACTTAAAATATAATACTGAATGATAGAAATTACTAAAATTCCAGTGTATAAATACCACATGAATTCTCCAACATTTTCTCTCAAAACAACTAACTTCAATAATTCTGTTTTGTAAAACTCTGATACAGACAATGGGTCGGCTTTATTATTTGGACTCGTTATAAGTATTGGATTATCTAAATCAGGGTCTCTTTTATTGTCCAACCCTTGTCCATTCGCATCAACAGGCACACCAGGCACAATAGGCACACCAGGCACAGAAGCAGCACCAGGCACAGAAGCAGCAGCAGGCACCGCAGCAGCAGCAGGCACAATAGGCACACCAGGCACAGAAGCAGCAGCAGGCACCGC